>Ga0315293_10004383_pt1 | contig 13432 bp, 12 predicted proteins | sample YL17G13_20_MG_FD_203071 | JGI IMG/M metagenome (GOLD analysis project Ga0315293, IMG submission 203071) | Sediment microbial communities from Yellowstone Lake, YNP, Wyoming, USA - YL17G13_20 | ecosystem: Environmental > Aquatic > Freshwater > Lake > Sediment | place: USA: Wyoming | collected... | reverse complement strand
GTTTTCAAGTGCTGGCTGGCCAGGACCGTGGTCGGGCAAAGGACGGCCACCTGCTTGCCGTCCATGACGGCCTTGAAGGCCGCCCGCATGGCGACCTCGGTCTTGCCGTAGCCGACATCGCCGCACAGCAGCCGGTCCATCGGGGTCTCCGACTCCATGTCCTTCATGATCTCCCGGATGGACTTGAGCTGGTCCTCCGTCTCTTCGAACTCGAAGATCTTTTCGAACTCGGACTCCCACTCGCCCGCCGGGCTGAAGGTGTAGCCCTTGATCGACTTCCTCCGGGCGTAGAGCTCAACGAGTTCCTTGGCGATGGCTTCGACGGCCTTCTTCGTCCGCGACTTCGTCTTCTGCCAGGTCATCGTCCCCAACTTGTCGAGCGGCGGGAGGTCCGGCCCGACCCTGGAGAACTTCTGGACGAAGTTCAGGTCCTCGACGGGAACGAGGAGCCGGTCGTTGTCGCGGTAGTGGATTTCGATGAACTCCCGGTTCCGGCCGTCGACCTCGATCCTTTGGAGGCCGTGGAAGACGCCTATTCCGTAATCCGCGTGAACGACGTAGTCGCCGCTCTTGAGGTCCTGGAACTGGGAGAAGAAGGGCTTCCGCGAAGCCCGGCTGACGAGGACCTTCTCTTCCGTGAAAATGTCCTTTTCGGAGAAGAAGAGGACCTTTTCCTTGGGGTAGCTGAATCCCTGGTCCAGGTCCCCGTGGAGGAGGGTGATCTCGCCGCTCCTGGGGACGGAGAGGGGGTCGGCGGATTCCACGGCCGATATGCCGTTCTCGGCCAGAAGCGCGGCCAGGCGCTGCCGCGTGCCCTGGTTCGCGAGATAGATGAAGCACAAGTCCCTCTCCCGCTGGAGCTTCTTCAGATATTCAAGGAAAAAGGGGACCCTGTTATTGAATTTCGGCACGGGCTGGAAACCGAACGAAAAGTTCTTCTGTCCGGCAGAGGAGCCGAGCTCCTGGAGGACAAGAGCTTCCTTCTCGACGGCCTGCCAGAGCGCCGGAGGATAGATCGCCTCGGGTGGGAGCGCGAACGACCGGCTCTTTCGGATCTCCTCGTAGTGCTCCTCCAGGCCGTCCCGGGCTTCCTTCAATTCCCGGTCGATCTCGTCATGATCGTCGAACACGAAGACGGAGTCGCGAAGGTAATTCGTGGAGGGGACGAACCGGTCCTTGGCGAGAAGGGACAGGTAAACGAACGACGGAAAACGATCTCCCTGTTCGAGGAACCGAACCTTGTCTTCCAGGTCCTTCCGGGCTTCGGGTCCGGCCTTCCTGGCGAGGAGGGCCCAGGAGGGGAGAAACTCGGGCGAGCCGGGGAATTCCCGGAGGGACGGGACAAGCGCCCGGTCCACTCTCCGGAGCGACCGTTGGGTGCCCGTGTCGAACTCCCGGAGTGAGACCACCGCATCGCCGCCGAGTTCGATCCGGAATGGATAGGTTTGCCAGGGCGGGAAAACGTCGATGATGCCCCCCCGCCAGGCGTATTCGCCCGGGGAGGCGATCAGGTCCTCCCGGGAGTAGCCGTATTCGGACAACGTCCGGAGGATGTCGTCGCGGTCCATGGCCCGCCCGACCTCAAGGTTCAGGAATGAGCGCTCGAGGTCGGCCGGCGCGGGCAGCGGCTTCAAAAGGCCGAAAGGGTTGGTCACGATGAGGGACGCAGATTCATGGAGCGCGTTCCAGAGGAACCTCATCCTCGAGGAGACGGCATCGAGGGAAGGGGAGATCTCGAGGTATGGGTCATCGGAGAGCGCCGGCAGCGAGCCGACGGGAAGGGTCGACCGGAGCCGGGAGAGGAAGAATCGGCAATCTTCCATGAGCGGGGCCAGAGGCCGCGAAGGCGGGCGGACGCAGACCAGCCTCTTGGGGAGCTTGCAGGCCAGGCAGGCCAAAACGTAGGGCCTGGCCGCGTCGGTGACCCCCTGGATCCGGATGCCTTTCTCGCCCTTTTGGACGGCGGCCTGAAGGTCCCGGAACACGGGCGTCGCGAAAAGAAAATTCAGGCTCACCCGAACATTCTAGACCATCGGATGTTTGCCGTCCATCCCGTTCGTCCCCTGCCATCGCATAAATTTGATTGAAAATCCGGGTCCCCTGGAAACGTTTGTTTTATCTGCCGGGGGTATTCATTGAAATCTCCAATCGGCCGGTGTTAAAGTCCATGCGAGGTTGAGAGAAGGGATTTGACGTCCGGAGCGGCGATTCACCACGCCGTGCAAAAGCAAAATTCCCGTAATTCTTAAACTTGAGTGAATGCCACGTCGCTCCGTTCTTCGCGATGACATTATCGGACAGCCACGCCTCGGGGCACGCAATAACAGCCCAAAATTATTTATAAAAGGAGGAGGGAATGAAAAAACGATTTCTATTGTCGTCATTATTGACCGTCGCCGTCCTGTTCATCTGCGCGTCCATTTTCAAAGGCGGGCCACAGACTGAACCCCAGCCGTGCCCGACCTGCGGCCTAAGCGCGGCCAACCGTGATGGTTGCACGGTCATCATGGTCGGTAAGAATGCCTCGGCCGACGGCTCGGTCATAGCCGCGCATTCCATGGACTGCGGCTGGTGCGACTGGACCTTCCGCCGCATCCCAGCCGCCGACCATAAACCCGGAGAGACGCGGAGGATCTACCACATCGACTGGGGCGAGACCATCCCGCCCGAATTCGGCCTCAAGTGGGACCGTGTCCCCAAAGAACGCCGTGGACCGCACGCCCATCATCGATAGAATTGCCTCCGACCTCTTCCAAAAAGACCCCATGGCAGCTTGCCAGTATCTCACGGATTATTGCCAGAGCAACGCCCTGGCGGTCATCGACGCCTGGTGGAAGTTGGGCGATGCGCTGCTCGTGAAATACAACCACCTCTGGATCTTCGACGCCAAAACCCGAAAGCGCAGTGCTCTGACATTTCCCGACTGGTACCTGAAAGAGCTCGTCAACTACAACAATCTGAAGCCCCAGCCGGAGAAAAAATAGTCCGGCCGCCGCAAAGAGCGAAAATCCCCGATCATGAATAGCCGGCGAGCGGAATCAGGGGCCGAGAAGGCGAACGGACGCAGACGAGTCTCCCGGGGAGCTTGCAGGCCAGGCAGGCTAAAACGTAGGACCTTGCCGCGTCGGTGACCCCCTGGATCCGGATGCCGTTCTCGCCCTTTTATGAACCGCGGCGCGACAGCTGGAACCCAAGGCCTTCAGAAAAACCTATTTACAACCTGAGATCATTCGGGCGAGATCTGCGACGGTCGCCGCGCGGACGCCGGGACGGACACTCGTAAAGATCGGGCCCGTGCCCCCTCCGAGATGAACGAGAACCGCGTCGACCGTATAACCGGCGATGGCCTTTTTCAGCCGGATCAAGGACTCGGCCGCTTCGGGCCATACGGTTCGGGTGGCTTTGGCCTCCGCGAGGATCAGCCGTCGCCCGCTGCCGGGAATGAGGAAATCGACCTCCAGCCCCTGCCTGTCCCGGAAAAAAAACAGTTCTTTCCTTTTTCCCGCGTGAATTTGAGACTTGGCGATCTCGGAAGCGACAAAGCTTTCGAACAAGGCACCCAGGAACGGAGATTTGTCCAGCATCCTTTCGCTTTCCAAACCGAGCAGATGGGCCGCCAAACCCGTATCGGCGAAGTAAAGCTTGGGCGACTTGACGAGACGCTTCCCGAAATTCTCGAAATACGGCGGGACGAGGAGTATCTGGTGAGTGGCTTCCAGGATGTTCAGCCATTCGGAAATAGTCGGCACGGAGACGCCCAGGGGCGCGGCCAAATCGCTCCGGTTGAGGGTTTGGCCGATGCGGCTGGCCGCTAGGAAGAGGAACCGCCGGAACGTGGTTAGGTCCCGAATCGAACTGATAGCGCGGACATCCCGTTCGAGATATGTCTGGATGTAGGAACGGAACCAGACCTCGGCGATTGCGGGCCGGGCCAGGACTTCCGGAAATCCGCCTTTCAGGAGAGTCACCCGGGCGGTCTCGGCAAGAGACAGGGGAAGAAGTTGAAAAACAGCGGCCCGGCCGGCCATAGATTCTGAAACGTCCTTCATCAGGGCGGGTTCCTGGGAACCCGTAAGATACCACCCGCCGCCCTTTTTCCCCCGCAAGTCCACGCGGGATCGGATGTAATTGAGAAGCTCGGGGACGTTCTGGATTTCGTCGAGGATGGCGGGAAGACGAACGGCGTCGAGGAAGGTCCGGGGGTCGCTCCGGACTCGGCCGACGATGTCCGGGTCTTCGAGCAGATGATACGATGCTTGGGGAAAACACCGCCGGAGGAGGGTTGTCTTACCCGATCGCCGCGGACCTGTCAGGATGAGGACCGGAAAATGGGGCGCCGCCTTCTTCAGCGGTCCGGCGAGAGTGCGGGGGATGTAACGCATATGATATATTTAAACTAACACTTTAATATTGTCAAGTTATTTTCTCGACACCACCTGCCCCTCAGAGCTCGAGATCGTTCCCTCCGAGGGCCAAGTAAACGAACGACGGGAAATGGTTTCCATATTCGAAGGCGGGCGGACGCAGACCAGCCTCTTGGGGAGCTTGCAGGCCAGGCAGGCCAAAACGTAGGGCCTGGCCGCGTCGGTGACCCCCTGGATCCGGATGCCTTTCTCGCCCTTTTGGACGGCGGTCTGAAGGTCCCGGAACACGGGCGTCGCGAAAAGAAAATTCAGGCTCACCCGATAATTCTAGACCATCGCGTCTTTCCCGTCCATCCCGTTCGTCCCCGAGTGGAAAACATACTCCACGAATGGCAATGCCTTCACGCCGAGTTGGATAGCAGCCATCGAGTGACGCTTTAGGATGACGCCACGTTGCCCCCGGCGCGCTTTAAGGATTCTCGTTGAGGAAGCCGTCGATCTCGCGGCGTTGCGCAACAAGGGCCCCACGGAACAAGCCGATGGCGACGGCGGCCTGCGCGGCGGCTATGAGGGCCGAGAGCCCAAGCCCATGAAGCCCGGGACCGTATCGGATTCCCTGCAACACCAGATTCAGATACCAGGACGGCGGTGACAACTTGACGCGCGGCAGCCCGCGCTCCTTCGTCCGGTTCCGGAAGTGGGCCGTCCCTCCGCCGTAGCGGCAGTGCAGACCCAGGAACGTGGCCAGATTCAATGCGTGTGCGTGCCGCACAACCGCCTGGGGCGCCGCGGCGAACCGGCCTCCGCAGCAAGCCCAGCGATAGCAGAAGTCACGGTCCTCGCCGAAGCGCAACGCCGGGTCAAAGCCTCCAGCGTCCAGGAAGGCCTCTCGCGGCACAGCCAGATTGTTGGCCGTAAAGAACCCGCCGAGCACCTGGGTCGGGCTGTAGTGATCGTACAGGTAGTCGGACACTAGCTGGGTGGCGGCGGCGTAAATGTTATCGGAGAGAACGTTGTAGGTTTTTCCGCCCAGAACCGCACTCGGGGAATCCTCAAACCCTCGCGCGAACGCCGAGAGCCAGCCAGGATCGGGCAGACAATCGTTGTCGGTGAAGGCCAGATACCGGCCGGAGGCTCGCGAGGCGCCGAGGTTTCGCGCGGCGCCGGGACCGGCGTTCGCCTGCGTCATCAAGGAAAGGTTCGGCCCGACGCGAAACTCGTCGACGGCGGGCCCTAAAGGGATGCCGCCGCCGTCGTCCACAAGGATAACTTCAAATCGAGAAGCGGGGTAGTCCTGCAGGGTTAGCGCGGCGACCAGCGCGCGCAGAGCCTCGGGTCTCCGATATGTGGGGACGATCACGGAGCACTCGGCTGTCACCCGCCCGGCCGGTCTGTCGGCGCGAGGATTCATAGGCGTTCGACGGCCTCCAGATCTTCTGTCGTGTAGATGCCTTCCCTGCCCGAGCCGAATTTCATGAGCAGCTTCGCCGCCCGGCCTTCACCAAGCAAGGTGCCCAACCACTCGCCGGCGGTCCCGGCGCACAGGATCGCAAAGGCGGGGACAAGGCTACGGAACGCCAACCCAGGCGGCAAACCGGCACGCCGGGCATGGCCAAAGGCCCGCCCTGTGCGTATGAAAGGTAACCCTGGCCCGGCCAGGAAGTACAGCAGGCGCCTGGCCGGCCCCCAACCGGCAGCCCGGTAGTGCGCGAACACCCGCGACGCGAAGAAGTATTCGACGATCGCCGGCCACGTGTGGGAAGGGTTCATGTGCCAAGCCCGGCATTCCGTAGCCTGGCAGAGCCGCTTGCCGCCTTGCGTCCATTGGCGATGGAGCAGGCTTTCAGCCTGGAGGCAATCCGGGAGCCGCTCGCCAAGCTCGAGGAGGAGGTCCCGGCGGTAGGCCGAGTTGTTACCCGGCAGGTCGCGGAGCTTGTCTGGGTCAACCGGTGCCGCATAGGGCCCATAGAAGATCAGGAAACAGCCCCAACTCGCCAACGTAGTGGGGTTGGCGTTGCTCATAAGAGGGCCTACCACCGCATATTCAGCCTCCTGGTGACGCCGAACAAGGGTTTCGGCCCAGTTGGGCGCGGGATAAGAGTGGTTCTCGCAGAAGACAATGAGCGGCGCCCTGGCAGCGCGAACGCCGTTCGCTTTGGCGGCGCCCTCCGAGAGGAAAGGGCCGGTTTCGACGATCTGGCAAGAGCAAAAGCCGCTTAGGTCGGAGGAGGTGAGTTTGAGCAAGCCGCGCGATGGGGTGATCAGGATCAACTCGATCTCGCCCGCCACGGTCTGCCTGCGGAGGCGCTCGACCGCAAGCCTGAAGTGTCGACTGTCGCGATCGCAGATCATCGCGACCGAAAGGGCGGGTTGAGAACCGATCAACACGGCTTCAGTTCTCCCTGCGGATGCTCAAGGAAAAAGGCCTCGGCATTGGCATGGCGACCGACGTCGCCGCCCACAAATCCGGTGGCGCACTCGCCGCACCGCGGCAGGTCGCGCCAGCCGCGGCGGAATCGCTGGCGCAGGTCGCGGTAGGCCTCGCCGTACCAAACCTCGCGAAGGCTCTGGCCGGCGATCGTCCCGAGCTTAAGCTGCTCGCCCCAATCCATGAAGCAGGAGCACACGACGCCGTTCCAGTGGATGGTAGGGCAGTTCCACAAATTCCGGCAAGGGTTGCGCGCGGCACGCACCGGCTCCAGGGTTCCCGGCGTCAGCACCGGCAGTTGATATTCCGGCCGGCTGGGGACAAAGTCCGCGTCGGCCCAACGCCCGCGCATGCGGCGATCGGGCACGGCGTGGAACTTGCGCAAGGTCAGCGCGTCGACGCCCAGGGAGGCGGCGAAGTCCTCCAGTTGTTCGATCTCGTGCTCGTTGTGCCTCATCACGATGAAACGCAAGTTGACCAGCGGCGTCCGGCCGGCGGCCGACTTCTTAGCCGCGACGACGTTTCGGATCCCTTCGAGGACATCATCGAGTTTCCCTGCGGCGCGGTAGTGTTGGTAGGTATCCTGCGTGATCCCGTCGACGGAAAACACGAGCACATCCAACCCGGAGGCAATCACACGCGCCGCGTGGTCGTTGGAAGCGAACACATGCCCGTTGGTGCTCGCCACGACCTGGAGGCCCGCCTGGTGCGCATAGCGGATCATGCCGTAGGCCTCCGGGTGCAGGAACGGCTCGCCCCAATCCCAGAACAGCAGCAGCAGCGCAGAGTCGCGGACCTCGTCCACGATCCGCTGGAAAAGGGCCGGGTCCATGTCGCCGGCGGGCCGGCCCAAGCCCACGCCGACCGGACACACCCGACAATGAAGATTGCAGCGGCTGGTGGGTTCGACTTGCAGAATCGTAGGCATGCCCCAGGGGCGCTCGGGCTTGACGTGAACCGAAGCCTCCGTGCGGAGCCAGTTGAGGACTTTCTTCAACGGCAGGTTTTCCCAGGCACGCGGGATGAGGTCCACATCGAAAGCGACCTTCCGGGTCGCCAGAGCTTGTAAAGCTTGAAGGGCTCGTAAAACCATGGGCATCAGCCTGTACGGTCCGGCAGAAAGCGGCGGCGCGCAAACGGCGCGAACCATCGGAAAACCCGGTCCACGCTGCGATTTTCCCGTATCCAGCAACAGTTCCGGCAATCACAGGCCTCGGAGAGACCCTCCGCCGGTGTCCGCACCCGGGACCGGCGGCGGAAATCCCGGCAGGCAGAGCCGTTCCAAATCTCCGCGAAACTCCGCTCCCGGAGGTTGCCCATGACAACGTTGCACCGTGGACAAGGATTGACGAGGCCATCCACCCTAACGTAGCAGGTGTACCAAGGGGCGGTGCACGGGGTTTGGAGCCACGACAAACCCAGGCGCACGCGATCCAAGAAGGACCCGGCGTCATGACGGATGCCGGCAGAATCCAGGCGAGCCGCGGCGGCTCCAATCTCCGCAGCCGCCATGACTTGGTCTTCGGGACCCAGGGCTACGTCATGGATGGGGCTCCCGTAGTGGCGGCAGTAGACGAAACAGACGGAGTCGCAACCGGTCTTCAGCGCGATATCGACTCGAGGGCCGAGGTTCTTGATCGTTTCCCGGTTCAACAGCATCTGCAGGACCACCCTGGGGCTTCGCGCCCCGGCCTCACGCTTGGCCTTGACCACGGCCGTGGTCCCGCGGATGCGCTTGTCCAGCAAAGCCGGAGCGAGACCGGGATGCCACCTGGCATGTTCTTCCGCAGACACGGCCCAGTAGCTCACGTTCAGAACGTCGAGCCCGGACGCGACGATGGGCTGCGCCAAAGCGTCATCCAGGAGAATCCCATTGGCAAACATCTGCACCCGCAGCCCGGCATCCTTGAAGGCCGCAAGCAGGTCGAAGAATCGGGCGTGCAGCAACGGTTCCCCTTCGCCGGCCATGATCACTTCTCGCACCCGCAACCGTCCCAGGTCCTTCGCCAGGGAGCGTGCCATCTCCAGAGGCATCTCCTGAACGCTCCGGTCCCCTACCACGGCGTGCCCGGATTCCTCCCCGTGATAGAAGCAGCCGAGGCACATGTTGTTGCAACGCCGCGTTGTGTCGACGCCGATAAAGAACGGCCCATGATAGGCGGTCTGGCCGTCCAGCAGACCCTTCAGCAGGGCAAATAAGTTAAGGACGTTCGCCATGGTTCCTTCCGTCTCGTTCGGCGCGAAGCTGCGCCAGGCGTTTCAGGGTCGTCAAGTTCCTTCGGTCGTCGCCTTCTCGGTCGATGGGCGTTTCGAGGATGAAGGGTTTGGCGCGCAGCGTCGATAATATATCGCCGGCCGCGCGGCGATGTCAACATCCCCCAAAGAGACCGTCCCCCCTGCATCCAGACTTCCGAAACTGTCCGACGGTCAGCCCGCAACGATGGCATTCTAAAGGATTCATGTTCTCGTTCAGATACATGGGTGACACCATGAGGACGAAAATCCCCGAGCATGAGTCGATAACCTCTCCAAACAAGTTTATGAAGCAGATGGCTGGAGTGTGAAACGAGACATTTGCCAACGTCGCGCCCGCAATCGGTTCCGGCCTGGAGTAAAAAGCAAAAACCTTTTTTTATGCGGGGGCACCGACCCGTTTTCGAGAATTTTTTATTTTCTCAAACAGGAACCGGAAGACGAAGCGGATGCCCCTCATCATCCGCGTACCCAGCCAGAGGAAGCCGAGTCCCATCCCGGCGATCAGGAGCGAACCCACGATGTAAAGGACCGTATTCAGCGCCGGGTCGGACACAATAGGATAGACGTTCACCCACGGGTCGAGAAAGCCGGGGCTGAAGATCCGGACGGCCATGACCAGGGCGCTCAGCCACCCCCCCAGGATCAGGCTGAAGGCCCCGATGTAGAAGGTCATTATCAGGGCCAGGATGGTGATGATGATGCCCAAGGCGAGGCTGAGCCCGCCCAAGCCCAGGGGGACGCCGAAGAGGGCGATGAGGACGCCGGCCAGGATGTAAAAAGGAAGCTTTTTCTTCTTGCCCAACGTGACCATGGCCGACGGCATCCGGGTCGAGATGACAACGCCCGGCTCGCCCAACTTGTCAAGGACCTTGAGGATCCGGTCGACTTCGTTCCCGCTCGGATCGTTCCGGAAGGACTCGTAGATGTGGGAGTGGATCTCCTTGACGAGCTCCTCCTGATCTTGGGGAGGAAAACCCTTGAGGCCTTTCCTCAGCCGCGCCAGATAGTTATCGACGATCTGGGCGACGGGCCCGCTGAAACCGTTAGTCATGGTTCATCTCCTTTTTTACGGAAAGGACATTGAGTGCGATATCCGGAGTATCCGGCTCCGGCATTTTTTGGACATTGGCGACGATCGCGGCCAGCTTCCGGAATTCCTCTTCGAGAAGCCGGTGCGCCTCCTCCCCTTTCAAAGTCAACGTGTAGTATTTCCGGGGAGGACCCTGGCTCGATTCCATCCACTCCGACTGGATAAGGCCTTCCTTGGCCAGGCGGCCGAGGATGGGATAGATCGTCCCTTCGGTCAAATCGATGTTTTTCTCGCCCGAAATTGTCTTGACCAGGGAATATCCGTAGTGCCGTCCGTGGCTTAAGCATCCCAGGATGGCTAACTCCAAAATCCCTTTTCTCAGCTGGGTGATTTTGTTTTCCATGTTATAACCAAATACAATGTAATACATAGTAGCTTGTTTGTCAAGCTATTTTTTAAATATTTTATTGATTTCCATCAAAATGAGCTATAAACGGGGAAATGCCATATCGAAGGTCTTGCCCCAATCGCCGGCGGGTCGGCCCCATAGGTGAGCTGCTCCCCAAAAACTGGACAGGTGCTAAAGGTGGATTATTGAGTCTGCCATATCTTGAAAGGAGGTATGGTATGCTAACGAGTATGAGAAAAACGTATGACACGGCCTTCAAGGCCAAAGTGGCATTTGAAGCGGCCAAAGCCGTGGTTTGACATGGACAGAATCGAGATCATCGAAGGCTTGACTCATGAGTGACTCTTTCAAAAGGTCCTTGATCGCGCTGGCCATCGCCGTCGGAGGACTGGCGATCGGCGGCGCTTTATATGGGCTCCAAGGCCATGCTCTCATCAGGTCCATCTATGAAGGTCGGTCCTGGGGGGCTTTGAACCGCCTCATTACCGGCCAAGCCGAGTATGGGCTCGAGACCTATTATCAAAAGGGTGACCGATACATCATCTGGTATTCCGTCCTGATTTTTCTTACGGTTCTTTTTGCCCAGCCTCTGGCGCAGATATTCCGCGCCTGGCGCCATCATGTCGCCCTTTCGCCCCGAAAGCTTTTTGGCGGGATGGCCGCCCTTCTCGGAGCCTGGTTTCTCCTCTCGGCCCTATTTGACCAACCGGCCATGTATAACCTGAGCTCCGATTACTGGGAGCACGCCGCCGTCATCAAAGAATGGTCGTCGAACATCTGGTCGCCCAAGGACCCTTTCCTGTCCCTCGATTCTCCTTCCTTGAGATTTATCCCGAGTTTTTTCGTGGTCGCCGGAATCGCGGGGATTTTCAATCTCACCCCGTTTCAGGCCCTGGGACTGGGAGGGCTGCTGAATCTCGGCCTGCTTCTTGCGGGTATTTATCTTTTTACGAAAGCTTATTTCAAATCTGAGTGGGCTCCCGTTTGGGGGTTGGTGATTCTGCTGACGTCCTGGGGAACGGGCGATCTTCGCTCGGGTTTCTACCCATTGCGGTGTCTTTTCTTCGTTGTCTCCTATCCGTCGATCTTCGTCCTCGCCCTCGCCCTTATCACGCTATGGTTGGCGGTTCAAATCCTGCGCCGGGAGTTGACGTCCCGCTGGGGATATTTTGCGCTGGCCGTCTTGACACCGGTGATGTTGATTTCACATATCACGTTCGGGGCCTTTGCCCTCATCTCGGTTTGTCTCCTGGCGATCTTCGAACCAGGCGTCGCCGGGCCCCTCCGCTTCAAGGTCCTCATAAGTGTGGGTTCAGGGCTCCTCCTGCCGCTGCTCTGGCCGTATTTTTCATTTGGCCGCATGATCTTGAGACTAATTTCCTATCAAAAGCACTGGAGCAAGCTGCCTCTATCATTCTATCATCTCACGAATGTCCTGAAGATCCTGGGTCCGGCCGTGCTCGGGATTCCGGCCGCATTCTATGCCGCCTACAAAAAAAAGAACGGCTTCCTCATCTCCGGTTTTCTGGTCATGGTTTTGCTTTTGGCGGTAGGGGCTATTTTTTCGGTCCTAACGAGTGACCGGTTCCTCATCTTTGCCGTGTTCTTTCTCCATTTGGCCTTGATCTGGGCCATCCTCGAGGGCGAGGCCTCGCCTCCGCGGCCGTCCCGTTCATCAACAAACCGGAGGTTCCTTCAGAAAGGGCTTCATTCTCTCCTGGCCCTTTTCTTCGGATGGAATATCACGGTGGCGATCTTCGAGTTCACGGGCCTCCCCGTCCAGCTTATTCCTCAAGTGCCGTATCATTATTCTTGGTCGGCAGAGTCCCATCGAACGATTTCTGACCTCCGGCGCCTGGCTCCCTTCATCCCCGAGCGTGCCGTCGTTATGGCCCCGGACAATATCTCCAGGCTCCTTCCGGCATTTTCCGGAAAGGTGGTCGTGGCCCGCGGGGGGGGCTTTTTCATGTCTTCCGAAGAAAGAGACCGCCGTTATGCGGATAACAAAAAGGTCTACTCGGCCGAGACGTCTCCCCTTGAAAGAGAGGAGCTTCTGAAGCGCTATGGAGTGAGCTATCTTTTGTTTGACCGGGAGCACACATCTCCCGGATTGATGAATGAATTGCTCAAGCTGGGTAAACCCGTCGGCGGGACGCTGAAGCTGTTGCTCGTCGAGCTCTCGTGAGATTCATTCACGTCCTTACGGCTGCCATTTAGGTATTATCATCGATTCCGCCCGGAGACCCTTGAGGCGGATTGGGTGATCGTCGATTGTCGTTGGGCCCGCGAACGATTCGGAAGCCGAAAAATCACGGACTCCTACTCCCCATGATCACGAAAGACGAGACGGCCCTTCAGGCCTCGTGATGACCTGCAGGCACGTTCTTGATAGTCGGCCGGAAATACCTGTGCGTTGGACGCTTTGCCATTTAAGAATCAAGAATGGATTGTTTTGGGGACCTTGACTTGGCGCCTCAGTCTGCGATATGAATATCGCTTGATTAAGAGCTCGGAAAATTGGATCATGCGCCACGATTTCCGCCCTGTGCTCTGGCCGGCTGCAATTCATGAATCATCCAGGTTGGCAATAAAAAGCGTTTGTTTATGTTGAGAGGCGATTTTTTCGTGGCTTCTGAAATTTTCCTGGCCATTTTTTGGGGGGCTTCTGCCGTCATCTGGCTTTCTTCGTTCGGGTATATGTTAATCCTGACTATGATCGTCAGGAGTCAGCACCGCTCAGCTCAGTTGCCCGGAACCGAGCCCGAGATTGCCGTCGTCGTCCCAACCCTGAACGAGGAGGGTTTGATCAAGAAAAAAATCGAAGATGTCAAACGGAGCGAATATCCCCGAGACAAAATTAATTTTATGGTGGTGGACGGAGGCTCGGATGATCAAACGGTGGAAAAGGTTAAGGAGGAAATTTCCAGAGGGGAAAAGATCAGGCT
>Ga0315293_10004382_pt1 | contig 13432 bp, 9 predicted proteins | sample YL17G13_20_MG_FD_203071 | JGI IMG/M metagenome (GOLD analysis project Ga0315293, IMG submission 203071) | Sediment microbial communities from Yellowstone Lake, YNP, Wyoming, USA - YL17G13_20 | ecosystem: Environmental > Aquatic > Freshwater > Lake > Sediment | place: USA: Wyoming | collected... | reverse complement strand
AAGAAAACTCCTCATTTTCAGGCGGGGTTTTCAACAACCCGCGCAGGCGGATCACGTCGCCGTAATGGAAAGTCTGGCCGGGTAGGATGCGCGCCAGGATCAGGCCGCCGACGGGCAGGGACTCGTCGCCGGTATTCACGCTGGTCACGTTCATGCGCAGGTTGGTGTAGGTATCGCGCACATCCGGCGGCTCGGTCAGCACGCCGGTAACAAGCAGGTCGTACTGGCGGTCGTTGTACCAGGCGATGTGGTGCGCATCAATGGTCGGGATGGAGTATTGGTAACGGCCAACGCCGAGGAAGCAAGTGACCAGTGAAAGAGAAACGAGAAATAAGGTTGAAGGTGGAAGGCCGAAAGGCTTGAGATTGATACGCAAGGAGAGAATACGAAAGATGGTCGCAACGAAGAGGGCAATGCCAGCCAGGATAAGCCAGATGGCAAACGAAAGGTGAATTTGTTGGGCGAGCAGGATGCCGAGCAGGAACGCCAGCGATAGCCATAGCAAGGGCAGTCGTTTGGTCAGGTTAGTTGCTTGGTCGGATAGTCGTGTGGTCAAGGTAGTCGCCTGGTCAGTTGTTCGGATGGTCGCGTAGTCGTAATGGCAGCAGGTTTCATAGGGGAATGCCCCTTCAGTATGATTGTACAGGTTCAGGCAAGGGAAGGCAAGGGGGATTGCCATAAAAAGGATTGACGTTTTGCCCCCTCGCGCATAAAATAACTCGCATACAGGAGTGCGAAGTCTCCCGACTTCGCAAAGCGGCGACAGAGTCGCCGTACTCCCCAAAAACAGAATATCTGGTCAGGGTGCCTTAGCCCCCGGATGGGAAGGCTCAAAGGCGAAGCCGGTGTAAGTCCGGTGCTGTCCCGCAACTGTAAGTACCAGTGTTCAGTGACCAGTAATCAGTGTTCAGTTAGCACCCCCACTGATTACTGAACACTGAAAACTGAACACTGGTACGAGTCAGGCCGCCCGCCCTGGCCGGTTCACCATGCTCCCGTGGAAAGGAGGTGGGAACTGCGCAGTTGAATTGCCTCTCCCTACCTCCCCTGTCCTTGTGGCAGGGGATTTTTGTACCACAAACACTTGCACCCCGTTCGGGCCGGGAGCCCGCCGGGGCGAGACGGCCTGCGCAAGTGCAGGTGTGAACACAGACACTTACACCTGCCACAAGTGCAGGTGTAAACACTGATACTTTTACAGGAGATTAGTATGTCCCGCAAATTGCTTTTTGCGCTTTTGATCGTTGCCTTGTTCCTGGCAGCGTGTGGTCCGTCCGTGACGGCTACACCTGCTCCCTCTGCCACACAGCCTCCTGCTACTGAACAGCCCGCGGCTATCCTACAACCCACCGCCGCGCGCATTATCTTGACCGACGGCCTGGGGCGCACGGTGACTCTCACCGGCCCGGCCCAGCGCGTCGTCTCGTTGGCTCCATCCAATATCGAGATTCTGTTCGCCGTTGGAGCCGGGGCGCAGGTCGTGGGACGCGACGAGTCGTCCGATTATCCCGCTGAGGCGGCTGCACTGCCCACCGTCGGCGGCTGGAGCGGATTCAGCGCCGAGGCCATCGTCGCCCTGCAACCCGATCTGGTGCTGGGCATGGCCGGCGACTTCAACTCGCCCGAACTTGCCGCCTCACTCGAACAATTGGGGCTGACCGTATATTACCTGCCCAATCCGGCCACTTTGGAGGAAGTGTACGCCGCCATCGAAACCGTCGGTGCGTTAACCGGCCACACGTCCGAGGCCGCCGCACTGGTTGAGTCGCTTGAGAGGCGCGTCGCGGCTGTGGATGAGAAGATCATGCCGCTCAGTTACCGTCCTTTGGTGTTTTTTGAGTTGGATGCCACGGACCCCTCCAAGCCTTTCACTTCCGGCCCCGGCACGTTTATTGATCTGCTGATTGACCGCGCCGGCGGGATAAACATTGGCTCACAATTGCAGGGCGCGTGGGCGCAAATCAGTATTGAGGAACTGCTCGTCACCAACCCCAATGTCATCGTTTTGGGCGATTCACGCTACGGCGAGACGCCGGAAAAGGTTGCCCGGCGGGTTGGATGGGACGCCTTGAAGGCCGTGCAGGATGGAAAAGTCTATCCCATTGACGACAATCTGTTCGTCCGCCCCGGTCCGCGCCTGGTGGACGGGCTGGAAGCGCTGGCCAAGTTGCTGCATCCTGAATTGTTCAAATAAAGCGGGAAAGCAGAGGCGCAAAGGTGCGCGGGAAATTCTTCTCCCCCGCTCCTCTGCCCCTCTGCTTATCTTCTCCCCTGCCCCCTATCTCAGAACATGCGCCGCTTACCTTACCTCTGGACTCTGCTCTTCCTCACCCTGGCGATCCTGCTTTCCATCGCCATCGGCTCGGTTTTCATCCCGCCGGCCGATCTGTGGCGTATCCTGACCGGTTGGCTATCCGCCGCGCCGCTGCCCGAATCCCTGAAAACCTTCGCCTTCATCATCGCCTCCATCCGCCTGCCGCGCACCGCCCTGGTCCTGCTGACCGGCGCGGCCCTGGGCGGGAGCGGTGCGGCCTATCAAGGACTGTTCCGCAACCCACTGGCCGACCCTTACCTGATCGGCGTGGCTTCCGGCGCGGGACTGGGCGCGGCGGCCGCCATGAGCATCCAGTGGCCTTACACTTTCTGGGGCCTGCTGGCAGTCCCGCTGGTGGGTTTCCTGGCAGCCATGCTGACCGTCCTGCTGGTCTATTCCCTCGCCCGCGTCGGCAAGACTGTCCCCACCACCAATCTGATCCTGGCGGGCGTGGCCTTCAGCGCCTTTGCCACTTCCCTGACCTCGTTTCTGATGCTGCGCTCGACCGGCGAACTACGCCGCGCCTTTGCTTTTTTGTTGGGCGGCTTTACCCAGGCCGGGTGGAATCCGGTGCTTACCATCCTGCCCTTTCTTGCCATCGGACTGGGATTTCTCATCCTGAGCGGGCACGCGTTGAATTTATTGCAATTTGGCGATGACCAGGCTCAGCAGCTCGGTCTGCCAGTGACCCGCACGAAGACCCTGATCCTGGTCGCAGCTTCCCTGGCGACGGCGGCCGCTGTGTCATTTTCCGGCATCATCGGCTTCATCGGCCTGATCGTCCCCCACGTGATGCGCTTGTGGTGGGGCGCGGACTACCGCCGCCTGTTGCCGCTCAGCATCATCGGCGGCGCGGGAGCGTTGTTGCTGGCGGATGTTCTTGCGCGAGTCGTCATGGCGCCCCAAGAACTACCGGTGGGCATCTTGACGGCTCTCGTCGGTGCGCCGTTCTTCCTGTGGGTGTTGCGGCGCGCAAAAAATCAAGGCTATTGGTGAAGCTGAAAAACGAGTAATGAGTAATCAGAAATAAATGATTCGTTACTCGTTTCTCGCCAACTCATGATTATGTTGCAAATCGAAAATCTCTTTGTCTCTTATGGCCCCCGCTGCGTGCTGCACGATGTTTCGCTGGAAGTCAATTCCGGCGAGGTGCTGGCGCTCATCGGCCCGAACGGGGCAGGGAAATCCACGCTGGTGCGTGCTGCCAGCGGTGTGATCCCGTTGGATGGTGGCACAATCCGCACCAACGGCGATGACCTGGCCGCCCTGCCGCCGATGCGACGCGCCCGCTACCTGGCCGTGGTACCGCAGGCCGTGTCCCTGCCACCAGCTTTCACTGCCTGGGAGACGGTCTTGATGGGCCGCACGCCGTATCTAAACTTCCTTGGCCAGACCTCCGCCACCGATGATGATTTGGTGCAGCGTGCCCTGCAACGCGTCGAAGCCCTCGACTTGGCCGAGCGCCGCGTTGGGGAACTTTCAGGTGGCGAGCAGCAGCGCGTCCTGCTGGCGCGCGCCCTGGCCCAATCCACGCCCATCCTTTTGCTCGATGAGCCGACCGCCCACCTGGATTTGCAGCACCAGGTCAGTCTAATGGAAATGGTGCGCCAACTGGCACACCGCGATGGATTGGTCGTGTTGACCGCCCTCCACGACTTGAACCTGGCGGCGCGTTACGCCGACCGCGTGGCGTTGCTGGTTGGGGGGAAGATCAAGGCCGCCGGGACGCCGCGCCAGGTGTTGACACCAGAGTTAATTTCGGCGGCGTATCATCTGCCGGTGGCAGTTGTTCCGCACCCGTTTGCGGACGCTCTGCTGGTGCTGCCGGGAGCAGCCAAACCTCCGAGGTCTTGAAGACCTCGGAGGTTTTTGTGCATTCCATTACAACTCGAACGAATCCCCCGGCTTCAACACGTGCACCTGCGCGCTGGTCTCTTTTTGGACGCGGCTGGCCCACGCGTTGGGGTCTTGGGCGATCAGGCCCCAGGTCCCGAAGTGGATCGGGATGATGTGCCGGGGGGTGAGCAGCTTGACGGCCCGCAGGGCGTCATCTGGGCCCATGGTGTAATTGTCGCCGATAGGGATGACGGCCAGGTCCAGCCCTTCCTCACCGATTAGTTTCATATCCCCAAACAGGCCGGTGTCCCCGGCGAGGTAGATTTTCTTGCCGTCGCTCGTGGTCAGCAGGAAGCCGGCCGGGTTGCCGCCGTAGGAGCCATCCGGCAGGCCGGAGCCGTGCAGGGCCAGGGTCAGCTTGAGGTAGCCGAAGGGATGTTTGTAGCCGCCGCCCAGGTGCTGGGCGTGGGTTTTCAGGCCCTGTTTGCCGAGCCAACCAGAAATCTCGGCGTTGCTGATGACGGTGGCGCCGCTGCGCCTGGCGATGGCGACCGTATCGCCGATGTGGTCGCCGTGGCCGTGCGTGACCAGGATGAAATCCGGCTTCATCTTGTCCGCGCTGGCGGTGGCGGCCGGGTTGCCGCTGAAATAGGGGTCAATCAGGATTTTATAGCCGCCGGTTTCCAGTCCGAGGGTGGCGTGGCCGTACCAGGTTAGCTTGTTGGTCATAGTTACCTCCGTCTTCTTAAAAAGTTAGCAACTCTCGATAGATAGGGAGGGTGGGGGGAGTGCGGGCGGCTTCGCCGTCCGCACTCCCTCCGCTCCCTGGTTTATTGAAGGCACAAGAGTTAGCTTAAGTATAGACAAAAAGGGGGCGCAGGTCAAATTCCTGTTGGCAGAATGGGCGATTAATCCTATAATAACAGGGATATTTTTGAACCAGGAGGTAATATGTCCCCGAAACCTACTTTGCGTGAACGTCTGAGCTATATCTTTGACAATTTCATGTCGAAGGGTACGCTGGCCCTGATCGGAGGCTTGGCTGTTCTCTCGCTGATCCTCATCCTACTTGCGGCTGCGGTGCTCACAATTGGCGGCGTTGTGCTTGCGCCAGAAGGCTCGACGGCAGGCTTGTCTTTCCCTGAAGCTGTCTGGGAAAGCCTGATGCGCACGCTAGACGCGGGTACGATGGGCGGGGATGTTGGCTGGGGTTATCGCCTGGTCATGTTCCTGCTTCCCACACTCGGTGGCGTCTTCGTGATCAGCACCTTGATCGGTGTGCTCACCACGGGTGTGGAAGGCAAGCTAGAAGAGCTACGCAAAGGGCGCTCGCGCGTCCTGGAAAACGACCACACGGTCATCCTGGGTTGGTCGCCGCAGATCTTCACCATCATCTCAGAGCTGGTGTTCGCCAACGAGAATCGCAAGAGAGGCGCGGTGATAGTCATCCTGGCCGAACAGGATAAGGTCGAGATGGAAGATGCGATCCATGAGCGTATCGAGAACGCCAGGAACACGCGCATCATCTGCCGCTCCGGCAACCCGATGGATTTGACCGAACTGGAAATCGCCAGCCCTCACACGGCGCGTTCGATCATCGTTCTGCCGCCTGAGAGTAACGACCCAGATTCGTACGTCATCAAGGCAGTACTGGCGCTCACGAACAACCCCAATCGCCGCGCTGGCCGCTATCACATTGTGACAGAAATTCGCGACCAAAAAAACATGGAAGTCATCCGCCTGGTGAGCGAGCGGGACAACGTGTGCGCAGTCATGATGGGCGACCTGATCGCTCGCGTCACGGCGCAGACCTCGCGTCAGTCCGGCCTGTCGGTCATTTACACCGAACTGTTGAATTTCGGCGACGACGAGATCTACTTCCAGGAGGAGCCGGCTCTGGTCGGCAAGCCTTATGGCGAGGCGTTGCTGGCTTATGAAGATTCAGCCGTGTTGGGCTTGCGCCGCGCCGATGGGACCGTCAATATGAATCCAGCGATGGACAGCCGGATCGAGGCCGGGGATATGCTCTTCGCGATTTCCGCCGACGATGACACTGTACGCCTCTCCGGTCTGACCAGCATCCCCATGGCGGAAGAGGCCATCCAAAAGAAAGGGGCGGCCCCCAAGGCCAGGATCGAGATGGCGCTTGTTTTGGGCTGGAACCGCTGCGCAGCGACCATCATCCGCGAGCTGGATCACTATGTGCCGAAAGGCTCTCACTTGACAGTGGTTGCCGATGTGGAAATCGAAAAGGAGTTCAAGGCATGTTGTAAAGGGCTGGTCAACCAGAAGGCGTCATTCCGCAAAGATGACGCCTCCAGCCGTCAAGTGTTGGACGAGTTGGATGTCTCCAGTTACGATCACGTCATCGTGCTCAGTTATGGCGACAAGGATGTGCAGGAAGCGGACGCGCTCACCCTGGTCACGCTCCTGCACTTGCGCGACATTGCCGAGAGACAGGGCCTCCACTTCTCTATCGTCAGCGAGATGCTCGACCTGCGCAACCGCGAACTGGCCGAGGTGGCCCACGTGGACGATTTCATCGTCAGCGACCACCTGGTCAGCTTGATGTTGTCACAGCTTTCAGAGAATAGTGAACTATACGATGTATTTACAGACGTGTTCGATCCCGAAGGCTCGGAAATCTATCTCAAGCCGGTGAGTGACTATATCAAGACCGAGCAGCCGGTTAATTTCTACACCCTGGTAGAGGCAGCCCGCCGCCGCGGTGAGACAGCCATCGGTTACCGGCTGTCGCGTGAAGCCAGCCAGCCACCATCCTACGGTGTGCATACCAATCCAAAGAAATCCGAGTTTGTAGCCTTTGCCGAAGACGATAAGGTCGTCGTGCTGGCAGAGAATTAACCAAACCAAAGTTCGGGCGACAGTCGAACTGCCGCCCGAACTTTTTAATTGCGGAACTTATCCCACGGGAACGACAGGCAGACGGCGTAATTGTTGATGAGTTGATCGCCAGCGGCTGTATTGCGGGCGTATGAGTTCCACTAAACATTGAAGCGGATATGCACGATCTCCCCATCCTGCACAACGTAATCTTTACCTTCCAGGCGCAGCTTGCCTTTGGCGCGCGCCTCGGCCAAGCCGCCCAGGTCAATTAAATCCTGGTAGGCGATCACCTCGGCCCGGATGAAACCCTTCTGCATGTCAGTATGAACCACTCCGGCGGCTTCCGGGGCAGTGGCGCCGCGCCGGACTGTCCAGGCGCGTAATTCATCGGATACGACCGTGAAGAAGGATTGCAGGTTGAGCAAGTCGTACGACAGGCTGATCATCTTGTTCAGGCTTAGCTCCTGGATGCCATATTCCTGCATAAAGACGGCCACGTCTTCCGGCGGTAGCTGGGCGATCTCCATCTCCAGTTTGCCTTGCAGGGCGGCTGAGGGTCGATCTTGGGTCAGGGCTTCGCAATCTGGGAGGGTTTGTCCCTCGCCCACGTTCAGAAGGATGAGCACCGGTTTGCGCGTCAGCAGGCCAAAGCCGGAGAGGAGCTTGTCCTCCTCTGCGGAAATGGTTACCTGACGCAACGGCGTCTCGCTAGAAAGAGTATCGTGCAAACGCTGGAAGAGGGCTGTCTGGCGCTCGTTGAGTACTTTGTCCGCGCCGCCCTTTTTACGTTCCTCGGCCAACCGTTCCAGCTTGCGCTCGACGGTAATCAGATCGTTGAGCAGCAGTTCGCCCTCCATCGTAGCGATGTCACGCGCCGGGTTGACGCTGCCTGCTGGGTGCGGGATGTTGTCATCTGCAAAACAACGCACCACATGCAGGAAGCCATCCATCTGGGACAGTGGATTCAATAGCGCGCCCGATATTCCACTCCTGGCGGCCCCGACTTCCAGTCCGGCGATGTCGGCGTAGGTTACTTTGGCGTAGGTTTTCTTCTTGGGTTGGAAAATTTCTTCTAGACGATCCACGCGCTGGTCGGGAACGTCCACCACGGCGGTGTGGACCTCCATCCGCCCGGAGGATGCAGTTGTCGGCGTATTGCCGCGCGTCAGGGCGTTGAAGATGGTCGTCTTTCCAGATTGGGGGAGGCCGATAATGCCAAGTTTCATCTGAACCTTTTGTTCTCACCACACTTGTGCCTGCGCACAGAGCAGGCAGAGTTCACAGCCTGCCCTGGCGGGCTAGGCCAGGGAGAACACAGAGTTTTTTCTTTTTCTTTTCTCTATGAACTCTGTGCTCTCTGTGGTAAGAAATGTTCGAGCACATGTTCTTAGCCACTTCCCTTATGGCGAAATAACGATGTGGTAAAATTCAGCCGCTCAAGCCGGAGTGGCGGAATTGGCAGACGCGCACGACTCAAAATCGTGTGGGCTTCGCCCATGTGGGTTCGATCCCCACCTTCGGCACAGAAATTATAACATACCGACTTTTTTGATTGTCGGGGAGTAGCACCCGCGTTTTTTGCGGGACAGGCTGTCGTCAGTACGGAGTCTGGCCCTTTGCTATAATCAGGGGCAGACCCCCGGTAGCCTGTACGCTTCCGAGCGTTTGCGAGACCGCCACTCGGCGGCCTCGTTTTTGTGTAGGAGAAACCGACAATGAAGAAATCCGCTCCGCTGGCAGTCGAGGCTGCCGCACAGACCGAGACGGAACCGTGGCATACCCTTTCCCCTCAAGAAGTTTTGGAACATCTTAGAGTAAGAGATAATGGCCTGACCTCCGCCCAGGCTGCCGAACGGTTGGCGCAATACGGCCCCAATCAATTAACCGAAGCGCCGCGCCCCGGCTTCCTGGCGATGCTGTTGGATCAGTTCAACAATTTCATCGTCATGCTGCTGATCGTGGCGTCTATCATCTCTGCCCTGCTAGGCGAGTGGATTGACGCTTCGGCCATCATGCTGATTGTCCTGTTGAATGCGGTATTGGGCATTATCCAGGAACGCCGCGCCGAAGAAGCCCTGGCCGCCCTCAAGAAACTGGCTGCGCCGGAGGCTCATATCATACGCGATGGACACCGAATCAGCGTACCGGCGGGTGAGTTGGTGCCGGGAGACATTGTTTATCTGGAGGCTGGCAATCACATCCCGGCGGACGTGCGCCTGCTGGAGGCCGTCAACCTCCAGGTGGAAGAGGCGTCCCTGACCGGCGAATCGCTTCCCGTGCAGAAGAACGCTGCCATGAAACTGGAAAAGAATATCCCCCTGGGCGACCGCCGAAACACCGCCTTCATGGGAACCACCGTGACTTACGGGCGCGGGCGCGGCGTGGTCGTCGGCACGGGGATGCGCACGCAGCTTGGCATGATCGCCAGGATGCTCCAACAGGTGGATCAAGAGGAAACCCCGCTCCAGAAGCGCCTGGATCAACTGGGCAAGACCCTCGGCTGGGGCGCGCTGGCTGTCTGCGGCATCGTCTTTATTGTGGCAGTATTTCGCGGCACGGACCTCAGTATCCTAAATGCGCCGGGCGGCGGATCTCTGGCTTACCTTGCTCACGCAAAAAAGGAAATCGTCCAGATGTTCATGCTGGCGGTTGGCCTGGCGATCGCGGCTGTCCCCGAAGGATTGCCTGCGGTCGTCACCATTACGCTGGCGCTGGGCATGCGTGAGATGATCCGCCACCACGCCCTCATCCGCCGCCTTTCCTCGGTCGAGACGCTCGGCTCGGCCACTGTCATCTGCTCGGATAAGACCGGTACGCTGACCCAGAATGAGATGACTGTCACCCGCCTGTGGGTGGATGAGCAGTTCGTCACCGTGACCGGCTCCGGTTACTCGCGGCGGGGCGAGTTCACCGTGGATGGCAAACCGGACGATCTACAAAAATATCCTGCCATTCTTACTGCCTTGTGGGTTGGCGCGCTGAACAATGACGCGCAACTCGAACCAGTCGAAGGGGATGACCAATCCTATCGCATTATCGGCGACCCGACCGAAGGGGCGCTGCTCATTGCCGCGGCCAAGTCCGGGGCCTACCGCGTGGACCTGGGTGAGGCTTACCCGCGCCAGGACGAGGTGCCTTTCGACTCGGAACGCAAGCGCATGATCACCATCCACGATGTTGCGCAGCCCGCCGCCGACGATCTCTCCCCATTCTACGACGATAAGCTGCGCGGCTGGGACGTGATCGCCGTCAAGGGCGCGCCGGATGTGATGCTCGACCTGTGCACCCAATACCAGACCATTGACGACGAATCCATGCCGCTGAATGAAGCCGCCAGGCGGCGTATCCTGGATGCCAACGATGCCATGACGCAGGACGCTTTGCGCGTGCTTTGTATGGCTTACCGGGTGGTGCCCGAGGCCTCCGGTGAAGCCCCTGTCGAGAATCTCGAAAAAGATCTAACCTTTGTCGGCCTGATTGGCATGATTGACCCCGCCCGGCCCGAGGTGCGGCCTGCGCTCGAAAAGGCTACCGACGCCGGCATCCGCACGGTGATGATTACCGGCGATTATCCCAACACGGCGCGGGCGATTGCCCAAGCTATTGGGCTTTTGCAGCCCGGCCACAAGGTGCTGACCGGCGCAGATGTGGACCGCATGAGCGACGATGTGCTGAAAAGCGAGATCGAGCAGGTGGATGTCTTCGCCCGTGTCTCGCCCGAACACAAAATGCGCATCGTGGATGCCCTGCAGGCCAATGACGAAGTGGTCGCCATGACCGGCGACGGCGTCAATGATGCCCCGGCTATCAAGCGCGCCAATATCGGCGTGGCGATGGGCATCATCGGCACCGACGTAGCCAAGGAGACCGCCGACATGGTGCTGACCGACGACAACTACGCCAGCATCGTCTCCGCAGTCGAGCAGGGACGCATCATATACGACAATATCCGCAAATTTGTCTTTTTCCTGCTCTCGTCAAATGTCGCCGAGATCATGGTCATCTTCCTGGCAACCCTGGCCGGTCTTCCCTCGCCGCTGACCGTGATCCAACTGCTCTGGCTGAACCTGCTGACCGACGGCGCCCCGGCCCTGGCGTTGGCGATGGAAAAGGGCGATCCGGATATCATGTCCCGCAAGCCGCGTCCGAAGAACGAGCCGATCATCAATGGCCCCATGCGCCTGGGCATTGTCATCCAGACCATTACCCAGACCAGCGCGGTTCTGCTGGCATTCGGTTTTGGTTTAATCTGGCATCTAGGCGCCAATGCAGCCATCCCGGCCGGTGTGAACCCGCTTGTCTATCTCCTCCAATATGACTGGCGTGGTGTGGACGTTCAAACTGCCGAAACGATGGCCTTTGCCACGCTTTCGTTGTGTGAACTGTTCCGCGCTTATACCGTCCGCTCGGAAAGGGCGTCGCTCTTCCGTATCGGCGTGTTCTCGAACCGGTACATGCAATATGCGGTCGGACTTTCGATTGCGCTGCTCCTGTTGGTCTGCGCCGTGCCGTTCTTGCAGCCGATTTTCAACACCCATTTCATGAGCCTGCGGGAGTGGACTGTCGTCCTTGGCCTGGCGCTTATCCCGGCGGTGTCCGAGGAGATCACCAAATTTTTCCTGCGCTGGCACGATCGGCGGCGGTAGGGTGGATATTTGCGCATCGTCCCCAAAGGAGTATATCAAAAGCATTCCACCAGAAACCCGGTTTCTCCAAGAAACCGGGTTTCTTTTATTCAAAAAGTGGGGCGGGATGTGAATCCCGCCCTACGTTTTTATGGCGAAGCTTTTTCGGTGGAGGGTGCACAGCCCTGATTGTCTAATCGCGGCGCGTTGCTGCGGCGTACCGTAGCCCTTGTGCCGGGCAAAGCCGTATCCAAGATATTCCAAATCCAGTTCGCGCATCCGGGTGTCGCGGGCGGTCTTTGCCAGGACCGAGGCGGCCGCCACGCTCAACGAGCGCCGGTCGCCTTTGACCAGGGCGGTCTGGGGCAGGGGGATTTCGGGAAAGATCAGGTAATCAGTGATCAGGTAATCAGGCTTTAGGGAAAGAGAGGCTATCGCCCGCGTCGCCGCCAGTTTGGTGGCCGGGACGATTCCGAGCATATCTATTTCCTCAGCGGAGGCAAAGCCCACGCCCCAAGCCAGGGCAATTTCCTTGATGCGCGGCGCCCATGCTTCACGCGCCAGCGGCGTCATCTGCTTGGAATCGCGCACCCCGCGCAGGGTCCGCGCGAGATGCGACGTTTTTGGCAGGATGACGGCAGCTGTGCACACCGGGCCAGCCCAGGCACCGCGCCCGGCCTCGTCAATCCCGGCGACACAGCTAAAGCCGCCGTTCCAGAGAGCTTGTTCGAATTCGAGCGTGGGAAAACGAGGCGTAGTGACGATTCTGCGGAGCGCCCCCGTGGGGTCAGTCGTGCGTATCATAAACGCCTCGCCGGGCGTTGCGGCGGATCGTTAGCAGGTCGAGGAACATGCGCCAGGAATCACGCAGGATGTGGATCTTGCTTTCGGTGCTGTAGTACCAGCGAATGGGGACTTCGGTGATGCGGTAGCCGCGCTGACGGGCGATGTGCAGGATTTCGACGTCGAACGACCAGCCGGTGAGCTTTTGGTATCGGAAGATGCCTTCGGCCACGGTGGCGCGGAAGCATTTGAACCCGCATTGGGTGTCTTGTATGTCCGGCAAAACGAGCAGGCGGATGAGACAATTGAAAACGCGCCCGGTCAGGTGGCGGTAATAAGGCTCGTTGTAGCGCACCGCGCCGGGGGCTTCGCGCGAGGCGATGGCGATATCGAAGCCAGTCAGCGCCGGCGGAAGGAAATGGTTGATCTCCTCCACCGGCATGGAAAGGTCCACGTCGCAGACGAAACGGTATGACCCGCGCGCTTCCGTCATCCCGCGGCGGACCGCATTCCCTTTACCGGGTTCGGGTTCGTGGAAAACGCGCAGGTTTGGGTACTCCCTGGCGTATTGCTGCGCCAGTTGGAGGGTGGCGTCGGTGCTGCCGTTCTCGATCACGAGCACTTCGCCCGGATAAGCCTGTTTCTCCAGAAAGGCAAATACCTGCTCCAGGGCGTGGGGCAAGCGGTTTTCTTCGTTATAGACCGGGATAATGATCGAAAGGAAAAGTGACTTCAAGAGAGCATCCGCAGTCGCTTACAGGTTCGACCCGATCAGCACGACGAATAATACCAGGATGATGATCTCGATGACGAAGAAGGCGATTAAGAAGGCCCACTGTTTGGTCGAGAACGACAGCTTTTTCCTTCGGGTGATTGTTTCAGGCTGGAGCGACGCCAGGGACTTGGCGAATGCGCCCGACTCCGGAAAATGCACATTGCCCCTGGCTGGAATCTGCTTCGCGGCGGAATCTTGTGTGGAATCCAGGTCGAAGGCATCCGCCTGCCGGGCAAACGGCGGGGCAGATAT
>Ga0315293_10004380_pt1 | contig 13436 bp, 32 predicted proteins | sample YL17G13_20_MG_FD_203071 | JGI IMG/M metagenome (GOLD analysis project Ga0315293, IMG submission 203071) | Sediment microbial communities from Yellowstone Lake, YNP, Wyoming, USA - YL17G13_20 | ecosystem: Environmental > Aquatic > Freshwater > Lake > Sediment | place: USA: Wyoming | collected... | reverse complement strand
AGATACCCCTTCATTCTTTTCCAGAAGCCCCTCTATATCATCAAGGATTAGAACACGATCCCTATTCGCATAGAGTGTGTTATATAGGCCTAGAGACGTTGTGTAGGTATTGACATATTCGTAATCAACTCCTAATTCAAACTTCTCTTCCAACGTTCCCAATTTACTCAAAGTAGAGAATACTAAGTGGGATTTCCCTAACCCTCCTTCGGAGATCAACACTAACGCGTTGATGTTTCCGTTGGCTACCGCCTTGATGTATTCTTTCGGCTTCTCAAAATATTTGTCTAACAGAGCAAGGTTCTCGCCTTCTTTGATCCGTTCTATTGCTTTGTTTTCTTCCTCTCTGATAGACTTTTCGTACTCCTCTATCTCTAATTTGTGCTGATGACTTTCTATTTCATCAGCTTCTTTCTTGGAAGGATAGAGGTCTTTCTTCGCTTTTAGGTCTTTCTGGACGAACTCTTCTATGATGGTCTTATTCTCATCATAGGTGAGAGTGCTATCCCAAAGAGCTGATACGTCCACTGTATCGGGTTCTATTCCGTTGCCCTTTAGCAGTTTGCATATCGCTTCACGATAGAGCCCTTTACATTCTACCATATCCTCACCTCATTCTATACGCATGAGTTCTCTCAAAACAGGGAACCTCATATTCCCATTCTCCGCTTTGTAGAGGTACTTGATCTTGGCGAAGTATCTGTTCTCAACTATCCACTTTACTTCCCCTTCATCTTTCACTATTGAAGCGTAAAGGTCTTTGGCTACACAATTAATTTCTGTGTTAGATAAAGAGCAATTCACTCTTCCACCCCCCTTGATTAAGAAGGTAGATACTTCTCTTTTCTTACTCTCAAATCCAACGATCTGAACATCCTCTTCTTTCCATCTCTTAACTTTGATCCAGTCTGAACTTCGTTTAGGGAGATAAAGACTTCCAAATCTCTTGGCTACTATTCCTTCATTTCCTTCAGTCTTTCTCCAAAGTTCAAGACCATCAACATAACTTTCTATTATCTTCACTTGCGGATAACAGATGGTCTTCAATATTTCCTTACGTTTCTCCAAAGGAAGAGTAGTAGTATCCTTACCCTCAAAACTGCATATATCAAAAGCACAGAACAACGCAGGTTTAAACTTTGATAGCAACCTGATCGTTAAGGCGTTCTCAAGGTGGCTTCTCGATGCAGTTGAAGGTTTGTCCTTATTGCCTATATCCGCCGGAACAATTATCTCTCCATCTATCTCAAAAGAAGAAGTCGGAGAAAAAGAGAATTCAGGGAATTGAAAAGTTATATCCCTGAAGTGGCGGTTAATAACTTTGATAGTCTTGCCGTCGCTAATCAACTTGGCTCGTTCTCCATCAAACTTTTCCTCGAAGAGATGGTTTCTACTTTCTAGGATTTTCTCTTGTCCTTCCTCACAAAGCATAAATCCATCCATGATACCCACCTCATTTTTTACTCAACTCTGCATCAGCGACTTCCTCTTCATGGTCTATCTCATCGCCATCAACTACTTCCCCTGAAGTATAGCCGTCCTTAATCAGTTCGGCTATATGGTCAAGGTCAGTTTCAAGGAGATCCATATCATCTCCTTTGTTATTCACTTTCCATGCTTCTAATTTCCACCATCCCATACCCTCACCCCAGATAGATTTCACCTTTGCTTAAATTGAATCCGACTACAAGGGAGTAGTTTGTTATCTCATTTATTCTTTGCTCAAATTCTCCCATCCGAAGAATTGATTTATCCACCTCACCTTGCTTCTCTAAATTTCTGCTCTCTCTAAACAAAGACCGCAGTTCGCCTAAGTCATTCTGTTCTAAATGTATCACTTCCTTTATCTCGGCAAACTCGCAGTTAATCGTTCCCCTTCCCATACTACCACCTCACTCTACACCTTCACTTCTTCTTTCTTCTTTTTCGCAGAAGATACACTCATAGTCAGAAGTTTCGTTATGTCGCTCTCTTCCTTTTCTTTCTTCACTTCCTCTACTTGGATCACTTCTCCACGCAACTTCCTCGCTAACAGTTCCTCTAAAATTTGCTGTCTATTCTTCTCTAATTTTATGTCGTTATGCAGGTTAGCCAAAAGAGTTGCTACAAGGATTTTCTGCTCATCGTTTATCTCTACTGTTTTAATCTTCGCTACGTCGTCAGAGATAACCTCTTCCTTGTAGAATTTCAGATAGATTTTTACCACGTCATTAAGGTATTGCAAAACCGCTTCCCTTTCTTGGTTTCCATCTACCAGTTTAAACCTCACTTGCTTTCCCTTCAGACCACTCGCTATCAGAGAAAAGAGAGTGTTGTTTTCAGGCTTCGCAAAATAGATTTCTTTAATCTCCTCTATGCGAGGGTTCTCTAAATCCTCAACAGAGAGTTCTTTAATCTCTTCATTCTTTTTCATCTTCGTCAGATTAACTTCTTCGTCAGATAAAAGGACGACGGAGTTCCCGACCTTTTTTCCTCTAACTACCTTCTCAACCTTTTCTCCTGTTATTTTATCAAACTTGCTGTATCCAACAGGGTTTCCTTTCTCGGAGAATTGGTTAAGTTCTACTTTCTCTTCGTGCCTTGCTTTGAAGAGTTTTAGACTTACAGGGAGTTTCTCAAAATAAAGAGTGATTTTCCCACTCCCCCTTCCTGATCCAAATTCCCTATCCATACTCTCACCTCGTTAGCATTAGCCACACGCTTTATGCTATTAACTACAACTACAACTACAACTACTACAACTACCACTACAACTACAACTATACCATTATCAGTATTTAAAAGGTTATGCCTACCTCGTTTCGGGTGATACTAAAACGAGGTTGTTATCCTGATGTCGTAGTTAATGGTGATGATAATAATAATAGCATATCCTTATTTAAAAAAGTAAGTTCCCTTTTTTGTTTTGTGATGGAAACGTGGCTCGTATCATCGGTCAGCGTTCAGCGTTTCCCTGTACGCTTTCATCGCCCGACGTTCATTCCTTTTCCATTTCCCATTCAGGATTTCTGCCGACGTTGGAAAGTAGGTTTTGTACTCGCTGTCAATTCTCGTGCGAGGGTAGAACGGATACTCACTCCCACTCACATTTTTCTGCTCAAACAAAATCCTATGCTTCAACTCGTCGGACATCATGCTACTGGCGATCTCCGAGATACCGCAGTTCGGCTCATCGTCAAACTCGATCTCGATTCCGGCGAGGCTCTTTTTCCTTTTCACCATCCTCTCACCTCAACTAATATATATATGTATCACTTCTCCCAACACTTTCCTTCCTTGACTGCCTTATCAAATGCTTTGAAGAAGGCATCAAAATATCTCTTCAAGGATTCATCCTCTTCTTTCGTCAAGGGTGTGCTATCGTAGTCCATCATCTCGCCTCTTCGTGTGCCTTAATCTCATCAAGGCCTTCATGTTCTCTCTCGTCATTTCGTTCCATCATCTGACCTGTGATTTTGACTATGTTCGATTCCGGCGAGCGTTTCCAATCCCTCGGATCGCAACTCGGACATTTCCGTTTGTTGTGCCTTAACATAAAATAATGTTTTAAGGCGTTCACTGCGTTCTCACAAGTCCTCGCCTTTATCGCTACTCGATTTCCAAACGTTATCTTATAACTTCCATCTCCAGCCACTTCTAATTTGAACATCCCATATCACCTCACATATCCTCTTCCGGCTCAGTTTCGCCACCCTCATTACAGCCGTCCTCAAAACCATCGGAGTAAATCTTGTCCACGATAGCGTACAACTCCTTGTCGGTCTTGGCTGTCTTGATCATGGCGACAAATCTCTTCGCATACGTTTCCATCATCCCACCTCTTCCTCACATAATATCATCTCGTTCCTGTTTCTTCTGTAAAGTAATCTATTATCTTATTAGAATACTCATTCCAACTAAGGCCGTCTTGCACTTGCATAACTACATCTTTGATAGCCAACCTGCATAGTCTTGCTTCTTGGCTATCTCCTTCGCAGTTCTCATACGCCGTCGCTATGGCGTTCGCTATCAGTTTCAAATCCTTTTTTGTCATCATATCAATCACCTCTTTTTCTTTTTATCCAACACCGCCAGCTTCCTGTTGATCCCTAACAGTTGCAGGTGCGTCTTGCAAAAGTCAAAGAGTGGCGTGTAGTGCCTACCTCTCGCACACGCTACCGTTTCCTCGGCATACGTTCCAGCGTGGATTATCATGCAACACTCGCCATCCTTGATACGGATCACGAATTCAGCCACGCCTCTATCCGCTTGCTCTATATTCTCTTTCATCATATCACCTCTAATCAACCTCAGCGTCAGACCAGTCTCCTCTGCCTTCAAAGCGGGCTCCGCAGTCGCAGCACGTCGCCTCTAGTTCCATCTTGTCTAGGGTCTCGCCTAACGAGTCCATTGACCCTACCCAGTCGTGGTGTCCCCTTCTCCTGCATCGTTCCGGTTTCATCTCTCCCATATACCCACCTCACTTTACCTTCCACTTCTTGAACCAACTCTCCAGACTAAAGCAGTCTGTGATATAGTGATGGTTCTTGTAGTCTAATATGATGGCTGGAAATCCCGAGCCATGCTCTTGAACTATCGGGTTGGAACCGTCATTAACCATCAGCCTGGTCTCCTCTATCTGCTGATAGATCATGTACTTGTCAGCATCGGAGAGTTCCATGATGTTCTTGTGCCTGTAAAAGACTCTACCTTTAGTTCCCATTATCCCACCTCTTCCCAAGTCCTTTGCAGGTTCTTCAGGGTTCCATCAGGATACACCCTGTATCCCCAACAAGTGTAGTCCTCTCCCTGAAAAGTGATCTCCGTAATTATCTTTTCATATACAGAGATCTTCTTCAGGATAGACACCCAATTCTGATCATCGTAGTTCTTCCTGAAATAGTCATCAAGCCCGATGAAACCTTTGTCAACCGACAAGTCATCGTATGCGTCATCGAGCCACTCCTTTTCCTTTTCGTCCAGGATCCGGAACAAGGCATCCTTCGTCTTCAACTTCTTCATCTGGAAGTTGATCTCGATACAACTCTCATATCCCATCATACCACCTCTTTGACTTCCTCGGTGACATCTACCATGTCAGAGCGGATCACGAACTTCGTCTCGCCATATTCGGACTTATGCAGGAACTCCTTGTCCGATACCGCATAAAAGTCTCCACACTTGCTCAAAAGAAAATGAGGCATGGAGAGCATTTCCGAATACGGGTTGCAGTAGAACTTGTCGCTATCAAACGATTTGACCTTCGCCCCATCAGCAGAGGTAAAAACGAAGTTGATCTTCTTGTGATGCGTCAAGGTCCTGAACTTGCTCAAACTTATCTTCTCCATCATAACACCCCCTTGTTCTCTACCTGCGACTGAGCTTCCAGCCTGTCCAATGTTTGGATCACTTCCTTTGCCACATCTCTCTTATGCAGTTTCTTGAATATGCTCGCAGCCATATTCACGTCCTCTTTAGTCGAACTCGGATCCTCGTCTACTCTGGCGCAAATCTCATCGAGCCAGTCATACTCCTTATCCGTCAGGATTAATCTGATGTCTTTCATATCAACACCTCACAGTTTTCAGTTTTACAACCCTGTTGTTTATCGCTCCAAGGAGTTTCCATTTAGGCTCTCCAGAGCAATGGTCGTCAGGGAGTATCTCGATAGACGTTACCTCTCTACCCTTCAGGTCGTGAAGGCCTTCCTTGATATTCACTATGCAGCCTTCAGCCTCTATATGCCAGCCCTTCCCATCTCTAAGTTTCCTCACACTCACTTCATCACCTCACAGTCTTTTGCGTCTACGTCATGCTTTGTCCGGTCTCGTAGTTCCTCAGTCAGACGCTCAAAGAAACAAGGTCTGTCATGCTCAAAGAGGAACTCATATCCATCTCTGTCACTATGAGAGATATCCAAGAACTCTATCTCTCCCATGTCCTTAATGTCGTTCAGATACCGAATCTGCCGGCATCTCAAATCTACCGTAATCTGATCCTTGCGGTAGCGTATGTTGATCAAAGAACTCTTCTCCATTATCCCACCTCTTATTCAAAAACTGGAGTATTGCACTTAGGGCAGCACAGTTCTACGTTGTCATTGTAGAACTGATAAAGGATAGTTTCGATATCCTTAACGCTTGCCTTCTTCGCTTTGAACCTCTCAAGACATGCTCTTATCTCGCCATACGTTTGGGCGTCCTTTTCGTCTTCTCCGAACGTGGCGTCTACGTAGGATAGAATCTCATCATAGAACCATGTCCTTACTTCTTTCCCTAAATAGTCTGTCACAAACCCACCTCCTTTTCATCTTTCAAAACTATGTGGCGATTCTCATTGACGAATACGGTTGCAGATTTCAAGCATCTTTTGCATTTCCAGTAAAAGTCAACATATATCATATCGCCGTTACATCTTCTACACTTCATGTTTGTCACCTCATTGTGAATTGGCTATTGAATAACCTGAGCAAAATAAGGCTAAACTTGGGGTATAACGCATATTTTCTCTCAGGTCTTAATCCAGCCAACTCACTCCTGGAAGATGCTCTCTAGTTCTTCCTCATCCATCGCCTCATTGATAGTCACCTGAATCATAACGCCATCTATTAAAAAGAAGCTCGTCGTCTCTCCGTTATGATACATTCCGCTTTCAGATTCCTTATCAACTCTCCACTTGGTCCTGATTAGTTTTGATACCTCACTCATCTCTACCATACTCGTATAATGATAATGGAGATAGAACGGCTGTTTACAGCACTTCATTATCTCCTCTATCTTGTCCAAAGGGCTATCATCATCACCCTCTAATATCTCATTTCTATATGTTTCTAAGGTAGCATTGGTCATGCAGACGATCTGCCCGCAGTTGCATTTCATATAGTTTATGTTCTCCCTCATAGTATCACCCCCACCTCTAGTATTCGCTCGGTAGCATCATTATCATGTTCTCATCTTGCGGTGCTACCCAGATCTGGATAGTCCCCTCGGGAAAATCCGTGTAGGTTAGTATCTGCTTGACTAACTCTGGCTGCCCAGTATCCTCTACCATAGTCAAAGTTCCCTTGCCTGATTTGACAACAAGTGTCCAAACCTGGAAAGGTTCCTTTCTCTGGTAAGAGGCTATGGCATCTATCAACCAGAACGCATTGGCTTTCTCCGCCAAGTGTTTCGTCCCATCAGTGCATAGATAGTTTGAAACTATCGAGCAGCGATGATACGCTTGCGTTCCGGTGAAGTTGTCAAGCTCTTTCTTCAACTCTCCCATAGTCACCATATCCTTCACCTCTTCTTCTCTAACCATTGTTCTAACTTCAGCACATCATAGTAGATGTGGTTTTCAGTGATATCATCTTCGGGCCTTAACTCACCATAACTCTCTTCATAGTGTGTGAGTTCTTCATCCTTCAGATAATTCACTATTCGCTTGACGCTTGCCTTGAATGTCCTGGCATTTAGTTTCCTCATCGACTCACCTCTCTCAATTCAACCAAGCGAGACTTCACTATCTCCATCCCTTCACCCGTCAAGAAGTCATCTTCTGTCGGGTCAAGTTCATTGTATTTCTTTATTGCTTCCTCATCTGTCTCGGCTGAGAGAAACTCCAAGACTTCTGTGTTTGGTCTGCTTTCATCGTTCTCTACAAATCCGAGTATGGCATATTCTTTCATATCCCCACCTCAATTCAGTTTCGTTATGTACTTCACTACTTTCTCAATCCGTGATATCAGTTTGATGATATCCTCGGTGTTGCCTCCGTAGTGTTCTATATACTCTTTCGTGTATGCAGTCGTCGTGCTGATATCCCTACCCAAGACATGAGCAAGGACGTTCGCAGATAACTGAGCCACGATTTCCTGATCCGCATGTTGACCTCCTTTCAGTTTACCTCCGCTTATCTTATCATCTACAGCGTGAGATAACTCATGCAGAAAAGTCACCTCATCAGGTGTGCATAAGATTATCTCTTTCTTATGCTGGTCGTATGCCCCGTAGTATCCTCCGAAGTATTCAGACCTGATGCTTAATCCAAGTTCATCTGCTATCTCTTTGAAAGGCAGATTCACTGGAAGTTCTTTCTTCGGATATACTATCGGTTTACCATGTGTCTGTGATGCCTCGAACACAGGCACTGCCCTGAAACACTTCAGGTAGTCGTATGTCTCGGTCTCAACCTTCACGCCTTCCGGCGGTTTAGTTGTCACGATTTTCCTACCTTTATCATCAAGGTAATACTTCTTTATCACCTTTCCAAACATAGGCGCCAAGATATACGTGCATCTCTCTCCGGCCTTAACCGATCTGCCGGATTCGTTCCACTGCCTGAACCCTCTGTAATCCATTTTATGCAGAGCGTCCAGCCAGTCTGAAGCCGCAAGGTTTAGTCTCCCTTTGTAGTCGATAGCACAAAAGAGAAGATTAAGGGCAGACCATTTACCCATAGGTCGCCCATCAATATACAAAATCTTCTCGACTATCTTGGGGAGTTCCCCACTTTTCATCAGTGTCAATACTTCAGACACTTTTCCCTTCACGATGGAAGGGTATTTGTCCATCATAGTTTCACCTCTGCAACCTTCCTGAAGCCCTCGGCTTCAAGGCGTCTCTGAACTTCAAGGATGAAGACTTCTGGAATCTTCTGGTCTTTCAGAAAGTCAGTCCTCATGTGCTGAGCGGCTGATTTTTCCATAGCCTCAATCTTGTCGTTCTTTATCCTCGCCCGGAAGTAGTGAAAGAAAGTTCCGTTAATCTCATCTACTTCACAAAGGACGAAGCTCTTTTTCCAAATCTCTACCATATCCCTTCGCCTCCAGGTAGACCCTCAGTCTACCGTGATTTCATCCTCTCGGTCCTCGCCGAGTTTCCAATACCATACTCCATCTGATTCCATGAGATGCCAGTCACCTTGGGGCATCAAATTCATTTCATCAAATGTTCCTGCCTTTACTATTACGTCCATGCTTACCACCCGCCAGAGTATCAAAATTCTTAACACTCTGACCATTGCAAGGCTCGGAATTTTAATCCGAAGCCTGCTCTTCACTTTCCAGTTCGGCTTCACACCATCTACAAACAAGACCGCGTGTCGCTTCACGGATCCCGCACTCTTCACAGAGATCGTCATCTTCGATGCCGTAATCCCGTTCCTTCCGTTCCTGTTCAGCGTCATACCGTTCTTTATCTTCGCCGTCTGATGGCCATAATTCCTTCGTCATTGTATCCCCCCTCAATTTCAAATTTGCAGTCTGGACAAATCCAACGACCATCTTTGAATTCCATCAAAAACTCGGCGTTGTATTCATCGCATTTAGGACAAAGCATATTTTCCCTCCTTTTATTTTTCGTTTAAAGAATTAGATAATGCCCGCCCTCGACATTTGAAGTCCAAGGCGGGCTATCGCTAGGGCGTTTAAATTCAAATTACAAAATGCCCTTCAAGTCTTACCCTCCATAAAGTGCCGTGACGATATTATACTCACTTACCCTCCATAAAGTGCCGTGACGATATTATACTCACTTACCATCTAAAGTGCCGTGACGATATTATACTCACTTGCTGTCTAAAGTGCCGTGACGAATTAATACGCGGCGATGCTCACCCTCAACATTTGAAGTCCAGGATGAGCAACTTAAACGGTTAAAAAAGCCGTTTAAATTAAGGCGGTGGTTTTATCCGTGTGAGGGTTTCAGCTCGCCGTTTAAAGGTCATCGCTTTATTCCTCACGTCGTCGTGTTTTGAACGTCGTTTTTTATTTGTACATAAGCCTAAGGCTTATGTCGTTCGTCGTTCGTGCCTAATTCCCCTACTGCGAAGCCGCAGGTTGTACCATCGGGCGGGATAAATTATCCTTATACGTCAGGGGTTTCACTTCCGAAGAGCCATAAAAGGCTATCGGAGGATTACCGCCCCCGTCCGCATTTATTACGTTATACCCCGTTTGTTTATTATCGGCATTGAGTCCAGCCGCCCACATTGGGCACGCTCTGACCTTGCGATAAATATTAACTTTTGAAGACTTCGCCATATTTGTTTTAAATGTCCAGAAGTCATAACCTACTTTATCCCAGATACTTATACGTTTCTTGACGACCTTATTTTTAATAAAGTTGTGGCGTTTCCAGCCATAAGCTTTTTTAGCAATAGTATTAACTTCTGCATCGCTGAACGTTGTTATTCGTTCGCTGTTGTCTTTATTATAAAATTGCTGTTGTGAAAAACAGTATTTTATCGTTGTTGTCTTTTGTTGCTGTTGCTGTTGCTCTTTTGTTATTCTCTGGATAACCTTCTGTTGCTGTTGCTTAGTGAGTTTCTGATAGTATGCTTTTGTTGCTTCTGTTGCTATTGCTTCGTTTGTTGTTGCTGTTGCTGTTGCTGTTGTTGTTTGTTTGTTGTTGCAGATATTATTAATCACTCTCTCCATACTATTATAGGGGCTGTCGCACACCAGAAACAATATTGCAGAAAGACCAACAGAGGTTGTTTTATACCTCTGTTCTCTTCGTTCGTTCTGTTTTGTTCTCCGTTCTGATATAGAGATGTATTAGGGAAGGATGGAGAAAAAAATAAGAAAAAAGAAAAACTTCGGTTCAGAGAAAGTATAATACGTATACGTTTACGACTCGTTACCCGTTTCCCGCGAACCGTTCAGCGTTCCCGTATCCTGTCCTTGTAGATGTTGAAATGCTCTTCCTTGAATCCGAGGCCGGAATATCCGTGTCCGATGTTGAGGGAAGCCGTGGCCCACAATTGGTATCCTAATTTCCGCGCCTGTCCGCACCAGTAGAAATCCTCGCTCGTTACCGGATCGTCAGTGAATCTGAAGTAGGGCTCCTTCATCTTCCTCAAAACGTCCATCTTGTGAAGCACGCACGCAAACCCCATAGCATCCACTTCGACTATGGCCTTTCCTTTCCAGTCGGAGAATACTTTCGGCTCCCCGTCCTTTATCTTCCTTATGTTCGGCTGATGAGGGGGAACTTTTGAGAACACGACACCGCCGATGATATCCTTTTTTATTTTCACCATGATGTCCAGGGCATAACTTGGGAGCAGCGTGTCTGAATCTATCCACAACACATAGTCAAAAGGCAAACGGGAATCTATCTCCAGGATATCTTTGCAGATCAGGTTCCTGTTCTTGTCAATGACTGGATGGATGGAACTGAACACTTCCAGTTCATATCCCCTGTTGGTCGAGTATTTGTAGAGATTCCAGAATGTGGCGAAGAACCTGCTCGGCATCGTGTCCGTCATCGGTATCGCTACCGCTACTCTCGTCTTGGTCGTTTCCACGGTTGACGCCCTCGCTTCTTCTCGGCCTTTGCCCTTTTGACCTTCCGCCGCACATTGCAATTATGGCATCCGCAATTATTTGTCATCTCATTCACCTTTCATTGTCTAGGAGGTACAGGAACCGTAGGTTCTTGTAACGATGCGCCAGTCTGTTGTAGCCGTATCGCACGGCATTCCTCTTTACAGGTTTATCTCATCCAGACTGTGTTGTGCCGCCAGACGGTGAAGCCGTCTACCGATTACGTGGCAAGTACAACGGCACGCGCATTTTCGTCGAACCTATGCCTTGCGTTGAGGCCACACCTGCAAGCAGGATTCAGGGCCTCAAAGCCGTCTGGTAGCAAGACTACCTTCAGTAAGCACTACGGCGAACGCATGTAGGCGGTGCGATTTACGATTTGTCCGCTGCTTTCTCTGCCGCCTCTATCGAATCGTAGAGTTCCACGATCAGCTTGGCGTTCATGCCTTTGATCCCTTGGGCCTCTTCGATGACATCTTTAAGTGTCTTCATGCAGTCGAGATCCACATCAACCGTTACAGCCTTCTTCAGGTCGTCTTCCTTAAGCCCGTTCAGGTCCTTCGGCAGATTCACCTCAAAGGCATTGACAAGCTTAAGTCCAGTCCTTATCCTGGAGATTCCCTTGAAGTCAGCATAGCTGACGATATTCTTGCCCACTAACTGCGCTCCCATACTCATTTTCAGTTTCATCTATATCCCCCCTAAATTGTATTCGCGCTGCTCAAAAGACGATCTCGCCTTTCTTTCCTGCTGTTATTTGAAGCTCTCCCTTGAATTCCGATACCCATCCATTGCGGATCTCCAGTTTCGGGTGTCCTTGGATAGCCTCTATCTGCTCGTTCCACAGGGTGAGCTTGATCTCTCCAGTCTCATCCTTCACTATCGCGTTGCAGACTCGGACCTGCTTTCCGAACTTGGTCGTTATCTCACGCGCCTCTTCCACTTTCACTACATCAACCTTGATGGTTGCTGTCACTCCCGGTCTCAGATCTGATATCTTTGTCGTCATATAGTCACCTATTGTCGTAATCAATTCATTTTTCATACGATCATCAACTCATTTGAATAGCAGGAATTTCAAGAGGGACAGGATTAACAGCACTGCGGCCGTCTTCTCCAGTATCCCGAAATTTATGCTGACATTCTGAATGCTTATCTTCATTGGTTCGTTTGTCATATCTATCACCTACAATTTTCTTTCTTGATATTTCCCATAGAAATGATACCAAAACCTTTCATCTCCTTTTTTACATATAGGTAGTTGAATGCGTTCTATAACTAATTTATCATCTTCCTTAAGTGGAGCACCTTCAAGAAACAAATGTTTGAAAATTGCCCAAACTACCCCTATTCTTGTTCGAATGTATTTACCCATAACATCATCTTACGTTTTGCACCGGTATCCGCATCCATCGCAGATTAATTCCAAGGCGGCCCAATCATACCTAAGCGGGTATTTGCACATTGGGCAAGCTCGTCCAGTCTGCTCTACTTTCCCGAATTTATTATATGGATTCGAATCATAATTGCTGAACATGTTTATCACTTTTGAAAGTGTGGGTTTCGTCCAACTCTATTCCGCCACGCAGTGTCCAGATCCTATATGCGTCTTTGCCTTCCCTTAGCACGACCATCAGGGTCACATGGTCCGAATAGACTTCTCCTTCCCATTTCCTGATTTCCCCACGGGCCTTATAGAAATGACTTGGAGTTGACTTCATCTGGAAGAAGATCACGTTGCCCCAATGCACCAGGTTCTCTATGGGGGCGCCTTTCTTCGCTACCAGGACTCCATCGAACAAGCCGAAAAGATCATTGTTGTTGTACCTCGCTCTGGATGGTTTCCAGTCCCTGTAGCCTATTGTCCTGAATATCTTCCGGAACTCCAGTTCCGCCTTGTTGCCTTTGATATAGGTATTAACCATCAAAACGCCTCAATACTGTCTCCATCTGCCCCAATCTAATCTTGCCATGCACCTTGGGCATCTAACTGGTTTTGTCTTTCTTCTTTGTTCCCACTCATATTTGCAGCGTTTGCATATCCATTTATCAGGGTCCTTTTCCTTGACCTGATTCTGGATCTGTGGAACAGGATGCGGTCTTGGCAATGCCCTAGGTTTTGGAGCCAACTGTTCTTTTGTCTCCT
>Ga0315293_10004378_pt1 | contig 13437 bp, 13 predicted proteins | sample YL17G13_20_MG_FD_203071 | JGI IMG/M metagenome (GOLD analysis project Ga0315293, IMG submission 203071) | Sediment microbial communities from Yellowstone Lake, YNP, Wyoming, USA - YL17G13_20 | ecosystem: Environmental > Aquatic > Freshwater > Lake > Sediment | place: USA: Wyoming | collected... | reverse complement strand
TGATTGCAATCGCTACTAAGTCGAATACGTCGACGAGACCGTCGCCGTTCACGTCTGCATCTGGATTGAAGGTTGGATCACCTGTCTGTGTTCCGAATGCTCCTGCTGCAACTGCAATGTCTAGTATGTTAACGTGGCCATCGCCATTCAAGTCGCCTGTGACTGCTCTAACGCTCGCAACATTAAATGCCATCGTTATTGCGAGAGCAAGAACTATAGCTATCCCTATCTCCTTGAGTTTCATCTAATCACCCCTCTCCTCTCTCTTTGTAGTAAGGAAGTGGAAACTCTTGCTTAAAGAATTTATGGAGGATAATTCCAGTCCAAAAAAATATAACAATCATTCATATTTCCATCTTCGACACACGTTCATGATGGAACGACAAGGCAAATATGGTGGACCGGACTTGAACCGGCGACCTTCTGCACGTCAAGCACTCGGGACAACGTCAGAGGAGTTGCTGACAAAGTTCAGGGAATTCCTGAAGGTAGACTTAAGGCGGTCGGATAGGACTGCCTATGAGCACACTTACTATGTCAAGAAGTTCTTGGATGAGCTTCCGAGACCTGTTGAGTCAGTGACTTCGGAAGATGCACGCGGGTATTTGAAAGGCTTGACCGGTTCCAGTCCTGCGAAGTACAAGAATGTTTTGATGGCGCTCAAAGTCTTCTTCCGTGATTTCTTAGAGATGCCGAAGGTTGTCTCGAGTTTCAGGTTTCCGCATCAGTTCCCAAAGCCAAAGCAAGTCCCGACCAAAGATCATCTCAAGAGTTTCTTCGAATGTCTTGAGGCTCCGAAAGAAAAGGCTTTGTTTCTGCTATATGCCACAACAGGACTTAGACGACAGGAAATTCTTACGCTCAAGCCTGAAGACATTGACTTTGAGAAGCGCATGATAACGCCGGACAATCATAAGGGAGAAACGAAGAAGTCATGGGTGAGCTTCTACAACGAAGAAGCTGAGAAGGCTTTGGAAGAGTACACGAGCATAAGGAAGCACACGAGAAGCACACGATTCTTCCCAATGGCTAGGGAGGAGGAGAAGAAGCTGTGGAGATCAGCTAGAGACCAGACAGGTTTGAACGTAACACCTCAACGCCTTAGAGAATGGTTCTGTTGTGAACTGGGCTCTCTTGGAGTGCAAGACCGTTATATTGATGCCTTCTGTGGAAGAGTACCGAAGTCTGTCTTGGCAAGGCACTACAGCGACTATAGCCCTGAGAGGCTTAAGGAAATCTACGGGAAGGCAGATCTGAGGGTACTGTCTTAGACACAGTTGAGAGCTAGGGAGGAATCCCAGTGACTGAAGACAAGAAAGAGAAGAGACGCTGTCCGATCTGCGACACGGAACTGGACGAAGACGAAGACATCTGCCCAGTCTGTGGAAGCTACGTCGACGAACCGGCCTATGATGCTGAGGACGATTTGGAGGAATAGATTTTTGGTGTTTTTCATTCACTTTGTCTTTCAGTTTCCTTGAGTTTCTTGTTCCTCTCTTTGAGCTTATCTAGGAATTCCTGCTGTTCCTTGGTACACACGTCAATTCTGGAACCTTCACCTATTCTAATAGAACCACGCTGATCTTCAGTAGACGCTGAGTCTGAAGTGTCTTCTGTTGTACTCTCAACGCTGGAAGGGATTGGCGGATTTCTTAGAATACGTGAGAGGTACATTTGCTCCAGAGCAGGTCTCAGCGACATTAATATCCTATCTGGGAAATAGCCCTTCCTTCTCAGATATGTGCTTTCATCAGATCGAAGTATTTCGGCAGGCTGTCGATTCGGCATCATATCTAGTAGTCTAAGAGCGTTGCAGAGATCCTCTTCCCTGTTGATCAAGCTGTCAAATCTATTCTCCAAAAGCGCAATCAGAACAGATGGATGCATGTACATGACATCTTTATTGTTCACGGTCAAAATTGGCCTCAGACAGCTGAGGGCTGTTGAGAATTGATCTAAGCTGTCTCCAATTGTCTTATCTAGATATGACCTGCTTAGCAACAGCTTCATAATTTTTGCAGTTTCTGTTCTTATCTCGTCAACAGTCCCAATATGTGAGAATGACTTGCCATCATAGAATCTATCCATCGTGATTATTCCTATCACAGACATGAACAGTTCGTAATTCGAAACCTCATACAGATCTACAGCAGTGAGGAGTGTGAACTGAGTCGATCTTCTTATGAAATCGGCGGTCACCCCATTCACGAAAACCTGACCATGGTGCTGTTCTGCTTCAAGTGAGTCAGCAATGCCTTTCGTCAGTACGACTCTATCCAATCGCTGCAAATCATACTCTGACTGGGTCCTTACGAGCTCAAGAAGAGGCAAAACCTTGACTTCGACGTTCTTTTCTCTTCCTAAGTCCATTGGAACGTATGTTGGCTTCCCGGGTATGTAAAGGCTTTTTGATGATTTAAGAACCGTGTGGACTTGTTCGCCGTCGTTAATTATGACTGTGGAATCTGAGAACCCGTTTCTCGGGAAAGCCCAGAAACCGAAAGTGAAGTAGTCTCTCAGTATCTCACGTGTCTTTGCTTCGTAACTCACGAACTCCCCGTTTTGTCTGAGGACGAAATTCATGCTTGAGAGTTCTGGAGGGCGTCCGGTCTTTGGTAACAGCTTCCAAAAAGCATATTCCTCTTCAAGAAAAGGTTCTGCTGGAGGTGAGAATAGCTGGCGAGCCATTTCTCCCCAGAATTTCAGCAGCGTAAATCTGTTCAGATTTATCATGAAGGCAGGGATCATCCCAAGCGTGGTGCAGAAACCAGTCTCTTCACTGCCAATGTGGTAGTCCTCTCCCTTCTTGAACCTTGTTAGGGGGTGCGATAGAGCGAAATAGTATGGCGTTCTTAGTTGAATTCTGAAGGCTATCGGCTCTCCAGTTTTCCTAGCTCCGATCATTTGAGGTTTGACGACTTCCCTCATTTGGCTGCAATCAACACAGCGACGAGTCTGTCGAACGTAATCAGTGCCTAGCTTCGGGTTGAAAGTTCCCAGCATGTATAGGAGCTTGTGCTCTTCGGCAGACTCGCTCATCTCTTTAGCCTCATGAGAATCTTACTGGAACAAGGGAGCTGAACTGTCGGTCAAATAAATCATTGTTATGTACAGTTAAAAGTATTACTGTTTTGGGTAATTATGGTCTTAGAATGAGAAATGCCACCTATTTTTCCTATCATTCGATTCTTCTGACTGAAGCGGAAGAATCCTCTGCTAACAAATCCAGAAGATTCGAAACAGTTTTTGCCACAGGACCTGAAAGAACAACGCCAAGTTCATGGTTGATAACTAGACCTTTCCAAGAGAGATTGGGGGAACCAATAAGGGCTAGAGATCGGTCTACAACTATTATTTTCGCATGCAGGTCCTGAATTCTGTTATCGGGATTGAAGTCAACAAGGATGAAGTGTGGAAACCGAACTGCCAAATCATCAAGCGCTTCTTGAACTCGAGTGGGCTGCGAACTAAATTTGTTGACTACTAATGTCACACGAATTCCGCGTGCGAGACTCTCTTCGATCAGCTTAAGGAATTGAGTTCCTCCTTCCGTAATCTGGAAGGCAGCTACCTGAACTTCTTCCTTGGCTTCACAAAGCATTTCTTCGATTGCAGATTCAACAGATCCTGTTCCCCGTCCCATCCAAGCTGAACCTGTAACAACCACCTTGACGTCATTGCCTTTGATGAATCCCTTCAAATACTTTTCCTCAGCAGATTTCTGTCGAGAAACGTGTTTCGATATTCGCAGGAAGTCTCAGACAAGAAAAGACATGCATAACAGGCTGCCCCATTCGCTCTACCGCTCGTAAGAACCTGCTCGGCACACAATGGATCATTTGAGCAAGCTTCTATGTTTCTAAACGCAGTCTCAAGTACAATTCCAAATTCCTTGGCAAGGGCGATAAGGCCACCCAGACTGCCATCTCCACCGGGCTGTGAAGTGTATAAGAGAAAGCCACCGTCACCTGATACGCCATCTTTGTCAAGTTTTAGGTAGACTCGTTCGCGGATCGCAGCGGATGAATAGCCAGAGTCTAGTCCCAACGCTTGGATAGCTCTATGAGCAAACGTATGCCAGAAGACAAAGACAGGATGATAGCTTCTCTGTTTTCCCGAGCGCAAGAACTCGCTGAACCACATTTTGGTTATCTCTTCATCAAGATTCAGACTTTCATTGGGAGGAAGATCAACGAACACCCCTTCTCCACGCAAGGCTATGCCGGGAAACCAACGGTCGTGGCTGTCGAAGTAGAACTTCTCCACGAGTCTCGGTACAAACTTCTCTACTGGTATTGATTTTGGACGTACGAATCTCTTGAACCCTCTCTGAGCCATAACAATTCGCAGTCTCTTGATCGGAGTAACTCGAATCTTCAGTTTTGAGGAATAATCTATGTTGACGGCTGAACCCTTTTCTACCTCGAAATCTTCTTGTCTCTTTGGATTTGGCGGGTAACCATGGACTGCTGCATATTTGAGAGCGTCAATCTCTTTTTCCTTCAGACCGTCGGGCGTCAGTTTGGGGTCAGCAGGTATCTTGCAGTCTTCTATTGCAGTCTTGACCTCAGCTTCAGTATGTTCCTCAACTGTGTCAATGGTTTCTTGCTTGATCAATCTTGGATTGGAACTGGCAATCTGTTTTAGTATCGACAGAAGTCTGGCTTTGTCAGCGTCAGCGTGCATGGTGAGAATTACCTGAACGGTAGGTAAGGAAAGTACATGGTGCAATTGTGTACACTTGGGCGGTATAGTTAGAGCTGATATGACTTCCGGAATTCTTAGGTTGCTTGCACTCCTCAACACGACAATGGCTTCTCGGTCACACTTTTCCGTTTCGTCACTCTCGGGACTGTACCCAGAACAATGCCAAGTCTGATTGTATATGTCCCAAAGGGTAGCTTCGCCATTGCAGGTGGTGCATTGAATCTTGACGCTGCGAAGATCACCACTTGTCGTTTCTATCCATCTAAAGTGCTTGCCAGAGCAGTTCCCGCTCTTCCTATGTACAATCCTTGGCCAATCAATGTCATCAAGGTGACCGCCATAACATGCTCGGACAAATCTTATGGCTTCTGTTTGAGCATATTTACCCGGAGGGCAACTAGGGCAGGTGGTAGACCCATTTGGCGTTATTGGGTAGAGAATATCATGTTGCTCGCACTTGCCCCAATGAGGAAATAGACCTGTCCGGTAAATAAGCTGGTCCTCAGGCTTCTCCAAGTCAGCATTCGTTGGTATGGTAAAAATCCTTCCACCACCTAAGAGTGCTGTCACGTTATCATCTCTAATCTCAAAGTCGCTTAACGCTCTTGATGTGCTAGGATAAGTGAACATCTGCCCCCATTTCTGGAAATCCAGTATTACGTTTGGTCCTTCTCTGGTGTCGATTACTGCTCCAACACCGTAAGTCAGTATGAACTGTGATGGTCTAATCGATTGTCCACGCATAGCTCATCTACTCCCGAATGTTGCAGTAGCTTCAACCTCCCTAAGAGACTGAGGGGCGTTATCAAATACGACACGTTTGTTCCTCGCCTTGTGTTGCGGATCTCCCAGAACGACTGGATACTTGGGTGTACGGGTGACAGTCTGCTCATAGAAGACCAGCTCCGTGTCTGATGCGAAGGACCGCCACCGATCCAATTCTGAGTCTGTCTCGCCAAAGCAAGCATTCGTAGGAGGTCTTATTTGCGCCGGCTGACTCTGAGCTCGTGTCTCAATCAGATCAATCACAGATTTCACCTCTTTGGAGTTCTTCTCGGTCCTCATTCTAGTCGGGCCTACATCTTCCATAGTTTTTGTTGCAAAGTCGTGGTCATTTTCAATTGCCCACTTTGGGCTAACAGGAGTTCCAAAGATGTTTTCCGCGTTCCTCAAGACTGCAACACATACAGGCCCCAGTGCTCTCTCTCTAGCCCTCGGTGAGAATGGATGTACAGTTATTGGCTCAACATAACGTGCAAGTGATCGATGATAACCGGCAAAGAATTCATAATGATCTAGGTCTCGCGGTCTTGTGGCCCGGAGGAAGGTTACGACCAGACCGCCCATTTGCCTTCCGACACGTCCAGTGGCTTGAATATATGTAGCGGTTGTTTTGGGCTGGCCATGAACAACCATTAGTCCCAATCTGTCGACGTCGATTCCCGTCCCAAACATAGAGGTAGCGAAAACAGCATCCACGTTGTTTTCGGGAAACTTGGCAAGCTCGTTGAGGACGCCGGGGATTTCTGAAGAACCCATTCTACTTGAAAGCTCCATCTCCAAACGTGAAAGCGATCTTGGAGTCTCCTTTTTTCTGTTGCTAATAACTTCGACCCACTCTACCATGTCTTGTCTATAGAGACTTACAGCAGTTGACAGTTCTCTGAGTGCATTGAAGAATCCGATCAGCGTCCAAAACTGATCTGCTTCAGGATCATTTGAACCTCTTGCAGTTCTCAGTTGATATGCCTTCTGCAATAATGCGGACCATATCCTTATTACAGGTGTATGAGGGCCCTTTCCAGGTACGCAGATACCGACGTACAGCCTGCCCGGATGGCTACAGTCCAGTTGGTGGGGTTCAGACATCTTGGAGAAGAAATTGTCTTCAATGAAGATTCCCGGGGGAGGAAACTGTGCAGTTTTGCGATCAAAGACAGCTGATACTTGGAATCTAGCCCGCCGAACGGTGGCGCTGGAAGCTACATATTTGGGTTTCTTCAGCTTTCCATTCATGTACTCTGTTGAAAGCAGATCGATTGCGGTCTCATAGAGACCTACCATTGAGCCCAAAGGACCTTCGATTAGGTGCAGCTCATCTTGGATTATTAAACCCGGAGGCTTGAACCTTGCTACATTCTGAACGTTTCCTGGAGGAAGCTTGCCTCGATCGGGAGGGGCACATTCCCTGAAATATCCCCAGCAATCGTCGAGGCGATCGACGTTTCCGAAGATGGTTGCAGCTCTTGGCTCAAATGATAGTCTTGCAAACTTATCTACTGTAGAGATCAACAAAGAGGGGCATCGGCTGTACACTTGATCATCAACGACATAAGCCGAGATGGGTATGCTCCAACTGAGTCCGGCTTTGCCCGGAAATCTGAATGGCTTTAGGATCGCCTCTTCTGAAGGAGATGATGAACCGGGTAGCCATTCAAACCATTCCACGTCGTTAAGTGGGCATTCAGGATTGACGCAATGGATTTCAAAGTCTATAGGAATCTTTTGTATACCCCATCTCCTTATGAAATACCCTGGCAGACTTGCTTTAGCGAATTCCTCTTTAGTTCTTCCACCTAGTATTGGCTTGACCTTGTCTTTCCACCATCGATCAAACTGTTCTCTCGATATTTGGCCTGATGCCGAAAGTCTCATTGAAATAACGTAGAAGCTGTCACTTCGAACGGGTCTGATTTTGACTTCTTTGATTGAGAGAAAAGGTGTCCCTATTGCGGACTTGTCCAGAGTTGGAGTGCTTGGTGAACAGACGAGCCAGTGTAACCAATGATCCTTATTTGGAACGATATTCGTGGAAGTGATTGCAAGTATGCTGTTGCAGGCGGGGCAGTTGAGTATTTGAGCCGGATCTCCTTTTGAAGGCACAACCACACGGTGGAACTTGTAGGCTTCACGAGGTAAGAGAAGACCAGTTGCTCCAAGCGAGATTTCCTGTCTGTTGATAATGCGACTGTAATACTCTCTGTCAAGCAAGCGATTTGGAGTAACGTCCCCGCCTACCCACAAGCCAATAGAAAAGCGGGCTCCACCCCAAAGATTCGTCTGCCTGCGGGGATAATTCCCCGGATGCCAGTTCTTCGCTCTTAGAAAGTCGCAGGCCAAAATTGCGTGGAGCGCCCTGCGGAATTGTTGTATTGTAAGCAATCTGAGGGTATACCTTGAGATGACACCTGTCCCAGCGCCTGCGTCTGGCTCGTTAGATCTCACTCTTCTTCGAAGTGCAAGTGCAAACACCGCGAGTCCTAGGTACGCCTCGGTCTTTCCTCCTCCAGTCGGGAACCAAAGCAAATCGCATGTCATTCTGTCAACATGGTCTTCCTTTACGATGCTAGGTATGCACTGCAAAATGAAAGCAATTTGGAAAGGTCTCCACACCAGTTTTTTGTGAGGCGGCTTCCAGATTGATTGAAGATGCATCACCTTGTTCATGAAGCAGAACGAGAGTCTTGCTTGTTCATCGGTTCTTAGTATTTCAAGGCCTTCTTGAATGCGTCGTCTTGAGATCTCGCAGAGCTCTAAGTGTTTTTTTCCGATTTGGCGATACTCTGGATCCGAGGCATTTGCGAGGTTCTCTTGAGAATTCATCCAAGCTTTGTATTCTCGAAGGAGAGGTTCAAAGAACTCCGCAAAATGGTCATAGTTCCAGATATCAGCTAAGATCTCAGGATCATATTTCTGTGCTCCGACCACTTCCTCGAGGGGTCTCTGCTCAATAGAATAGCAGGGAATGAATTCCGTTCTGAGGTCAGAATGTGTAAACTTTTTTCGCTGTTCCTCATCGGTCACTGTTTCTGCGTCGATCCATGCAAAAGGGTGATGCCCCTTCAAGCTTATGTCAATTTGATCCCACGGACGCTCCGGATCTATTTCCCTCCAGATAGCGCTACATAGATGGCCTCGGGCGAATGCACGTCTATTTCTGTACAAAAGCGATAGACTTGCCTCCTCTTCATCCCTCAATTGCTCGCCCCTCATCGGAGCGAATTCGGTGTTCTTTTCCCCGACTATCCTCAGTTGCGGTTGAAAAACGAGATCTTCAGTGCCTACCCAATCGGAGTTTTCCAAACTAGTTTCATTGATCATGTACAGAGAGACGTGATGAGTCCCATCAGATGTAATATTGCTCCTGAGGGCTAATCTAATTGTGTCATCCTTTGGCACCCAGTCCGCTGATTTCGCAGCATCCACGTTTTCTTTGAGGAAGTACTTTGGAATTCGCTGCCACTTATTGCCTTGGCGCTTGTATCTAGCCCAAGTGGCGCAGAAGCTTATCAAGGGTGAGTCTCCCTGAACCAGAAACGATATGCCCATCGTCTTTGGCAAACCCAGCTGGAGCCCCAGACTCACATTTCTCTTATCTTCTTCTTCCTCTTCTTCCTCCGTGTCTTTTCCTGCTTCTTCTTCTATCAGATCAGCACTGCCATAACAGGCAAAATCGCCTCGAGTGGAATCTTTGGGCTCGAGAACTCCGGCAAGATACTCACCTGCAGGATTGGAATCTATGTTCTCCTCACAGCCTTTTCTGGGACCGAGAAGTTCTCTGCTAAGTTCGACAACAAGCTGGCTTCTTATATTGCTCATAAACACTCCGCCTTCAAGTAGAGTTGCCTTCTATTTCTTTTGGCTAATCAATTTTGTGTCATTACAACCATCAACGAGATCATTCTAACCATGCTTTTCAGCTACCTGAAAAGCTTTAAGTAGAAAACGTCAGATTCATGACGTGGGAGAAATAAGTCTGCTCACGTTTGCAGATCTTTTTGCCGGGATAGGGGGCACGCGCCTCGCATTTGAGAATGCCGGCTGTCAGTGTGTTTTCTCATCTGAGATTGATAAGTATGCCCAGAAAACTTATGCTGCCAATTTTGGGGAAACACCTAGCGGAGACATTCGACAGATCAACGAACGAGATATCCCGGACCATGACATATTGCTCGCAGGCTTTCCCTGCCAACCTTTCTCAATTTCGGGCGTTTCAAAGCTAAAGAGCCTCAATAGACCTCATGGTTTCAGAGACCAAACAAAGGGCCCTCTCTTCTTCGACATGGCTCGCATTCTTGAGGTGAAGAGACCAAGAGCATTTCTGCTTGAGAACGTCAAACACTTGCGCCACCATGACAAAGGCAGAACTTACAGTATAATAATGCACACCCTTCGAAAAGAGCTTGGCTATAACGTATTTGACAGGATAATAGACGCAAAAACTGTAGTTCCCCAGCACAGAGAAAGGATATTCATCGTTGGCTTCAAGGAACCCACGCATTTTGAGTTTCCAGAATTCAGAGATCAGAAACCCAAACTCAGGGATATACTCGAGAAAAAAGTCGATTCAAAATACACTCTTATCGACCACCTCTGGGAATATCTCAGACAATATGCAGCCAAACACAAAGAGAAAGGTAATGGCTTCGGGTACAGCGTTGCGGATCTAAATGGCATTACTAGGACACTCAGCGCAAGATACTACAAAGACGGCTCCGAGATCCTTATTCCTCAGAATGGAGGAAAGAACCCTCGAAGGCTTACACCACGCGAATGTGCAAGATTGATGGGCTTCTCAGAGACTTTCAAGATTCCAGTTTCTGATACGCAGGCCTACAAGCAGTTTGGAAACTCGGTAGTAGTTCCAGTTGTGGCAAGAATAGCGGAGGTATTGGTTGAGTGCCTGCTCGAACCGCAAAAGAGTACGATGATCAAGTACCTTCAATCGAACCCTTGTTGATCAAAAGGATCCAGAAGGATCTTTTGCGATGGGGCAGAGACAACTATTCTGATTTCCCTTGGCGGCACAGCATAAATCACTTCCATGCTTTGCTTGCAGAGGTAATGCTTCAAAGGACACGTGCAGAGCAGGTTGTTCCTGTCTTTCGGGCTTTTGCATCTCGCTATTCTTCTCCTTTTGAGGCGTCAAAAGAACAAGAAGGAATCAGAAATCTTGTTGCAACTCTAGGGTTGAACTGGAGGGGCGAGAAGATCATCGAGCTTGTCGAGACATTGAAAGATCTGGGCGGCAACATACCAACTGCCCTAGAAGGACTAACTTCGCTACCCGGTGTTGGAACATATGCGGCCTCTTCTTATCTTTCCCTTCATGCAGGCATCAGAATGTCCATTGTAGACAGTAATGCTGTGAGGCTGTGGGGTAGAATATTCGGCTTCAAGACGGACCAAGAGACCCGGAGAAAACGATGGTTCATGGAACTCGCACAAAGAGTTACGCCGCAAAACAAGTTCAGAGATTTCAACTACGCTGTTCTTGATTTCACCCGAAAAGTCTGCAGACCAAAACCGTTACATGCCATGTGCCCCTTAACTGGCATCTGTAAGCATTATAGGAGGTTGCACAAATAACTCCCACTCCAGAAGCCAAGGCAAAACTGTTTTCCATTTTCAAAGAGCATATCCTATCCCCCACTGAGGTTGTCAGACGAGCCCTTACTAAGGTCGTTGAAGAAAGGAAATTTGATGCGGATTACCATAAAAGCTCACTTCAGTGAACTTGTCACTGGGATTCAAAAAAGGGCTTATGACATTTTCCTCGATTCTCAACGCAGTTCATGGCGCAAATCAATTGAGACTTTCTTGGGAAAAACACTTCCCGAGAATGTGACTCGAGCTGAAGTGGCACCTATTTACCTTGGTAGGTAGGTGTGGTATGAAGATCAAGGGAAAAAAGGCCAGCGTGGTCATAACACTTGACCCAGAAAGCGTCAAGAAGGCAAGAGATCTAGGCTTGAATATCTCGAAGATCTGTCAAAATGCCCTAGATGAAGCGATAAGGCGACTAGGGGACCCTGAATCAGGAACGATGATCAATGGAGGCTCAAATGAGTCTCGAGATAAGGATAGGTGGGCCGGACCGGACTTGAACCGGCGACCTTCTGCACGTCAAGCAGATGTCCTACCGAGCTAGACTACCGGCCCACTTAATTAGTCTACTTTCGTTTCCCATATATAGCCGCTTCGTCTCTTTAGCTGCGACGCACATATTCAGAACAAGGCAGTCACAACATGTGACTACGACATGTGTGTCTTCTTTTATAGCCGCAATTCATGAATCTGCTGCGTGGAGAAATTAGGCAATGACGTGTTCAGCGAAGCAGCAATGGGGCTACGTGGTCAACAGGTTGATCATTTTTGCCCAGAACATTAAATTGCATCATCCACATGCTCCAAGGGAACATAGGAAGAGATGAGAAATGACGTTTCTCGGAACTCTCAGAAAAGAATTCTCATTCATTAAAGGAAATTATGCAGTGATGATAACAAGTTGGATAATGATAGACTTCGCCATGGAACTGCCAGCAACCTACTACGGACTTTACGTACTAGGCTTAGGCGCAACAGAGACTATTCTCGGCGCTATAGGGCTGGCTCAGTTTCTGGCTCTGGCTTCGATGCAGTTTCCAAGCGGCTACCTAGCCGACAAATACGGAAGGAAATGACTCATTTCAACAATGACCTTCGGCGTAGCCCTGAGCTTCATTTTCTACGCAGTCACGCCCTCATGGCATCTGATCCTCGTGGGGGCAGTTCTGATGGGCATATTCAACTCGACCTATCAACCGGCCCTGAGTGCTATGATCTCTGACTCGCTGCCATCTGACAGGAGAGGAATGGGCTTCAGCATAGTCATGTTAATCGCCGGCGCCTCAACAACACCCAGCCCAGCGGTCGCTGGTTTACTCTACAGGTTCTTCGGGCTAATAGACGGCATGAGAATCGCCTACGGCATCGTGATCACCCTCTTTCTTGCCGCTGCATTCCTCAGACTGTTCTCTTGAAAGAGACAATTGTCTCAGCCACAAAGCCCAGCGTGAGAGAGATAATACAAAGCTATCCTACAGCTTTGAAAGAGAGCTTTGACGTCTGGAAAAAAGTTCCAAAATCAATGCTTTACCTGTTCCTTTCTTCTTCAATAGCAATCTTCGGGTTCTCAGCAACAAACCTCTTCACAGTAATATTTGCCACGACCGTCCTTCAAATAGACAAATTCGCCTAGGCCATGTTAATCGCCGTTCTTCCCCTAACCACAATATTGCTGGCTCTACCAGTAGGCAAACTTGTTGACAAGTTTAGAAGGAAGATTCCTCTCCTGGCAGCCATATTTCTCTTTGGACTTTCAATGTGGATCTTCATCGACGGATACACTCTTCCACAAGTTGCAGCCTCACTGATCCTCATAGGAGCAGGACAAGTAATGATCAATGCCTCCATAGGAGCACTTCAAACTGATCTAACGCCAAAAGAACTGCGAGGAAAAATAAATGGCTTCATGAATTTCTCCAACTGCATAATCATGGCTATTGCAAGCATACTTGGCGGATATCTGTATGAACATGTTGCTCCACAAGCTCCATTCATGCTTGCAGCAATTATGGCGCTGCCTTCTTTCGCGGCCGTATTGCTACTGGTGAAAGAGCCTAAGACAAGAGAAGAATAGACAGCAGACTCGTGGTTAACAAACGAGGCATAATTTAGCGCCCATATTCGGGAACACAACCAGCACGGCAACTGCCTCAAAATTGGCCTCCATTTAACTCGACGGCGATGCCTCAATTCCTTAAAATCCATCTTAACTCTGTGATAAACAAAACATTTTAGAGTAGACACAAATCTTATTGGCTGAAGAAGTGCCGGGATGGCAGAGTGGATAATGCGCAGGCCTTGAGAGCCTGTGGACCCTACGGGTCCGCGCGGGTTCGAATCCCA
>Ga0315293_10004377_pt1 | contig 13440 bp, 11 predicted proteins | sample YL17G13_20_MG_FD_203071 | JGI IMG/M metagenome (GOLD analysis project Ga0315293, IMG submission 203071) | Sediment microbial communities from Yellowstone Lake, YNP, Wyoming, USA - YL17G13_20 | ecosystem: Environmental > Aquatic > Freshwater > Lake > Sediment | place: USA: Wyoming | collected... | reverse complement strand
CGCTGAAACAGCAAGCAAATATGACGGAGTGACTTTCAGCGTTGATTACAAATATATGTGTTCCGATCCCGGGCAAACCATAATAAAGAACGCTATTCAGGAAAAGGGACTGACGGGAGTAGTCGTGGCATCATGTTCTCCGAGAATGCACGAACCTACATTCAGGAAAGCTTGTGCTGAAGCAGGACTGAATCCTTACATGTGCGAAATGGCAAATTTACGTGAGCATTGTTCATGGGTGCATGAAAAGGGAGATGACACTACCGAGAAAGCAATCGATCTCGTAAGGATACTGATCGAAAAGATCAAGTACAATCAGTCGCTTAACGCAATAAAAGTACCTGTAACAAAAACAGCGCTGGTTATCGGAGGAGGTATTGCAGGGATTCAGGCAAGTCTCGACATTGCTAACACAGGGCATAAAGTGATCCTTATCGAAAAAGATCCTTCCATCGGAGGTCACATGTCTCAGCTTTCAGAAACTTTCCCCACACTTGATTGCTCACAATGTATTTTAACCCCTAGAATGGTTGAGGTAGCTCAGCATCCGAATATCACATTATATACATATGCTGAACTGGAAAGTCTCGAAGGATTTGTAGGGAACTTCAAAGTCAAGATCCGGAGGAAATCAAAAAGCCTCGATGAAAAACTATGCACCGGTTGTGGTTCATGCATCACCAAGTGCCCTGCCAAAAAGATCCTCAGTGAGTTTAATGAGGGACTGGGTATGCGGACAGCCATCTATGTCCCCTTCCCGCAGGCTGTTCCAAATAAGCCGGTAATAGACAGGTTAAACTGTACATATTATACAAAAGGTAAATGCAAGGTTTGCGAAAAGGTCTGTCCGACCCAGGCGATACGCTTTGACCAGAAAGATCAGATCGTCGAAGCAGAGATCGGAGCTATTGTCCTTGCAACCGGATTCACAGTTAAGCAACCAGATTTTTTCCCGGAATATGGTTACGGAAAATATCCTGATGTTATAACGGGGCTGCAGTTTGAACGTCTTGCTTCAGCCTCTGGTCCAACTCTTGGAGTAATCCGGAGGCCTTCAGACGGCAAAATCCCCGAAAAAATAGTATTTGTTGCCTGCGCCGGCTCGCGTGATCAGGCTAAAGGGATACCTTATTGCTCCAAGATCTGTTGCATGTATATCGCAAAACATGCAATGTTGTACCAACATAAGGTCCATGGCGGGAAATCTTATGTGTTTTATATGGATATAAGAGCCGGGGGCAAGATGTACGAGGAATTTGTCAGAAGGGCAATTGAAGATGATGGTGTTAATTATATAAGGGGCAGAATATCGAAGATATATGAGAAGAACGGCAAACTGATTGTGTGCGGGGCGGATACCCTTCTTAACGCAATGCCGGTTGAAATAGATGCTGATATGGTTGTACTTGCGACAGCCGGAGTCGCCAATGAGGGTGCTGAGGAGCTTGCACAGAAACTGCATGTTTCATACGACTCCTATCATTTCTTTGCCGAAGCTCATCCCAAGCTGAAACCTGTTGAGACAAATACAGCGGGCATTTTCCTTGCCGGAGCATGCCAGTCCCCACGCGATATACCTGAATCTGTTTCCATGGCATCCGGCGCCGCAGTCAAAGTAGCAGGGTTATTCTCTCAGGATGAACTTACGCGTGAGCCTCTGATTGCTGTTGTTAACCGCCAGGCGGCTCCTGTTTATTCGTCATGTGTGGGTTGTTTTCTTTGTGTTTCTGCATGCCCTTACCAGTCAATTGAGAAAGAGGAAATTAAAAACCGGGCAGGAGAAGTAATTAAGTCCGTTGCTAAAGTTAATCCCGGTCTCTGCCAGGGTTGCGGTACATGTGTTGCTTTCTGTCGTACCAAGTCTATTGATATACAGGGCTATACTCATGAGCAAGTCTATTCTGAAGTTATGGCTTTATTAAATGAATATTAATAAAATTATTAATGGCTGATTTTGAACCAAAAATAGTTGCTTTTGTGTGTAACTGGTGCACATATGCAGGAGCGGACCTGACCGGTACCAGCCGCATCAAATATGCTTCAAATGTTCGTATTATCAGGTTTCCCTGTACAGGGCGCATTGATTATATGTTATTGCTGAAAGCCTTTGACGAAGGAGCTGACGGGATAATGATATCAGGGTGTCATCCTAACGATTGCCATTATACATCCGGAAATTTTCATGCACGGCGAAGGTGGATAATGTTCCGTTCACTGAGCGACTTTATGGGTATCGATATAAGAAGGATAATATTTTCCTGGGTCTCAGCAGCAGAAGGAGCCAAATGGGCAGATCTCGTCAATACTACGGTTGCTTCAATTCGAGAATTAGGCCCATATGATGATTACAGAAAGATTGCTAAGAAACCGGTAATGGAGGTAATAAACCATGGATGATCTGAGAAAACTGGCAAAAGAGCTTCTTGAAGCTTCAGCAGTTAAGGTAGTAATCGGGTATGAAGAGGGTACTGCCGGTAAAACACGTGCGCTTTTTGTTGAAAAACCTGAAGATGCCGGCAGGTTGATTTTTGACAGCCGCTGTGTTCAGAACCTGGCAGCTTATATCACAAAACGGGAAGTAAAAGATAAAGGGAGAATGGCCATTGCTGCTACCTTACCGGTAATGAGAAGCATAATCCAGCTTGTTTCAGAATTCCAGGTCAGCGACAATAATCTCCTTGTGCTTGGAATAACCCCTGAAAGCAAATTAGTTGAATTTAAAAACCTTACAGAAGTCGAAACGTTTGTTCATCAATATCAGATAGAGATTGATGCACGTAACAAGGAGATGCTCGACAAACTTGACAAAATGACGCCGTCCCAAAGGTGGAAGTTCTGGATCGATGAGCTTGCTCCCTGCTTCAAATGTTATGCCTGCCGGGCTGCCTGCCCTATGTGCTATTGCCACCGGTGTACGGTTGATTTTAACCAGCCTCAATGGATACCTGTTCCCTCAAATGAGCTGGGTAACCTGGAGTGGCATATCATGAGGGCGGTTCATCTTACCGGCAGGTGCGTGGACTGCGATGCATGTTATAATGCATGTCCCCTGGGTATTCCTCTTAATCTGCTTACCAAAAAGATGGTGGAAGAGGCTAAAGTGCATTTTGGTGGTTATCAACCTGCAATTAAAGGCCAGCACCTTATGTCAACATATAAATCTGATGATAAAGAAAATTTTATACAATAGAACATGAATATTGATAAGCGTTTAATCAGGAAGGATTCACTGGAAAAGCTTTTCGATATCCTGAAGCAGAACAGTAAAACTATATATGCCCCTGCATCTAAGAACGGGAAGGTGTCATTTAAGGAGGCAGATAGCTTCCCGGAAATATCCACCGGATATATTCAGACTTCCCAGTCTTCGAAGGAAGTTTCTTTTCCCCGAACGGAATTGATACTTGATTACACTAAGAATAAAGAGGGAATGTCGGTTAAGGGGATTGATCTTAAAGATATACCCGAAATCATACTCTGGGGCGTGAGGCCGTGCGATGCAAGGGGAATCGGACAACTGAGTGCAATTTTCAACTGGGATTATAAAGACGAAATCTACAATAACCGCCTGTCCCGGGTGACAGTTTTCGCATTCAGTTGCAGCAAAGCGGATGAATACTGTTTCTGTACCTCAGTCGGAGGAAATCCCGGAAATACAGAAGGGAGTGATATATTGTTCACACAGCTTGGAGAAAATGGAGATTATCTTGCCGAAATACTGACAGAAAAAGGATCGGCTGTTGTTTCGTTTGCATCAGGACTTTTCGAAAAAGCCGGTATAATAGAGAAGGAACATTTTCTTGCTGAAATCCCTGTCAGGTTTAACAGGGAAGAAATAAGGGAAAGACTTGACAAATTCTTTGAAAGTGAACAATGGATTGAACAATCACTTAAATGTCTTGGGTGCGGGGCCTGTGCTTATGTGTGCCCGACTTGCGCCTGCTTTGATATACAGGACGAAGCACACGGCAAGTCAGGATCGCGTGTCAGGTGCTGGGATTCATGCGGATTTTCGCTATTTACACTTCATACGTCAGGACATAATCCCAGGGACGTGCAATCACAACGCTGGAGACAGCGCATCATGCATAAGTTTTCGTATATGCCCGAAAGATTATCCGTATATGGCTGCACTGGCTGCGGCCGCTGTTCCAGGGCATGCCCTGCCGATATGAATATTCTGGATAGTTTAATTTCAATTCAGGAGGCAGCTGTATGACAGACAATTTATATATGCCATATCTCATGAGGATTGAAAAGATCATTTTTGAGGCACCAGGGGTAAAAACCTTCATGCTGAAGTTTATTAATGAGGATGATCAGAATAAATTCAACTTCAGTGCAGGCCAGTTTGGAGAATATTCAGTTTACGGAGTGGGTGAATCAACTTTCTGCATTGCTTCCTCACCCACCCGCAAAGGATATATTGAATGTACTTTCAGGCAGACAGGCAAGGTTACAAATGCCCTTTCAAACTGTGAGGAGGGCAGTATAATCGGGTTCCGTGGTCCTTATGGAAATACTTTCCCTGTCGATAAATGGAAAGGAAAAAGTCTTCTTTTTATCGCTGGCGGAATTGCATTGCCGCCAATGCGTTGTGTCATATGGAATGCACTCGATCTGAGGGAAAATTTTAAAGATGTGACTATTATTTATGGTGCAAGGAGCGTAAAAGATCTTGTCTACAAGCACGAATTAGAGGATTGGAAAAGACGCAAAGATGTAAAGCTTATAACTACTGTCGATCCGGGAGGAGAGTCGCCTGACTGGAAAGGAGAAATCGGTTTTGTCCCGACAATAGTTGAAAAAACTGCTCCTTCCGCTGTAAATACGATAGCAATTGTTTGTGGTCCGCCAGTGATGATTAAATACACTTTCCCTGTTCTGGCAAAACTAGGTTTTGCTGATGAAGACATCTATACTACACTTGAAAATCGCATGAAATGCGGAGTCGGGAAATGCGGTAGGTGCAATGTCGGCAAAGTATATGTTTGTAAGGATGGCCCGGTGTTTACTCTTTCCCAGCTCAAAGAACTCCCGGATGAATATTAATAAAGCTGTCCCCTCTGGAACAGCTTTATTATAACAGATTGTAATTTAATATTACCCGAAAATACTGAATGCAACAGTTAATCCAGCCAGAACGACAGATACCATCGACATAAGCTTGATAAGGATATTAAGAGCCGGGCCCGAAGTATCCTTGAAAGGATCGCCAACTGTGTCTCCAACAACTGATGCCTTATGTGGTTCGCTCTTTTTCCCACCATAGTTTCCCCGTTCAATATATTTCTTAGCATTGTCCCATGCGCCGCCTGCATTATTCAGCATACTTGCCAGTACAAAGCCGGCACTCATCCCTCCTGCAAGAAGACCTATAACCCCAGGAACGCCAAAGATAATTCCGACAATAAGAGGAACAGCAATAGCCATCAGTGAAGGAATTAACATTTCGCTCTGTGCTCCGGCAGTTGATATTTCAACGCATTTAGCATATTCAGGTTTTCCGGTGCCATCCATAATCCCGGGGATTTCGCGGAACTGACGACGCACCTCATCAACCATTTTACCGGCAGCACGGCCGACTGCTTTCATGCTCATCGCGCTGAACAGGAATGCCATCATTGCGCCTATGAAGAGACCACCGAGAAGTATAGGGTTGAAAAGAGTAATATCATAAGCAGCAGTAAAGTCTCTGATTGTTGCAGTTGTAATGTTTACGGCTGTCTGCCCGTCATGTACCGATGGAATTGTGCTGTGATAGAAAAGCGTATCTCCTATCTGCTTGAATCCGTCAGGTGCTTTATCAATAAGTCTTCCCAGCCACAATCTCACCTCCTCCATATAGGCTGCCATAAGTGCAAGAGCAGTAAGGGCTGCTGAACCAATAGCAAAGCCTTTCCCTGTTGCGGCCGTTGTGTTGCCAAGTCCGTCAAGAGCATCAGTTCTTTCTCTTACCTCTTTGGGTAATTCCGACATCTCGGCATTTCCGCCGGCGTTATCGGCAATTGGCCCGAAAGCATCAGTTGCCAGGGTTATACCAAGTGTCGAAAGCATTCCTACCGCTGCAAATCCTATACCATAAACTCCCATGGCAAAGTCGTGAAAGCCGCCCGCAAAACCATAAGCTGCTATTATGCCGGCGACAATTGTCACTACCGGAACCCAGGTAGAGAACATACCAACTGCCATGCCCTCAATAATAACTGTGGCAGGTCCCTGCAGAGCCTGTTTTGCTATGCCCTGTGTTGGTTTATTGCCATCGCTGGTGAAATACTCAGTTGATTGTCCGATGACGACCCCGGCCAAAAGGCCCGAAACTGCAGCGCCAAATACACCCCAGGTGATCCAGTTGAGGGCAGCCAGGATTGCCAGAACCACAAGAATCAGTGCTGAACTGCCGCCTGTTCCAAGAAGAAGTGCACGTAGAAGTGCTTTTGGGGTTGCCGATTCTTTTGTCCTGACCATATAAACTCCGGCAATCGAGAGCAAAATACCAATTGCAGATACAAGCATCGGGGCGATCACAGCTTTCATCTGCAGATCACCCGCTAAAGCAGGCAATGCAGCTCCAAGAGCGGCAGTAGCAAGTATTGAGCCTGCATATGATTCATAAAGGTCAGCACCCATACCGGCAACATCTCCAACATTGTCACCAACGTTATCAGCTATTGTAGCCGGGTTACGCGGATCATCCTCGGGAATGCCGGCTTCAACTTTTCCGACAAGGTCAGCTCCGACGTCGGCAGCTTTGGTAAATATCCCGCCGCCAACACGTGCAAACAGTGCCTGCGTTGATGCACCCATACCGAAAGTAAGCATAACGGCCGTGATCTCAATAAGTTTCTCATGAGGAGTAGTACCCGGTTGGACAAACGTCAGTCCCAGGAATTTCAGTCCGGTGTCCATATGATCCGGAGTAAAAACAAGCCCGTTAAGTATCAGGAACCAGAGAGCAATATCGAGAAGTCCGAATCCAACAACAACGAGACCCATGACAGCGCCGCTCCTTAATGCTACCTGAAGGCCCTGGTTAAGTGATTTTGAAGCCGCCCAGGCTGTCCTGTTGGATGCAAACGTTGCTGTTTTCATTCCAAGGAATCCGCAAAGCCCTGAGAAGAAACCTCCTGTGAGGAATGCAACCGGGACAAAAGGATTCTGAATTCCGAAATATGCCAGTATACCTAAAAGGATGACAAGAATGAAAAACACCTTGGTGACCACGGTATACTGACGTTTCAGGTAAGCCATTGCTCCTTCCCTGACGTATAATGCTATCTCCTTCATCTTGTCTGTTCCTTCTTCCTGGGCTTTCATACTCCTGTAAAAGATCCAGGCAAACAGCAATGCCATAAGTGCAGAGACAGGCACAATCCAAAAAATACTACTAATCATGATATAAGTTTTTAAATTAGAAAATATAGGTTAGAAATGACAAAAATTTTGCCGGTACAAAACTAATTCAGTTTTTTATTTATGCAAACAAAAAAAACAATACCAGCAAAACCCTGATTTAAATTGCCCTGAAAAACTCGTAGTTGATATTCTCAAGCTCTGCCATGCTTGGATATGGATAAAATGCAATATCATCCTTTGCCCCCACGTAAAATCCTGTTTCAACTGTCCTGTACAAAAGCTCTCCTGAGAATATCCTTTGAACAGTCTTCATATGTTTCTCGTATTCACCTCTCAGTATTTCAAGACAATCCCTGAGATGGCCGATATTCATGTAAGGCAGATGCTCTGCTGACCCATACAGGGGATTTGTCGCCAGATCGCCTAATTTTAACTCAACAAAGAAAAGCTTGGGGAGCACAATTGGAGTTGAACCGTCAGTAAGTCGTTTGAGAAACACGGATGGTGGAAATCCACTTGCAACAAGAGGCGTGACCGGATTCAGTTCCTGGTAAAGATGAAGGGCATTTTTCACCTCCCTGCTCTTGTCATAAGGGGCTCTTTTCAACTCAAGTACAACTCCGTGATCGGTAGTCAGGTACAGTGATTTCAGGGCATCGACCGGAATAGTCTCCAGAACCCTGTAAACAGATAGGTAAACCGAACTTTTGGGACTGCCATCCTCTTTGGCGACACATCTTTTGTTAAGGCTCTCCATATCAATAAGATTTTCGACCTTTTCGAGGTCGACCTCAAAGAATATTGTCTGGGCCTTATTCCTTTTTTTGGTACCTGTCGAGAGATACAATCCAAATCCCTCGGGAGGAAGCATCGAAGCAACAAGTGCTTCGGGGGTACAGGTTAAGTAAATGTAATTGCTCATATTTATATGTTTTTAAGGAACATTGCCAGCTTTAATATTCTCTGAGAAAGTCTGAATCAAATTCTATATCAAATTTAACCTTCTTTTTCAACAAAAAGGCGGGAAAAGAATTCAAAAGCAGTTATTTTTTCATCCACTTTACATACTAAATATGAATAAATTCATGACTTATTTCCAGCATATAAGCAAAACCTGAAGCTTTTATTAAATTTGCCGGGATATTAAACTGTAAACAACATAAAAAATAAAGTAGCTCATGACCAGTTTTTTTGATGATAAGATAGCTGAGAGACTTGGTGGCAGGAACTTCGGGAAATCAACTGCTATTTACAAATTTGAACTTATTAAACGGGCAAAGACAGAGGCAAAAAAGGCACACCCCGGAGTTGACTTAATAGACATGGGTGTCGGGGAGCCTGACTGGCCTGCAGATAATCTTGTCGTAAAAGCTCTATCTGAAGAAGCCGGAAATCCTGACAACAGATGGTATGCCGATAACGGGATCCCTGAATTCCAGGAAGCCGCAGCCCGGTATCTTGAAAAAATATACGGACTTAGTGGGATAAATGCTTCAGAAAACATAATTCATGGTCTCGGATCAAAACCGATACTTGCAATGCTTCCATTATGTTTTATCAATCCGGGAGACCTCCTGCTCACTACAGTTCCCGGATACCCTGTTACTGCAACCTACACCAGATATCTGGGAGGTGAAGTATTTAACCTTCCAATTACGGAATCAAACTCATTTCTTCCTGACTTAGACATTATCCCTGAAACGGTTCTGAAAAAAGCCAGAATGCTTTATCTTAATTACCCGAATAATCCTACAGGTGCTGTGGCGACTATTGAATTCTTTAAAAAAGTAGTTGGTTTTGCCAGGAAAAACAATATTATCGTTATCAATGATTCAGCTTATGGCGGATTAACATATGATGGACATAAACCACTCAGTTTTCTCTCTGTTGAAGGAGCGATGGATGTCGGACTTGAAGTTCATTCATTGTCAAAAGCATTTAATATGACCGGATGGAGGATCGGCTTTATCTGTGGAAACAGCAAAGCAGTAAAAGCATACGGTACAGTTAAGGACAATACTGACTCAGGTCAGTTCAGGGCAATTCAGAAAGCTGGCATACAGGCATTAAAGCATCCGGAAATAACAGAGAATACAATTGAAAAATATTCAAGAAGATTTGATCTGCTGGTAAATGCTTTAAATGATGTTGGATTTGATGCGAAAAAGCCAAAAGGAACATTTTACTGCTATGTTAAAGCTCCTGTTGGAACTGAGAGTGGAAGAGCATTTAATAAAGCATCTGAGTTTTCAGAATTTCTCATCAAAGAATCATTAATATCAACTGTCCCATGGGACGATGCAGGTAAATACATCCGGTTTTCGGTAACATTTGAGGCTGATTCTGTTCAGGAAGAGAAAAAGGTAATAAATGAAATGAAAGAACGGATGAAAGTCCTGAAATTAGTATTTTAAATGTTGTTATTTATGAAATTTAACCACGGAGCTGCACGGCGTTTAAAGGAGTTTCACTGTTTTTACTCCGTGTAACTCATTATAACTCTGTGTTACTCCATGGTAAAAAAAAATATCATAATGAATGAAATTAATTTCACAGAAGATCTCCGGCAGGCATTGCATGTTTTGATTAATGGCGGTATAATACTATATCCAACCGATACTATCTGGGGACTCGGATGTGATGCGACAAATCAGAACGCAGTTGAAAAAATTTATAAGATCAAGAAAAGAAGGGAAAGCAAAAGCCTCATTATCCTGGTGAACGGATTTACAATGCTTGAACGCTATGTAAAAAATATACCCGATGCTGCTTACGAAATACTGGACGTTTCGGATAAACCTATGACTATTATTTATCCTGAAGGTAAGAATCTTGCACCTGCAGTATGCAGTGAAGACGGATCGGTTGGTGTAAGGATATGCAACGATGATTTCTGCAATGAATTGATCACACGGTTCAGGAAACCTGTAATTTCAACATCAGCCAACTACAGCAAAGCTCCGTCGCCTTCAGATTTTTCCGAAATAGAAGATGATTTAATAAGATCTGTCGACTATGTGGTAAAATACAGGCAGACAGACTTAAATAAAAATACGCCATCATCTGTCATTAAAGTTGATGATAATGGCGTAATCAAAATTATAAGGAAATAATTTTGCTATCTGGATCTTACATGGCCTGATCCCGAAACCCGGGCATTGACCTTTGGATTACCGATATAGGTGACATTACCGCTTCCCGAAATGCGCGCATCGAGTGTATCTCCTGCCTTGCAGCGGCAGTTGCCGCTTCCTGAGATGCTGACCACCAGATGATCGATCTCGATCCCTTCACCTGAAAAACCTCCCGATCCGCTGATAGAAATATCTCCATTATCTATACTTCCTCCGGAACCCAGAATTATGTCACCTGAGCCTGAGATCCCGCAATTGAGGTCATCCGCATTCAGGTCATCAGTAATCAGCTTACCGCTGCCGCTTACACTTAGGCTGAGGTGGTCGGCTTCCACCGGATCCATGATCTGGGCCTTTCCTGATCCTGAGACGCCTACTCCCTCAATCTCCGGCATTGTAAGGTTAATTGTCACCCTGTCATTGTTATTAAAAGAGAAACGCCAGTTTTCCTTTTTAATGGTCAGCCTGTCGCCGGAGACAACCGTTTCAATCTCATCGAGGCTCCTTTTATCCCCTTCGATAGTCAGGTGGAATTCGGGACCTATTTTTATAAACAGATCCCCTGCAACCCCGAAACTTACTTTTGTGAAGTCCCTTACATTTCGCGTCTCTTTCGACTGGCCGGATGCAAGTGCCGAGGTAAGAACCATTGCAACAAGGAAACCTGCTGAATAAATAACTCTCTTCATTTCAATATGATTTTAAAGGTTATGGGCATTTTCAACTAAAGACGGATTGTTTTCAGTTTAGTTGCAGGAAATATTGGATTTGTTTAAAAGAGATTGTCATAAATCATATTCCTTTGATCTTAGGCGCTTTAATAAAAATCTCATGAAACTACCTTCAGTTAATTTCCGTAAGTCCTTCCGGAAGCTCAACCGTTATGGTCCTTTTTTTCTCATCAATCCGCAGGATTAAATCCTCATGGAAGGGTATCAGGATCTCCTTTTGTTCAGGCGAGATTATTTTCAACAGGTCCTGACCCGGATTATGTAATATTTCCTCAATGTTTCCGATAATACTTTTATCCCTTAAAATAACTTTAAATCCCGTAATGCTCTCCCTGTTGCTCCTAGTGGTATTTTTCACTTCTCCGGAAGTAAGGAATACCAGGCAACCTGCGAAATCGCTGACTTTTTCATAAGTCCCAAATCCTTCAAACCGCAGCTTTAGAATATCACCTCCTGAATATACAGATGAGGATATAAAAAAAGGAACCGGTTTTCCTTCAATTTCAAGAAAAACCGATTCCATTTTGGGAATATTCTCGTTAAAATCCTTTTCCAGCTTAACTGTCAGAGTGCCGTCATAGCCCTGGATCTTTATGATCCTTCCGAGTAATATATTGGCATTATAAACCAATGGGGTCTTATCCCTGTGATGTTATTTTATTCTGCAGTTTTTTCCTCAGAAACAGTCTCCGTTGAAGCAGCTTCTCCTGCCGGGGTTTCTGCTGTGTTTTCAACCGGAGCCTGTTCAGCAGCGGGAGCAGGTGCAGGATGGGCTTCTGCCTCAGCCTTTGCTGCCAGATCAGCCTGTTTTTTAGCCAGCCGCGCTGCTCTGGCTTCATTTATTTTCTTCTCTTCGGTGAGGCGTTTACCAACTTCATCATCCTGTGATGTTTCAAGACCTGATTTTTTTGCCTCAATTTTTTCCTCATTCTGCTTCATCCAGGTTTCAAACCTCTTCGTTGCCTCAGCTTCGTCAAATGCACCTTTTTTTACTCCTTCGAGAAGATGCTTTTTGATAAGGACTCCTTTATATGAGAGGATAGCTCTACATGTTTCTGTAGGTATTGCGCCATTTTGCAGCCAACCCAGTGCTTTATCGAAATCGAGTTCGATAGTAGCCGGGTTAGTGAGCGGATTGTACATTCCGATCATTTCAACATATCTGCCATCCCGTGGCGACCTGCTATCTGCTACCACGATGTGGTAGTAGGCCGTTCTCTTCCGGCCTTTTCTAGCTAATCTGATTCTAACTGCCATTTAATTTCTAACGCTTTTTATTTAACCTGCTTTTTTAAAATGTGGGTGCAAAGATAAAAAAAAATTTCATGTTCCAATTACAATTGATGTATAATATAAATGTAGTAGAGACGGGTCTGAGACCCGTCTCTACATTTATTATAATGTTTTCCGAATTTACTAATACCCCGGATTCTGCTGTGGTTTTAAATTTGGATTGGCTTCAGTTTCCCTGAATGGAATCGGAAAAACAAGCTTTGGATCAGTGTAAAGCAAAGTACCTACATTTTCATGTAACCTGCGCTGATCATGTATCCTGTGTCCTTCATATGATAACTCAAGCCTTCTTTCGAGCAAAATGTTAGCCAGTGTAACTGATGAGGCAGGGACAAGACCGGCTCTTACGTGAACACTATTGTAATCGCTTAATGGCGTTGCTCCTGTTATTGTGCTCAGCCTGATATTGCATTCTGCCCTTATCAGGTACATTTCTGCCAGGCGTATCAGGTTGACGACTCCATAAAGGTTGTTCCATTTTCCAGAACGCATTCCTCCATTGCCAAGAAAGAACAAATCACGTCTCTCATCACCCGCAGAATAAAGGTTAAGATGGCCGTCAAGGATTTCAATATCACCGTCTCTTCCGCCGAATTCAGGAACAGAAAAGAATTCTGTCATAGAACTCATCAGATCCTGTGGTGTAATCTGGGTTGCAAAAATATCTTCCGGAGTATTGTCATCATTGTTAAATACATCTGCATATGTTGGCTGCAATTCATATGTTCCTGAGCTTATCACTGTATTTGCTGCATCCCTTGCTTTAGCATAATCTCCCTTCTGAAGATAAACCCTTGCAAGAAGTGCGTTTGAAGCACCGCGTGTTGCATATACACCATTTTTTAAAGGTAGTTTGGAAGCTGCGGTTGTGAGGTCACCAATTACCTGATTATACACTTCCTCAACTGAATTACGTGAGACAAAGC
>Ga0315293_10004374_pt1 | contig 13441 bp, 15 predicted proteins | sample YL17G13_20_MG_FD_203071 | JGI IMG/M metagenome (GOLD analysis project Ga0315293, IMG submission 203071) | Sediment microbial communities from Yellowstone Lake, YNP, Wyoming, USA - YL17G13_20 | ecosystem: Environmental > Aquatic > Freshwater > Lake > Sediment | place: USA: Wyoming | collected... | reverse complement strand
GCCGTGCACAGCTCTTCGTTCTCGGGCTTCGCTGCTTCATCGAAGGTGGTCCCGATGGTATTGAGGCAGTTCATCTGCCGCTCGTCGGTGCGGTCGATGAGCTCACCGTCGAAGTAGATGTTCCGCCGCATCCTACCTAGTCCCTTGATGTACTCTTCCTTGGTTCTCATGGCTCCTCCTTATTGGCTACTTCTTGAGCCAAAGGTGTGCATAGTAAGGCATACGCCCTTGATCTGCCTCCGTTTACCGTACCACATTCAATGTTAGTCCTGCAGCCATGGCAGGCAGGCGCAGCGCAGCGGAGCCTGAGGCCCTGGCGCGATTGTCTCCGGCGTCGGCGGTCGGTAGCCAAGCGAGCTGTCAGGGGTGCGTGTTGGGCGGGGAACGGCCTTGTCCTCAGGCATGGTGAGAGGATGTTTCTAGCCTTTCGGCGTCTCCGGTTTCTGGACGCCTTCGCCGAAGCCGACAGCCGGCCGCACGATGCGGTCCATGGCGTTGTGGTGGCCGTGGAAGCGGAACATGGCCCCTACGCCCAGCATCTCCAGGTCGGTGTTTAGCGCCTCTTTGTTCTGCAGCATGCCGTGCGGCGGCACTTCCGCTACCTCGTCCGCTATCTTGTCGACGGTCGCCTCTAGCTGGTCGAGCGGCACGGCGAGGCTGACCAGCCCCCAGCGCTCGGCGTCGATGCCGCTGACGCTGCGGCCGGTCATCAGCATGTAGCGCGCGTGCTTCACGCCCATCAGTATCTGCCAGAGGGGCATGCTGCTGACGCCGCCCCAGCGCTGCGCCGGATGCCCGAAGAGGGCGTCCTCGGCGGCGACGCTGATGTCGCAGAGCATCTGCAGATAGCAGCCGGCGGCGAGGCAGTGGCCGTGCACCTGCGCTATCGTCGGCTTGGGGAAGTTCCAGATGCGCAGGTAGCGGGCGTCGATGCCGCGCAGCGTCATCAGGGCGTTCTTCATGTCCCAGTGGTCGGCGCCGCGCGGGATGCTCGTGTAGTAGCTGCCGCCGAGGTCGTAGCCGGAGCAGAACGACGGCCCGTTGCCCTTGAGGACGACGACGTTGATCGAATCGTCGGCCTCGGCCATATCGAAGGCGGCGTCGAGGTCGTCCAGAAGCTGGTAGTTGAGGGCGTTCCGCTTCTCCGGCCGGTTCATGACGATGTAGCCGACCTTATCGCGGGTCTTGTACTCGACGGTTTCCAGGTCCATTGCGTTCCCCTTTCCTTCGCGGGTTGTGCGAGGCGGTATGCCATCGCTATAGCGCCGATTGACGCTGGTCGTCAACCCTGGGCGTCGTCGTCGGACGCGACGGGTGCGCGGTCGTTTGCCGGACGGCGCCGGTGGCCCAGAAGGGCGTTCGGGTCGACGGCGAAGCGCGGCACGTGCACGACGGGGCGCGGCCGCACCCTGATCCAGCCGTGCGTGAGGAACCACCACGTTGAGATGACTATCGCCGCGCCCATGAAGGCAAGCACGCCGAAGTAAGCCCACGGCCAGCCCAGCTCCGGCATGTGCTCGAAGTTCATGCCGTAGACGCCGGCCACCAGCGTCAGCGGCAGGAAGATGGATGCAACCGCCGAAAGCACCTTCATCGTCTCGTTCTGCTGGATGGCGATGGAGGACAGGTAGGTGGAGAGGGCGTTGTTCGACTCGTCGCGGACAGTCTGGTTCAGGTCCTCGATGCGCACGAGGTGGTCGTAGACGTCACGGTAGAAGATGAGCGCCTGCTGCGAGATGACCTCGAACTCGCCGCGTGCCAGGCGATTCAGCATCTCGCGCTGCGGCGCTATGACGCGATGCACCCGCAGCGACGAGCGGTTGAGGCGCAGGATGGTGTCCAGTGTGACGGGCTGTGGCTTGTGGATCGCCTCCTCCTGCACCTCCTCGGCGACCTCCGTCATGCGGTCGATGGTTGGCAGGATGTTGTCGATGAGGGCATCGATGAAGGCGTGGGCGAGGAAGTCGGCGCCGCGTCGCATCGGGCGGGCGTCGTCCTCGACCATCGCGCGCACGGCCTCGACGCTGTAGAGCCGGGCGGCGTGGCTGGTGACGACGAAGTTGCGCCCGAGAAAGATCGCCAGCTCCGTCGTCTGCACGACGTCTTCGACCGCGTGGTTGACGCCGTGCACGAGGACGAACAGGTGCTCGCCGAAATCGTCGACCTTCGGCGAATGGAGCCTACGGCTCAGACAGTCCTCGACGGCGAGATGATGGAATCCGAACGTCGACTCCAGGAAGCGGCCGTCCTCCGCCGACGGCGCAATGAGGTCGACCCAGAGCAGGCCCCGGCCCGATTGCAGTGCTTCGTCGATTGCGGCGTCGTCGAGGTCGCGGCGCAGGTCGCCGTCGGTCAGGTAGTACGATGTGCGCGGCATGTGGCACCTCCTTTGCCCTTGCGACGATTGTAGGCGGGCGGGTGCGCGCTCACAAGCCCGGGCCTCCCCTTCGTTGACGGTGCTTCTGGCCGGTGCTACCTTCTGTCGTGCCCGTCGAATACCCTCGGAGTCGCAATTGGAGTCGGAAGCTACCCCTTACAGGAGGTAGAGCCATGACGGAAGCATCGGGTGCGCAGCTACCGGAAGAGCTCTCTTGGCGGAATAAAGCCGCTCGTATCGAGAAAGAGATCCAAGAGAAGATGCGCCGCGGCGAGCCGGTAAGCAAGAACGTCCACGTCCTCCACCTCCAACAGTTGACGTTCGGTCAGCGGGTCTCCGACAAGCTGGCCGATGTCGCGGGGAGCTGGAGGTTCATCTCCGCCTTCGGTGTCGTCCTGGGCGTCTGGATACTGTTGAATACCGTCGCGCTCATTCACCACTGGGACAAGTATCCATACATCCTGTTGAACCTGTTTCTCTCCATGCTGGCCGCAATCCAGGCTCCGGTGATCATGATGAGCCAGAACCGGCAGGAGGACCGCGACCGAGTTCGCGGCGAGCACGACTACGAGGTCAATCTGAAGGCGGAGCTGGAGATACCGGAGCTACACAAGAAGCTCGACGGGTTGCGAAAAGGGCAGTGGGAGGATCTGATCGCGATTCAGAACCGGCAGATCGAGCTGCTCGAATCCCAGTTGGTCCTGCTCAAGCGAGAGGAAGGGTGAGACGTGATCGGCCCATGCGCGGCGGCATCGGGCGCGGGTCCCGCGTATCGCGCGTCCCGTCCACGCGCCAGCGCGAGGGTAGGCGATATGCCCCGTCTGACAGCTTGTCCAAAAGGCCCTCATTCTGCCTCATTTCGTGTTGCCTTAATCGCGGGGCTTGTGATACAAAGACGCGGGGGATAGTGAGAGAATGTACAAACTACAAAAGGCCGACCTGAACAACTTCATAGTCTCACTGGCCGGACAGTACCACGTCCTCGCTCCCGTACGCACGGACGCGGTACGGTTCCAGGAGGTCAAAAGCGCCGATGCGATTGACCTCAGCGAAAACTCCTACGTTCCCATCAAGCAGTTCTTCTTTCCACAGCAGGAGACCCTGTTCAAGTTCGCGGGCGACGAGATAACAGTGCCGCTGCCGGAGACAGAGCCGCGTGTCTTCTTCGGCGTGCGCCGCTGCGACCTCAACGCCGTCGCCCACCAGGACCTCGTCTACCTGGAGGAGCCGCAAAACCCATACTACGCAGCACGGCGCAAGAACACGCTGTTCATCGGCCTGCATTGCGCCCAGCCGTGTAACCAGTACGCGTTCTGCGGCAGCATGAGGCTCAAGGACCACCACGACCTGTGGCTGTCCGAACGCTCCGACTACTACCTCGTCGAAGCCGGCTCCGAAGGGGGCGAAAAGCTGGCAAAACAGCTCTCCGCCTACCTCAAGCCGACCGACGAGGCGCTCTCGGCCGCGGACAAGGAGACGCCCGGCACCGACAAGCTAAAGACCACCAACATCGCGGCCTTCTACGGCAACCCGGAGTGGGAGACAGGCGTCAAGTGGTGCCTTAGCTGCGCCGCCTGCACGACAACCTGTCCCACCTGCTACTGCCACGAAATCTGGGATACGGTGGAGTCGTCGGATACGACGAAGGGGTGCCGCATCCGCAACTGGTCCAGCTGCCAGCTCAAGGAGTTCAGCCGCGTCTCCAACGACCTCTACTTCCGCGAGCCGCGCAGCGAACGCTTCCGCTTCCGCATCTACCACCAGATCGAGTACTACCGCGAGCGCTACGGGGTGACGATGTGCGTCGGCTGCGGTCGCTGCATCTCCAACTGCCCAACGCGCATCGACTGGGTAAGCATCGTTAACCGGATGGTGGCGCAATGACAAACACTAACGTATACCTGCCAGAGCCCGTAAAGGTGCTGGAAAACCTGCGGGAGACAACGGATAACTTCCGCCTGGTCCTGGACATACCCTTTAAGAACGAACCGGGCCAGTTCGTCCAGATCTCCCTGTTGGGGATCGGCGAGGCCCCAATCTCCATCGCCTCCTGGGACCGCGACTACCTGATGCTGCACATCCGCGAAGTCGGCACGGTGACGCGCGCGCTCGGCCGCTGCAAGCCCGGTGACACGGTCTTCATCCGCGGCCCGTACGGCAAGGGCTACCCGATGAAGGAGGCGGAGGGTGGCAACATGGTCATCATTGCCGGCGGCTGTGGCGTCGCCTCCGTCAAGGGCGTGTTCGACTACGTGGGGAAGAACAGGGACAAGTACAACGAGATTTACGCCTTCGTCGGCTACCGGAACTCGAAGGAGGTGATCTTCGAGGACTTCGTCGACGAGTGGAAGGAGAGCATGAGCCTGTTCGTGTCGCTGGACACGCTGAAAGAGGGCACGTGCTACGATGCCACCGAGGGATTCGTTACCGACCTCGTGAAGATAACCGAGCTGCCGAAGGGCGACACGGTCGCCATGCTCTGCGGCCCGCCGATCATGATGAAGCTGTCAGGAAGAGCGCTGATTGAAAAGGGGATGCCCGAAGACAAGGTTTACGTGTCGGAGGAGCGCCTGATGTACTGCGCGACCGGCACCTGCTGCCACTGCATGATCGGCTCGACGTTTACGTGCAAGGACGGGCCGGTGTTCCGTTGGGACGAACTGAAGGAGCACACGCCGTGAGTGAGAAACTGAAAGTTGGCATCCTGGACATCACCGGCTGCAACGGCTGCGTGCTCTCCGTTGCTTTCAACGAAGACGAAGTGCTCGACATTTTCAACCTCGTCGACGTGCTAGAATACCGCTTCGTCTCCGATCCGGCGGAGGAGAAGCCGGAACTCGACATAGTGCTCATGGAGGGGATGGTAGCGTCGCCGCGCGACCTGGAGTTCCTGAAAGAGGTTCGCGCGCGGACGAAGGTGCTGGTGGCTCTGGGCACCTGCGCTCACACCGGCAACATTCCTGCCTATCGCAAGTGGACGCCCAAAGAGAACCTCGCCCGCTTGCAGTTCGAAAAGACGGAAGATATCGCCGACGTCGAGGTGACGCCTATCGATGCCCATGTTCAGGTGGACGCCACCATCCCCGGTTGCCCGCCGAACCGCCGGGAGGTCCTTGAGGTCATCAAGAACCTCGTCATCGGCAAGGGCTACCGGCCGTACACGATGCCTGTCTGCGTCGAGTGTCGCAGGAACAACAACATGTGCCTGCTGGAAGTCAACAAGCCGTGCCTCGGGTCGATCACGACCGGCGGCTGCTTCGCTATCTGCGTGAATGCCGGCCTGGAGTGCTGGGGCTGCCGCGGCCAGACGGCCGACGCCAACCTGGACGCCTTCGTGAAGATGCTAGAGGGTAAGGGATTCAAGCGTGATTTCATCCTCGAACGGATGCGCACCTTCGTCGGCCTGAAGATTCCTGCGCTAGAAACTACAGCGGGGTAAGTCTAATGACCACTACGAACCTGACATTAGAAGAGATAACCAAAATCGAAGGCCACGCCGTCCTTAGCCTCAAGATCACCGACGGTAAGGTAGAGGAGTGCCACCTGAGGGACGTCGAGGGCAGCCGGTACTTTGAGGGTCTGCTCGTCGGCCGTCGCTACGACGAGGCATACTGGATCTCCAGCCGCATATGAGGCATCTGCAGTTGCGGCCACGTTGTGGCTGCCGTAACGGCGATGGAGAATGCCCTGGGCATCGAGCCCAGCGAGCAGACCCACGACCTGCGTGTCCTGCTCACCATGGGGGAGCGCATTCGTAGCCATGCGGCGCATCTCTACTTCCTCGCCCTGCCTGACTACCTCGGCGCGCCCAACGCCGTCGCCATCGCTGCTGACAAGCCGGACGCGGTAAAGATGGCCGTTGCCCTGATGAAGGCCGGCAACGACATGGTAAGGGTCATCGGCGGGCGTGACATGCATCCGGAGTCGGCGACCGTCGGCGGCTGGCTGCACTTCCCCGAGCAGGGGCAGTTTGATGGCCTTCGCGCCCGTCTCCAGGAACTGCGACCGGGCGCCGTCGCAACCGCTGAGCTCTTCAACAGCCTGTCCTACCCGGACTTCCACCACGGCGCCGAGCATTTCTCGCTGCACAACGACAAGGAGTACGTATCGCTAAGGGGCACGATCAAGAGCGAGGACCACGAGTTCGAGCGCCGAGATTACCTCAAGTTCGTCAACGAGTACCATGAGCCCGACATGACCGCCAATTTCGTCGTCCGCGAGGGACACACCTACATGGTCGGTGCCCTCTCGCGCGTAAACAATAACTTCGACCAGCTTTCGCCCGAGGCCAAGGAACTGGCCAAGGCCGGGCAACTGATGAACAACCTCGATAACCCGTACTTCAACAACGTTGGCCAGGCCGTAGAGCTTGTTGCCGCGATGGACCAGGCGATCGACATGCTGGGAAGAGTCAAGCCCCATCACGAGCCGCTTGCCGAGATCAAGCCGCACGTCTGTCGAGGCGTAGGGACCGTCGAGGTGCCGCGTGGAACGCTCTGGCACGAATACGAGCTGGACGACACAGGGCATGTCACGAAGGCGAACATAATCACGCCAACGGCCCAGAACCTGCGCAGCATCGAAGACGACATCCGCCTCTACCTGCCGGCAATCTTGGACCTGCCACAAGAAGAGATGACCGATGCCTTGGAGAAGCTCATCCGCTCCTACGACCCATGCCTCTCCTGCGCCGCTCATTTCTTGCGCGTCGAACGGCTCTAGATTCGCGCTGCCATCTCATGTGGCCCGTCTCGCCGGTCCGGCGAGGCGGGCCTTCTTTTCACTCTCTCAACGGATGCGGAACGGATAAGCGGGAACCCAGGGAGGCACGGGGGCCTGCCCCTACAGGCGTATAATAACCGCGAGATGCCCGAAGACAACGGCCCATCCGCCATCGTTCTCATCGGCGGGCTGAGCCGGCGCTTCGGCCGCGACAAGGCGGCGGAGGTGGTCGGCGGCCGCTCGCTGCTACAGCACGTCGTCGACGCCGTGTCGCTGCTCGCGCAGGAAGTCGTAGTCGTCGCTGCGCGCGGCGGCTCCTTCCCGCCGGTCGGGTGCGCGCTGCCGCTCAAGCTGGTCGAGGACGTGCGCGAGGGAGCGGGCGCGCTGGGGGGGCTGTACAGCGGCCTCCTGGCGGCCAGCCGCCCACAGGCCGTCGCCCTCGCGTGCGACATGCCGCTCCTCAGCCTGCCGTTGCTGCGCCACCTCTCGGGACTGCTCTCGGATGACTGGGACGTCGTGATGCCGCGATGGCAGGGTCGCGAGGAGCCGCTGCACGCGTTCTACCGTCGCACCTGCGTCCCGGCCATCGAGCGACTGCTGGATGCCGGCGGACGGCGCTTCGTCGACTTCCTGCCGGAGGTGCGGGTGCGTTACGTCGCGCAGGACGAGATCGAGCGTTTCGACCCCGAGGGCCGCAGCTTCTGGAACGTGAACAGCAAGGAGGACCTGGCGCGGTTGTTGCCGGTTCTTAGAGGCGTGGGACCGTCAAGGTAGGATTAACCACACGGACGGGAGGACTGAAGTCCTCCCCTACATTCGTCGTCACGGTTCCCGGGCGCGGTCAGGTTGGCGAGGCGCCGTCGCGTCGGGAGTGCATCCGATCGGGGAGAGCGGTCAGGAGCCGCAGCAACTGCTCGCGTATGATCTGCCTGTCGATGCCCATCGGCAGGGCGATGACCGGGACGCTGACGCCGTAGAGCTGCTGAACGAGCTTCAGGAAGACGGCGGGGTCAAGGTCGTGGGCGCTGACGTGCGGCGGCGGCAGAAAGCGCTCCGGTTCGGTTATCAGCGTCACCTCCGCAACCCCCTCTGCCACGTCCATCACGTAGAGGTCCTCTTCGAGATAGTCGATCATCTCTTCGGGCGATGAGCTGGGGATGAAGGTAATGCCGGGAACGTCGAGCGAAAGCCCCAGTTCGACGGCGGTGGCGTCCTCGGGTATGGCGCGGTTGCCGAAGCAAAGCACTATCATGTCGATCTCATCATAACGCTTCGGGCAAAGCGTGAGAAGGCGCCCCGACTGACATGGCAATCCGGCCGATGTCTCTCGCCGCTGTTGATCGGAAGTGGAGTCGAGAATACGATTGTTGCGCGTCGTCGGGCGACCGTCGCGCGGCGCCGGATTCGACGACGCCGAAGAGCGAGGCATGCGGCAGTCCCTCATTCTCCTCGTCGTCCTCGGCGCGCTGCTGCTGATGCCCAAGGAGCACACGCACCAGGCGGGTTATGCCGCCGGCACGCCGCCATCGCCCACGTCGACGCCTGTGGCACCGGTGCCGACTGTGCCGCCCGTTGTCTTCATCGGCGATAGCGTCACCATGGGCGCCTTCGTGTCGACGCCCGAGAACATGTTCGTAGTGCGGGTGCAGCGCGACCTGCGGGCACGCGGCCTCGAAGCGACGAACGATACCGAATGGACGCTGGACCCTTACAGCGACCTCCTCGCCGCGCGGAAGGCCGCTGCTTCGCATCGCAAGCTCATCATCGTCGAGCTCGGCGTGCACTGGGCAGCGTTCGACGCAGCTCAGTTTCGCGAGGTGTACGGCGCGATGATGGACTGCCTGGCGGGCAGCGGCGCGACCGTCGTCGTCGGCACGATCCCCTGGCTGAACTGGCGGCCGGACAGTCCCGTCTACTTCGAGATGGCTTATTACAGCCAGATCATCCGCCAGGAGGCGGCGAAGCGAGGAATAGCCGTCGCCGATCTCTGGGCGGCGACCGACCGGCGAGCGGACGCCATATCGCGGCCGGACCAGCCGTGCTTCACGGAGCCTACGTGTCGGGGCGACAACTACCACCCGGGCGACGTCGGCCACGCGCTGATTGCTGAGGCTTACACCCGGGCTCTCGACGCGGCGCTGGCGAATCCCCCGCGGCCCAACGACGGCCGCTGCGACTTCGACAAATACCTGAACGCTCTGGGGAACGGCCTGCCCGTCCCTGTCTACGGCCCCTGACACCCAATCTAAGCCGCTGGCTTCCTTCTCGGCGGTGGTAGTATGATCTCCGCATCCCACTTGAATGGAGAGGGCATTGGCGGCTCGCGGCGCTTTCGACGGCGTCAAGATCGTTGAATACGCGACAATGGTCTCCGGGCCCTATTGCGGCAAGCTCCTCGCCGATATGGGGGCGGACGTTATCAAGGTGGAGGAGCCGCCGTCGGGCGACCCGGCGCGGCAGCGCGGCCCCTTCCCCGGCGACGAGCCGCATCCCGAGCGCAGCGGCCTCTTTCTCTACCTGAACACGAGCAAGCGCGGCATTACCCTCAACCTCGACCGGCCCGACGGCCTAGAGGCGTTTCGTCGCCTCGTCGCGTGGGCGGACGTGCTAATCGACAACCACCCGCCGGAAGGATTGGAATCGCTCGGGCTCGGCTGGGACGAGCTGCGACGGCAGAACCCGAGTCTCATCCTCGCCTCGCTGACGCCTTACGGTCGCACCGGCCCGCGGGCGCGGGCAAAGGGCGGCGAGCTCACCTCGTTTCATGCCGGCGGCCTGGGCAATCTCCTGCCGACCCGTTCAGAGGACATGAGCCGTCCCCCGATCAAGGCGGGCGGCTACCCGACGGGCTACTCGACGGGCCTCACCGCGGCCGTGGCCATCGCTGGGGCGCTGTACGGGCGCAGGGCGAGCGGCGGCGGGGGGCGGCTGATAGACGTGTCGGAGCAAGAAGCGATCCTGGCGCTGGTGAGGACCAACGTGGCCTCGACAATCTACCATCGCACCGCCTGGAGCCGCGTCCCCGAGCGTCCGCCGGCGTTGGGACGGCTGGAGTGCAAAGACGGGTACGTCGTCGCGCTCTTGATTGAGGACCGGCACTGGCGCGCCTTCGTCGACCTGATGGGGAACCCGGAGTGGGCCTCCGGTCCCGAGTGGGGTACGCTGTTCTACCGCGCCGGTCACCTGATGGAGATAGCCGACCACATTGCTGAGTGGGCGGCGCAGCAGAGCAAGGAGGACGTACACCATAGAGGCGCGGCCAAAGGGTTCGCCATCGGCTCCGTTTACAGCGCCGAAGAGGTAATGAACTACCGGCAGCATCTTGCCCGCGACTACTTCGTCGAAGTCGATCATCCGGAGGCAGGGAAGGCCCGCTATGCCGGCTGGCCGTACAAGATGCGGGCGTCGCCGCCCGCGGTGCAGCGACCGGCGCCGCTGCTCGGCCAGCACAACAGGGAGGTGCTCGAAGACGTCCTCGGATTCTCGGCGGATGAGTTCGCTGACCTGTGCCGGAAAGGGGCCGCATGGAAGGCAGGTGGGCAATGACGAACGCTGCCCCTCTTCGCGGCGTGCGCGTGCTCGACTTCACGTGGGTCTGGGCCGGGCCCTACGCGACGATGCTCCTCGCACTGCTCGGCGCTGAGGTGATCAAGATCGAGAGCCGGGGGCGCATGGACATCATGCGTCGCATGATCGTCTGGCCGCTGTTTTCTCCGGTCCCGCAGGAGATACCGCCGAACCAGGGCATGTCGTTCGGCGCGATAAACATGAACAAGCTGGGCGTCACCATAAACCTCGAGCAGCCGTTGGGCTCCGACCTCGTCAAGCGACTCGTGGGCGTCAGCGACGTCGTGTTCGAGAACATGAGGCCGGGCGCCATGGAGCGCAGCGGTCTTGGCTACGAAGAGCTACGCCGCGTCAACCCGAAGCTCATCATGCTTTCCTCCAGCGCCCGCGGCGCAACCGGCCCCGAAAGCCACTATGCCGGCTACGCGACCGTCCACCACGCTGTCGGTGGGGCCTCGTACATCACCGGCTACCCTGACGGCCCGCCCAGCACAACTTTCGGCGATGTCGACCTGGTGAACGCCACCGCGGCCGCGTTCGCCGTTATCGCTGCACTGCACCATCGCGCCGCTACCGGCGAGGGGCAGTTCATCGACTACTCGCAGTGCGAGGGCGTTAGCTCCCTCATCGGCGAGGTGCTTCTCGATTACGAGATGAACGGCCGCAGCCCTGGTCGTCACGCCAACGCCGACGAGCTGATGGCGCCCCATAACGTCTACCAGTGCTGGGGCGTCGACCGCTGGGTCGCGATAGCCGTCGAGACCGACGAGGAGTTCGCGGCCCTGGCGCGAGTCATGGGACGCCCGGAGCTCGCGGCCGACACTCGTTTCGTCGATGCGGCCTCCCGGAAGCGAAACGAGGCCGAGATCGATGAGATCGTCTCGGCATGGACGCGCGCCCGCGACCGCGATTTCATTGCCAACATGCTGGTTCAGGAGGGAATTGCCGCCGCCCCTTCGCGCGACGCCGACGACCTGTTCCACGACCCCCACCTGAGCGCTCGCGGCGCCTTGGTGGAGGTCGATCATCCGGAGGTGGGGGTCCGTCGCTTCGCCGGCGCGCCGTGGATAATGTCCGGCTGCGATGTGGAAGCCGTACACGCTCCTCTACTGGGCGAGCACAACGATTACGTCTTTCGGCAGCTCCTGGGCATCAGCGAAGAAGAGCTGGACGGGCTCCAGCGCGACGGCGTGGTGCAGTAAGCGCCGCGAAGTCTTCCTGCGGGGATGCAGTCAGCGTGCGTTTCTAGTACTATATGCCGATATGCGGGGAATCACCGGCGGTCGGATACGGTTCAGGTAGGCGAGAGATGGAGTACGAAACACAATCCCCACGAAGCACGGACTCAATGGCGGAGGGCAGATTGGTGTACGCTGTCTCTGCCATCATGCGCAAAGCCTCCGACCGGGCGCTTGCCTACTGGGGGCTCACCGTCGCTCAGGCGCCGGTCCTTGTCATCCTTCGCGAAGCGGGCCGACCCGTGATGATAACCGAGGTGGCGCGCCGCCTGCTGCTGGAGACCCCCAGCGTCACGACGATGGTCGACCGGTTGACTGAGCGCGGACTCGTCGAAAGGGTCAAGGACCCGAAGGACCGTCGCAAGACGCTCGTGGCGCTCACGAGGAAGGGAAGGCACCTCGTCGACGCCGTCCGCGAACCCGGCCATCAACTCGAGGAGGAGATGTTCGGAGCGCTGGACCAGGGCGAGCGCGAGACCCTGAGGACGATCCTGCAGAAGCTCCACGACGCGAACATCGGCCGCCTCGATTAGCAAGTCCGCGGAGGCGTGTCGCGAACGGCGTCAACCGGTGCTTCGACGTTGGTCGACCGCGCAATCGCAGCATCCGAGGTGAATCGTCAGACCCTCCCAGCATTCAACCCCTTTTCGCTCGGTGGCGGCTGGACCCTTCCGTCCGCGCATCGCCTTCACTGCGCGTGCGGCTGCGGCGCGGTTCGACCGAGGCCTTCTCTGTTGACCAGCGGTCAATGACTCCGATGCTCTCCTGTCCGCCGGCTGGAGAATCGTCGCTCACTTTTCGGCGGTAAGTGCCGATGATCTAGGCAAACCCCTCGATTCCATACGCAGGAGGCGCCCGCATGAAGATCAAACGAGAGCACGGCCTGCACTACATGCTGGCAACTAAGGCCGAGGTAGAGTGCCCGGGATGCGGCGGGAAGCAGGGGTGGCATCTCCATGCCGGCTGCGAGAAGCTGAACGCTCGCTGGAGCAGCTGCATCGTATCGCACGTTGACGAGCGCCGTGGGACGAGGCGCTGCCGTCTGCCGCACGGTTGGGACGTGGTGCACCGCGTGACTCGACGCGGCGCGCGCCATTTCCAGCAGTACACGGGCGAAGGCTTGTACTGCGAGCACCATGCCCGTGAGCTGGCGGCCTCTCTTAACATGCCGGTGCACGAAGTCGCATAGGCCGGCGCCTGCAACGCCCCATGCCGGGGCACGCCTGTATCGTCAAACGCCGTTGCCGCGGCCGAGCCGTCTGACTCGGATTGCCGCTTCGCCCTGCACGGGGCAGTGGTACTCGCAGGTGCCGCAGCCGATGCAACGATCGGTCACCACGCGAGGTCTCTTCGCTCGCTTTCCCACTCCCTTTCCTCCGCCCTCCAGAAGGATCGCCTTGTCCGTCAGCGGACACATTTCCTGGCAAACCATGCAGTCGACGTTCTGCGACCACGGCCGGCAACGGCTCTGGTCGATGTGCGCAGTTCCCAGGACGGCTCGCTGCTTCTTGTCGAGCGACAGCGGCGGGAGCGCGCC
>Ga0315293_10004373_pt1 | contig 13443 bp, 11 predicted proteins | sample YL17G13_20_MG_FD_203071 | JGI IMG/M metagenome (GOLD analysis project Ga0315293, IMG submission 203071) | Sediment microbial communities from Yellowstone Lake, YNP, Wyoming, USA - YL17G13_20 | ecosystem: Environmental > Aquatic > Freshwater > Lake > Sediment | place: USA: Wyoming | collected... | reverse complement strand
ATTGGCTATTTCACGCCTGCTATCACGGATTCCCGACATCAAGATTGGCGGAAGGACGATCAAAGCGTCCATTTTCTTCAAAGGACTGGAACGGTTTCAAACCACGTTTATCAACGATGTTCGGATGCGAACTTTTGATTCAGCGGTAAAGCGTGGATTTACGCCAGAAGAATTGAAATTGCGGGCAAACTTTATAAATAGTTCTTCGGGACGAAGTAATGCAAAGTTTGTGCCAGAAGAATTAGCAGCAATTATGACCTCGCCTCGTTACGAACGATCACGTTGGGAAATGCTGGCGCAGCCGATTCGCAATGTTGGCGCGCTCGCTCGTTCGGGCGTAAAAGGCGAACTAAATCGGGCGGCGGCAGCGAACCTACAAGACATGGCTGTGACGGCTGCTGGCGTAATTACGCTTTTTCAACTTGCAAAAATGGCTGGATACACGGTAAACTTTGACCCAGAATCCACCGACTTTCTCAAGATGCGGAAAGGCGACGAGGTTTGGGACGTAACTTCTGGACTTGCTCCTCGTATCCGCGATTTGATGCGGCTTTGGGTTGGTTACGATCACCCTGACTACAAGGAGAACTGGATGAAGACTGGCGGAAAGATGATTGTCAGAACGATCAATCCGGCGCTGAAAACGCTAGCGGAACAGACTTCCATTGCCAAGCAGAGATACGAGGGAGTAAAGGAACCAAAATCTCCATTCACCGGGTTCAAATCTCTAGAAGAGCGCGAGGGGCTGATTACACTCGCGCCTCTGATTGTTCAAAGCATGAAACAGGCGATGAAAGAAGACGGGGTTGAAGCTGCGGTGTGGACTGGCGCGCGTGAGTTTGTCGGTTCGTCGGTCAACCGTTACCCGGAGCCGAAGCAATGACCGTCGCGCCGCCAAAAGTCCCCAAGGGCAAACGCTACGCGCACGGCTGTATTTTCCCGGAGGAATGGAAGGATTGGCACCTCTACCTTTACCAATTCGGCATGGAAAAGGGGGAGGAAAAGCTGCGCTGGTTCAAGAAGCTCGTCGCGGAGCTTTGGCCGGACCCGATCTTTATTTGGGACGAGTGGAGCGACCTGTATTTTGGAGCGTTGTGCGGGGCTAAGGATACCGTGCAGCGCGTGAGTGGAACGGTATTCGAGTCGGATATTGCATGGCAGCGCAACGCGATATTCACGGGCGCTTCATCGACCGGCAAGAGCGCCCGCGCCGCCATGTGGGCGCTGTGTTTCTGGCTGTGCGCGCAGGAAAGCACCGCCTGCATCCTGACTTCGACCAGCGTGGACATGCTTGCCCGACGCATCTGGAGCGACATTCAGACGTGGATTTCCAACAGCACGCAGGAATTGCCGCTTCGCTCCATCCCATCGGACTTGGAAATCCGCTGGAACGACAACGACCGGAAGCATTGCATCTTTGGTGTGGCGGTAAAAAGCGGTGGTTCGCCGCAAGAATCAATCGACCGAATCAAAGGTATTCACGCCAAGCGCATCCTGGTCATCATTGACGAGATGACGAGCGTGCCGGATGCCATCGTAAAGGCGTGCCGAAATCTGAACAAGGGCACAATGGAGTATCAGCTTATCGGACTCGGTAACGCCATTAGCATGAGCGACCCGCACGGCGAACGGTCGGAGCCGTTGGCAGGCTGGAACAGCATCACGGTAGAGGACAAGTTCTGGCTGACAAAATACGGCTGCGCCGTTCACTTCGACGCCTTTGATTCTCCGGCCATGCGCGACCCGGAGCGGTTTCACTTCTACCCGAACAAACAGGCGCTCGAAGAAGAAGCGCGCGAGGTAGGTGGTCTGAACTCGCCGGAAGCGTGGAGCGGTATTCGTGGATTCTGGCCTCCAACCGGGTTGTCCAATACCGTGATGGACGAGGCGCTGCTGAATCAGTTCAACACGCGCGACAAAGCCGTGTGGAAAGCGCGCTGGACGATGGCGGCAACGCTCGACCCGTCATTCGAGGGCGGGGACAGGCGCGTATTCTACCCGTTCCGATGGGGCGAATACGCCAACGGCGTGACTGGTCTGGAGTTTCTTGTGCCGCAGATTGTCGAGGTGGATATGACGCAGGACAAACGCTGGATTCACTACCAGATTGGCGATGCCGTGGAGCGGATGTGCAAGGAGTATCGGGTGGACGGCAATCCTGCGCCGATCTTGCCGGAGAACTTCATCATGGATGTCACCGGAGAGGGCGGCGGTTTGTTCAGCATCATGTCGGGCCGTTGGAGTCCGCTGATTCAGTCGTGCGAGTTTGGCGGGGCCGCTGAGAAGGTGCAGATTGCGCCGGATCGTCCGACAACTTGGTATGAACTCTACGCCAACCGCGTGACGATGCTTTGGTATGCGTTTCGGCGATTTATTGAGGGCGGACAGATTCGCGGGCTGACCGATGCCGGAACGATTACCGAGCTAACGAGCCGCAACAAAAAAACCAAGGGCGCGAAGATTCAAGTCGTTCCAAAGAGCGAGATGAAACTGTCGAAGAACCGTTCGCCTGACCGCGCCGATGCTGCCGTGATAGCAGCCGAGTATCTGCGAAGAAAAGGCGTGCAACCGGCGGGAACAACGGGAGGAAGCGTCATTGTAGATGCTTCCGCTTGGAATACCCATGCCGACAAAGTGAATTTGGAAGAAACGGAAGGCGACTACGAAGATTCGACCGCAGCTTTTGCAATATGAATGAGATGAACCTAACCAACAGAACGATGGTGCCGCCTGGGGGATACCCGTTTAAACACCCAGCTACCGGCCACAATTTCAACAGTGGCACATATTCCCTCTTGCTTGGGCAGGTTCGCGACTATTGCACCGCCAACGGATTGCCGCCTATCCCAGAGGCGGACATTGAGCAATACATCTGCGAGCAGCTTGGACCGAAGACCGCACGCCGATTCTGTTCCGGCGACGGCATCTCAGTCAGTGGAGTGGACTTGCAATGGGCCGACATCTGGGCAGGAACAAAAGTGCTGGCATCCTTCATCGTTGGGGGACGTAATACAGTGGATCGTGCGGAAGCGGAACGGCGCGCTGAAATCTGTTTCCTGTGCAGTCGCAACGCCCGATACTCCAAACCGTGTGGCGGAGATTGTCCAGAACTGGCCGATACCGTCGCGGCAATTGTCGGAGGCGAAGGAACTACGCGAGATTTGGACCTCCACGCTTGTTCGGTGTGCAAATGCAGCAACAAAGCACAGGTCTGGGTGCCGATTGAGCATCTAAAACGCGGCGTGACGCCGGAAATTATGCCGCTTTTCCCTGTTTCGTGCTGGAAAAGGGCAGGAATTGAGGCTTTAAACGCGGAAACAGTTTGACTATTTACGCGAACAACGTAAAAACTCTCTACCGATGCCAACCAAAGAGCCTCCAGACGGAAAACTTGCCGACCTTACAGGGTCTGGGGAGCCGGTTAAATCGCGTATATCAGACCCAAAGCACGCGCTGAAAATCTGTCAGCGATTCGTCAATGACGACCGGCTAAGGGCCGCACGTCGCGCCAAGGTTCAGGGAGCATTTGACGGCAACGCACCAAAGGCCCAGGGCGATCTTGTGCGGGCTGGGCGCGGCAATGATTCCAACCTGAACTTCAAGCGGCATCGCGGGAACATTATGAACGCTTGGACGCCGTTCTTTGACATGGTGTGCGAGGTTCCGCTTTGTATTGACGGCGATTTAGAATATGCCGATTCGGCGCAGGACGCGGAATTGATGCGCGGGTTTGCTGAGTATTTTCACAGCATGGTTTTTAACTGGCGCGGGTTTGACGACATGAGTCAACTTTGCGATCTGCAAATGCTTTTACACGGTCCCGGCATTCTTGCGTGGGAAGATTCGCTGGATTGGCGACCAAAAGCGATTTTGGCTGGAAACATGTATTTTCCAGACGGCACCGAGCTTTCCTTGGACAACTGCGAGATGGCGATGGTCTTTACGCCAATGAGCGCCGGCCAACTTTGGCGCAAGATCGAAAACGAGAAAGCCGCAACCGCTGCGGGCTGGAACGTCGAGGCGGTGAAATCGGTCATCATGGACAGCGCCAACAACAACAGCGATGCCTACGGCTGGAATCGCGATTGGCAGAGGTGGAATCAAGCCTTTAAGAACGGCGACATCTACGTGACGCAAACGCAAACCAAACGTATTCAACTTTATACGTTGTTTGTTGAGGAAATGGACGGAACAATCTCTCAAAAGATTGCTCCTGCAAAAGATGGGGAAGCAGATTATGCGTTTATTTTTGACAGCGAAAGCAAGTATGAGGGATGGGATCAGTGCATTTGCTTGTTCCCTTACGACATTGGAGCGGACGGCACGTATCATTCCATCAAGGGATTAGGGACGGACATTTATCCGTTTTGCGCGTTGCTTAACCAGATTGACAACAGCATTGCCGATCTTGTGGTTACGGGCATTAAACCGATGTGGCAACCGACCACAAACGCCAAGCTGGAAGATTTCAAGATGGTCAAATGGGGTGGCGGCAATTTCATTCCCAACGGAATCAATCCGCTTCAGTTGAACATGAGTCAGGGGATCAATCCTGCATTGCAAGTTTCTGCTGCTTTTACGCAAACGTTAATTCAGAACACGGCGGCATCTAATCAGCAAGATTTAGGCGCTCCTACGGTGGAAGAAACCGCTAAGGGCGCAATGATTCGCGCAGCGGAGCGCGCAAAAGTTTCTAAGGGTCTATCTAACCGTTACATGCGGTGCAAGGATCGTCAGTATTCGGAAATGTGGCGCAGGGCAACAAACCCCAATTTGAAGTCGTGGCATCCAGGGGCAAAAGAGGCGTTAAAGTTTCAGGAACGCTGCTACAAACTTTGCGACAAACTTGGAGTTGAGCGCGAGGCATTGCAGGCAGTTACAAACATTCGCGCCAATCGTTCGCTGGGACTAGGAAGCGCAGCTATGCGGATTGAAATTGTCAATCAGTTGATGGCGAACATTGACCGCTTTGATGAAGTTGGTCAGAACGAAATCAAACGCCAGTTTGTTTCTGTGATGACGAGCTTCCATAGCGTTGATTCCATCGTGCCAAGCCTGACGACAGGGCGCGATGCAACCAACGATTCTGCGCTTGCGGCACAAGAAGACAACGGATTCTCCATGCTAGGCGAGGAAGCAGAGGCGATGGTGGTGCCAGGGCAAAATCACGTTCTCCATCTGGAGGTTCACATTCCGTCCATGCAGAAAGACATGGCGGCTTTCCAAGCTGGCGAACATGAGGCAGAAGAGTGCGACAAACGATTGGAGTCAAAGGGCAAGCACGCGGAAGAACATCTTGCCAAACTTGCCGGAAATCCGACGCGCAAACGCGAATACAAACAATTCAAAATGGCGCTGGATGAACTGGCTGCGTTCAAAGATCAACTTGAAGCCATGATTGAAGAGCAACAGGACGCCGAGCCGCCGCAGCCCGACCAGCCGACGCCAGAAATGGCAAAGGTTCAGGGTAATCTGGCAATCAAATCGCAAAAAGAACAATCGACAATGGCGTTGCGTGAACAGAAACAGCAATTTGACCAGCAGATGAAATTGCAACAAGCGCAGTTTGATAAGGCGATAGCCGACGCAAAGGCAGCAGCGGACATCAACCGATCTACTGCGGAAAGTCGCGCTTATACCGCGATGGACATGGAAAAAGCTGCAACCGCAAAAACGATGAGAAATGACTAAAGGGGATTTTATTAAGGAGTGGGGAGCGGACTGGCGTAAGCTTGCTGGCAAGCCGATTTTTGCGGCGCTGCTATCAGCGATAGATGATGAAAGTCCTTCGCGCATTATTGCGGCACGAAGTGATGCGGACGTTTTGCACGGTGGACCTGTGTTGGCCGCTGAGATTCGCGGACATGAGAGGCTGCGAGCTTTTCTTGTTTCCCTTTCGACGGAGCATGAAAAACATTTTGAACCAGACGACAAATTTGCAGAAACCGAAAAAATATGAGCACTACCATTGCGGAAGCCCCGCCAACCGAAAACAAGACAAGCCCGTTTCATGCGGCGTTGGAAAATGCGTTTAAGGGGGATGAAACGTCTCCAGTTGAAATTAAAACAGAAGCAACCCCAAAGTCTGCCGAGGTTATTAAGGAAACCGCCAAGTCGGTTCCTGACACATTGTTTAAGAAACCGGAAGCCGACGCAAAATCAGCAGACGAACCTTCGCAAGCAAAGGTCGCTGCGGATGAAATTACCGAACCGCCAAAACTGGACGCCAAGGGTAAGGCCGGTTGGGAGGCGTTGAAGAAAACGGCGCGCGAAGAATCTACCAAACGTGCGGAACTGGAGAAACAAATTGAGGAATGGAAATCCAAGGGCCGCGATCCCGAGACGTTGGAAAAGGCGTTGTTGGAACGCGACAAGAAGCTGTCTGAGTATGAGGCAAAAGTGGCGCGGGTTGATCTGGAATCGAGCGAAAGTTTTCAACGCGAAATTGTAGAACCGTTTAATCGTGAGATACAACGCGCCAAAGCGTTTGCCGATGAAATTGACGCAAACCCAGAGGAACTATCGGAGGCACTGTCTCTTGTTGGCAAAGCGCGAGCCAATGCTCTGCGCGACATGGGGCTTGACCTTGACCCGGTGCAAAGCGGGCGGCTTGGTCGCATTATTGAAAAGATGGACGAGCTGCATGAACGCGCCGAGTCCGAGCGGTCTAACGCCAAAATGTTTTTGGATCAACGAACGGAACGCGAGCGGCTAGACAAACTATCTGAGCATGGAGAGTTTGTTAAAACCAAGTTTTTGCAATTTGAGGACACCACCAAACGGCTAAAGTCGCGGTTAGAAATTCTCAACCAAGTGGATGGGCATGAGGATTGGAACACCAAGTCGAAAGCCGTAGTGGAAAACGCCCGCGCCTATATTCAGGACAATCCCTACGCCGATGTAGAAGCGGTGATTGAAGCCAAGGCAATGCCGGTTTATCGTGAACTTTTTCTGGAAACACGCGAACGCGAGGCCGCGCTAGAATCCAAAGTTGCTGAGATGGAGAAGGAACTGAAAGCGATTCACGGACGTTCGCCGTCACTGACGCAACGCGGCGCTGCGGCAACCACCGGCAATTCAAAGCCATTTAGCTCCATGATTGCGGAGGCTTTTGGGCAATGATCCTCGTCATTGCTTTCTGCCAGAAGGATAAAGCAACTACCGTTCGTCTTGCCAACTGGCTTGCCGAATTGGGAGGAACGTCAAAACATGATCTGCTGCTAGCATTTCACGAAGACACCACGCCGGACCCGATTCACGAAATCCTCAAACCGCACTTCAACCACGTTGGCGGATTCAAAATTAGCGACCCGGAAACAACATATCCGGCTATTGCTAATATCATGTGGCATGAGTGCGTGAAGACCGTTGCAGAACAATTCAATGTGCCGTGGTTCTGGATGGAACCGGATGCCGTGCCGCTGGTGCCGGATTGGTTGGACAAGATCGAGGACGAATATCTTGCGGCCAAGAAGCCCTTCATGCTTGACCGGGTGACAACGCCGACGCGCTCGCACAATAGCGGCGTTGGCGTCTATCCTGGCAGAGTGCGCGACTTCACGCTGCGGCTGTGGGAGCTTGCAAACATCCCGTGGGACGTATTCTTGGCGGAGGAGTTCACGCCGTTCACGCATCACACAGGGCTGATTCACGACAAGTTTTATCGGGTTTGGGAAGACCCGAGCAGCGGGCCTCCGGTATTTCCTGACGCCGAATCGCTATCCATCATTGAACCGGGTGCCGTGCTTTTCCATCGCAACAAGGATGGCAGCTTAATGGATCGTCTGCGCGAATCGCGGGGTGGTGTAATTGCAGCACAGCCGCACTCATCGGCGGTAGGAGCTTGTTCAAGTCAAGCCCCCGCAACTGTGGACACGGACGCGCTGTTGCGGCGCATTGCGGAACTGGAGGAAAAACTAAAAGCCCAAACTGTAACAACTCCGGTTACAGACGGCAAAAAGCAGCGCACGCCGGAACAGATTCAGGCCGCGAAGGACAGAATGGCAAAGGCGCGAGCAGGGAGAAAGTTGTGAACTGCGACATCTTCATTCGTAGCTACGAAAAGGATTTTGAGTGGCTAAAATACTGCCTTCGTTCAATCCAGAGATTTGCTACCGGATTCAGAAACGTAATTGTGGTGGTTCCAAATGGTCAAACGCCACCAACCGGACCAGTCGAAAAAGTTTTCTATGTCCATGAAGGATGCGATGGATACATGCACCAGCAGCTAACCAAGCTGCACGCGGACTGCTTTTCCGACGCCGAGGTGTTTCTGTTTATAGATAGCGATACCATATTCACTCGGCCAATTTCGGCCCGTAATGCGTTTGATTCGTGGCTCTACACACCATACTCCAGTCTGAATGATCCAAACACAATGACATGGAGGAAGGTTGTAGAGAAAGCCATTGGGGTATTTCCAGAATACGAGTTTATGCGGCGACATCCGTTGAGCGTCCAGAAATGGATGCTGCAAGGATTGCGCGATTTTTTTTGGCAGAAACACGGCATGAGCTTGGAAAGCTACATCATCGCGCAGCCGGGCCATGAGTTCAGCGAGTGGAATGTCATCGGAGCGTGGCTGTGGTATTTTCATCGCAGCAAGGTGCAATGGCAAAACACGGATGAGAAATTGGGCGTCCCGTTCGTGCATCAGTCGTATTCGTGGGGCGGCTTGACCGACGACATCCGCAAGAACCTGGAGGCGGCGTTGGCATGATTTACACCTTCGACACAAAGCGGTCGCAACTGCGGGAGGGATTCTATCAGACCGGCAGCGGGCCGCGTCGCGTGCTGATTGTCGGCTCCTGTCGCACGATGGCGTTCCTGAACTATCTCGCAACGTGGAACGAGATGAGCGGAAACGGACTGACAATCCGTTACATCAACCCGTTTGACTGGCACTGGAACTCAGTGGACGAACTGGTGGACTTGGAAAAGGCAATTGACGCTCTGGAAATCAACAGCGGAATCCTTTCCGTGATAGGAGACACCGAGATATTCATTCACGAACACTACGGAAACTACGGGATGTTCAATACCTCGCGTAAGGCATCCAAGAATATCTACCAGTTCGGGATGAAAGCGGAAACCGACATCAGCATCCCAAACTTTCACGATCACTTCATTCTCTACAACGATTTCGCGGCGTTCGGCGAAGTGCCGGAAGATTGGAAGGAGCGTGGATTGGAAGCGGTGGAAAAGTTTTGCGACCTCTGCGCTAAAACCAGCTTCCCTGAGATGGCTGATTACTTCCGAAACAACTGGCGGCATACGCGCCTGTTCTGGACTCCAAATCATACCGGCGCGCTGTTCACGCTTTACCTATTCCGGCAGATGAATGACAAGTTTTTGCATTTTCCTATGGAAAACGAGTTCTGGCAGCAGATTTGCGGTGACGATATGTTCCGCGATCCACATACTCCAGTCCATCCAAAGGACATCGAAGCCTACGGCCTAACCTGGAATTAACATTATGATTGAAACGCTAAATTGGGGGAGTCATCTTCCTGCGCTTATGGCCTGCGCGGCAGTATGCGAAGGTCCTGTTTTGGAAATTGGATGCGGACACTTCTCAACGCCATGCCTTCACGCAATTTGTTCGGCGCTAAATCTTCCGCTGGTCACAACTGAATTGGACGATAGCTGGAGAGAACAGTTCACAAGCTATTCCACACACGGACACCAAGTTCTTAAACAAACAGACGCTCTGTTGCAAGAACTAGCAAAGCAGCAATGGGGATTGGTTTTCGTAGATGACCAAGCGGATACGCGAGTTGACCGACTTAATTTGTTCTTCGATTCCGCTCGGTTTGTTTTGTTTCACGACGCTAATTTCCTTGAATACAAACAAATTTTGGATGAATGGATCGCGGGTCGCGGATGCTTCAACCGAACTTATACGCGTTACGGCCCATTTACTTTAGTCGTATCCAAAACCCATCCAATTCCTGAGTTTGGATAGGCCATGAAAATTGACCGAATAATGCTGGTTTGGGATGGAAACCCATTTTATGAGGGTTTTTACGAAATGCACCAGCGTATTTGGGCAAAGCTTGGCATTGAAACGGCCTTGGTATTTGTTGCAAATGGAGAAAACGAACATTTGATCCCGTCCACCGGGGATGTTCGCGTTCTTTACGACAAGAGCAAAGTTCCGTTTACCCCGCCACCCGGACGCAACTGGAAAGCGACAATGGCAATTATTCATGGGCCGCGCCTGTTTCCGGGAGAGGTAATTAGGGTTTGTGGAATGGATCAATTTCCCGCCAGCCGACAATTTACTGATGCAGTGGACAAGGTGCCTTATGACGAATTAGCAACCTCCATCGGAGACATTACCCACGTTCCGACTGGCAGTATTGTTGCTCACCACGATGTATGGACTCGCATAATGAATCCGGCTCCAATGGATTTCACAGAGCTTATTGAATGGACGTGGGAGCGAAAGCCTGGCGCAAATTACGGATACGCAGAAACCTCTATCGGCTGGGGAAGTGATGAGGTGACATTTGCTAATTTAATGCAGCAATGCCAAGGGCTGAAAGTGCGAACTCTTTTTCGTGACTGCTGGACCGATTGGCTGGATCGCACACTTGGTATTACGCAGATTGCACCCGACGATCAATTATTGAAAGAAGGATACTACACCGAACTTCATATTCGCCAACCATTGTCGGATTGTGACAAAAAAACATTCGAGAGGCTGGTTGAAATACTGTAATGGCGTTGGGTTTCCAAAATAATTGTTGACCTTTTTACGGAAGTGCCGTAAAAACCTGTTCAGAGGTTCTATTCAGCCGTGCTCCTCCGGTAAAACTTGGGCTGTATCACAGGGATTGGCCCGCCTGAAACCAAAACGTGCGCCCGCTATCGGCGGGAATTTCGCACGGTTTCACGTCCACGCACTTTTTAGAATCCTACTACCATGTCCTGTCCTAATCCGTTTGCAGCAATTCAAATCGCTACCGAGCATCTCGGCAGCGAAATCTATGGTATCCCCACTCCGGCGACGCCTTACTTCAACTTTGTCGAGCGCGGCACGTTTCCCAAGAACGCGGGCGTCACAATGTCCACGTTCATCGCCGGGCGCGTCGAACCTGACAGCAAATCCGCTGGCTGGTCCGCTGTCACCCTGGCGGGCGCGGGGTCCGGCGCCACTGGCCCGTCCATCACGGGCGGCATCTGCGCGGACAGCTTTACGGCTGTTCCGGTCGGATTCGATACGCTGCAATACTCGCCCCGCAAGCTCCAGCTTCAAGGGCCGTCCATCTGCCGCGACACGCTCACCTACGCGCATCAGCCGACCAAGTTTATCCAGCAGCATTACATTCCTTCGCTGGCGCAATATGTGAAGCGCAAGATCGACTTGGAGTTTCGCGACCAGATCATAAAGTTCTCGAACAAGATGTCCCTCGCTGCGGGTGGCTTCGCCAATGTCGTCACCGCAACCAATCCAACCACAAAGCCTACTTCTCAGTTAAACTGGTCGTGGCTGGATGGCGTGGCTGTTCGTCTAATTGGCGACGGCGCTGCCAACTCGGATGGCGACGTGATCGAGATGGGGCCGGATGGTCCCGTGTTCCCGGCATTCATCAGTATTGAAGCCCTCAACCGCCTGTTCCAGAATGGTCCCGCGTCTGATCCGAGTCTTTATCGGCAGGACTTTCGTATTGCCGATACCGGCAAGGGTGCGATGGCTGAAACCATGAAGGCCATTGGTGCTTCTCGGCAGATCAAAAACTTCCGGTTTGCTCCGGTCACAAACGCGCCGCGCTTCACTTGGAACAACAGTACGTTGGTCGAGGTTGAGCAATTCGAGTTCGTTTCCGCCACGCACGGCCAGAAGTCCACCGAAACCAGCGCGTATCAGAACGCGGAATACGAAGCCATCGTAATTCCGCATCGTCGCCAGTTCAAGGCGGACATCCTGACTCCTGACTACGCCGGTCTGGACTTCGATCCGTGCATGTGGACGGGCGAATGGAAGTTCGTCACGGGCGGCGAGCGCATCGGCTTGGATAACGCAGCCGGTTCGTGTTTTGACCCGCTCCACAAGTGGGGCGCGCACTTCGCGGAGTTCGTCTATGCGCCGGAGCCGATCCACACCAACTACGGCTGGGTGCTGTTCTACAAGCGGTGTGCTGGCGATCAGGCGCTCACGGTCTGCACCAGCGGAGCCTAATCCAACCGCAACCCTCAACCGGGGCGTCCTGCGAAAGCGGGATGCCCCTTTGGGCTAAAAACCTATGGCGAATATCACCGTAACGCTTTTTTGGGATATGGACCTGCGGAAGTGGACAACCACTTTGGACGGCACGACTGAAACGGACCCGATTCAGGGACTCGTCCAGGGCGACATCGTAAAGTTCGCCGTTCGGTTCGTGCAGGGCGGTGTGGCGGTGGCGTTGACCGCTCCTGTCTTTACGGCATCTGCGATAAAAGCTGACAACGATTTTACGGGCAGCTACCTCATCCAACTTTCCGCGCCTGTCCTAAGCGACACCACGCTCTACACCTTCACCGTCTCGCCTCTCAACAGCGCGAACCTGAACACGTTTTTGCAGACGTATCGGAACACCTGGTGTGCCTTGGAGATTTATGACAGCGCCAACGGTATCCTTACGACGCCGCTGGAACTGCAAATTACGCCGGGATACAGCCTGAGCGGGACGCCGACAGACAATGTGGCTGGCGTTATCTCCGTCGCCGCAGGCAAGACCGTCACTTTCCCGCTCTCGCTCACCTTCCCGGCGGCGGCAGGGACGAACGGCTACCACCTTGCGCTGCTTAACTCAACCACCGGCACAACGGAATGGGTAGTGGACGCGACTGGCAGCGGCACCGTGACGACCACGGGCACGATGACTGCCAACGCCATCGTTCTCAGTAACGGAACCACGGTCATAAAATCCACAACGACCGGCGCGGGCGTAGTGACTGCGCTAGGAAACACACCCAACGCCGCAGGCGGCATCGTGACCTTTAGCGGAAACATTGGCGCAGCCACGGTAACGAGCCTCAACGCCGCAACCGGCACGCTGACGCTCGGCGCGCAGACGATCAATCTTGCGGCGGGGGCTGGAGGTGCTGGCGGCTCGATCAATCTCGCGGCTGGTAGCAATTCCGATTCGGCGGGCGGCAGTATCAATTTAAGCGGAGGATCAGTATCATCGAATGAGGGTAATTACGGTGGCAGCATCAACCTAAGCGGGTCCAGCGGGATCAACGGGGATCTTTCCCACGGCGGAAGCATCGACCTGAGTGCGGGTGATGGGGTTAATTGCTCAGGGGGCTCGATCAACCTAAGCGGTGGGGCCGCAATCTTCGGAGGCTCCATCAACACCAGCAACGGAGGCGGCTCCATCAACACCACCGCAGGCGGCAGCATCACGACCGGCATAGGCAGCCTGACCGGCCCGAGCGCCACCGGCACCATCGCGC
>Ga0315293_10004372_pt1 | contig 13444 bp, 7 predicted proteins | sample YL17G13_20_MG_FD_203071 | JGI IMG/M metagenome (GOLD analysis project Ga0315293, IMG submission 203071) | Sediment microbial communities from Yellowstone Lake, YNP, Wyoming, USA - YL17G13_20 | ecosystem: Environmental > Aquatic > Freshwater > Lake > Sediment | place: USA: Wyoming | collected... | reverse complement strand
ATATCTTTTTCTTGAGGTGCAGGGCCCCAGGGCTCTCCGTCAACATAGATCAGAGCTCCCGGAGGATTAGAATTAATCGTCAATTTTACCTGCAGCCGTCGGAGAGTGACCTTCAAGGCCGGATTCTTGCCCGGTTTAAGGTTGAGCGGCTCCCCATGCGGCTCCCACCCTCTACCCATTTCCAGCCTGAGCTGACAAGAGCTCGTGGTCAATTTTACTGTAGTAGGTGTTTTTCCTTGAAAATCATTGTCAATCCGGACATCCGCGCCCTCAGGTTCACTGCTGATTTCAATGAAATAATACTGCTTCATTGTATATTCTCTGGATATTTTTTCGCCAGCCCCGATCTGCACATCTTCGTTGACGTCTTCACAATCAGGATAACTGATCCTGATCCGATAACTTCCCGGGGGGAGATCCAGGCTGGCCGGAGTAAGCTTCTTTAACAACTTTTCATCGATATAGATATCCGCTCTGCTGGGTATCGAAGAGATGGATAAAACACCCATGGGAGGCGGTTTGTTGTCAGTATCGCTAACCTTGATATCCTCATTCCCCTTGTTAACGATGGTCTTTTTGTTACCATTGTTATCCGTGGGCCGTAAGAACAATATTATAATTCCGATCAAAATGATGACCGCCGCCAGGGAAGCAACCGGGATGATGAGCTTGTTGATGAGCTCGGCCAGCCGTGACCGAGGAATAGCCGTACTCCACTGTTTCTTCGGGTCAGGAAGGAGCTTTTCGGCTGTGGGATGTCCCTTTTCAATCCTGGATATCTCTTCAATGATATCTTCACAACTGGAGAAACGTTTGTTCTTGTTCTTCTCAAGACATTGCAGGATTAGAGCGCTGAGGTCTTTCGGTATCTGCGGGTTAATACTCCGGGGATCGGGCGGCGATTCCGTTTTGTGCATCATGGCCACCTTGAGGGGTGTATCCGCTTTAAAAGGGACGGTGCCCGTCAGGAGCTCGAACATGATCACTCCGAGGGAGTAGATATCCGACCTGCTATCCAATTCTTTCCCTTCCGCTTGTTCTGGAGACATGTATTCAGGCGTCCCGATCAGGACGCCCGCTTCCGTGATTCCCGCGGTCTTGCGTGACTGGGCAATCCCAAAATCCATGATCCGGGCTTCCCCGCCGCGGTCGATGATGATATTGTGGGGTTTCAAGTCCCGATGGACGACTCCCAGACGATGGGCCTCGGCCAATCCCTTACAAATTTGCTTGACAATGAGCAACGTCTTCCCCACGCTGACCTGCCCGAGCCGCAGGATGGTGCTTTTGAGGTCTTCTCCGGAGATGTATTCCATTGTGATGAAATACACTCCCCACTCATTGACGATATCATACATCCGGCAAACATTCTGATGAGAGATTTTTCGGGTCAACTTCAATTCATTCCTGAAGCGCTCGATGGTCTTTTCATCGGAAGAGATCTCGGGTTTGAGAACCTTGATGGCAATCTTTTCGTTGATTTCCTTATCGAGAACCTTATAGACCGTTCCCATCCCGCCCCGGCCGATCTCCTCGATGATCTGGTATCTTCGGGCAAAAATACTTCCGATACTCAGGTCCGCTTTGGGCCTATAGAAAGGCATGGTGGCCGACAAGGCATCTTTGGAGAAAATAAGCTTTGTCCCGCATTTTTTGCAGTAAGCGTACTGCGGGGGATTCTCAAAACTGCACTTGCTGCATTTCACGGCATTCTTCCCCGGAAATCATTCCGCCGATTTTATGTTTTTAGTTATGATATCAACTCGACGGCCTGGAGTCAAATGGACTAGGATCTGCCCGTCAATTTGGAGGGGAATCAAGGCAAGAAAATCCGCCAGAATAAAACAAATGGAGGGGAAAAGAAGAGGGCAGGAGGAGCGACTAGCGGTCCGCCAAAATTAGGAAGGAGAGACAAGAAAAGAAAAAATGGAGGGGAGGCGAGGTGACATCCTACCGGAAAATCATCCAGAAACCCATCTCTTTATCGAGAGTAAAGCTCTTTGAGTTCGGCGAGAGGGTCGTCAAAATCGAAGCCAAAAAGCCTTGGATTTTCCCCGATCACGGCTGCCGAAAAAATAGAGAATACATAATTATAGGTCTCATCAGGAATTTTGTTCACGTATTTATCAAGAAACTTCCAAAAATTGCGTTCCTGCGGATTTTTCGGCATCTGTCTGATCATTTCGATGACCCTATTTTCTCCCCAATTATAGGAAGCGATCACCAACAATCCGGACGCTTGGGCGTCGGTTTCATAAATATAGCGCAAATAGCGCGCCGCGGCCATCGTGGATTTCTTGAAATCGTGACGTTCATCCTTCGGATCATACTTGGGCTCGCCGACCAAAGGACCAACCTGGAGACCGTACGCTTTAGCCGTCTCCGGGATGAACATCCACATCCCTTTCGCATAGCCATACCTGGTCGGGGGGCTACATTGTTTCGTATCAAACACACTTTCTTGGAGGGCGATATAAAAAAACTGAGCCGGCAGTTTTTTCCTGGCTAGCTCGTAGGTAATATCACGCTCATACTTATTATTTTTTGCCAGGGCGATGGCATTGGCCAGTAGCCGTGTGGACTGCCATTTCTTGATATACTTCCTGACTTCTTGGACAAATCCCGGAGGCAAGTTGAGCTCACACTCGCCGAAAATGCTGGCGACCTTAAGAATTAGTTTTTCATCTTCGCTCATCTTTTTCTTGTAGACACCCAGCTTTTCGACGAGCTGATCGTAGTCTTTTTTCCTCTCATTGTAATTATCTTCCACCTTTTCAACTTCCTTTAGATCTTGAAGTTTTCCTGCCTCCGTCAGCTTTGCCCTCAGATCGGCGATGTTGAGCTCCAATTTTTTCTTTTCATAAAAAAAGCTGATGGCGCTCTGCCTCTGTTCCCGGATCTTTTTCTGTTGAAATACGGCATACGCTGCCGTGAGGATCAACAAGACGGCAATTCCGGCGATGATCTTAACGTATTTCGATTTTTGTTTCTTCTGGAGCCGAAGGAATGCCTGCCGTATAAACAGCGTGTGCTGTCCTATATTCTCCCCGGGTGATTTATCGAAATAACGTTTGACATATTGAGTGACAGAGGCCGGTCTTTCCTCCAACGTCGCTTGGCTTCCGGGGACCCTCTCTTCTTCGAAGAAAAGCAGCGGACCGCTCAAGCCAAACTCAATCAGGGTCGGACGGGGGAGCGGCAGTCGGTCGATTTTATTCCCATCGACAAAGGTACCGTTGGCGCTGTTGAGATCGCGGATCCACCAGCAGCCTTCTCGGATATAAACCTCGGCATGCCGACGGCTGACTGAGCGATCCTGAAGCAGAATTTCGCAGGGCTCCTCCCGGCCGATGTAGAACGGCTTGGAAAAGGTGAATTCGGTTTGGTTGGCGGAGCCCCGCTGGATTTTGACATGGAGGACCGGAGTCGGCCCCAGGCGAGTCTGGCCGTCGCCAAATGCATTCATGAATTTAGCAGTGCCTCCGTAAAGTTTTGAAACGGTGAGGAAAACTCAGGAAATTCTATTTTGACTGGCCGGAAGACGGCGTCGGAGGATTGGCATTGAAGCTCAGCATCATCCGTTCAACCAAGGGGCCCAGTGTCTTGCGCGTTTTTTTCGTAAAGGAAACGGTGAGTTTTTACCCTGTCATCCCCGTCAGCACAAAGACTTTTTCTTATTTAGTGCGCAGATCATCCGAGGGCCGCCAGTGTTCCATCTCGCAAATGAGTCTCCATTGTCTACGGGGAACATATGGCGTTGAATATGGAAAGGAATTTACGAAACATCTCACTAGGAGACGATTGCACGGTATGCTGGCATGCGGTTACCGATTTCGCTTACGGCGTCCACTGTTTTTATATCCTCACCAAGAAAGCCCGCGGGACTTCTTGATGATAGCCAGAGTCAGGAAAAAACGTGTCTTCTCAATCCTTTCCTGCGCTATCACATCGGGCGGCTACGCCCCGCCTGGTCTCCGGCTAGACCTTGACATACGGCTGTTTCTCGCCGTCGATCCAAGATTCGAGTAATTTAAGGGTAGTTTTTTTGGTTTTTTCATCTTTCTTCTTCTCGAAGATCAGGAGAATTACATTGACACCCACCTGCCTGATCTTCTTCAGTGATTCAACGAAGGAGGGATCAAACATCGTTCGCTGAAAAAGACAATCATAACGGTTTTTCCCCTTAATGAGCGCGTAGACCGCGAAGGCAAACTCTTCAGCCGGCGCCGGATTGGAATATACGTTGAACTTGTCTGCATGAAAGTTACCCGTATCGATGCTTTTACGGACATATTTGCGGCATGCGGTTACGCGCAGGTGCCGGGGCAGCCTGTTGGTTCCGTACGAGGATATGGTGATCTTGTCAAGATCTTTTCTGGCAAAGTCTTTTGGCATTTTTTCAAGAAAGGTGACTCGATTTATTTTCACGTCGGCATTGCCAACCTTCAGACTGCTCCTGTCCGCGAACACGTCACAGGTCGCAAAATCCTCAACGCATTCTGTGATAGCATAAGCCGTTTCAGCATTAAGGACTTCTTCCCGGCGATTAGTCCCGAAAATATAGGAACCCAGCTCATCTGCGTCTTTATAGAGCTTGAAATTTGCCAGTCGTATATCAAGACCTGATTCCGCGAATACGATTGTCTCACATACATTACCTGTACAGCCTTTGACCGACGCCCCTCCTCCAACATGGATGCGCCTTTTCAACGGAACCGATTTATTATCTTCGGGCCATTTTGTAGATTTCGGTTTCGGCATATCGATCACGGGCGGCTGCCACTGTTTAAGCGCCGGGATCTCCTCGATCACATTCACAAGATCGATCAACACGGGCCGGGGGGGTTTAGTGGGATTTTTCTGATCGGTCGTCGCGCTGATGTCTTTGATCCTGATCGCCAGCCCCAGATCGAGGTTCCAGTTCCGGATCAATTCTAGTTTATCCAGATTGCCCGTCTGCAAATAGTCCAAAGCTGCATCCATGAACGCCACTGAAACCAATTTCCCAGCTTCGAGAAAACGGGCGAATGCCGCGGGATCGTAAAATTTCGTGCCCCAGTCGATAATTTTAGCCATGTTGGGCATGGTGTATTTCAGGTAATAATAGAATGATCCATCAGCGTTGTTATCAAAACGGAAGCTTCTCACCTTCGGTTCTTCGGAAGTCATCTTGGTTATGGAAAGCACGTTGTCTTTGATGCTTCCATCGGTATTATTATAGGCAGCGCAGTAATCATTCCAAATGAACGGCTGGACTTTTTTGGCCTCATTAATAGAAGAATAGCGTTCGGCAAACGGTCCGGGCAGAGACACCGACAAATCAAGAAACAGCTCTGCCTCGCTGCTAAGGGCGTGTTTAAAAACATTTAAAGTTCCCTTTGGGGTTTCTATGAGCTCACTGAATATTAGTGATTTGCTAAGGTGATCGGCAAAATTGGGAAAGAGCCAGGGATCGGGCTGACGGAAATCGTTTTTCCGCAAGTTTTCGAATCTTTTCATGCCATCATGATATCCTTCGAAACACAGAAACTTAACTAGGGCGTCGAAATATTGTTCGATCTTGTTGTGATTGTTGAAAATGTTCACCCACAATTTGCCCTGCTCGTTTTCCCAGTCCTTTCCAAGCTGGAAATAGGCGCCAGCGAATACGTTGACCATGATGTGTCCAGTGATATCAAGCGCGATATGGCTGAGATAGCCCAGATAATAGGCTGTCTGATATTTTCGCTGAAGAGGATCCAGGGGCTGAACACTTACTTCCAGAAGAGGATCCGGGCAATTGGACTGTAGCCGTATTCGCTGTAAGCCCACTTTGGGGAATGCATGTGTGAGATTATAGTGGCCAAGGTCGAAATGCAATGCGCCCATGATAGCCGCCGGCAGTTTGGTGAAATATTTTCTCCACATCATCCGCAAGGCGGCCTCGTGCGGCAGCACCCAGAGGTCGGGTCCTTGCGTTCCAGTGGCGAAGGCGCTGAATACGGCCACCTTATCATCCTCCAATGTTTTCCGATATTTCGATATCACATTCTTCATTTTAGGGCCAATTTTATCTCTGGAATGCTCCTGGTTCAGAACTTCTTTGGTTTCTTTGTCGAAGACTTTATTTGCCTCACGCCAGATCGCAAAGCCGTCGTGAATGTACCTGACCGTTTCGTTGGGATTATTTTTATAGTGCTCCGCCAGGAGCCCGGCAAGGTACATATGGGTTATGGGGCATGGCATTGATCAATCTCCTGTGGAATGGTTAATGTTATAAAGAAAAAGAATTTCCACCTTCGGGCCGTGTGACTTTCTCCTCCCAATAAGCTCAGATTCGTTCCTCCCTTTGTTTAAAATAATCACTCATTCAGACAAGCGGAGCCAAGGACATTCTTTCTTGTCACAATCTATTGTCCTGGACGATCGGGGGAGGACAAAATTGCCACATGAACGCTCATCCAACCAGCGCAGCAGAAAAGCGGTTTCTTTTCTCTTGGTGCCCGCTGGCGTCATTTCTGTTTTTGTGAGACAGCCTTCAAAATCGGTATGGAATGTCTTCCATCCTGTCGGATCTTTTACGGATCCTTGGATGTATACCTTTTCGAGGTAGGTTACCACCCAAACCTTTGCCTTTTCGAGGCTTGTGTAGTCAGTAGAAGGCAGTCCTTGTTGCCTGGCGATAACAAGAATCGGCTTGAGGCCTTGAGCCTTATCGGAAAGTGATTTCCTTGTCGCGGGCCCTTTGGAATACCGATCCTGGATGGCTGCAGCTCCTAATAGTTAAACTCCGATTGGAGGCCTGTTATCTAGGGGTACTCAACCTCCACAGGGCCTGGTGGGAGATGTTCGACAAGCGCCTTCCCGTTCCCATCAAGCGTTCCTTCCTTCTTCGAACCATCGGACAGGCGGAGGACATACTTCTCGTTTGGTATCGGATTGCCATCCTCGTCCTCTAGCACGAGCTCGATCCAATCTTTGAAAAGAAGTAACCCCGACTCCTGCTTGGCTCCTATTCTTTCTTCGTCGATATCCACGACAAAGAAGTATTTTGGATGGTTGTAGTTCTTGCCATATTTTTGTCGCTCTTCCTGCGTGGGAATCTCATGCCTGTGTTCATGGTATTCGTATTCCCATTTAAGCTCAATTTTATTATTCTTCACCGCTGTGGAGAAATCTGCAATCTTGTCGTAGTACCCATCAGTGGTGAAATCATAGATTACCACCGTGGCCTCGGTGCCGTCCGGAAGGTTCTTGAACTCCGCCGTCAGCTTGACCACGTCCCCTTCTCGGGCCTCCTTCCGATCCCAGGCCAAGCTCTTGACCTGAATCTTGGGCCTGACCGGTATGCGATTTGATTCCATCTGGAGCCCATGTTTTGGGAGTTTCGCTTCAAAGTAGATCTGATCATCCCATGCGAGATTGTCAGGTACTAACATTTCTCCAACATACCTGTTGCGGCGGATCGTATCGGTGATCTTGCCAAACTTCTTCCCTTTCTCGCTTTTTCCTACGATCTCAATCGACGCTCCCTCACCTACAAACGACGTCCGCACCTCAAACACGGCCATGCTTCCTCCATAGCCGCACCGTGAATGCCATATGCAATAGATGATGTGGGAGGTCACGGGCACCTTGTGTACCGTGTCCGTCGCTTTAATGTACGTTGGACTCATGGGGCGAACTCTTCACGGCCTCACATTCGGGGTCGCCGTTCTGAAAGTCGCAACAATTCTGTCCACCTCGTTGGCCACTGTCTGCAGAGTTTTCTTAGAAAATGTCGAAGTGAAAATGTAGGCCTTGTCCTCTGCAATGACAAAGTACTGTTTTTGGAAGAGTGTTTGTTCATCCGAAGGAGCGTATCTGTATACCACCTCGTACATCGGCAGGGAACTCTGCAACCGCAGTTCTTTTTCACTGATCATCTCGAATCCGGGAAGTAGCGCAGCGATTTCTTGGATTTGCTCCTTTGCGAATTTTGAGAGGTTCACCTTTGCGTCAACACCCTCAAGGATTGCCAAGACAAGGTTGTGTTGCACTCCACTGTCGTGAGGCCCTTCAAACGTGTGGTATGTCATATCCCTCCACCCTTCAGGCAGAGAGATCGAGAACTGGTGATTCATGGACATGACTTCTCCTTCTCAGGACGAATCCAGAGTTCTATGACAGTCTATCTCCTGAAAAACTTTCTTCCGGCACGGGCGATCAGGAAAAACAGCAGGGTCGCCGCAACAATCAGTCCGTAATGTACTTCCCCTTGCATCACGCTGAGCACCGCCGCCACGATAATCAAGACGCCGATGAGAATCATAACCACCGCAAAAGCCATTTTCATAGCACGTCTTTGCATTGCGGCAGGCTCAGGTGTCGCCTCGGGAACCCCCTGAGAGCGAAGAAGCGATTCGAGTTCTCTCTTGAAATGATCCCACGTAACGCTTTTGTTGTCGGCTAGGAGTGGTTTCACGTTTTTGTCGATTCGCAGGTGCCGGCTCCCTGTGTACAGTTTGATCTGAGGGATCTCGCCGGGAGTGAGCGGAAGAAACGCAACGCTCGAGTCCCAGGACACAATTTTCGACCATGCAATTGTCCGTTCTCTCGAAAAAATCGAGAACAACACGCCCTGGCGCTCGCGTATCCCGGTATCGCCTATCACCAAGTGGCTGCGCACAGTTGATGCAATCAGAGGGATTAGGATGACAGCCATGAATCCGACGACCGCCCAAACAACAATGAGGGCGGCATTGTTCGAAGCTTTGGGGAAAAGGTGGACAAGACCTCCGATGTACACCCCTCCGATCAGCACAAAGAGGGGGACAGCGATACTCCAGTTGAAGAACGTGATGCGACACGATAGTTGCTGGTGTTCCACGATGGTTCACCCTTCAGACGACTGTTGTATTCACCAGAGGTAATCTCTTCGGAAAAATCGTCCCATTCTGCCACTCCTGAAAATCCGGCGTTCCGCTCTTATCATCGTCCAGCGTAGAGTTATTGCATGCTTTTTTGTAAAGAATGAGATACGCGATCATAACTTTAAAACCCCCGAAATCGTCGTTAATGATCTTTTCGATGCTCTGGGCGGTTTTCATCAGGCTTTCTTGCTTTGTGTCCGGATCTATCACACGGAAACCGAGATTGTAGAGTGGGACAATTGCGCGCCAAGACATGAGCCACCACTTCGAATCCTTCTCAGCCGAGAGGACACCATCGAAAGCACTTTTCACTGTAGCGTTCTTGACATACTCCGTCGCATAGACCGAATCATCTTTCATGAGCGCTTTTCGCATTGTGGCAAAAGCGGACTCGGTTTCCTGCTGGAATAAGGACATCACAAGAAGCGCTATCGCCGCAACCACCGTCACGACCACGCCGACAAGGATCAGGAGAGTGCCAATTCCGGTCCACGACGTTCCGGCTCCAAATGCCATGATCCCGAATCCGATTGTAAGAGCCAGCGAGCCACCAGCAGCCACCAGCGACCAGATGGCCCTCGCCGTCTCCCCCTCCTTGAAATACTGGTACGCATCGATAGAACTTATGACGACTCCCGCAATGCCGGCGATGATCCCGAGACTCGTCGTTCCGATCTTGAAGAGTGTAGCCGCCTGATACTTTGAGAGGAATATACCCATTGAGGTCAGGGCTAGGTTCGAAGCGCCGCCGATGATCTTCGCCCATTTGCGGATGGTGATGTCATCATCGGCAGTTACTGCTGCTCCAAAGGTGACGATGGCAAGAAGGAACATCCCGCCGTGGAACACACGCGCAGCAGTGACAGAGTAGCGCTCGCCCATGAACTCAGTGGTGAACTCAAAAAGAGCGGCCTTGCCCGTCTTCAGGTCACCCCAGTTCGCCGCTTGTGCGAGTTTGTACTGCTGGGCAAGCGTGAGAGGCTTTCCCATCCTCACGATCTTCAAGAATCCAAACAGGCTCCGTATGTGCTCCGCCGCGGTGACCGGATTTCGTTGCGAAATCTTCTCCGCCATCCGTAAGCCATACGAATTGATGATCGCTTCGACAAGGCACGGAAGCCCCGGGGCGTCGCTGGTCGCCGTCTGGACAAGGGAGCCGTATTGGTCGATCGCTGAAAGGAGCGGATTATCACTCATTGAAAAGGTCTTCGCGGGAAACCCTTTCTTCAATTCATCGATAAGCGAGCCTTCGTTTGATGGCCACGTCGGGTGCGCCTCCGCGCAGAGCGATTCCAGGTACTCGAAGACCGGTTTTATATGATCTGTGAAAACTTTCTCACCGATGCTCGATTTCGCAAGGGCTTCGTAGGCCTGACCCAGAACATCGAAGATCTCTTTCCAGCCATGCTCCGCTTTAGTGTCCGGACCATGTTCGCCTTCTTTCGGCTTGTCAATCACATGCGGCATGTACCGCTTCAATTCATCGACTAACGCTTTGTTGTTGATCAATTTCCAGAGGGATTTTGCCGTGTTGTCAATTCGCGAAAGGAGCTTTCCGCATTCTGACGAAGCATCGGTGTTTGTGATATACGCATCACCGATGCTCTTCTTGAGCTGTTCAAGCTTGCGTAGCAATATTTTGGCATATTGAATCTTGATGTAGTTTGGCGCCTCTGGAGGATATCGGATCATGCACTGGACAAATGTGCTCATTACATCGACATGGGAGACCGACTCCAGATGTTTCTTCACATACTGGCCATACTTCTCCTGGTGGTACTTGAGCAGTTTCACTTCCCGCTTGATCCGGTAAATCCACTCCGGGAGTGTGCAACGGATTTCGATGACTTGACCGTCTTTGGTGATCTTGTCGATCCAGGCCCCACCCGCAGCCGTTATCTTCCTAAGATCAGTCGTCCTGAAACCGGTGAGGACGTCAGGGGGGAGGAGCATGAAGCCGACTTTTCTTCCCTGCGGGAAGGCATCCGTGGAGAGCAGCGGGCGCGGGTAGATTCTGTTTTGCTCTTCGTTTTCGTTAGCCAAACGTCGGTACTCAAGATAGCGTGGTCCTTCTGTATCATCGACCAACATCATCCCCGAGAGGCGATAGGATTTCGTGAGAGATCCGTCTCCCGAAGTCTTTCCACACGCACCCGGCATCAGAGTTCCCTGTCTGTACCAATAGTAGGGATCTTCGGGATTGCTGTCGAGATCTGTGCCCTTGGAGTTGTACAGCCAATAGAGGACGTACCGGTTTTTCAACGGCTTCTTCGGGTCGTCTTTGTACACGAACTTGACCTTGCACATCGGGCCATACACATTCGCGCGATGCGTAGGTGCCCTTTGCCGGTTCGGTTTCGTGGGAGCAGCCGCCTTACCTCCGCCCATGCAAAAGCCTCCTCATCATTTTGTTTCAGCCCTCATTGTGGCGCAACGTCCGGCATGTTGGGGAATTCCACCTGGCACTGCGACGGATAGACCTTGTCGATCTTCGCGTGACCGCTTCCGTCAAGGCTGCCCTCTCGGATCTCACCGTTCGGCAACCGGAGACGGTACTTCTCACCCGCGGCGGGTTTCCCGTCCTTACCCGTCAGCGTGATCTCGAGCCAGTCCTTTAAGAACAACAGGCCTGATTTCTCCTGAAGATCATCAAAGAATACCCTGAAGAAGAAGAACGGCCTCGAATACTTGCCGCGTTTGTCCTTTTCCGCGCACATCGCCAGATATTTCTCATCTACCTCTAACTTCCATGATTCCTTCACCTTGTCGCCGCTGACGCTGGATTCGATTTTATGAAGGAGATGGTCCGTGTAGTTTGAGTCTTTGACATAGATAGACAGGACAGCCTTTGTGCCAGCGTCCACACCTACCGTATCGACAAGCAGATCTACCGTATCTCCGACATCTGCAGTCTTTACACTCCATCGTGCATTCACGATGGCACACAAGGTGAATTCATAGTTCCCCTGCTGGACTCCCCGCCTCTTGATCGGTCCGCTGAGATTCCCCTTATGCACCCTGTTGTCCGGGGCCTTCATGGAATACATCACCCCGCCGATGGGGAGATTGGCTTTGTCGACGAAAGTCACATCAATGAAGTGCGTATCGGCAGGACTAGACTGCTCCGGACCAGCCCAGTGGGCGGAAGCCCTGGCTGCCTTTGTGGCCGCACCACCAACGCCGCCGCCACCCGCCCCACCTCCTCCCGCACTCCCGCTTCCCGCCTCGCCAATCAGTACTGTCATGCAGCCGAGGATGATCGTATCAGGCGGACCGACACAGGTCGCCATGTCGCCCATCCGCGCCGCGGGCATGCCGCCGATCAAGACTGTCGGACTTCCTAATATAATGGGTCCGCCGACATGAGGAATAGGGGGAACGCCTGGAGTGAGCATCGGGCAGACATGCATATCTAACATCCTTGCCGCTGGCATCCCGCCGATCAAGACAGTCGGGTAGCCCAGGATGATACTGCCACCATGGGCCGTCATGTCTCCTATTCGTGCCGCCGGTTTTCCCATTCTCTCCTTCCTCGCTCTGACCGAGCCCCTAATTAATCATGACAAAGCCGCCCTTAATCGTTGTCATCGCGCTTCCACTCACATTTGTGGTCAGGCTATCGAGCTTGGCCATCACCCCGCCTTTGGCCTCGAGGTTTATGCCTCCCTCGATCTTCGCATTCATATCCGCTTTCACTTCGACATTCATCCCTTTCAACTTCATGTCCGTGGTGGCCTTCGCGGAAATTCCCATATCGGCCTTTAAATCGTAATTTGCGCATTGCTCTTTGATATCACTGTTGGCTTTCAGCTCATACTTTCCTTGGCTTTCGAATTTGACGTTGGCTGCCTTCAGCGATGTATCGCTCGTCGATTCCATTGCCAATGTCTGGGCTTTGATCTCAATCGTCCCGTTAGGCGCGTGCATATCGATGCTGCCGTCGTTGGTCTTGATGACAAGCTTGTTGTTGGTGATATCGATGATGAAAATATTCGCATCATTTTTATCGGCCACGGTGATGCTTTCCCCTCCGCTCGAATCGTCGATGCACAGGCGGTGGCCGTTCTTGCTCTGGACAGTGATCTTGGTGTTTTTATCATCCATGATCATCAGGTGGCCGTCGGTCGTCTGAACGGTGATATTCTTGTTTTTGTCATCGAGCGTGATTTTGTGTTTTTTTGTGGTCACGATCTCAATTTTATCGTCTTTGTCGTCCAGCAGGACTTTATGGGCATCCGTCGTGGTGATTCTGATCTGAGACTCATTTGTTTTGTCGTCCAGGACGATCTCGTTTCCCGCGGCCGTGCGGATGATGCTTTGAGACTTATTATCTCTGGTCACAGGAGAGACCTGGGAGGGGTTGGGGACGGTCCCCAGGCCGATCGGCCGGTCCAGATCCCCGTTGATGCAGGAAAAAATCATTTCGGTATCCGCATGGTTGGGAAAATGGACGCCGTATCCCGGTCCAGAATAAGGCTGGGTCAGGCGAATCGGACGGGAAGCCTCGCCGTTTGTCTTGTCACTCAAATCGAACAAAAGTTTAGCTTTGTAGC
>Ga0315293_10004370_pt1 | contig 13448 bp, 10 predicted proteins | sample YL17G13_20_MG_FD_203071 | JGI IMG/M metagenome (GOLD analysis project Ga0315293, IMG submission 203071) | Sediment microbial communities from Yellowstone Lake, YNP, Wyoming, USA - YL17G13_20 | ecosystem: Environmental > Aquatic > Freshwater > Lake > Sediment | place: USA: Wyoming | collected... | reverse complement strand
CCGTCCTTGTCGAGCAGCGGATTGTGGGCCGCGAGGTCACGGTGGGCATCCTGGGTTCGATGGCGCTGCCGGTCATTGAAATTCGCACGCCGGGCGGCTGGTACGATTATCATTTCAAGTATCAATCGGACCGGACGGAGTACGTTTTCGATCACGGGTTGCCGCCGGAGGTTGAGAGGCGCGCCGTGGAGTTGTCGCTGGGCGCACACCGGGCGCTGGGGTGCCGGGACCTTTCGCGGGTGGACCTGATGGTTCCGCCGGACGGGGAGCCGCAGGTGCTGGAGGTGAACACGATTCCGGGCTTCACGAGTCACAGTCTGGTTCCGAAGGCGGCAGCCCGGGCGGGGATTCCGTTCGGTCGGCTGTGTGAGCGGATTGTGGCGCTGGCCTGGCAGCGGTCGCAGGCGGCTCGCGAAGCGGTCGGGCGGAGGACGGGCGGGTAGAGGAGAGGGCGTTGACGAGAGTCGCCAGAAACAGGTCGGCCGGCGCGGCCCGATGGGGCACCGCGAGAGAGTGGTTGAAAGGGGCCCTGGTGGCCGTGGTGACGGCGTCGGTCGGGTGTGCACTGGTTTATGGTACGATGCGGCTGCGCGAGGAGGTCCGCATCCAGCCGGCGTATGTGGTGTCGGCGGAGAGCCTGCGTCTGGTGAAGGGACCGGCGTGGATGACGCCCGCGATTCTGGGCGAACTGGACATGGCGGCGCTGGATCCGACGTTTCCGAAGCGGTTCAGCCTGCTCGACCCGGACGTGTGCCGGCGAATCGCGGCGGCGTACGAGCGGTGCGTGTGGGTGGAGCGTGTCGAGCGCGTGGTCAAGCACGATCCGCGGGTGGATCCCGAGAAGCCGCCGCTCGAGGTGTACCTGAAATTTCGCCGTCCGATCGGGTTTGTTCAGCAGCGCGACGGCTTTTATCTGGTGGACGATCATGGGGTGCGTCTGCCGGGGGTGTACCGCGAGCCGCGCTTGGGCGAGACGCGGTTTCTGGTGATTACGGGTGTTTCGTCGAGTCCGCCGCCGGAGGGTCGGGTCTGGTCGGAACCGGCCCTTCAATCGGCCGTCCGCGTGGCCGATGCGGTGGACCCGAGGCGCGAAGCGTATCGGCTGGTGTCGGTTGACGTGTCGAACTTCGGCGGCCGGTGCGACCCGCGCGACACGGAAATCGCGCTGTACACCGCCAACGATACGCGGATCAAGTGGGGGAAGGCGCCCACGTCCGAGGCCGCGCTCCTGCGCGAGAAAAGCCTGGTGGAGAAAGTGGCGTACTTGGACTACGTCTATCAGAGCCTTGAAGGGCAGGTGGACGGGGTGCTTCTCTACATCGACATTCCGAACGAGGCCATCCGGCGTCGTTCGGCCGACGTCACGCCAGCCACGACGCGATTGCGGAGTTAGGAATGGATCGGAGCCCTGAGGTCGGGGCGGGGTGGGCGCGGTTGGCCGCGGCGTGGTGCGGGTGGCTGCTGGTGTGGCTGGTTCCTTCGCTTCTTTGGTCCCCCCACGTGATGACGCTGCGGCTGTGGTTGACGCGCGAGACGGCGCCGGCGGCAGTGGTGATTGCGGCGGCACTGTTTCTGTCGGTCGTGTGGCCGTTCTGGCCGAGGCGGGGACGGTCGGCGCCGGAATCGGAGGAGCCAATCGGCATCCGCCGGCTCGGCCGGTCGGTTCTGGAGGCGGTGGTGCTGGCGGTGCTGGCCGTGCCGTTTGTTCTGGTGGCTTGGTCGGTGGGTGACCGGACGCTGTCGGTGGGTCGGTTGGCAGTCACGTTTGGAATCCCGGCAATTTTTGGTCTGGGGTTGCGGACGGTGGCGGGCGGCCTGGGCCGCGCTGCGGCCAAGTGGTTGATGCTGGCGGCGACGCTGGTTTGCGCCGGGCCGATCCTTTTGGAGTATGCGGCGGGCGAGACGATGGGCATCGGGTTTCCGCGTCTCGTGGAGACGAGTCCGGTAGTAGCGGCCGTGTGGGTGGCGCTGGAGCCGTGGCCGGAGGAGACATGGCTGTGGCTGGTGCGAGTGGCGCTCTGGCCGGCGGCGGGCGTGGTGTTGGGGATAGTGGGCTTCTGGGTCTCATCGCGCCGTGGCGAGGTTTCGCCGTAGCCGCGCCCGGCGCCGCTTGAGAATCACATCGTTTCAACAGCGGCCGAACGTTCAAGAGGCGGCTGCGTTTTCCAACGTCGGTGGACCCAGAGGTACTGGTCGGGAGCCATCCGGACGAGGCGTTCGAGGGCGGCGGTGTAGCGCTGGGTGATGGCCAAGGCCCCATCGAGGCTCCGCGGGTAGGTGTCGGGGTAGATGGCGTCGGTCATCACGATGCGATAGTGGAATCGATCGAGCGTCCGGTAGGCGCCGCCGACGAAGATTGGGACGTTCTCCTCCAGGGCGAGATAGGCGATGCTCTTATAGGCGGACGCCTTTCGTCCGAAGAAATCGACGAAGAAGCCGCGGCGTCCGGCGTCCTGGTCGGCGATGAAGGCCAGGGGCCGGCCGCGGCGCAACTCGCCGAGCGCTTCCGCGGTCATGCCCTGCTTGAAAAGGATTTTTTGTCCCGTGCGCTGACGGAGCCGGAGGATGTAGTCGTTCAGGTAAGGATTGTCGAGCGGCCGGGCGACGGAGGTGAGTGGAAACCCCATGGCGGCCATGGCGTAGCCGACCATTTCCCAGTTGCCGAAGTGGCCGGTAAGCAGAATGCAGGGGTTGCCGCCGGCGACGTAACGGATCGATTCGGTGCAGCCGGAGACGTCGACGTACTCCAGGAACCGATTGAATTGCATGAGCCGCGGCAGACAGAGGACCTCGGCCCCGATCATGATGAGATGTTCACAGGATCGTCGGGCAGTCCGCTGCAGGGCGCCCTCATTGGCGTTGGGAAAACTGGCTCGCAGGTTTTCCAGGGCCCGCTGCCGGTGAGTGCGGTCGAGCCAATAAAGCAGGTCGCCCGCCCATCGGGCCGTCCTCAGGTTGGCCTCAATGGGGAAACACTGAAGGGCCGCCTCCACCAGCCGCAGGGCGGCGTATTGGATCAGCCAGACGAGTTTCTGAGACCAAGTGCCTTTGGCCATGATTGGGTTGTGGCGCTGGGCCACCCTTTGCTGCATCAAGCGGCGATTGTAGGGGGAACGATGTGACGGTGTCAAGGAAGCCTCGGCATTGTCGGCGGGGTGCGTGTTTTCTAGAATGGCATCGCCCGGGCGATGAGAAGACGCGCTGTTGAAAAGATGCCTTGAGAAGGGTAGGGGCGCCCCTGCAGGGTGCCACTGGCTGCTTGCAGCCAGTGCTTCAGAAACACTGGCGGACAAGCCGCCAGTGGCACCCGGCGGCTTTAGAATGGCGGCAACACGGTCAAGGAGGAGACGGTGACGGGACCGGATGGGGCGATTTTGGATTTCGATTACGACCTGCCGCCGGATCGCGTGGCGCAGGAGCCGGCCCGGCCGCGCGATGCATCGCGCCTGCTGGTCCTCGACCGCCGGACGGGGGCGACGTCCCATCATCGGTTCCGCGAGTTGCCGGACCTTCTTACGCCGACCGACCTGGTGGTGGTGAACGACACGCGCGTGATTCCGGCGGCGTTCACGGCCCACCGGAAGACGGGGGCACGCATTGAGGGATGTTTTCTCCGCGTTCTGGAGGGGGGCGAGTGGGAGGTGCTCCTGGCGGGTCGGGGGCGGCTGCGGCGGGGTGAGACGCTGGAGGTGATGGATGAAGCGGGCTGCGGCCGGGCGGAACTTGAACTCGTGGACCGCAGCGAGGGGGGCGTGTGGCGCGTTCGTCCGCCGGCTGGCACCGAGGTGATGACCCTGCTGGCGGCGGTTGGGCGGCCACCGCTTCCCCCGTACATTCATCGCGAGGGGGCGGAGGACCGTCGTGCCCAGTCGGACCGGGAGGATTACCAGACCGTCTATGCCTGCCGCGATGGGGCCGTGGCGGCGCCGACGGCGGGCCTGCACTTTACGCCGCAGGTCCTCGAGCGGTTGGCGGCGCGCGGCATCGAACGAGTGTCTGTGACGCTTCATGTCGGGTTGGGGACGTTTCAGCCGATTCGAGGCGAGCGCCTGGCGGACCACGAGATGCACGAAGAATACGTTGAGGTCTCGGCGGAGGCGGCGGAGCGGATAAATCACGCCCGGTCCGAGGGCCGCCGCATCGTGGCCGTCGGAACGACGACGGTCCGGGCGCTCGAGTCGGCGGCCGATGTGGAGGGCGTTCGTGCCGTCCGTCAGTGGACGCGGCTTTTTATCCGGCCGCCGTATCGATTCCGCGTCGTCGAGGCGCTCGTGACGAACTTTCATCTGCCGCGCACGACGCTTCTGGTCATGGTCTCGGCCTTTGCGGGTCGCGAGCGGCTCCTGGCGGCCTATGAAGAGGCGAAGCGGGAAGGGTATCGGTTTTATAGTTATGGCGATGCCATGTTGATTGTGTGACGCGCGGCACGCATCGAGCGTGGGCGGATCGGCGCTAAACGTCCTGGGGACCGAGATAGAGGTCGGCGGTCAGGCGGCGGATGCGGCGCCGAGCGACGAGGTCCTTGAGTTCCTCGGGGTTGCGGGCGGCCAGGGGGCTGATTTCCAGTCGCACGGCCGGTTTTCCGTCCGGGCCGCGCGGAACCCGCACGCCGGCCTCATCGAACCACGCGGCGGCCAGCCGTACCATGTCCTCTCGGGCGGTGGCGGGGCTGTCCATGCCGTCGGCGTTCTTGACGGGGCTGAACTCCTGGCGGCGATTGATTTCGAGAACCACCGGCCGCTCGGCTAGCGGCAGCGCATCGAAGACGAAGGTTTCGAACTTGATGCCGTTGGGCCGGTTGGGATTTTGCGGTCGGCCGGCGGCATTGATGCACGGGATTTTCTTCTCGGCCCGATGGAAGGGCAGGGCAAAGCGTTTTCCGGCGTTCAGTCGCTCGATGAATCGTCGGCTGAGGATGTGGATGGCGATGCTGCCGGCCTCGAAGCGGAGGCGGCCGTCGGGCGTTTTCGCTTCGGCCAGTTCGTCAGGCAGGTCGCTGTATTCGATGACGTGGAGGCGGCCCCGGGAGAGGCAGAATACGCCGAGTTTTTCCTTCGGCTCGCGTTTGCGGGCCATCTTGCTGGACATGTCGCTGCGCGCGTCGGCGTGGCAGCCGATGAAGACCGGATCGAGCGGGAGGACGAGGGGATTATCGATCTGGAAGTAACTGAGGTATTCGATGCCGCGCGCCGCCATGTCGTCGAGCATGCCGCTGCGCGCAAGGGCGCGGATGGAACCGCCGTGGCCGTCGGGGTTCCAGGCGAGGCTGTCGCGCTCAGCCAGGAGAAGTTTGCCCTCCAGATCAATGGCGGGCATCATGCCCTGGGTGAAGCACTTAACGTCGGCCTGCGGCAGGTTGAAGGTGTTGTGGGCCTCGAAGAAGTCGCGCGTCGCGCGGTCGTTGGCGCGGCTGGTCATGATGTACCAGGGGATGGAGGCGCCGTAGGCGCGGCGTGCAGCGCGAAGATGGTCGGCGAAGATCTCGAAAAGGGTCCGGTTCGAGACGGGGCCGATGGGGAACGCCCCTTTCGGGCCGTCGTAGCCGAGGCGCGTGCCCTGGCCGCCGGCGACGACGAAGGCCGCCACTTTACCGGCGGCGATGAGTTCTTCGCCGAGCCCGCGCAGGCGGCGGCGTTCCTTGTGCTCGGCGTCGCCGGTGGGGAGAGGGATGAAAGGCGCGGGCTCCAGGTCCGGCGGCAATTCAACGGGCCGACGGTTTGTCACGTGCTCGTCAATGAGCGTCGAGAGTTCCTCCCAATCGATCTCGGCCAATTGCGCGAGCAACCGGCGCCGACCGTCCTCGGGGAGATCGTCCCAGAAACGAAAGACGTGGTCCTGGCCGGCATCGGCAGCGCGGCGGCGAAGGGTTTGGGCATCCACGGGTTCTTGTGACACGGCGTCCCTTTCGCTTCATGGGCGTGACTCTTAAAGTAGCAGGCGGCGGTCCGGAGGACAAGGATTTTGAGCGGGCACAAGATTTCCGGATGGCGTGCTCCTCGCGTTTTCGGCCTATTCGGCAGCAAGATTTGCACCTACAATGAGTGAAACAGGGAAAGGCATGGGCTCATGGAACTGGTGAGTCGAATTGTTGCGGTGACGTGGCAAACGCTTTACGAGGCGGGGTTCTGGGTTGTGTTCGGCCTCGTGGCGGTGGGGCTGATCCACGTGTTGGTTCCGCAGGAATGGCTGGTCCGTCATCTGGGCGGGCGCGGGTTCGGATCGGTTTTGAAGGCAGCCATCCTCGGAGCGCCGCTGCCGCTGTGCAGTTGCAGCGTTCTGCTGGCGGACGCTGGTGCCGCGGATGCCCGGGCTGGCCGCCGATCTTGTTCTTCTTGCCGCGTCGGGGCAGGGCCTGGAGTGGCGCGACGATGTCGCTGGAGGGCGGCTTGGAGGAATTGGACGAGTTCTTGGACGGGCGGGCCACCTGAGCCGACAACTCCCGCACCTTCTTCTCCAACTCGGCGATGCGGAGTTGCTGCCGCCGGATGATCTGCTCTTGCCGCTGGACGATCTGCCGGTAGTCCGATTCCACGGTCGCGCTCGGGAACAGTCGGTACGGGTCGCTCCGCATTACTTATCGGACCGATGGCAGGCACACAGGCAGGCTTAATGCCTCTTGTCTTGCATTTTGTGGGGGGGGTATACTCTACTGGTCATCAGGCTCATCGGGAGCCTGACCGGCCGTAAGGCCGTGAACGGTTACGAATTCGGAGAACCTGATGTCGCAAGTGATCGCATACAAAGTCCAGGGGCTGGATTGTGCCGAGGAGGTCGCCGTCCTCAAGAAGGAGGTCGGCGGGCGAGCCGGCGTCCTTGACCTGGATTTCGACGTGATCAACGCGCGGATGACCGTAACCTATGACCCGGACAAGATATCGCCCGACGACCTCGTCGCGGCGGTCGCCGCCACCGGGATGGCCGCGATCCCGTGGTCGGAGAGGTCGCAGCAGGCGCCTCTTGGCTTCTGGCAGGAATACGGCCGCGTGATCATGACGGCTATGAGCGGCATGCTCCTGGTGGCGGGATTCTCAGTCCACTGGTTCTTGCACGGCCTGGTAGACGCCTTTGCAGCCGGACCCGACGGGCAGCACGAATTCCCCATATTCTCCATCATGCTATATGTCGGCGCGGTCGTCACGGGCGCGTGGTTCGTACTTCCTAAGGCGCTCCTGTCCGTGAAGCGGTTCCGACCGGACATGAATCTGTTGATGACCATTGCGGTTATCGGTGCGATGGGCATCGGGGAATGGTTCGAGGCCGGCGCGGTGGCGTTCCTGTTTGCGGTGGCGCTGCTGCTGGAACAGTGGAGTGTTGGACGGGCACGGCGAGCCATCGCCTCACTGATGGACCTGACCCCGACAACCGCCTGCTACATCTGCCCACATGACGGCGATCTGCTGGAGAAGCCCGTCGAGGAAGTGCCTGTGGGCGTGACGGTCCTGGTCCGCCCGGGCGAGCGGATTCCGCTGGACGGCATCGTTCTCAAGGGCAGCACCACCGTCAACCAGGCCCCCATCACCGGTGAGTCGGCGCCCGTGCCGAAGGATGTGGGCGATGAGGTTTTCGCCGGCACGATCAACGAGGACGGCGCGATCGAGTTCCGATCCACCAAACCGGCCGGCGATACGACTCTGGCGCGGATCATCCGTCTTGTGGAGTCGGCCCAGACCCGCAGGGCTCCAAGCCAACAGTTCGTGGAGAAGTTCGCCGTCTACTACACCCCGGCGATGATGGCCTTGGCGGTCGCCATCGCCCTCGTCCCGCCATTGCTTTTTGCCGCCCCCTGGGCGGAATGGTTCTACCGCGCCCTGGTGATCCTGGTGATCGCCTGCCCGTGTGCGCTGGTGATCTCGACGCCGGTGAGCATTGTCTCCGGCCTGACGGCTGCGGCCCGAAACGGCGTGCTTATCAAGGGCGGCATGTACCTGGAAGCGGCAGGCCGCCTGAAGGCTGTCGCCCTGGATAAGACGGGCACCCTGACGCACGGTCGGCCCGAGGTCCAGCAGATTATCCCACTCAACGGCCACACCGCGGCGGAACTGATCGAGAGAGCCGCTGCCTTGGAGGCTAACAGTGAGCATCCTCTCGCAAGAGCAGTCCTCCGCAAGGCTCAGGCCGAGGGTATCCAGGTCCGTCGTGCCGAGGGTTTCCAGGCCATCAAGGGCAAGGGCGCCGAGGGGCTTTTTGACGGCCGGCCATTCTGGATCGGCAGTCACAGGATGATGCACGAAAAAGGACTGGAGACCCCCGAGGCACACGATGCGGCCGAGAGGTACGAAGACGTAGGGCACTCCGTCATCATCGTCGGCAACGACACGCACGTCTGCGGGCTGATCACCGTCGCGGATGCCGTCCGCGCCGAAAGCGCGCAAGCCGTCCATGAAATGAAGCGACTGGGAATCCAGAAGGTCACAATGCTCTCGGGCGACAACGAGGGCACGGCCAAGGCCATTGCCGGCCTGACCGGCGTTGACGAATTCCAGGCGGAGCTGCTCCCGGAGGATAAGGTCGGCGCGGTGGAGTCTCTGGTTAAGCGGTTCGGCAACGTTGCGATGGTGGGCGATGGGGTCAATGACGCCCCGGCGATGGCTGTGGCGACACTCGGAATCGCGATGGGGTCCGTCGGCACCGACACAGCCATCGAGACAGCCGACATCGCCCTGATGTCGGACGACCCGTCGAAACTGCCGTGGCTTATCGGCCACTCCCGGCGGACGCTACGGGTGATCAAGCAGAACATTACATTCGCCCTGGGGCTGAAGTTCCTGTTCATCGCGTTGGCCCTGCCGGGGATGGCTTCGCTTTGGATGGCCCTCGCCGCCGACATGGGCGCGTCTTTGCTGGTCATCTTAAATGGCCTGCGCCTTCTACGGCTGCCGCTGAGGATGGCCGACCACAGCCGCGCTGGGACCGGCCGGCCCGTGCCCTGACCGCTGCTTTTCAGCGCTCTCTGGTTAACAGGCAAAACGCATTGAGGCCAGCGACTGTAACCCTAATGCGAAATCGCAAGCTGTCCCGGTCTGCGGTGGAAGAACTGCCGCTTTGGCGAGCTGTAGCCGGGTGGAAGATGACGGGTCCAGGGTGTACTGTGCATCCCAAAAATTCCGTCCGGGGTCTGCAGGGTGAGTGACGGGTGTCGGCGGGTGTTATCTGCGACAACCAGATGACGGATTCTGGCGCGAAGGCCAATCGCAGCGAGGTGATGAGAGCGCCGACGCCACGGCGGCTAACGGTTCGACCTTCGTGAGAGGACGAGTGACGTGTCTCGATTAGGCCGATGGCTCGTCATTACGTTTCTTGAAAGTCTCGCCACGGCAGCGGAGTGAGGGCAAACGCAGTCCGAGCAGACGCGGCGATTGTAACAAAAAGACAGGTTCGCCGCAGGCGGACGCCCCCTTGTGTGCCATACCTTACTGCAAAAACAGCCGACCGCCTATTGCTGTGGGAGTCGTGTGACGTTTTCGGCCTTGGCGCCTTTCGGCCCTTGGGCCAGTTCGAATTCCACCTCCTCGCCTTCGGTGAGCGTCTTGAACCCATCACCGTTGATGTTGGAGTAGTGGACGAAGACATCTCCTCCACCTTCCTGATCGAGGAATCCGAAACCTTTCTGATCGTTAAACCACTTGACCTTACCGCGCACCATGCCTGGCACCTCCAGCCTCCGATTCAAAAAGAACTCCCCGGTCGAGCGGAGAACCCCGGCCGGGAGGTTGGTTCCACTTGCCTTGGGCGAAGATTTGCGTGAAACGGTCTTGAGTCGAACGAGACGAAATGCGACAAATCATGCTCCAAATCAGACGCTAACATACTATACGGCTGGCCAGGGGGGCGGTCAGAAGAAAAATCCACCCCTTGACAGAGGGGGGTCCAGGAAGCCAATTTCCGCTTGCTCGCGGGCAGAGAAAACCCTATTCTAAAGGTTTCTAGAGCATGTTTAGGGGCAGGTAGGCGCGGAAGAAGGAGGCAGGGGGACAACATGGGGATTCGTGACGTCTGGCGGCCGGCGGTTCTGGTGGCGGTGGGCTGGATGGTATTGGTTGGGGGGTGTGGGCCGCAGGCTTGGCGGACCGGAGACGGCCGCATCGTAACCGGCAAGGTGGATTTCCAGCGAGAGCCCACCACCGGACGCGTGTACCATCTTTATATTCCGACCACCTACAATCCCAAGCGGTCCTATCCGCTGGTTGTGACGGCCCAGGGGACGTTTCCTTTTGACCAGGCGGCGGGCCAGAGGGATCGCTGGATTGACGTCGCGGAGCGGTATGGCCTGATCATCTGTTCGCCGGACTTTGACGGGGCGACGGGATACCTCGCGATTCCGCAGGACCGTCCGGCCCCGGAGCTCGTCCGGGACGAGAGGGCGGCGGTAGCCATCGTCAAAGAGGTCGTGTCGCGCTACAAGATCAACCGTGACGCCATCATGATTACCGGATGGTCGGGTGGCGGATACCCGGCCCATTTTATCGGGCTGCGTCACCCGGAGATTTTCCGGTGCATTATCGGCCGCGCAGCCAACTTCAACGAACATCTCGTCAGTGACGATGTGGCCCAGAGGGCGCGCCACAGGCACGTTTATGTCTTCTTCGGCGACGGCGACCTTCCGGGATTTGGCCAGATGAACCGCGACGCCAATTTCTGGTACACGATCCGCGGATTTCGCAATTTCGTCATCCGGCGGTTGCCCGGCGGCCACGACCCGAACCAGATGGAAGCGACCCGTTACTTTCTGAACATCGTCAACCATTGGCCCGCCATTCATATCGAGGCCAGCACGACGGAAGGCATCGCGCCCTTGACGGTGAAGTTCAGGGCTGTCATTTCCGATCCGGATTCTACCGACGGCCGCGTCGATTCGGTGCTTTGGAACTTCGGGGACAACACCGTTGCGGCCCATCCTGAAGTCAGCCACACTTACCTCAAGCGGGGCTTGTATAACGTGTTCCTGACGGTGGTGGACCTCGACGGGCACCACGAATACGCCCAGACCTGGATTCGTGTGGACTAGCCTGGCGGCCGGGCGGTCGTTCGGCGGGGTCCCCGACCGGGTCTCGAGCCGCGGCGGTTCAGGCGGGGTACCCAGAAGGAGGGCGGCGGTGGCCGTCGGCTTGGTCTGGGACGAGCGGTATCTGGCCCACGAGGCTCCGGACCATCCTGAATGCCCCGCGCGGTTGACCGCCATCCGGCGGGCGTTGGAAGCCGCCCATCTTTGGGACCGACTGGTTCCCATTCTTCCCTATCCGGCCGGCGAGGAGGTCTTGCGTCGCGTCCACACGCCCCAACACATCCGCCGGATTTTTGAGACGTCTCGGTCGGCGGCCGTGACGTGGCTCGACGGCGATACCTATGCCTGCGCGGCGTCCGCGGAGGCGGCACGGTTGGCGGCCGGCGGAGTCTGCGCGGCGGTGGACGCCGTTCTCGAGCAAGAGGTCGCCGGCGCGTTCTGTGCGGTTCGGCCGCCGGGCCATCATGCCGGCCGCGACCGGGCCATGGGCTTCTGCCTGTTCAACAACGTCGCCATCGCGGCCCGTCACGTGTTGGCTACCGCCGGCATGAATCGGGTGCTTATCGTCGATTGGGACGTGCATCACGGAAACGGCACCCAGAATATTTTTTATCGGGATCCGCGGGTGATGTACCTTTCCCTGCACCAGTGGCCGCTGTATCCCGGGACGGGCCGCGCCGAGGAGATCGGCGAAGGGAAGGGGACAGGGCTGAACCGCAATGTCCCGCTTCCCCCCGGCACCGGGGACGAGGCGTTTTTGGCGGCGCTGGAGGATGGGCTTGAACGGGCGGAAGGATTCGCCCCGCAGTTTATCTTGATCTCGTGCGGATTCGACGGGCACCGGGACGATCCGCTTGGCGGATGGGCGCTGACGGAGGAAGGGTTCGCCGAGGCGACGCGCCGTGTCTGCCGCTTGGCCGAGCGCACGGCTTCCGGTCGCCTGGTGAGCGTTCTGGAGGGGGGATATAATCTCGAAGCGCTCGGCGGCAGCGCGGCGGCCCACGTGAAAACCCTTCTTGAGCGACGGTGAGGGGCCATTCGTTTGCCCTTGCTTTTGGTCCCCCGGAGGCTAAACTGTTTGCCCTGTCTCCGGCCTATGGGGCCGTTGGCGGGCCGATGAGTGGTTTGATGAGGGTAAAGGAGTAAGAGCGTGGCGAAAAAGACAGGGTCGAAAGCGGCACCGAAGGGAACGGGTACCTGTAAGGCGGGATACGTGCTGCCGGCGGGGCACACGCTGTTTACCAGCGAGGCCGTGACGGTGGGCCATCCCGACAAGATATGCGACCAGATTTCCGATGCGATTCTCGACGCAATGATCGCCCAGGATCCCGCCAGCCGCGTCGCCTGCGAGTGCCTCGTGACAACGGGGCTGTGCCTCGTGGCCGGCGAAGTGACGACAAAGGCCCGCGTCAACATCCAGGACGTCGTCCGGAAAACGATCCGTGAGATCGGATACACGGACGCCGGCATGGGGTTTAGTTGGGAACATTGTTCGGTCCTGGTGGCGCTGCACGGCCAAAGCCCGGACATTGCCCGCGGCGTGGATGCGAGCGAGACGAAGGAGCAGGGCGCCGGCGACCAGGGCATCATGTTCGGTTACGCGTGCCGCGAGACGCCGCAACTGATGCCGATGCCCATCCAGTGGGCCCATCAATTGTGTACCCGTCTGAAGGAGGTCCGCGAGGCGGGGGGCCTTCGGTGGCTGAGGCCCGACGGCAAGAGCCAGGTGACTGTCCAGTACGACGAGAAAGGCCGACCCGCGCGGGTGCACACCGTGGTGATTTCGACGCAGCACGCCGACGAGGTGGACGGGCGGAGCGTGTCGAACGAGGAGATTCGCAAGGGCATCATCGAACGAATCGTCAAGCCGGTCATTCCGGCCAAGTGGCTGGACGAGGATACGATCTATCACATCAATCCGACGGGCCGATTCGTGGTCGGCGGGCCGCACGGCGACTCCGGCCTGACGGGACGGAAGATCATCGTCGATACCTACGGCGGCAAGGGGAGCCACGGCGGCGGGGCGTTCAGCGGGAAGGACCCCTCCAAGGTTGACCGCAGCGCCGCCTACATGTGCCGCCACATCGCCAAGAACATCGTCGCGGCGGACCTGGCCGATGAGTGTGAGGTCCAGGTTTCCTACGCCATCGGCGTGGCCGACCCGCTCAGCATCCGCGTGGACACCAACGGCACCGGCAAGATTTCGGACGTCGGCCTCGCGAAGGTCATCCGGAACGTCTTCCCGCTGAAACCGCGCGAGATGATCCGGTACCTGAACCTCCTGCGGCCCATCTACCGCAAGACCGCCGAGGGCGGCCACTTCGGCCGCGAACTGCCGGAGTTCACCTGGGAAGAACTCCGCAAGGTCGATGAACTGAAGCAGGCGGCCAAAGCCTGTAAGTAACGTCGGCCGGGAAAAGCACTTTGTGCGCGGTGGGTCTCCTGA
>Ga0315293_10004368_pt1 | contig 13450 bp, 3 predicted proteins | sample YL17G13_20_MG_FD_203071 | JGI IMG/M metagenome (GOLD analysis project Ga0315293, IMG submission 203071) | Sediment microbial communities from Yellowstone Lake, YNP, Wyoming, USA - YL17G13_20 | ecosystem: Environmental > Aquatic > Freshwater > Lake > Sediment | place: USA: Wyoming | collected... | reverse complement strand
TACATTTTGTTGCAATGATAAATCTAATCCTGTAACTCTTTTAAGATTAAAGTCAATTTGTTTTAATAAATCATCTTTCTTCTTAACATTTTGATCATGGGTCAAGTCTGCATTATGCAAATCTGCATATAGATTATTTAATGATTTCCAATTGGAATCATACTGTGTTTGCTTAGTCTGCAAAACATTAGAATAGAAATTCAGATCCGGTTGAAACGGCTGATAATCCGGTATATAATCTGTGACTCCTTGTAAATACGTTGCCATAATTTATCTTTGATGTAAAAATATTAAAATTTTTAAAGTTTAATAAACTTCAAAAGTTTACATGAGAAAGGGATAAGTAATATCTCCATACATAAAACCTCCTTCTTTCATTTGCCCACCTCTTTTACCATACATTTGTTTAAGAACTTCAGATTTATCTGTTCCGCTATCACCACTACCTTGAGCATTAAATGCATTCTTAGCATTAGTTGCAGCAACTTCATCATTTTGTCCTTGGTCTTTATAATACTTTAACCATTCATCATATGTTTTACCTGTGCTTGATTTTTCACCATTAAGTTCACGTCCTTCAGTAAAACTCATGAAGCCTCCATTACCAGGACTTACAGCAAACTGTGGATACATTTGATTCATTGCATCTGTCTTAGCTCTATTTGTAACAGCATTAGTATACTGGTTCCTCATATTGTTTCTCATAGCCAACTTAGCATTATCATACTGTTGATTAGCCATTGTATTTTGATCATAAACTCTTTGAGTAGCAGCTTGGTTCATTCCTTGTTCTTGATTTCTAATGTTTGTTGCTTGCATCTCAAATTGATTTGCAGTATTAACATTTGCATTATTATATCTTGAAAGGATATCAGCAGCATTCTTAGAAGCTTGTCCTTGAACAGAAGATGATCTAGCAGACATTGCTTGTGGTCCAGCAAACTGTGCTGCACCTTGAGTTTGAATGTTTGCTTGTTCTGCATTAGCAGCAAGTTCTCTTGTAGGATCTAAGAAAGTAGGACGCGGAGTCTCTAGATCTACCCTAGGGGCCCACGGCATTTGCTTTTTAATTCCCATTAAGTCACCAAAAGCTCCAGTAGTTTTAATAGTATCTTGTAACCACCATTCAGCTGGTTTTTTAACTTCTACAGGCTCATCACATGGAGGACATATACCAGTATTAGGATCTGGCTCTACTTCAATTTTTGTACCATCAGGTTTTATACATGGACATTTTTTCTTTTCTACCGGATCACATGAACATTTACCATCAACCATTGGTTTGTATGGTCCTATCTTTCCTGTTGGATCAGTACATTGACATGGTCCTTCTACAATGTCTTCAACATCATATTTGTCAAGACCTGTTCCAGCTAAGTGACCCAATGTAGTATTACCATACTTACCTTCTTGTGGTTTATAAAAGTCATCAATAGGAGATATCTGAACACCTTTAGTATTAAATACACCTGCCATACTACTTTCATCATTTACACCTGCTTGAAGATCACCTAAGAAGTTACGGGTTTTGTATTGTAAGTCCGCATCATAGTTACCTCTATTCTCAGCCATGTGTGCATAACCGTGGAATGTAGCTTGTTGTAATGCTCTAGTCTTAGTGTCATTATCTAATGGAACACCAAGTTTACCAGATACCTCATCAATAGAAACATCTTTTACAGCTCCTGGTTTTCCATAAGCACCACCACGGCCACCACCATAAGTAGTACGCATGTATTCTTTAACTTTTGTTGCCTCAGCTAAATCTTTAACAGGTTGACCTGTTTCAGGATTAATTGCTTTTCTTTTTAAGATATCATCTGCAGATGCAAGACCTTGTCCAGTATCTGTAAATAATTTTGAATCAATGTTTTGACCTTGGAATGATAAGTTTCTTTTTTGGTGTGTTAAGAATTGTTGTGCAACTTGATCACAGTCTGGCATATCATAACCTCTTTGTTCCCATGTTTTTTGTGCAGTTCCTCCTTTACCTGTGTATGATTTTGGGTCCTTTAGGGAAGCCTGAGTCTCATCACAAAGTTTTTTCTTGATATCAGGATCCTTCATACTATTCTCAAGAAGTTTGTATTGAGCTGCAGCTGCAACAGAATTTGGTGTTTTACCAAATGTAGCCATATCAACACCTTCTACATCTGAACTTCCTGCTTTAGAATATTTTACCTTTCCTTTTTTACCATTATTAACTTGAATAATGTCTTTACCAGGATTAGCCTTTCTAGCATCATATAATGCGCGCTCTCTTTGTTCTGGTGTCATACCGGTTACATCAACTTCAAAACCATCTTGAGCTTTTGGTAAATAACCACCCTCACCAAAGAAACGGGAAGCACCTCTAAGTTGTTTAGTGCGTCCTTGATAGTTTTGTGGATTAGCTCCCATAGCCATACCATAAGATGCTTCAGGAACACTACCTGTAAATGTAGCAATCTCCTCTGGCATCCATCCACCATATGCATACTGAGACATTCCACCATAACGCATCTGCGTTTCTTCTGGGGTCATACCTGCAGCTTCATCTTGCATAGGCTCTGGTTGCGCAATAGGTCTATCACTATTTATCATTTGTGCTTCTTCAGCTTGATCACCGTACTGTTCATCTTGTGCTTCAGTAGGAGAAGCCATAGTATCTGCACTTCTTTGATTATTAGTTTGTTCTTGATCTAACTGTTGTATAGTATCTGTTATTTGTTTTTCCGGAAGAACATCTTCTTCTTTGATACCCATTGCTTGCATATAAGGTTGAGCAACAGCTGGAATTCCTTGAGGAAATCCTTTTTTAGATTCTTGTGCTAATGCAAGAGCTCCTAATTTAAGTGTATAATTCTTAAGCATTAACTCTGCAGTCTTTCTATCTAGTACATCCGAGTTAGGATCTTGTAAAATCTTTCTATATTTTTCAATATCATACTGTTTAGCCAAATCAGCTGGAGTATATGAACCACTCTTTTTACCAAACATTGCTAAGAACTCAGGTTCTTTTACTCTCATTGATTTTGTGTCACTGAAAATAAAACTATCATCTGGTAACTTTAATGGTACACCACCTTCACTATGTCTTGGACCTTTAATGGTTTTGTGTTCTGGCATGCCATCACCATTGATATCACCATATACAGTCTCTCCACCTTCAGCTTCTAAGTTAGCATCTTCTCTTGGAACAGCTGTCATATATTTGCTTGCCTGAAGTTTTGGTTCTCCCATGTAAGCATTATAGTCAGCACCACCTCCCATAGAAGGTACATCATTATATAATGAACCACGTACTTGGTATCCAGTTCTTGCTTGAGGCAGTCTTTTAATTCTTACTTTTCTTAACATCTTGTGAAATTATAAATATTCAATTTGTCCACCATTAGCCATAAAGTTTTTGACATCATCTTCAGTCATGTAAACTTCATCACCTTCATTGTATTGAGGATCTTCTGAAGGAAAGTCATCTCCTGATAGGTAAGCTTGTTCTCCGCCATCTTGCATGTATCCTCCATATTTACCATAAGAAGAGAAACCACTTCTGTCTTGACCCATTTGATCAAAACGGTATTGACCTGCTTGAGATCCAAGATCAACCCAATCCCCACGGTGTTTAGTACTTTGAGAAGCATAAAGATTATCAGATGATAAGTTATCATACATCTGTCTTTCTTTTCTCTTCTCATCTTTTCTATTTAAGAATCCTGTTACACCTCTGACACCTGCATTTAAAACATTTACTCCCGCTTCAGGATCAATAGTTTTATTTTTACTTCTTTCAAAGTCTACTCCAACAAGTTTAGTTTGTTGACCAGCTTGATAACATTTACTAGTTGTATCTCTTTTTTGTTCTTCTGTACAATTAGATAAATCATCACCCTCAGGTTCAACAGTCATGTTGTTCATAGGATCATTATTATATGCTTGAATACTTGCAGGGGCTGCTGGAGGTGGCGCATTAAATGAACCTATCATGCTAGAATTACTATTAGGTCCTTGAGTAACATTACCCATAAACCCTGCTTGTTGAGTACCCATTGCAAGATCAGGATTACCTGGTTGCGGTTGGGGAGCGCTAGGATCATTGATCTCAATTCCACCAGCTGCTTTAGGCATCCAACGTCCATTAGGTATATAACCTCCATAAGCCATTTCTCCATCTACCATTGGTCCAACATTGTTACCACCTTGTTCCGGTTGAATAGGTTGTTCTCTTTCTGTTTCAATAGGTTGATTTCTTTCAAGTAACATAGTGTTATTAGGATCACTTGCTTCTGTTTTTGCTATTTCCCAACGTCCAGTTTGTTCATTCCAAACTTTACCTTGTGCTTTTTGACGGGCTTGAAACTCTTGTACATCTTGTTCATGAGTTTTATTGTCAATACCAGAATCAAGTAATTCAGGATTTCTTGCTAGTCTCCTATCATTTCTATCCATTTGTCTTTCACCACTTCTAATTGCTTCTTGTGCATTTGCACTTAAACCTCTAGTATTACTATTGTGCCCTTGATTAGATATATCTATATGACCTTTTGAATCCCTTTGTGGAAATATTAAAGTATTACCGTCAGCTATTATGTTTCCGTTTCCATTATCATCTTGACCTCCTTGAAATCCTGAAATAGAATAAATATCAGTATATCTTTTTGGTCTTCCAAACATACCTCTTTTTGTTACTTGTCTAGCAACAGGCTTCATTCCAGTTAATGGATCCATGTAAGGTGTATTAGTTCCATACATATAAGGATTACCTCTTTGAGCAGTAAAACCTGAAGACTGGAATATAGGATTCCATGGAGTTAAACTTCTTAAGGATGTTCCTGGAGTAGTAACATAATGAGGAATATATCTACCCATAGGAATTCCATCAGCATTTACTCTTGGTTGTTGTTGTCTAAGTAAAAGTTGTTGTTGAATCCATGCTTCCTTTTGTCTTTTAGACATTCCTTCAGTTGCATCATCAATTTTTGATTTATTACTTTCAGAAAGTTTGTTCCAATCATCTTCAGTCAATTGTTTACCTGTAGCAGGATTAATAGGAAGTTCTGTATTACTTGACTTTTTATTACCATCTTTAAAAGCTTGTGCTTCACCTGCATTTTTTGAACTAAATAATTTTTTACCATCTTCATCTTTTACAACATAAGTTGGAGGATTAGTGTAAACAGTTTCTACACGTAAACCAAGACCAATACCTTTATCAGCTCTTCTTAAGTTTCCTGTAGAATAACCATAACTTGCTTCAGGTAAAAAGTCTGCTTCATAGTAATTAGGATCTTCTTGAAAACCTTGATCACCACCACCAAGAAATCTAAACAATGGGTCTTCTCCACCTGTCATACCACCAACTTGAAAAGGTTGTTGTGATTGTTGCATTCCGAGTTGTTGTAAAGCTGGATCATTAGATTGCTTTAACTTATCATACATCTCTTCTGTCTTAACAGTTGTTGCTTTAGTTTTAATACTGCTTAAGAAATTGTTTTTATGTTTCTGAACATCCTCTGTAATAGTATCCATAGGATTACCTTTACCTAATGTAGGATCTTTATCTTCCTCACCTTCAGGTTGTTCCATACTATCTCCTCCAGCTTGTTTTTTCAAAAGAGACATTACATTTTTAACAAATTGCTTTTTCTTAACCATACCACCAACTCTTTGTGAATCAAGTTGTTGTGATGAATTTTGATCATCTTGCGTAGGTTGTAAAGCATCAATATTATTCCATTTAAGTTCTTGATAATCTGGTATGTATTCACTTAAACTTGGAAAGTTTAAACCAGCTTGAATACCAGGAGTTTTACTTATTAGTTCTTGAAAATCAAACTGTTCAGTATCATTATCTTTAACTTGATTATACTGATCCATTATATTACTTTGACCGGCAATTTCATCTTCTGTATAACCACCTTCTTGCATATAAGATCTATCTTGAATATAGTCTTCTTCAGCATCAGCAGCGGCTTGATCTTCTTCATACATTGATTGATCCTCTTGTTGTTGATTAGCTGATGGTTCTGCTGGAGCTTCTTCTTGTTGACCTTGTTGCTCTTGACTTTTTTGTTCTTCAGCAGCTTGATCTTCTTTGTTTCTTTTATAGTCTGGATTAACAACACCTTCATCAACAAGTTTATCCATAAGAGATGTAATCATCTGATATGCAATCTTTTCCGGTAAACCATTACTGACAAGTTCAGTATACACCTTATCAGGTGACATATCATTTGATAACTGTTCTTCAGCATACATATAGTATGCCTGAACCATTTCATCTTGAGTTTGTCCTTGACCTTCTTCTGCTTGTACTTCTTGTCCCATCTGTGCTTTTTTTAAGTACATAGCTGTCTTATTATAGTATCCTGCAGTTTCCCCAGGACCAGCTCTACGTATTCTTACTTTTGCCATAATTATACTATATATCTAAATATACTAATTTTTAATTTAATAAATAAACTTATTTAGTTTATCAATATCTCCTCCTTGTTTTCTTTTAATAACAAGATTTGTTGGAGGTAAATTATTTAAATCATTTATATCATACTGACTGTATGCCGGATGTGTTGAAGGCATTTTAACTGCTGCAGCTTTTGGAACTCCTAGTTCATTAAGTTGTTTCATTTGACTGTTCCAATAATTTTCGGCTCTGTACCTTTCAATTTTTGTACCAGTAAATGCATCAGGTAAACTAGTGCTTACAAAGTGTTGATCTGTAAATACTGGACCTTTAGTATCTTTTACACCATGATGTACTCCACGGTATAATGCTTCACCCCATCTGTTATTATTGTTATCTTGAAGTTGTTTTACAAGTTCTTCCGCTTTTACTTTAGCTTGTCTTTTAAAGTGTTTTATCATAATAGGATTTGTCCTATCAGCTTCATTTGTAATAGTAGCTAAATTCTTTTCTAATACTTGTTTTTCAAAATATTCTTGTGCCTTATCCCAGCTTTTAAACTTACTATGCTTTAAGTTATAGGGGTGAAATTTATAATTTACTCCAGTACTTCCAATTTTAAAACCTTTTGTTCCTTCATAAGTTTTTGCAGCATATGCATTTAACGTACCAACAACATTTCCTTTTCCATCAATTATATTTTTTCTACCCCCATGATTTGAAATAATTGAAGCTTTTTCAATTTCACTTGGTGTAAGTCCTTGAGCTTTTAATTCATCTGCATATTCTGTTCTAAGCCATTTAGTACTTTTATAATCTTCAAGTTGTGTTGTTAAGGCATCTTTAATGTCACCATCTTTTAATTTAGATACAGCTTCTTCATAACTTTTAATTAGTTTATCAAGATCTTTTGTTTCTGGAATTATACTAATATCCTTTAGTTTATGAATTTGTTGTTCTTCAACATAATTATATTCTACTACACCTGAAGTTTTTGGTTTTACCCTTTGCTCGTTTAATGTACCAGAATATCTTGTTTCATTAATAGTTTTTAAGGTTTCTTCAGATAGTCCAATATTAGCAAGTTCACTTTCTTGTTGTAAAAGTTCTGATATTTCACCTGTTTTAAAATTAATAACTGGAGGATTAGGATTTGGAATACCATGGTCTCTAAGATATCTTATGTCATCATATACTTGGTTTTGTGCAACATTCATTAATTGATCATTAGCTCCATACTTACCATCAAACTGAATTAAATCATCAACAGTATATCCATACTTATCAAATATGGCAGTGCGTTCTTCAAGAGGTATTGCTGTCATTAACTTATCAAGTTCCCTATCAGTCAATGCTGATCCTGTGTATGGAACATCTTTTGGAACATTACTTATTCTTTTAGCTTCTTTTATAAAGAATTTTTTCTCATCACCTTTTATAGGCATTTTTTTAATTTCCTGTCTTAAAGATGTCATTAGATCTGCAGCACTGTTTTCACCAATGATGCCTTCTTGTGCAAATCTTCTCACATCAATCATAGCATTTAAAGGATTGTCATGCATTGCAAGAGTTTCAGCAACTGTTCTACCTCCTGTTCCTGGAACTACATTACTATTTATACGCAATGCAGTATCCCTTCTAAGTGGTGTTATTTCAATATCTCTTTCTCCGCGTAATCCAGCAAAAGGATTATGTGCAAACTCTTCAATATCATCAACTGGTAATTGTACTCTAGTTGTAAAAGCATTATCAACTGCAGCTCTATGATTACGTTCTCTAGAAACATCTCTTAATATATTATTTAATTCATCATATCTAAGTTTAGCTTCAGGTGTCATTGGAACATTAGCAGTATTAAACATAAGATCTACTTGTTCCTCACTCAAATGATCATACTTAGCATTTAATGCTTCATCACTTAGAAATGGTATTTCATTTACTGCTTCTTCTGTTGAACTAATGTATCCAGGTTGATTTCTAAAATTCATTATATCCGCAGCAGCTGGTGAAGATGTTGTTGCATTTTGAACCTGTGTTCTTAATCTATTGTTTAATGTGGCAATTTCAACTTCTAACTCAGATGCTCTTTGACTAATTGCTTGTGGTGCATCATTTATATAATTGTCATAATTTTCTAAACCAAGACTTTTATACTCATCCATTAGCCAATCTCTTTCTGCTGTTAGAGCGGCCTTTGATCCATCACCAGCAAGTGCTGGTTCAAGATGAACAGGATCAATATAAAGTTCATTTGGAGGTTTAGGTAGTTGATTAGATCTATTTTCTATTCTACGGAATGCTTCAGCTAAATCATCTTGCATATACCTTTCTGTAAGAAGATTGTCAAAGTCATCTGTAAATGCCATTGAATCAAAGTCATCAACATGAGTATTAGCTATTTCTTTAGCAGTTACTCCAGTCTTACCCATAAACTTTTGTAATGGTGTTTCAGCTAATGTTTTTTCAGCAGTTGCTGCTTGTAGTTTAAGTGGGCTTTTTAATTCACCTGCTCCAGCAAAATCTAATGCATTCCAAAAAGTTTTTTCAATAGCATCTCTATAGTCTCCTGTTCCAGATTTATAGGCATCATACCAAGCTCCACCTGTCTCAGGTAATTTACTAACACCATGAGCAACAAATCCTGCATTAACTGCTTGACCAACTGTTGCTCCAAGACCTGGAATTTCTAATGCTGCTAAAGCACCAATACCTTCAAGAGCAGCTGGTATAGCAATAGGTGCTGCCCAAACTTCATCTACTGATTGTATTGCTCCTGACCCTTTAAAGTAAGATGGATTTGGTTTCCATTTTTTAGTTTTGGGATCATAGATACCAGTTTTAGTATAATACTTTTTAGTTATAGGATCCCAACCACTTTTATCATTTTTAAATCCTTTGTTATAACCCATCTCACCTGTGTTGACCATTGGTCTTTCAGCACCTGATTGAAGCCATGCGGCTTCATTAGCTTGTGCTTGATCCCATTTAGCCCCCATTGGATCATTCTCATAATCATAGATGGTCTTATATCCTTTTTTAATAGCGTTTTGCTGAGAGTTATATATTTTATCTTCTTGATTTCTTTTATCTTGTTCTTCTCTTTTAGCTATACCAACAAGAGGAGACAAATATCCAATATCAACTCTTGTTGCATCAGAAGCTTGAACGCCATTGTTTCCAAATAGAACTTCTTCTTCAGCTCTTCTTTTCTTTTCTTCTTCATACCATTTAGCTATTCCTTCAGCCTTTGCTTTTTCTTCAGCTTGTTTCTTTTTATAAGCTGCTATCCTTGCTGCTTTGTCAGCTTCTTCTTTTACTTTTTGGTCTTTAAGACTTTGGAGGTTGGCTGCATTCTCCCTAGTAGGGGAAGCATGTGCCGCTGCTGCAATCTTTTGATTTGATGTTAACAAAGCATTGTTAACTAATAGAGGTGGCCCCTGTGGTCCTCCTACTTGTTTTTGATTTAATGAAGGTATAGAAACATCTTCTACTATATAACCACCTTTAGCATACTCTTGTATCTTTTCTGGTGTAAGATCTGCTTCAATGTAATCTCCACCACCTTGTGCATGTATTAATCCTTGACCACCACACTTATGACATGTAGTCATATCATCACCACCATCTGCAGCATTCCAAGTCCAACCACACTTTGTGCATGTTACTTTCTTAGTAAGTAAAGCACCTCCTGTTTTATAATATTTTGCATGAGGATGAAAGATTCTTTTCTTAGATAGTTTCTTAGGTTTTTTAAATAAACTTGACTCAGCAAAAAGATAATTTGTTCCATCTAAATTTCTTGTATATTTCTTAGACTTTAATGAACCACCTTTTCTTGCCATACCTTCATTTACATCTTCTTCTTGATTTTCATTTTTAGATATGTTGTTTAGCATCCATTGAATTTCTTCATCAGTGTAAACATCTTTTAATTGTTTAAGTGCATCAAATCCTTCTTTGTCACCACTTTCAAATTTTGTATTTAATAATTTCTTATAAGTAGCCGGACTTACTTTTTCTGTAAATGGATCATAGATACCTCTTTCTTTAGATTGATATCTGATATCATTTAACCTTGCTCTTGTCTCAGTGTCTTTTCCTACATAGTCATACCATTCTTTTTGTTGTTGAGCATTTGCTTTGTACCAAGGATCATTTACATTTCTCCATTCAATTTTTTTTTCTTCAAGAGGTAACTTTTGAAACTCAGGTGAATGATACCAATCATTAGTTCTATGTTTTGCTATCCATTGTTCATCTCTTGCAGGAATTAATCTGTCAGTATTATTGTTACCTAAATTATAACGTTTATTAGTATAAGGATTTATTGACCAAGGATTAAGAGGTCTATCAGTTGAATGTGACCACTCATGTGGTAATAGGCCGTTTACACCTTGTCCTTGTGGTAACACAGTAATCCATCCAGTATCACTCATAGAAAAACCACCTGTATTAGGTTCATCTAATGGTTGTTTATCTTTAACTACAACATGAGGTCCTTTTAAATTTTCTTTTCTTCCAAAGTAAAAATCAGTCCAGTTTTCAGGATCACTATTTTGAATCATCTCAGTATATCTTGGAGACTCATGATACTCTTCATAAAACTGTTTTACTTTTTTATTTTTATCTTGTACCTTTGTTCTTACTTCTTTCTTTGCCTTTACTTCTTGATCATGTTTATATTTTATTGGATTGGTGATGAACTCAGGTGTATCTCTTTTCATTAGATTACTTACTTGAGTTGTACCAGCTTTTTGAACACTACTTGTATCATACAAAGGATCATACTTAGATTGTTGTACAATAGGTTTTTTAGCAGGCATTGGTTTTGCCTGAGCATTTAAAGCTTTTGTTCTTGTTCCTTTTGGATCATCAACTGCAATGTATTTACCTTTAGTTCCTTCATTTTTAATCAACCACTTACCGTTTACATCTTTCTTATAGTAAGAACCAGGTCTTGCAGCATATGTATAGATTTGTCCACCACCATCCATGTGTGGATACTCATCAACATAATCAGCTTCTGGAAAGTTATAAGCTTGATTTGGTTGCATCATAGAAGGCGCTCCCTTGTTGGGAACACCTAATACAGGATACCCTACTCCTTTCATAGTAATTGAACTAGAAGGAATACGTGTTACTTCACCTGGATGTTTCCACTGACCTTTTGGATCATAAATAATATCTTTTGCAGCTTTAGGCTTCTTTGCTTTATCTAAACCATCAACTATGTTCTTAAGTAGTTTTTTATTATACATTATCTAAGGGACATTTGATTTTTACTATTTATTAATTTATAGATCATATTGACATCACCTGAAACATCTTTTCTTAAAGTTATAAAGTTAAGGTAATGTCTGAACTTTTTTCTTTGCATTTGAGCTTTATCATAATCCATGTTAGTTGTATTAAGAACTCTTGTATATCCATCAGGAGCTGTTATCCATGTGTAATTGCTATCATAGCTTCCTTGAAGAATTGTTGTTCCAGGAACTACAGGTCCTGTTGGTGGATAATCTGAACCAACAGGAAACTCCGCACGGTCTTTAGTGATATCCCAGAACTGATTAATTCTATATTTTTGTTCTTCTTTAGAAAACAATACATCAAAAGATGCAAGGTTTGCATTAAGTTTTGGATACTGTAAACTTAGTGTAACATTATTCTTAGGGAATAAATTTAAGTTAAGGTATCCTGAAACTTGTTCTGAGTTGTATATTACTAAATGATCAAAGTTAAAATCAAGAACATGAAATTGATCAACACAATTAAATGCTGACCTTCTATAACATTCTAGTATATACTCAATTGATTTTACAGTAGTTACACTTTGTCCTGTAGGGACAGGTACTTCTATTTCAAATGGGTAATTTTTTCCATAGTAGTTACAGTAGTTATCACATATTAAATTATGTTTCCAGACTCCGGAATCTTGAGTAGTTAAAAATACATCCTTAGAAGGTATCATAAGGTCTGGATGCCAGTCATGGAAACTAATCCAATACTTATTCTTAGGATCATAACTCATTGTCCATGATGCATTATCAAACACAATAGGATCTCCTAATAAGAACTGTGAACCTGGTTGAGATGGTAAAGTAAAATAGTCTCCTCTTCTTTTAGAATCCAAAGGAACATAAGTTAATAAACCTTTGTATTCTTTTTTTACTGCATAGTCTTTCTTAGCATAATAAAGAATAGCGTTATTATTATCATATACACCTTGGATGCCTATTCCTGCTACTGGGTTATCTTGATATGGATAATCAGGAAAATCTTCTGTAAGTTTATATGGCATAAATAAAATAAACCACCACTTCATACCATTTTGAGATATCTCATCTAATCCACCACCATAAGAAAATATCTTACCTTGGTTTTGAGATGCATAAAACAAACCAGCTGGTGTAGAAATAACACTTAATCTATTCTGAGATGATCCATATTCATATGGTTTATCAGCATTAGATACAGATTGTCCTGGTTGAGAAAATAACCCACCATCACCAATTGTAATCTTAGTTCCTAAATCTGTCTGTAAAGTATCTACACCTTGGTACATTAATGGGCTATCATTCTTGAATGTAATAAATAAACCTGACTTGTTTATTGACTTAACTCCAGAGATCTTTGATCTAAACTGAGAATAGTTGTTAGCCAAGAAAACAAACCAACTATCTTTAATAGCTTCTGTCTGTTGTGGTAAAGAATATATTAATCTATCAGGATAATATGTAAAACAAAGTTTGGCCACATTAGGGTCATAGTATTTACTTTGTACATTGCCTGCAGAGAAATATTGATTATATAGTTTAGATACACTTAGAGAGTAATCATAAATAAAAACATTACCTCTTCCCAAAATATTTGGGTCTGCATTAAACATAAACGTATAGTTTGTATACCTATATGGATCATAGTGTTTTTCCCAATCATAATCTCCTTGTTTTCTAAAGTCTACTAATACATCTGATTCTACAAAGAAATCTCTGATAGATGAATTTGCTATATAGAACTTAGATTGCTTAACTCCAAACACTCCTGGATATGTATCTGGGAATCCTGTTG
>Ga0315293_10004367_pt1 | contig 13452 bp, 9 predicted proteins | sample YL17G13_20_MG_FD_203071 | JGI IMG/M metagenome (GOLD analysis project Ga0315293, IMG submission 203071) | Sediment microbial communities from Yellowstone Lake, YNP, Wyoming, USA - YL17G13_20 | ecosystem: Environmental > Aquatic > Freshwater > Lake > Sediment | place: USA: Wyoming | collected... | reverse complement strand
AGGAGTGGGCGGGATCGAGCCCCCTCTACACCAGGCGCATGCAGAAGGCCCTGCGCTACGAGGGCGACGACGTCATCACCATCTTCAAGGGCCTGCAGTTCGACATCGGGGCCCCGCCGCAGTTCATGGACTTCCGCTACACCGTCCACGACCGCCGGCACGGCGAATTCCACCTGGACCACTGCGGTGCCCTGCTCGACGTCGAACCGATGGGCCCCGACTACGTCACCGGCATGTGCCACGACATCGAGGACCCGACGTTCGACGCCACCGCGGTGGCCACCAACCCCAGAGCCCAGGTGCGGCCCATTCACCGACCCCCGCGCCTGCCCGCCGACCGCCACCCGCACTGCGCGTGGACGGTTACCATCGACGAGTCCCATCCGCAAGCCCAACCCATTCCCGCACTGGCGATCATTGCCGAAAGCAAAGCCGCGACATGGGAATTGGCGGCCATCGACCCGGACGACGACGGTGCGGCCGACTACTCCGGCCCGCTACTCTCCGACATCGACTTCGGTGCATTCTCACATTCGGCGCTGGTCCGCATCGCCGACGAGGTGTGCCTGCAGATGCACCTGCTCAACCTCTCCTTCGTGCTGGCGGTGTCCAAACGCGCCGGCGTCGACAAAGACCTCGCGGCCTCGATCTGCACCAAACAGCTGACCGGAATCGCCGGGGTGGCCACCGAACGCATCCGCCGCGCCCTGAAACTCCCCGCCGACCTTGACGGCCTGTCGACGGTCCTGCGGCTGCACCCGCTGTTCAACCCAGCCGGATACGTGGTCGCCGATATCGAGACGGGCCGCCTGCAGGTGAAGCGGTCCCCGGCGCACGACGATGGCGCCTGGATCGCCCTGTGCGGCCCTGCTTCGACGGCGCCGCTGCAAGCCATCGCCACTGCTGTCGACCCGCACCTGCAGGTCCGGATCACCGGGACTCATACCGACTGGTCCGCCGAGTTCGAGCGGACCGACACTGCAGGCAGGGATTCCCCCGAGGTGCAGGTCACCAAGTTAAGCCTCGGTGCGGCGTTCGAGTTTCAGCCACGCCGTTCCCTGCCGCTGACCGTCCTGTAGCCGCATTTCGCTGGCGGCGTACCGCGAACACGTCGACATCGGCAGCAAACTCGGCGCACACTGGGTTCCATGGATAACAACGGGCCGTTCGGCATCGACCCTGAGGAGTTCGACCGCGTCGTGCGCGAGACGGGTGATGGTCTGCGCAGCGCTTTCGAGCAGGTCGGCCGATTCTTCAACAACTCTCCGGAGGGGGCCGGCCTCGGGATGCTGTTCGACCAGTTCGTTCGACCCACCCCGAAGGGCCGCCCGCAACCGGAGACCGCGGGCGAGGCCGGTGACGGCGTGTGGGCCATCTACATCGCCGATGGTGAGGGTAAGGCGCACGTCGAGCAGGTCTACAAGAGCGAGTTGGACGCGCTGCGGGCCAACAAGCTCAACACCGACCCGAACCGCAACGTTCGCTTCCTCCCGTACGGCATCGACGTCAGCGTGCTAGACCCGACCTCCGACAAAGAAACGGAGCCCGAGCAGCCTGAGTAGTCAGTGCGGGCGATGACAGGCGACCGCGTGCCCGGAACCCGTATCGAGCAAAGCCGGTTCGGTGTTGCGGCAGATGTCGTCGGCCCGCGGACAGCGGGTGTGAAAGCGGCATCCCGATGGCGGGTCGATCGGACTGGGCACGTCCCCGGAGAGGGTGATTCGTTGGCGCGCAGCGTTTCTGCGCGGATCGGGGATCGGCACGGCTGATAGCAGTGCGTTGGTGTAGGGGTGCCGCGGCTGGCGGTAGACGCTGTCGGCGTCGGCTTGCTCAACGATTTTGCCGAGGTACATCACCGCCACCCGGTCCGAGACGTGCCGCACCACCCCGAGGTCGTGGGCGACGAAGAGGTAGGCCATCGAGAACTCACGCTGCAGCTCGTCGAGCAGGTTGATGATCTGTGCCTGCACCGAGACGTCCAGCGCCGACACCGGCTCGTCGGCGATGATCAGCTTGGGTCTCAGGCCGATCGCGCGGGCGATGCCGATGCGCTGACGCTGGCCGCCGGAGAACTCGTGCGGATAGCGGTTGTAGTGCTCGGCCTGCAGTCCGACCCGCTCCAGTAGTTCCTGGACCCTGCGCTTCAACTCCGCACCGCGCGCAACGCCGTGCAGTTCCAGCGGATCGCCGATGATCTGGCCGACGCGCTTGCGGGGATTCAGCGAGGCGAACGGGTCCTGGAAGATCATCTGGATCTCCCGGCGCAGCGGCCGCAGTTCCCGCGGTGACCGGCCAACCATTTCCTGGCCGGCGAACCGCACGGACCCCGATGTGGGCGTGACCAACTGCAGGATGGCGCGGCACACTGTGGACTTGCCGCAGCCTGACTCACCGACCAGGCCCAGCGTCTCACCCTCGTGCAGGGTGAAACTGACCCCGTCGACGGCGCGCACCCGGGCCACCTCGCGGTCGATGAACACCCCCGACTTGATCGGGAAGTGCTTCACCAGATCGGTGACCTCCAGCAGCGGCGCCTCACTCATCACGCAGACACCCCGGTAGCCCAGCAGCGATCCAGGTGGGTGGCGTCTCGCGAATGCGCCACCAGCGGAGGCGGTTTGACGCAGTCGGCGAACACCGAGCCGCACCGGGCAGCGAACCGGCAGCCGTCCGGCGGAGTGAGCAACGACGGCGGAGAGCCCGGAATCTGCGGCAGCCGATCGGATCGCGGGCTGTCCAGACGGGGGATTGAGGCGAGCAGGCCGCGCGTGTAGGGGTGGCGCGGCTGGGCGAACAGCGCGTCGACGGACGCCTGCTCGACGACCTGGCCGGCGTACATCACCACCACCCGGTTGGCCAGTTCGGCCACCACCCCGAGGTCGTGGGTGATCAGCACCACCGAGACGTCGCGCTCGCTGTTGAGGGTGCGCAACAGATCCAGGATCTGGGCCTGGATGGTGACATCCAGGGCGGTGGTCGGCTCGTCGGCGATCAGCACCTCGGGTTCCAGCGCCAGCGCCATCGCGATCATCACCCGCTGACGCATGCCGCCGGAGAACTCATGCGGGTAGTCGCGCACCCGGCGCTGCGGGTTGGGGATACCCACCGACTCCAGCAGTTCCACGGCATGGCGCAGCGCCTGCGCCTTCGGGACGCTGCGGTGGGCGCGAATAGCCTCAGCGATCTGGTCCCCGACCCGATAGACCGGATTCAGCGACGTCATCGGGTCCTGGAAAACCATTGCGATACGGGCGCCGCGCAGTGTGCGTAACTCGTTGTCGGGCAGCGTGTTCAGATCGCGACCGTCGAACATCACCGATCCGCTGATCGTGGCGTTGGGGGACCTTGTCAGCCCAATCAGCGTCTGGGCGGTCACGCTCTTGCCGCAGCCGGACTCACCGACGATCGCGACGACCTCCCCGGTGTCGACGTCGAAGGACACCCCGTCGACGGCGCGCACCACGCCGTCATCGGTGGCGAAGCTGACCCGCAGGTCCCGCACGCTCAGCATCGGGGTCATACCGGCGCCGACTCGCCCAGCCGGATCCGCGGATCCAGGAACGCATAGAGGATGTCTACGATCGCGTTGAACAGCACGATGAAGAACGCGCCGAACATCGTCACCGCCATCAGCGGTGGGAGGTCCAGCTTGCCGATCGCCTGCCCGGCGTACAGGCCGACACCGTTGAGGTTGAACACCGTTTCGGTGAGGATCGCCCCGCCGCCGACCACCGCGCCGAAGTCCAGACCGAACAGGGTGACGATCGGGATCATCGAATTGCGCAGCACGTGGCGCAGGCGCACCTGACGGTCGGAGAGTCCTTTGGCGCGTGCGGTCCGCACATAGTCCTCATTCATCGCATCGAGCATGTTCGACCGCAACACCCGGCTGTAGAACCCGACGTAGAGCACCGCCAGGGTGACCCACGGCAAGATCAGGTGATAGGCCCACCGCACCGGGCTCTCACTCAGTGGAACGTAACTGCCGGTGGGGAACAATTGCACCTTGTAGCTCAGGAAGTACAGCAGGATCGCCGCCAACCAGAACACCGGCAACGAGATTCCGACCAGCGCCAGGATGGTCAGTGCGCGGTCGGTGAACCTTCCGGCGCGCACCGCGCTGAGGTAGCCGAACCACACGGCAACGGCCATCCACAGCAGGGCCGCACCGATACACAGTGACAGCGTTGCGGGCAGCCCCTTCCAGATCTGTTCGGCGACATTCTGATTGCTGCTGTAGGACGTGAGCTGACCGGTGAAGATCCGCCTCATCATGGTCAGGTACTGCACCGGCAGCGACTGATCCAATCCCATGTCCGCCCGAACCCGGGCGATCAGGGCGGGGTTGGCGTTCTTGCCGGCGATCCGCGCCGCCGGATCGGAGTTGGGAATGACATTGAAGATCAGGAACACGATCACCGAGATCGCGAACAGCACCACGGTCATCCCGGCCAGCCGACGTACGGCGAAGCGCAGCACAGCTAGCGCTCCAGCCTGATGGTGGCCCGCGGATCGAGCGCATCGCGCAGGCCGTCACCGAAGACATTGAGTGACAACACGGTCAGCACGATCATCAGGCCGGGGACGATGGTGAGATGCGGCGCGGTGTAGATGGTCTGGTAGCCGTCGGCGATCATCGTGCCCCACGAGGCGTTGGGCGGGCGCACCCCGGCTCCCAGGAAGGACAGTGCCGACTCCAGCAGCATGTTGTTGGCGATGTTGAGGGTGCAGAACACGATGACGGTCGAGATGATGTTCGGCAGTAACTCGGAGACCATGATGCGCAGCGGTCCCTTGCCCTGTGCCACAGCGGCTTCCACGAACTCTTTCTCGCGCAGCGCCAGGATCTCCCCGCGCACCGGCCTGGCCATGTAGGGCACGTAGACCAGTCCGATGATGAGGATGGGTATCCACAGAGAGTTACCGGTGATCTGCAGTCCGCCGATACTCAGGCCGCCCAGTGCGAGTGTGGTGCCCAGTGCGATGCCGAGCAGCAGCACCGGGAATGCCCAGATGACGTCCAGAATCCGGGACAGTACCGCGTCGACCCACCCGCGGTAGTAGCCGGCCAGCATGCCGACCACCACGGCCAGCACGGTGGTGATGACCGCGGCGAGCACCCCGATGTAGATGGAGGTGCGCCCGCCGTACATCAGCCGCACCATCACGTCGCGGCCGTTCTGGTCGGCACCCAACAGGTAGCGGCCGCGCAGTCCCGGGCCTATCGGTATGCCGTCGGTGGACACGACGTTGGTCAGCCGGCCATCGATCGTGATCTTGTCGGTGATGTGGTTCTGGTTCGGCCCGGTGTGCGCAACGTACTCGGCCCATAGCGGTGCTGCCAGGCAGAAAACCGCAATCAGCAGGAACAACACACCGAAGCCGATGGCAATTCTGTTGCGGCGCAACCGCGCCCATGCCAGGTGCCACGGACTGCGGCCCTCGACATCGGCGGTGGGAGCTGCGTCTTCAGTTGTGGGTGCGGCCATTACTTCAGCGCGAAGGAGGTGTAATCCTGGCTGAACAGGAGATGACGATACGACTTGTCGAAGTTCATCCGGTCGGACAAGAAGGTGGTGAACTGCTCGTTGCCGTACGGCGCCCACACCGCCTGCTCCATGTAGGACTTGTCGAGTTCGGCGTACTGCTTCCTGACGTCGTCGGTGAGCTGCTGTTCCACCAGCTTGTCCATGGTCGCGTCGTTCGCTGGGATCTTCACTTGCGAGAAGTTGCTGTTGTTGGTCGGCAGGATGTTCTCGCCGTTGAGCAACGGGCGGAAGAAGTCGTCCGGGTGCGGGAAGTCCTGGAACCAGTCGGTGAAGCCGGTGTCCAGATCGGGCGTCGAGGTGTTGCCGATGGTCGTGAAGTAGACGTCACCGGCGATCACCTTGAGCTCGGCGTTGAAACCGAGTTGGTTCAGCAGATCGTGGTAGTACTCGCCGATCCGCTTGCGGTCCGGCTCGTCGTCGGTCCAGACGGTGATGTCCTTGTCGGCCGGATTCGCTTCGGCCAGAAGCTGCTTGGCCTTCTCCATATCCGGTCCCGGATACAGCTTGTACTCGTCGTAACCCGGCATGCCCGGCGGCAGGATCTGCTGGGTCGGGTGCAGGCGACCACCGAAGACCCGGTTCAGCGCCTCGGGGTCGATGGCGTAGTTGATGGCCTGGCGCACCTTCAGGTCGTTGAACGGCGCCTTCTGGGTGTTCATCCAGAAGTAATAGGTGTTGATCGAGTCCTCCATCCGGAATCGGTCGGAGAACTTAGCCTTCACTTCTGGGAGCCGGTCGGCGTCCGGTGGGTCGGACATGAAGTCGATGGTGTTCTGCTGGACGCCGGTGACCTGTGCGGAGTTGTTCTTGTTCTGGCTGACCAAGATCTTGTCGACCTGGGCATCGGCAACCTCGGTGGCCCCGGCGTCCTTGACCGTATTGAACTGCGGATTGCGTTCCATGGTCAAGGTATTCGGTGCGTCCACCCGGGTGATGACGAACGGGCCGCTGGCCGGGGGCGGGTTGTTAGTCGATTCCTTGTCGAGCGGTGTCGTTGGCGGCACGGGTGCGGCGAACATCAGCCCCAGAATGTTGTTGAACGTGCCGTTGGGGCGTTCCAGTGCGATGGTGATGTCCCCGGTGTTGTCGTCGGTGGTGATACCGGTGATCGTGTCGGATTTGCCCTCGGCGAAGTCCTTGGCGCCGACGATGCCCTCGTAGAACACCGAGCCGCCCGAGTTGGCCTTGAACAGCCGCTTGATCGCGTAGGTGAAGTCGGAAGCCTTGATGGGCGTGCCGTCGGAGTACTTCATGTTCGGCCGCAGGGTCAGCTTGTAGGTCTTGCCGTCCTCGGAGACCTGTGGCATGTCCTTGGCCAGCCCGGGCACCACGTCGACACCGGCATCGCCCTTCTGGTGGCGGTAGGTCAGCAGCGGGGTGTAGACGTTCCACAGCACCTCCCAGCCCTCGACCGTGTAGGACAACTGCGGATCGACGTAGTCCGGGAACGACGTCATCGTGACGTTGACCTCGCCCCCCTTGGCGCCACCCCCGGCTCCCGTGATGCTCTTGGTGCCGCCGCAGCCGGCGACTCCCGCCCCAGTCACGGCGGTGGCGGCGAGGATGGTGACGATCCGGCGAAGCCTGCGCATGGCGCTCCTTCAATCGGCGAGACAGTGGCGTGAGGACACTGTGCCTCACCGGCGGAGTCTTGGCGTGGCAACTCGATGGTTGTCTGTCGCCGCCACCCCGATACGGGACAAAGCGAGGAAACCCTGTGATGATCTCCCAACCATCTGCCCGCCGGCCGCCGCCTGAGTGAACTCCGCCCCTGTTTCCGCAGCTAAGGCCCGGTCGTGTGCGCCGGAACGGCGTGCGGCCGGGCATGGGCGAACCCGCCCTTTTTCGGCATACGCCGGTTGGGGCTTTAAGGTGTCTGTCTATGCCCAAGATGGATCGTCGTAGCGCGATGATGATGGCGGGTCTCGGCCTCGCCGTGGTCGCTGTTCCTACACCGAAGGCGGCAGCCAATCCTTTGGCTCCTGAACCGCCGCTACCTGCTCCGGAGCCGCCCGTCGGCCCTCCGCCGCCGCCCGGATTCCCCCCGCCCCCGGGCCCGCCGCCGCCGTTCGGTGCGCCGCCGCCTCAGGCGGACGTGCCCGCCATCCTCGGCGATGAGTTCGACGGGCCGGCCGGTGCGCCGCCGAACCCTGCGTTGTGGACCATCGCGCAGCGCCGCGAGCTCATCAAGAAGCCGGTGTTCTGGGACCGCCCCGAGAACATGGGCCAGTACAGCGACGACGGGGCGCACGTCTTCCTCGACGGCAATTCCAATCTCGTCCTGCGGGCCACCCGCGAGCCCGACGGCAGATACGTCAGCGGGAAGGTGGTCGGCAACTTCGGCGCGCCGACCAACCACACCTTCGAGGCCAGGGTGAAGTTCGAGTGCCTCACCCCCGGCGCCTGGCCGGCCTGGTGGCTGCTCAACGACAGCAGGCCCCGTGGCGGTGAGGTGGATCTCGTGGAGTGGTACGGCAACATGGAGTGGCCGTCGGGCACCACGGTGCACGCCCGTCTTGACGGCACCTCCTTCGCGACCATGCCCTTCCCTGTTGACGCTGCGTGGCATCGTTGGCGGATGACGTGGAATCCCTCCGGACTGTACTTCTGGCAGGACTACCAGCCCGGCATGGAGCCGTACTTCGAGGTGCCGGCCAACTCGATCGACGACTGGCCGTTCAACGATCCTGGCTACGAGCTTCGGCCGGTGTTCAACCTCGCCGTCGGTGGTACGGGCGGCAAGGACGCGTCGACGGGCAGCTACCCGTGCCAGATGCTCGTGGACTGGGTTCACATCTTCCCCGGCTAAGGACTGGCCGCGTGCAGCAGATATGTACGCGGAACAGCATGACGAGTTCTGGGATCGGCTGCACGACGCCGAGCCCCTCTCCGCTGCGGCGCTAATGTCGGTCGGTCCAGACGGTGCCTCGCGCCGTGCCCGAGCTCTCGAGATCTTCGATCGCGTGCCCGAACGCGAAACCTGGACGTACGGCCCCGAGGCCCACTGCGACGACGCCGTCAGAGCGGAACTGCTCGCTGAAGCCGGCGTGACGGCTGCCGTCCCTCTGGTGAGTGGGGGAGAGCGCACGGAGGAGACGATCTCGGCCATTCGTGGACTTCGCTGGGCGATGAGGTCCCGTGCGATAGGTGGTTGGGTAAACCTGCGAAGAGCCAGTTTCCGAAACCGGTGCGGTGGTGGCTAGTGCCGATCCAAGGAGCCGGTCTGCGGTTCTGCGACCTTGGTCGCCGCAGTGTCGATGACCTCCTCGAGGTCCACGACAGGGGCCTCGATTGTCCCTGCGTCGGCTGCACCACGGTCCGTCTCGGCGGCGAAGTTTTCCGTGCTCGCCTCCTGCTGCTCCACCCGTTCGGCGATTGCCACGATCTGCTCGCTGTCTAGGTTCTGGTCGGCGAGCCTGGCATGTACGACGAACTCGTACAGCAGGAACAGGCTCACGTCGTCGTCCCCGCGCTCCTGCCCGACCTTGAAGGGCTTGTTGATCACGTTGAGCAGCTGCAGGAGGTAGAGGAAGAAGAACGAGAGGAACGCCAGAGTCACGAGCGTCTCGATCTCGCCCTCGATCTTCGTGAACATCAATAGCGTGATGATCATGATCACGAAGCTGACGATCATCGCGTAGGCGGAGGGGAGGAACTCCTCGCGCTGAATGTGGTAGATCCGCACCACGGACTTGCGCAGCGCGGCCTGCTCAGCGCGCAGGCGCACGATGTAGTTCGCTGGGACGTCGGAGTCCTCCATCTCCAGGAATGACTCCGACAGCGCTTCCACGGCCTCCTGGCACTGCCGGGTGTTGCCCGCGTCGATGTCGCACCGCAACGAGTCCACTACGGCGATCAGCCGCGCGCGCAGTTTGGGTATGTTCGGCTTGCCCCACACTTGGTGAATCGACTCGGACTCCCGCAGGATCGAGTACAGGCTCGCGGCAAGATCCGTGGGCGCGCGTTCCGCGTCCTTGTAGTCCGACAGGGTTCCGGCGATCACCAGGCCCATGACGAAAATCCCACCGCCGACGATGCTCGAGGCGAGGGTGGTCGGGGCGATCCCCTGGATGCCCAGCGACCACAGGATCGCGCGGACCACCACGAGGGCGGCGACCAATACAAGGGTCCGTACCGCGAGGCGGTAGTTCTTCAGCGACTTGGGGACAACCATCGTCAGTGCTCCCTGCTGGCTCGTTTCGCCCATCGCCCCGACGGACCAGGGCGCTTGAAAGATAACTGATTGAACCCGTCGCGGCGTCCAAAACTGCCCTACAACTCGCGACGGGCAATCTTGCCGATGGAAACCTGATCTTGGCGAGGCGGCGCCCGCAAATTCACCTCTGAGTGAAGTTGGTCGAATTCGTTATCGCAATGCGTAAAACGCCGCGCCCTGCCCGCTGCCGACACCAATCAAGTACAGAAACAGTTGCATGCGGCTGTAACCCGTCGCGCGTAATCCAAGCACCGCCCGCCGAGTACTTCTACTCTTGGTGCTCATGACCCCCGATGCCCCCAGCCGTGTCGTCCTGCCGATCCCTGACCGTCCCCCAACAGTGGGATACAAATACGACGCCACCGACCCGGGTAGGGACTTTCCCCCGATTGAGCCGATGCGCCCGCCGCCCGGCGCGCCGAACGTGATCATCGCCCTGATCGACGACGTCGGCTTCGGCGCCTCGACGGCCTTCGGCGGGCCTTGCGAGACACCGACTGCCGAGCGCCTGGCCGATGCGGGCCTGAAGTACAACCGATTCCACACCACGGCGCTCTGTTCGCCCACCCGCCAGGCGATCCTCACCGGGCGCAATCACCACTCGGTGGGGATGGGCGCAATCGCCGAACTCGCGACGTCGGCGCCAGGCTATAGCTCGATCCGACCGAACACGGCGGCTCCACTGGCCGAGGTCCTCAAGCTCAACGGCTATTCCACCGCCCAGTTCGGTAAGTGTCATGAGGTGCCGGTGTGGGAGACCAGCCCGATGGGGCCCTTCCGGCAGTGGCCGACCGGCAGCGGGTTCGAGCACTTCTACGGATTCATCGGGGGTGAGACCAACCAGTACTATCCGGCGATCTACAACGACACCGTCCCGGTCGAGCCCGACCGCACCCCGGAGGAGGGCTACCACTTCACCGAGGACATGACCGACCACGCGATCGATTGGGTCCACCAGCAGAAGGCGCTGATGCCCGACAAGCCGTTCTTCGTCTACTGGGCGCCGGGCGCGACGCACGCGCCGCATCACGTCCCAGAGGAGTGGTCGGCTAAGTACAAGGGCCGATTCGACGACGGCTGGGACGCCCAGCGGGAGCGAACGTTCGCCCGGCAAAAGGAGCTCGGGATCATCCCCGATGACGCGGAGCTGACCGCCCGTCCCGCCGAGATCCCCGCCTGGGACGACATGCCCGACGATCTCAAGCCGGTGTTGTCACGACAGATGGAGGTCTACGCCGGGTTCCTCGACCACACCGACCATCACCTCGGTCGGCTGGTCGACGCGGTCGACGACCTGGGCGTGCTCGAGAACACGCTGATCTACTACATCATCGGCGACAACGGCGCGTCTGCCGAGGGCACACCGACCGGGACGTTCAACGAGCTGCTCACGCTCAACGGTGTGACCGATGTCGAGACGACCGAGTTCATGGCGGCGCGGATCGACGACTTCGGAACACCCAAGGCGTTCAATCACTACGCCGTCGGGTGGGCGCACGCGATGGACACCCCCTATCAGTGGACCAAGCAGGTCGCATCGCACTGGGGCGGCACCCGCAACGGCACGATCGTGCACTGGCCCGCCGGCATCGCAGCCAAGGGTGAGGTACGCACGCACTTCCACCACGTGATCGACATCGCCACGACGGTGCTCGACGCGGCCGGCATCCCCGAGCCGCAAGAGGTCAACGGCGCCACCCAGCAGCCGCTGCACGGCGTCAGCATGCGCTACTCGTTCGACGACGGCGACGCCGACGAAGGCCGCGAGACGCAGTACTTCGAGATGTTCGTCAACCGCGGGATCTACCACCAGGGCTGGACAGCCGTTACCCGGCACAGCATTCCGTGGGTCCTTGGTGAGGAGCCCGCCATCGCGGACGACGTGTGGGAACTCTACGGTCCCGACGACTGGACCCAGGCCCGCGACCTCGCGGCCGAGAATCCCGGGAAGCTGGCCGAGCTGCAACGGCTGTTCATGATCGAAGGAGCAAGGTACAACGTGTTCCCGCTCGACGACCGGCGCGTGGAGCGCTTCAACAGCGACATTGCCGGTCGGCCGGTGCTCGTCAAGGGCAACTCCCAGCTCATGTTCCGCGGCATGAAGCGGTTGTCGGAGGGCAGCGTCATCAACGTCAAGAACAAGTCGCATGCCGTGACCGCACAGATCGTCGTGCCCGAGGGTGGCGGATCGGGCGCCCTCATAGCGCAGGGCGGCCAGTACGGCGGCTGGTCGTTGTACATGCACGAGGGCAGGTTGGCCTACTGCTACAACATGTTCGGCCTCGAGCAGTTCAAGACGTATTCCGACGGTGCGGTCGCGCCGGGTGAGCACCAGGTTCGCGTCGAGTTCAGCTACGACGGCGGCGGCTTGGGCAAGGGTGGCGATGTCGCCCTCTTCGTCGACGGCGAGCAGGCGGGAACAGGTCGTGTGGAGGCGACGGTGCCGATGATCTTCTCCGCCGACGAGACCACCGACCTCGGCGAGGACACCGGCACCTCGGTCAGCGACGACTATGCACCGGGTGCCAGCTCGTTCAACGGCAAGGTGAAATGGGTGCAGATCGACATCGCCGACGCCGCCGAGAATGCCGACCACCTCATCACGCCCGAGGAGCGTCTCCGCGTCGCCATGGCGCGTCAATGACGATCCGCACGACTGCCCGGCGATCCGGGCTCCATCCCGGCATCGGTTATTCCCGGAGCGAACCAGCGTGAACCGGTCGACGGCCCGCAGCCGGGCATGCGCCTGGGCCTTGAATTGCGGTAATGCTGGTGCGCGATAATGGGATTGAATAAGACGGCCGCCGCACCAACCTCGGGGTCGAGTCGCCCCCACATGCTGGCCTGGCAAACGAGTTAAGGAACTGGTTTCCGGGCGGGGACGGTCAAACGACGGTCAGGAAAGAGCTGCTTCGGTCACGGGTAGGTTACGGGCGGGCATCCGAAAAGGCCCACCACCTGAACGAACTGACCGCACGAGTCCTCGACAGTCCCCGGGCGTGGGGGCGGCCTCGTCGCCCGCGCCCGCAGCAACCGGGCTAACGCTCAGGGGTACATGAACGCAAACGGCGGGCAGACGAACGTGCCCGGCGGAAGCGGGCCCTCGGCCCAGACCCCGGGTTGGCCGGATACTTGGTGGAATTCGTGGCAGGTGCTCGTGTCCCAGCCAGCCGCCAAGTCTCGGATCGAATTCGAAACTGTTCGTCCCGGCGGGGAACGGACGCAGCACCGTCATCGACGGCGCGATGCCGCCGACGTAGCCGCCTTAGGTGGACTGGACGACCATCGGCTTCATGTCGGCGGTCTTATCGCCGACCCGATCTTCAGGGCGCCGACCGCTTAGAACCTCCTCGGTATTCGGTCGACGCCCGCGCCCGCACCAGCCAAACGTTGAGTAGCCCCAGTGTCAACCAGCCTGGGGGCAGACCCCCTTTCGATGCGGTCGGGTGTGGGCCAACTAATGTCAGAAGAGGAGGAGTAAGGGAGGTTGCTCGATGAGTCTGAAGAAGATCGTGGCCGCAGCCGCTGTCTCCGGCGCGCTGGGTTTCTCCGCCCTCGGACTAGGCGCGGGTGTGGCAAACGCGAAACCACATTGGCCCAACCCGCCGGGACCGGGACATGGACACGGACACGGCGAAGATTGGGGAGATTGGGGAGACGGACAAGGCGAAGATTGGGGATATTGGG
>Ga0315293_10004365_pt1 | contig 13458 bp, 12 predicted proteins | sample YL17G13_20_MG_FD_203071 | JGI IMG/M metagenome (GOLD analysis project Ga0315293, IMG submission 203071) | Sediment microbial communities from Yellowstone Lake, YNP, Wyoming, USA - YL17G13_20 | ecosystem: Environmental > Aquatic > Freshwater > Lake > Sediment | place: USA: Wyoming | collected... | reverse complement strand
GACAGGTTCTGCACCTCGGGGTCTTCCAGGACCTCGCGGAGCGGCACCGTGGAGACCTCGAGGTTCGGGACCTCGATGCCCACGGCGTGCTTGCCGGGTATCGGGGCCTCGATACGCACGCCCTGCGAGGCCATGTGCAGGGCGATGTCGTCCGCCAGGGCGACGATGCGGGCCACCTTCACCCCCGGCGCCGGCTGGAACTCGAAGCGGGTCACGACCGGACCGCGCCGGCTCTCCAGGACCTTCCCGCCGACTCCGAAGCTGGCGAGGGTGTCTTCGAGGACCCGAGCCTTCTCTTCGAAATCCTGCCGACTGCGGCGGCCCTTGGCCGGCGGGGTCGGGTCCAACAGCGACAGGGGCGGCAGTTCATAGAGCAGGTCTTCCGTGAGGGAAATCTGGTCGTACGGTTTCCGGGCGCCGGCGGCCTTGGCGGCGCCGGCCGGCTGGCCGATGGCGCGGACCGCGGTCCCGGAGGAGCCGGCGGCCGCGCCCGAGACGCCGGTCACGGCAGCCGCCCGGGCCGCCCCGGCCGCGCCGCCCGACCCGAACCGGACAGCCGCGCTCGGGGCCAGGTTCACGCCCGATACGCCCTGGCCCGGACGCGCACCGGGGGAAAGGCGGCTCGGCGCCGTCGCCGCCGCCGGCTCTCGCGGGGCGTACCCGCGGGGCTCGTACTCCGGCGTCTGCCCCTTGCGGCGAGGTTTCTTTTCCCGCCCGAGGCGGCCGACGAACTTGCCCGAGGTCTGGGCGGTCCAGCGCGCCGCGCCCGTGACGCCGGCCATCAAGCCCTGGGCCAAGCCAACCAGTGAGGTGTCGGCGGCGAGGAGGAAGGCGATGAGGCTGAGGCAAGCCAGGGCCACGTCGCGCCCCAGCGGACCGAGGGCCGAGCGCAGGGCCCAGGTGACGGCCGCGCCGACCACGCCCCCGCCCAGACCGAAGGTGACGTTGTAGAACTCCGCCCCCGTCGTGCCGGGCTGGAAACGGTGGACCCAGCCCAGGGCCACGAGGAGCCCGAGGCCCCACCCCACCGCCCGGGTCCCGGCGAAAAGGTACCCCTTCTGGAAGACGCAGAGGACCCCGATCAAGCCGAGCAGGGCGGGAACGAACATCTGGACGTCGCCGAAGGCGGCGCTCAGGAACTGTTTGACGAAGTCACCCAGGACCCCGGCTCTGGAGGAGAGTCCAAGGTAGACGAGGACGGTCAGAGAGACTAGGGCGACGCCGAGAATCTCCTGCTTTATCTCATCCCGAAGGTTGGCGAACACGGGTCCGTCCCTCACTTCCGGGGGCCGTGAAGCGCGACCAGCCTTTAGACTTCTACGGCCCGACGCCCGAAACCTCTCCCCCACCTATCCCGGCCCGCCGGCCAGGTAGAGCCAGGCCAGGGCGGCGCCGCCGGCCAGCCAGCAGTACCAGGCGAAGCGATGGAGCTGCCCGCGCTCGACGACCCTCACGAGCAGGACCATGGCCCCCAGCCCCGCGACGAACGCGGCGGCGAAGGCGGCCCCCAGTCCGCCCAGGGACACCCCGGCCCGGAGGGTGGCGGAGAACTCCCCGGCGCCTACCGTTTCGACGAGGGCGGCCCCCAGGACGGCCGGGATGGCCAGGAGGAAAGCGAAGCGGGCGGCGGCCTCCCCGCGCAGCTTCCGCGTGAGCCCGCCGACGATGGTCCAACCGGACCGCGAGAGCCCGGGAAGGATGGCCAGACCCTGGGCGATCCCGACCCAGAAGGCGTCCGCCGGGCCGAGGTCGCTCGGGCCGCGGCGTCCCTTGCGGATCCAGCGCGACGCGTAGAGGACAGCCCCCGTGACCAGGAGCATGCCCGCCGCCACCTTAGGCTGTTCGAAGGCGCCGCGGAAGAAGGGCTGGAAGCCAAAGCCGATGGCCGAGGTGACGAGCGTGGCCAGGAGGATGTTCATGGCCAAACCGCGCCAGGCGTGGTCCTCGCGGACGACGGCCGCGCCGCGGAGGCCGGGCCGGCGCCGGAAGGCCCAGCGGGCCACGGCGGCAAGCATCCGCCCGAGGTCCCGCCGGTAGAGGACGACGACGGCCAGGGCCGTCGCCACGTGCACGGTGACCTCGAGGACGACCCCGGCCACGGTCACGCCGAGGACGCTCTGGGCCAGGACGAGATGACCGGAACTGGATACGGGAAGAAACTCGGTCAGACCTTGCAGGACGCCAAGGAACACCCACGTGAACCAGGTCATGGGCCGCTCTCTCCCACGGTGGCTATATCTTAGTGGCTACCCAATTATAGCAGGGCCGGCCAGTCCAGCCACGGCCACGCGGCGGCCCGGGCCGAAACGCGGGTCGAGATAGTCCGCGGGGTCGGAGCTGAGGAGCCGGCTCACCTGCCAGCCGCCGCCGGAAGCGGGCTCCACCAGGAGCCGCACGGACCCGGAGCGTCCCCGGGCGGCGCACTCGACCAGCCCGGAAGCCACGGGCGGGCAAGGCCAGTTGACAGCGTCGCCCACGCCGTGTCCGATTCCGGCGAGGACGAACTCCTCGGGCATAACCGTGTAGAGAATCACGCCGGGAGCACCCCCTTCTTGGCCCGCGCGTCGGCGATGAGGGCGTTGAGCCGGCCGAGGGCCTGGGACACCCCGCCCACCTCGTCGATGAGGCCCTCGCTCACCGCCTCCTCCCCGATGAGCACGGTCCCGATGTCCCGGGCGAGCTCACCCGTCCGGAACATGAGCCCGCGCAACCGCCCTTCGCTGACGCGGGAGTTGGCGACGATGAACCGGACCACCCGGTCCTGCATCTTGTCCAGGTACTCGTACGTCTGCGGGACCCCGATGACCAGACCGCTCAGGCGGATGGGATGGATGGTCATGGTGGCCGTCGGGGTGATGAAGGAGTGGTCGGCCGCTACGGCGACGGGGATGCCGATGCTGTGCCCGCCACCCAGGATGAGCGAGACCGTCGGCGTGGCCATGGTCGCCAGGAGCTCGGCCAGGGCCAGGCCGGCCTCGACGTCGCCCCCCACGGTGTTGAGGATGACCAGGAGGCCTTCGATGTCCGGGTTCATCTCGACCGCCACGAGCTGGGGCATGATGTGCTCGTACTTGGTCGTCTTGTTCTGTGAGGGCAGGACGATATGGCCCTCGATCTGGCCGACAATGGTCAGGCAGTGGATGTTGCTCTTGGCCCGAGGGACCTCGGTGACGCCGAACTTCTCAATGGCCTCGACCGTGGCCTCTTCGTCCTCGGGCAGCAGGTCCGGGTCGGAGTCGGGGTCCGGGCTCGGACCCGCGTACCGGTGACCTCCGCCGGAGCGGCGAGGCCCAGCCGGCCCCTGGGGCTGATGAGGGGCCACCTCGGGCGACGGCGCCGGCCCGCCGGGCGAGGGCGGTCCGGGCGGGGCCGTCCAGGGCTGTCCGGGAACGGCCGGCCCGGGAACACCTTCCGGACCTCTGCCTGCCTGCCAAAACAAGGGCATCCCTCCAGGTCGTACGACCCGGATAGGATGCCCGTAACCGTGCTCGTCCTATTGCCGTTTCCTAGCCCTCTATCGGCCGGACCTTCCCGGTCTTGCCGGCCGTCTCGTCCGGTCCCTCATCCTGCGGGTAGTCCTCGCTCGCCTCGCGGACGCGCGTCCCGCCCGAGCCGACCTCCAGGATGACCGGGATGATCATCGGCCTCCGGCGCGTCCGATCGTTGAACAGGTTGGACACGGCCTGCCGCACCCGGCTCTTGACCTTGGGCCACTCGCGGCTCCCGCCGGCGTAGAGCGCGAGGAGAGTCTCCCTGACCCGCTCCTTGGCCTCGTCGATGAGTTCCTCGGACTCGCGGGCGTAGACGAAGCCCCGCGAGATGACCTCCGGCCCGGACAGAATCTCGCCGGCCGCCGGGTTGACGGCGACGGAGATGAGGACGATGCCGTCCTGGGCGAGCTGGCGCCGGTCGCGGAGGACGATGTCGCCCACGTCACCGACGCCCAGGCCGTCGATCATAATCTGACCGGAATGAACCTTCCCGGCTGGACGCACGCGATCGCGCGTAAACTCCAGGACCGCCCCGTTCGCGACGAGATGGATGTTCTCTTTCGGAATCCCGACATCCCGGGCGAGTTGGCTGTTTCTCACCATGTGCCGCCACTCGCCGTGCATCGGGACGAAGAACTTCGGCCGGACGATGTTCATCATCAGCTTCAGTTCTTCCTGAGAAGCGTGGCCGGAGACGTGCACCCCGCTGGAGGCTTCGTAGATGACGTCCGCCCCCTGGCGGAAGAGCAGGTCCACCGTGCGGGCGACCAGGGTCTCGTTCCCGGGTACCGGCGTGGCCGCGAAGACCACGGTGTCCCCGGGCTTTATCTCGGTCCGGCGGTACTCGCCGGCGGCGATGCGGGCCAGGGCCGACATCGGCTCACCCTGGCTGCCCGTGGTGAGCAGGACGACGCGCTCCGACGGCAGCCGGTTGAGCTCGTCCATCTCCACCAGGGTGTCGGGCGGAAGGCGCAGGTAGCCGAGGCGGGCGGCGATTTCCACCGTGTCGGACATGCTCCGGCCGGTGACCCCGACCTTGCGGCCGACGCTGCGCGCCGCGTCCAAGACCTGCTGGATCCGGTGAACGTTCGAGGCGAAGGTCGTCACCAGGATACGGCCGGTCCGGTTCCAGAAGATCTCGCGGAGGCGCTGGCCGACCACGCGCTCGGAGGCGGTGTAGCCGACCCTTTCGGCATTGGTGCTGTCCATGAGGAGGGCCAGCACGCCACGTTCGGCGTACTCGCCGAGGGCCTGGTAGTCGGCGATCTTGCCGTCGATTGGGGTCTGGTCGAACTTGAAATCTCCGGTGTGGATCATGGTCCCCACCGCGGTCTTGACCGCGAACCCGAAGGAGTCGGGGATGCTGTGGTTCACGCGGAAGGGGGTGACCTCGAAGGGCCCCACGGTGACCGACCGCCCGGGCTCGACCTTCTTGCCCTCGAAGTTCCTGACCTTCATCTCCTCCAGCTTAGGCTGGAGCAACCCCAGGACAAGCGGGCTGGCGTAGATCGGGATCTTCATCTCCCGGAGGAGATAGGGCACCGCCCCCATGTGGTCCTCATGCCCGTGGGTGATGAAGAGGGCCTTGACGTCCTTGCCCCGTTGGGTGAGGAAGGTCAGGTCCGGCAGGATGATGTCCACGCCGAAAAAGTCTTCGTCGGGGAAAGTCATCCCGCAGTCGATCAGGATTATCTGACCGTCGTGCTCGATGAAGCAGCAGTTCTTGCCAATCTCCCCCTGACCGCCCAAAAAGCCCACCCGCATGGTAGCGCGGCTGGCGCGGCCTTTCAGTGTTTCTTCCACCAGTTGTTAACCTCCGAATCGGAATTCTTGTCGTGTCTCGTCCTTGTCGCCAATCGCCCCGGCTAGCCGGAGCGCATCGTCCGGAATCGGGCCCGGTCCAAAACGGGAACGGGCCGGGCTTGTACAGGAACGGCATTCTATTATAGCCGCCTGGGGGTGGGGACTGCAAAGCTCAGCTTCTCTCCGCCATCTCAAACCAAGGACCCTGGGGCTCCAGGCCGAGGGCGGCGGCGTACTCGCGGGCCTTCTCCAAGGACTTAGCGGCTTCGCCCCGGGGGGAGAGGGGCAGCCCCTCCAACTGGCGCGCCAGCTTGAGCTTCTTGAACCGTTCAACCTCCTCCAGGCCCAGGTACGCGGCCAGTCGGGAGACCTCGAGCCGGCTGTCCCCGAAGCGGTCCACGACCAGGGCGAGGTAGCGGGGTTCATAGGGGTTCAGGCTGACAATCTCCGTTAGGACCCTGGCCGCGTCGGCTTCCGGCGTGTTCCCGTCCACGAAGCGACCGAACATGGCCGCGGCCCGGCGCGCCGGCGCTGAACCGACGGCTTCGGCCGCAGTCAGGCCGCGGTCTCGGAGGGCTTGCAGCACGGCCAAGTGCATCCGGAGCACGGCCCGCTCGAGCCCTTTCTCCAGGGTGGCCAGGGTCTGGGGATCGTGAAAGACCTGGTTCAGTCTGATGGTGGCGCCGGCCGTGGAGATGGCCCGGCCGACGGCGCCCCGGGCGCCGTGGATGGCGCCGCCGATGGCGGTCATCGCGCCGGCCTGCGCGGCCCCCGCCAGCGCGCCGCCGAGGCCCGCGCCGGCCAGGGCGGCGCCCCCGGCCGAGGAGAAGGCCTGCCCCACCAGGCTCCCGACTCCGCTCATGACCCGGACCTCCGCCGCGCCCGCCAACGTGTCGCCGAGGCCCCTGCCCCCACCCGGCCCGGGAAGCCGGCCCGGTCGGGGAAACCCCTCCGCCCCGGTCGACGGCTGTCGGCCGAGCGTAATCTCCTCGTACCTGTCGGTGACGCTCTTGACGGTGGCCTCCCAGTCGCAGTGCCGGCCGTAGTAAGCGCTCCAGAACCAGGCTCGGTCGATGCCGCGGAGGCCTCTGGCCGCCAGCCGGCGGAGGGAGTAGTCACAGGCCCCGTCGATTCGTCTGAGGCCTTGCTGCCGCACGTTGTGGTACACGTCGGCGAGACTTCGGTTATGGGTCAGGTAGTCTCCGGCGAACGCGGCAGCCTGTCCCGCGGCCAGTTCAGCGTACTCCTTGCGGAGAGCGTTGTACTCCTCCCGCGCGTCGCTGAAGGCTATCTCCTTCCCCAGCAGCGGAAAGCTTGTCGCCATCAGCCCGGCCTCCTTGACCTACCATCACTGCAAAGGTTCCCCAGAAACGGTCGATTCCCTGTGGTCCTGGTCCAGACCGTATGCGGGAGGGAGCAGGCCTAGGCGACCGCTGGGAGAACCCTCCTCCCGCGGAGGTCCCGCAGTCTGCTGACCGGAAGGTGGGTTCCATGAAGGCTATCGTCGTCTACGAGTCCTTGTGGGGGAACACGGCCGCCATCGCCAGGGCCATAGCCGAAGGCCTCGGGCCGGAAGCGCGAGCCCTTTCTACGGCCGAGGCGTCCGGCGCGGCGATAGCGAACGCGGACCTTGTTGTGGCCGGCGCGCCGGTGCTGGCCTTCATGCTTCCTACCGACAAGCTACGGGAGTCGATCGGCGCGAACCCGGGCCGAGCGCCGACTCCGCCCGATCTCTCGCACCCGTCGATGCGCTCGTGGCTCAAGGCCCTACCAAAGGCGCACGGCCGCTCGGCCGCCTTCGAGACGCGCATCCGCGGTCCCTGGGGCAAATCCACTCCGGGAATCGCCCGGGGGCTGGAGCAGGCGGGGTACGCCCCACTCGCGGAGCCGTGCAGCTTCATCGTGACGGGCACGTACGGACCGCTACAGGACGGCGAACTGCAGCGGGCGCGGCTGTGGGGCGTCGAACTGGCGAAGGCGATGGAGTGACCCGGCTGGCGGGGGGCCTCAGAGGGCTAGGCGGGGCGGCTCGGATCACCCAAGTTACTTGTGCGGGGGTGACCTTCGTGAAGACCGCGAAAGCGAGACGGCGACCGGCAGCGCTTGTCCGCGAGTTACCCAGAGTGTCCGCAGCGGCCGCGTGTCCCGCGCAGCCGGGCCTTCCGGTGGCGTCCACCCGTGCGCCCAGACTGCTGGACCAATTGCGTGAGGCACTGCGTTCACGCCATTACAGCCGGCGCACTGAGCAAACGTACACCCTGTGGGTCAAGCGGTTCATCCACTTCCATCACGTCCGTCACCCCGCCGAGATGGCCGAGCCGGAGATCAACGCTTTCCTGACGCACTTGGCGGTCAAGGACAAGGTCAGCGCCTCGACGCAGAACCAGGCTCTCTCGGCGCTGCTGTTCCTCTATCGCCACGTCATCGGCCGCGAGGTCGGCGACTTGGGCGGGGTCATCCGTGCCCGGAAGCCCCAGCGCCTGCCTATCGTCATGACCCGCGAGGAAGTGAAAGCCGTGCTGGTGAACGTCGCACGCGACAAGTGGATCATGGCCTCGCTCATGTACGGCGCGGGGCTGCGCCTCATGGAATGCCTCCGTCTCCGGGTCCAGGACCTTGACTTTGCCCGCAGCGGGATTCTCGTCCGGGACGGGAAGGGCGCGAAGGACCGGATGACCATCCTTCCGGAGTCGCTTAAGGCTCCGCTTCAGGACCACCTGAAGAAGGTCAGGGCCATTCACGAGAAGGATCTGGCCGACGGCTGGGGCCGGGTCCAGCTGCCGAGCGCCTTGGACCGCAAGTACCCTAACGCTTCCGCCGACTGGCGCTGGCAGTGGGTCTTTCCCCAAGAGAGCCGGTGGACGAATCCGGAGACAAGGGAACAAGGCCGCCATCACATTGACGGATCACTGGTTCAGAAGGCCATGAGAAACGCGGTCGCGAAGGCTGGATTGACGAAGCGGGCCACCTGTCATACGTTCCGTCATTCTTTTGCCACGCACCCGCTCGAAGGCGGCTGGGACATCAACCGTGGACCCGCCGGGGTTCGCAGCCCCATCGACGCACTCTGAGGCGCGACAGGAGGGTTCTTAGACCGATCCGTATAAGACCCTCGATGTCAATCGGCAGATCTGAACCTTGAAAAGAGGCTTCAGGCGGCCTGACGGGCGTGAGCCTCCTGGGCCGCCAGGAACGTCGAAGCCTCATACGGTTCGTGCTTCAGCCACATGGCGTAGATGATCCTGACCCAGATGTTGGCCAGGGCCCGCAGGGCCATGCTGTGGCTCTTGCCCTCGGCCCGCTTGCGCCGGTAGTAGGCCTCAGCCCACGGCTCCCTGGTCGATTGCCAGGCGAACTGGTGCAGGACGTTCCGGAGGATCGTAACGCAGCCGTGCCGCTTGTGAACCTTCCGGTATTTGCCGCTCTCGTAGACGACCGGAGAGGTGCCGGCCAGGGCCTGGACGCTGGCCGCCGAGGCATAGCGGCTCCGGTCGTCGCCCCATCCCGCCAGGAGCCTGGGCGCCAGCCGCTTCCCCGCCCCAGGGAGGCTGCTGAAGATCTCGCTGTCGGGATGAGAGTTAAAAAGGCGGCCGATCTCCCGGTTCGTAAGCCTTGATCTGGTCGAGCAGGGGCGAGAGCTGACTGACCAGGGCCAGCATGAGGCGGGCTTTTGTGCGGGTCGTGATGGCATCCGCCCTGAGGTGGGGCTCGCGGAGCTTGCGCATGATGTGCTCCGCGGTCCGGTTGGGCTGGGGGTGGCCGTGACGCTTCAGAAGAACGGCGATGTCCTCGATGTTGGCCTCCAAGGCTGCTCCGGGCGTGGGGTAGGCCTCCAGGAAGGCCAGGGCTGACGGCTGCTGGAGCTTGCAGAAGAGCTCAAGCGCCGCCGGGTAGTAGGCCTTCAGGCAGGCGGTGAGCTGGTTGACCAGGCGGGTCTGGCTCTGGATCAGGGTGTCCTGGTCCCGGGTCAGCCCCTTGAGCTCCTGGACGATGGGGCCGTCCGGCTCCAGCCGGCGCAGGTCGGCCAGGTCGCTCCGGCCCGTGCGGGCCAGGAGGCAGGCATCGATGAGATCCGTCTCGGCCCCGGAGGTCCTACGGCGCCGGTCCACCGTCTTGGGGTTGACGGGGTAGACGGGGAAGCCGGCTTCCAGCAGCGAGGAGACGAGCAAGCCATGGTTGGTTTCCACGAAACAGGGGATGTCCGTAGGGTCCCCGGCGATGGCAAGCAGGAAAGCCCTGAGCTCGGCCAACCCCGCCGGGGAATGCGGCACTCGCTTGGACCCGACCAATTGGCCGTCCTGACGGCGACATCGTGATGGTCGTCGGCCCAGTCCACACCAGCGAAGAACACGGTACCAACCTCCTGAAGCGTTCTCGAGGTCCCAGGCTGTGGTGGCCTTATACGCCGGTGCTCGAAGCACGACCCTCTATCATCGTTGGAGCCCGGGAAACCGCGCCGGGGAAGGGCGGTCTGCGAACAACGGTCGAACCGTGAGGGGGCGGTAGCCTTTCCCCGGCAACCTCTAAACCCTCATTGGCTTGCCCATCCAGAACCCCTTCACGGGGTCTAGGTGGAGTCTACCGTATAAGGGGGCGGGTCGGGGTGGGCGTCGGAGGGGCCCACAGTACCAAGGAAGCCGGGTAACGCCGGTGGAGGGAAGGGGCTCTGGTTCTGGGTGCTTCGGACGGAGCCGAGGAGAGGAGATTGGCCTCCTGGCAACTCCAGATGAGATCCGGAGGCTTCAGAGGAAGCTCTACGTCAAGGCCAAGGGTGACGACAAAAGGTCCCCGGGCGGGGGACCCGGCGGTTCAGCAACCGGTATCTCTACGAGGAGCTTGGCCTCGTGCGGCTGCAGGATCGCCGGCGGATGTCGCGCCCGCATGCCTTGACGTGAGACCAGTCCGAGAGCCGGATGCGGGAAAACCGCACGTCCGGTTCGATGAGCGGGTCCGAGAAACCGAGTCATGGACGGGCTATTGAGGCACTCCCAGAGGAAACGGGGAGCCAACGGATAGGCCCGGCCTACCACCACGGCGCTCGGACTCGACTCTACCACCCAGGTCTACAAGACAAAGGTCCTCGTTGTCGCAGTGACGGCGGGAGCGCGGCAAATCGGGCACGGCGAAGCGGGGGTTGGAGCGGGCAGGCCATTGCGAGGAGGCCAGTCTGATGATGAGCAGCGAGTCTACACGCGCGAGTCGGGGGTCTGACGCTCGTGAGTGAACACGCCGAAGGCACTAGCAGATGCGTGCTGCCGGAGAACGTCTTGAAGATTGTCGCGCGACTATCGAGGCCGTGCGATAGAATCTCGCAATACGAGCTGAACACGCTCACCCTGTTCGTCGAGGCCGCCGTCCTGTACGACCAGGTGGTGACGTACCCGACCCACCCAGCTCGCGGGGTTCTTATCGAACAGGGGCTGCGCATGCTGCCGGGTGTTGGAGGTTTGCTTGAGCGGGCCAATCCATGGTTGCTGGTTGCCGATCCCTACCCGGAGCTTCCTCTCGGCGAGCGAATAGCCCACGCGGTTTCCGCAGTTCGCACATACCGTCTCTCGGACGGAGGTCGCTTCGCGGACAGTCATTGCTTGCATACCACCTACCCTCCTGTGGACGTGCCGGTGGACGTACAGGGTGTTGTGCAGGAGTCTCTCGCCGCCCTTCAAGTGCAACCGGACTACTGGAGCGGAATACACGAGGGAGACAGAGACCAATACGCGCGGGATTACGCTACTGGACAGCTCTCGAGTCTGGAGGCCCTGAAGCGGGTCAGGCTTAATGTTGGTGCCGAGGGCGCCTTCCTGCTTCCACACTGGGAACCGTTCTGGCAACTGGAACGGAAGCAGTACATGTCGGAGCTGCAGGCCCGGGTCAGGAACGCAGAAGCCGCCCTTGTTCGTAAACACCTCGGTGGCTTCTCCAGTCTCGACACCTCACCGCTGACCATCATCGCTCTCTCCTCCGCCCCTGAGCCTGAGATGCTTGTCGATACTGTCTGCCTCATGCGGCGCGATTACGAGGAGCTCCGCTTGACCAGCAGGCAACACGCCTCACTGCTAGCGAAGGCAGAGACCTATGCTGATGTCTCGGAGACCGTCAGGCGCTGGACGGCAGCTTGGGATCGGACAATTGCCAAGCTAGAATCGCATCCCGTGCCGCTCCTCCGCAGGTTGTTCTCATGGGATGTAGTAAAACGAGACCGGCTTCGCGACGTCGTGATTGGTATCGGCGAGAATGCCGTGCGCGAGTGGAAGGACCGGGCGCTCACGGCGGGACTTCACACGATCGGTGACATCGAGCAGGAGTTCCTCTTCTCCAGTCCCGTCGAAGCGAACATCAAGCGACTCTACGGGATTCCCCACCTGACCGCCCGATGAAGCTGACTCTGAAGGTTGGTGGTCTCAGCGATCAGCCCCGTCTCTGCCGCACAAACGGGGCACGTGCCGTTTGAGGAGGTAGTGATGAGGCGGCGTCAATCGACATTGGGCAGGGACTGACAGCTTGCGCCTAACCCCGGCATCCAGCGGACTGCGCTACGCTTCCCGCTGATGCCGATGACGTTAGACCCAAGACGGAGGCCAGCAGATGAAGCGGAATTCCAGCCAGATGCCACGATTCCCGTGGAGCACTGAGGAAGGTTATCTTGATTTTTCAAAGGTCTCAATAGACGGTATTCTGAAGCGGTCGTTGTCCCCGGACATCACGCCATTCCGATCGGCCTGCCAAACGTTAGGTACCATGCAAGCCAACGGACGTGCCGAAGCAGAGGTATATCTGGTCGGCCTCTTCTATCATTTTCGCGACGACCTCCTGAGGTTGGCCAGCATTGTTGAGCACTTGCCCAAGGACTCGCGATCGGCTCAGATGCTCATCGCCGAGCTATATCGGGTGAAGGGTTCAAACTCCACCCGACGCTACCTAGGAATCGTGGTCAAGACCCTGGCAGGCTACCCACGGCCGTTGATAGAGGAGGATCTCGAGAGACTGAGCCGCGACAAAACCTTGTCAGTTTGAGGGCCAAGTTTGAAGCGTACCTGGATAAGGGGCGTTTCGGCGATGACTTCTGGGCCTAACAAGGCGTTGGCGGGTTTGCTTGCTTGCGGTCAAGCGAATCCTACAGAAAGTCTGCTATAGTAACGACAATAGTAGGAGCGAATGGAGGCCCAGTCCTCATGAGCAAGAGGATTAGGACCGTACGGCGAAGTCGGCCCGTTCCCCGTCGCCTCCAGTCAATCCTTGACGAGACTGAAGCCAGACTCCGTAACATCTACGGCGACCGCTTCTTGGGCCTAGTGCTCTTTGGCTCCCACGCTCGGGGTGGCGCCGTCCAGGGCTCCGACATCGACCTCGTTCTCCTACTTCGAGACTGCGTTGGAGTTCGGGAAAGGCGGCACTATGCCGAGGCTGTCGCCGAGCTATCGCTCCGGCATGATGTGGTTATATCCTTGGTTCCCATGGGGATCGAGGAATACCGCATGGACAAGACGCCATTTCTCCTCAATGTTCGGAGGGAGGGTATTCCTCTGTGAAATCCCCCGGCGTCAAAGACCTACTGGAGAAAGCGGACCGGAGCCTTGCTGCGGCGGAACGCCTCCTTATGGAAGGCTTCCCTGATTTTGCCGCAGGCCGTTCTTACTACGGCATGTTCTACGCGACGGAGGCTCTCCTTCTCAGCCGCGACTTGTCTTTCTCCAAGCATTCCGCAGTGATTACAGCTTTCGGTCAACACTTTGTCAAGACAGGGATCCTACCCCCATCCCTTCACCGATATCTCCTCGATGCCTACGATCTCCGCAACCTTGGCGACTACGGAGCTGTCCATGCTGTCGATGACTCCGACGCCCGTCAGGCCCTAGAGAACGCCAAGGCCTTTTGCGCGGCGATAAGGAGTCACCTTCTCGCGTCGGAACGGTGATTCACCCGCCCAACAGGCTGCGGAGGGCGATGGGAGCTACGATGCGCGGGGTCGAGTTGGTCGTCTTCGACATGGCTGGCACCACGGTTCGGGACGACGGTCAAGTGCCCGAGGCGTTCACTGCGGCCCTGGCCGAGTACGGAGTGACGGTCGGCCCTGAGGTCATCCGCGGGCTCCGCGGGGCCTCCAAACGGGAGGCCATCCTTGGGCTGCTGCCGGCGGGAACGGCGCGGGCCGAGCAGGCGGAGC
>Ga0315293_10004363_pt1 | contig 13462 bp, 7 predicted proteins | sample YL17G13_20_MG_FD_203071 | JGI IMG/M metagenome (GOLD analysis project Ga0315293, IMG submission 203071) | Sediment microbial communities from Yellowstone Lake, YNP, Wyoming, USA - YL17G13_20 | ecosystem: Environmental > Aquatic > Freshwater > Lake > Sediment | place: USA: Wyoming | collected... | reverse complement strand
CCAGGCCGCGCTTGTCACCGCGTTGGGCACACGCATCGAGTACGGCAAGGAGAGTGGGGCGTCGCCGATCGAACTCATGCAAAGTCTCCTCGATGTTCGGCGAATAGATGCGGTCGGAAAACTCGCGAAAAGTTGCTCGGTAGTGTTCGATGAGCGAATCCAGGACAGTTGCCTCTGTTCCAGACTCTCGAAGGCGTTCGGCAGCGTACTCGCGCACGATCTCAAGGAGGAAATAAACTGTTTGTTCGCGGTGGTCGTCCAAGACGACCAATGACTTGCCGACCAAGCGCTCGATTAGGTCGCTCGCCGCCTTCCCCTGGACTGCTTCGGCATCCGCAAGATCAAAGAAACCTCGGAAGACTGAAAACGCCGCCAAAGCGCGCCGTTCATTGGGATCGAGGAGCGCCCAGCTCCAGTCGATCAGGGCGCGGAGGGTGCGCTGTCGCGGAAGGGCAATCCTCGATCCTGACTGAAGCAGCCTCAAGGGATCCGTGAGCCTGCCTGCTATGTCCTTGAGGCCGAGCGAACGGAGCTTCGCGGCGGCAAGCTCGATGGCGAGCGGAATTCCGTCGAGCCGGCCGCAGATCTCGGCGATCGCGGCCGCATTTCCTTCATCGATTGTGAAATCGAGCCGCGCTGCCCTGGCGCGGTCGAGAAACAATCGGACCGCATCAAACTGCGAAATCTCGGCAGCGGTTCCCGATCCAGAAACTGGCGGTGCTGCGAGGGGAGGAACCAGGTACACGACCTCGCCAGCTACTCCGAGGCACTCCCGACTTGTCGCGACAAAGCGTGCTCCGCAGCAGGTCTTCAAGGTCTTTTCGACCAGCTGGGCGCAGTCGTCGAGCAGGTGCTCGCAATTGTCGAGGACTATGAGAATGTTGCGCTTGGACAGGTACCTGTTCAGGAGATCCATGAGGGTCGATTCTCCTTGTTCGCGAATTCCGAGCACCCGGCAAAGCGTCTTCGTGACCTCGCCCGCGGAAGAGACGGGCGCGAGTTCAACGAGCCAGACGCCATCCTTGAAACGGTCCAAGAGCATCGCGGCGATCCTGAGCCCGAGGCGGGTCTTGCCGCTTCCGCCGACACCTGTGAGTGTCACAAGCCGCGCGTTCGTGAGCAGCGACATCACGTCCGCCGACTCTTTCTCACGTCCGATATAACTTGTGAGTTCCTCTGGCAGGTTGGTCAGGCGGATGTCGAGTGACGCGAGGTGCGGGAACTCGGCGTGAAGGCCCTGTGCATGGATCTGATAGATCCGCTCGGGAGCATCGAGATCCTTGAGATAATGGACGCCGAGATCCACGAGCTCCGCGCCGCTGAGCGCTCGATCCCGAACGAGAGCCCGCGCTGCCTCGGAGAGGAGGATTTGTCCGCCGTGCCCAGCAGAACAGAGCCGGGCAACACGATTGACCGTCGGGCCGAAGTAGTCACTATCGTGCTCTTCGGCTCCTCCCGCGTGAAGGCCCATGCGCACCAGGATCTGCGGGCCCTCCCACCGAGCAGCGGCAAGGTCACGCTGAGACTCGATTGCGGCCTCAACCGCTTCCCGTGCGTCGGAAAATGCAGCACAGAAGGCGTCGCCAACGGTCTTGAAAACGTAGCCGCCGTGGCGTTCGATCGCCGCGCACAGGATGCGATTGTGAAGTTCGAGACAGCGAGACATCGACGGCACGTCGTTTTCCCAGCGAGCCGTGCTACCTTCGATATCCGTGAAGAGGAAGGTGACGGTGCCTGTCGGTATCTCGGGCATTTTCATTACCCCTGCTCACCCAATTCCGGGAGTATAGCAGCCCGCGCCACATCGGTCATCCGATACAGGGCTGGACAGGCCAAGCCACCCCAACTCCGTGGGACGATGATCTGTGCAGCAGAGCGGGATACTGAACGCCCGCTGCCTGCGGTTGAGCGTTGTCAATTCGGTGGAATGATCGAAGGATCCCATCCACAAGCCCTCGATTCACCGTGCAAGACCTTGACGAGGTCCGGCAGATGGTGGTACTTTTGTTCCATCGATTTCGGTGCGTTTTCGCTTCACACGGTATATGGCGATACGCCGCGACACTCTAGTGCCAATGCCACCTTAGCTCAACTGGCAGAGCACGTGATTTGTAATCTCGAGGTTCTCGGTTCAAGTCCGAGAGGTGGCTAATAAATATATACCTCCTAATGAGATAAGAGCATACGTCCATAAAGGCGGTGTCGCGTCGGATAACTTTTCCATCATCATATTGCCATTGACTTTGCACCCTGTGTGTGGGACAGTTCTTACCATAGTTAGATTCCACGATCTTTCGTGGGACGCACGAGAAGTTCGAGTGAAAAAGGAGGTCTGATATGCCCGCCTATGTAGTGCTGTACCGGTGGACCGACCAAGGGGTAAAAAACGTGAAGGACACGGTGCTCCGAGCCCGCGAGTTCATTGCGGCCGTAGAGAAAGCCGGGGGGAAAGTCACTTCAGTCTATTGGACGCAGGGGCGCTACGACCTGGTCGCCATCTCAGAGTTGCCGAATGAGGATACTGCCATGATCCTCAGCTTGAGCTTGAGCAAGCTCGGCAACGTGCGCACGGAGACCTTGCGGGCCTTCAACCCGGAAGATATGGAACGTATCCTGAAAAAGATGCCGTAACACCCAGCGGCTGACGACGAGCCGAACCGCCACTCCCACTGCCTTACCGGCTCCACGGAACTACGGACTTTCGGGGTACGGAGCACAGTCCAGTAATACTCGATCGGAAGACTCCTGGCAGCCCGCGTGGCGAGCGCCCCCGACAGCGTTCGCGAATGTGTCCCTTACTGCGCTGAAGGTATAAGCAAGTCCTGGCAGCCGGTCGAACGGGCCGGCGGGAAGGGCGAGGGAACCATGGCGGGGGGGCACCCCTGGTTGACAAGTGGTTGATGAAATGCACGTCAACGTATATCCTTTATATCCTTTCCGGTAGGGTAAGGGTGCCGAATACACCCTATATATCTTGTATATCTGCAGGCGTTCCGTTTTGTAATCTCGAGGTTCTCGGTTCAAGTCCGAGAGGTGGCTTGAGCCGCTTGACAGCGAGGGCGATGTGCTGTCAATAGTGTCCTCGGTGGCGTTGGGCTTCCGCCTTCGCGCTTGGCTTTTTATTCTAGCTGGGCTCCCGCCTTTGCGCGCCTTGCGGCGCGCTAGGGCTGCCGCCCGGCGCAATCTGCGCCAAAGGCGCAGATTGCTGGGGGAGATTCCCGAGTGGTCAAAGGGGGCAGACTGTAAATCTGTTGGCTAAGCCTTCGAAGGTTCGAATCCTTCTCTCCCCAGAAGCCTTCTTCGCCCGGCGGAGAAGGCTTTTCTTTCGTTGACGGTCCATGATGTGCTCTGAGACGTGCTTCTACGGCGACGGTCTGCGGTTCGAGTGCACGAGCTGCTCACGCTGCTGCCGCCACACCCCCGGGTACGTTTTCCTTTCACCCCGCGATCTGGAGGCTCTGGGATCCGCCCTCGGCCTCACGCGTAATGACCTTTTGGCCCGCTACTGTCGCGAGGTCTCCTTAGGGGTTGCCACCCGGATCAGCCTGAAGGAAAAGCCCGATCTCGACTGCGTGTTCTGGGCGGAGGGAGGCTGCACGGTCTACGACTCCCGTCCCCTCCAGTGCAGGAGCTTTCCCTTCTGGAGCTCGGCGCTCGCCTCTCGCGAGGAATGGGAGCGGACTGCCGCGCAGTGCCCCGGCATCGGACAGGGGTCTCTGCACTCCCGCGCGGAGATCGAGGGCTGGGTTCGCCGCCGGCTGCGCGAAGGGTTCGCCGAGGACTGAATGAAGGTCAGATTCTGGGGCGTGAGGGGCTCCATTCCCGCTCCGCTCACTCCCGAACAGGTCAGGAGCAGGATCGCCTCGGTCATCGCGCGGGCCCGCCCCTCGGACCTCGAGAGCGCTCGCGCGCGGGATCTGTTCCTCGCGGGACTGCCTGCCTCGCTGTTCGGCACGGTCGGCGGGAACACGACATGCCTCGAAGTGCGCACCGACCCGGTTCGGGATTTCCTCCTCCTGTTCACGCACTTTCACTGGGATCACCTCCAGGGCATCCCGTTCTTCGGGCCGGGATGGGTGAAGGGCAACCGGATCACCTTCGCGAGCCCCATGCCCTCGCTGGAGCGCGTGCTGCGCGACCAGATGAAACCGCCGTACTTTCCCGTGACAATGGACGCGATGGGCGCCGAGCTCGCCTTCCGTCGCCTGGAGGGCGACGCCGTGCGGCTCGGCAGCGCCGTCATCCAGTGGAAAAGGATGAACCATCCGGGCGGTTCCTACGCGTACCGCATCGCCGAAAACGGGAAGGTCGTGATTTTCGCCACCGACTCGGAGGTCACCGATCGTGAGTTCCAGGGCCGGGAGGAAAACCGCGCCTTCTTCGAGCGGGCCGACCTGCTCATCCTCGATTCGCAGTACACCCTCGAGGAATCCTTCTCGAAGTTCGACTACGGCCACACAGCCTACACGATGGCGGTGAACCTCGCCGTTGAGTGGAAAGTGAAGAGTCTCGTGCTGTTCCACCACGAGCCCCGCTCCGACGACCGCAAGATCCACGGGATGGCGCGCAGGGCGCGCTTCCACCTCGGTCAGCTCGATGCGGGACCCCTGTCCATCCTCACCGCTCAGGAAGGCATGGAGATCGCCATATGAGTTCCATCGCCCTGTCGGACGGGGAGGCCGCTGAGCTGTACGTCCTGCTCAAGCCGCGCGAGGGGGTCCTCACAGCCCCTCTGGCCGAGCTGCTCCTCCGCATCGAGAAGCTCCTCTACCAGAAGCTGACGATCGACGAGATGGAGCGGCTGTGCGGACGGTCCGAGAAGAGTCGTTGAAACAAGGCCGGATTGGCTGTATTGTATCATTCATTGGGAGGACGGAATGAAAAAGACCCTTGCCCTGTTTACAATGGCCTGCATGGTGTCCTTCGGCGCCTACGCCGAGAGCGGTTTTCTTGATTTTTCCTCCGCGCAGCTCCTCGCGGGCGGCGCCGGATCGGCGAGCCTAGATTCCCCTCAGGGCGTCCTGCTGAACCCGGCGGTGAGCGCGGGGGAACAGCGCGTCGTGCTTGACCTGAGCTGGATCCCTCTTCTCGGCCTCGGCGCGGAGCAGGGCTGGGGGAATGTCTTCAACCTCGGAGTGACGATTCCCACTCGGGCGGGCGTTTTCAGCTCGTCGGGCCGGTTTGCGAGTGCCTCCTTCCCCAGCCTCAACTGGGGCACCCTTGGGGCCTTGAACCTGTCCTTCTCGAAGGACCTGTACCCGAGGCTGTGGATCGGAGCGGGGCTCGGGGCGGAGTTCGGCGGGGGAGCGGGGGAGACCGACTGGGGCCTGGGCCTGGACCTCGGATTCCTCAACGTCATCGGCGACAGCGGGGCCTTCAAGGACCTGCGGTGGGGGGCGGCGATCCGCAACATGGGCAGGGGGTACACCTATACGGCCACCCCCGCCCCGTCGGTCGTGCTTGCGCGGCCTCCCATGTTCACTCCCGCCCTGGGCGCAGCATTCTCCCTCGTGAGGACCGACCAGCTCCGGCTGAGCTTCTCCCCCGAGATCAGCTTCCCCACGTTCAAGGACATCCGCTTGGGCTTCGGGGCCGAGTTCGCGGTTGCCGACATCTTCTTCCTGGACATGGCGGGCATCTTCGATCTCCGCCAGGTCCTGGGCCTGGAGCCCGCCCGGCAGATCCCGATCAGCTTCGGCGCGTCACTGAAGCTGAAGAACCTGAAGATCAAAGGCAAGGGTTTCGAGGTGAACGAGTTCAAGAGCACCCTCGCGGCAGCGCCGCTCCAGGACGGCATCTGGGCATTCGGCGCGGGGATCAACGTGCCCTTCGGGCTGCGCGACACGACCCCGCCGCAGATCACGGTCGACACGGCCGGCGAGAAGTACATTTCCCCGAATCTCGACGGGGTCAAGGACGACCTCGTGCTCGACCTGGCGATCACGGATGCCCGGTTCGTCAAGGGGTACCGCTTCGTCGTCCAGAACTCGGTGGGCACGGCCGTGCGGACGATCCTGAACAAGGAGGACAGGCCCGAAAACAGGGACTTCAAGGGCATTATGGCCCGCTTGGCGTACGTGAAGAAGGGGATCACGATCCCCCCGACGATCCGCTGGGACGGAAAGTCGGATGCGGGCGCCATGGTCCCCGACGGAGCGTACCGGTATTTCGTGGAAGCGTGGGACGACAACGACAACGTCGGCAAGAGCGGCATCGGCACCGTCGTCGTGGACAACACTGCGCCTTCTGTCGCCGTGAGCGCGCCGTACCTCATCTTCTCGCCCAACGGGGATGGAAACAAGGACACGCTGCCGCTCGAGCAGTCCGGCAGCATCGAGGACAAATGGGCGGCGAGCATCCGCACGATCGCGGGTGAAGAGGTGAAGAGCTTCGCCTGGGAGAACGCGGCGCCCGCGGCCTTCCAGTGGGATGGGAAGAACAGGGACGGCATCACGACCCCCGACGGAGTGTATGCGTACAGCGTCACCGCCACGGACAGGGCGGGCAATTCCGGCTCGGCCCAACTGGTCAACATCATCGTCGATACCGAGGCGACCCCCGCTCAGCTCGCGATCGACCTTTCCTTCTTCTCGCCCAACGGCGACGGGGTGAAGGATGCGGTCACCTTCGGCGTCAAGGCGCCGGCAACGGGCATCGAGAAGTGGTCACTGGTCGTCTCCGATAGGAGCGGGCCGCGCAGGTCATTCGCCGGGAAGCTCTCCGTCCCCGAGACGATCGTCTGGGACGGGAAGGACGACGCGGGAGCCGTTCTGCCCGAAGGCGGCTACACGGCGAAGCTGGACATCCTGTACGTGAACGGGAACAACCCCAAGGCGGAGTCTCCCGCCATCACGATCGATGTCACCCCGCCAAGCGCCGCTGCGAAGGCGGAGTACGACGTGTTCTCGCCCAACGGAGATGGAAACAAGGACACCGTCACGATCTTCCAGGACACCTCGGAGGAGCTGTTCTGGACGGGCGCCGTGAAGGATTCCGCGGGCAAGGAAGCCCGCGCGACGGTCTGGCGCGGGAAGGCGGACCCGAAGTGGGCATGGGACGGCCGAGGCGAGAGCGGAGCGCCCCTGGCCGACGGCGCCTACCAGTACTCGCTCGCGACCACCGACAGGGCGGGCAACACCGGCGCATCCCAGCTCCTCAGCATCCGCATCGACACCAGTGAAACCCCCGTGCGCGTCTCCACCGATCTCACCTACTTCTCGCCCAATGCGGACGGCGTGAAGGACAGGGTGCGGATCATCCCGTCGCTCCGGGTCACCGCGGGCGTTGATTCGTACACGGTCCGGGTCAAGAACGCGAAGAGCGAGCTCGTGCGCGCCTTCTCGGGCAGAAACAAGGCGCCAGACGAGATCACGTGGGACGGCATGGACGAGGCAGGCAAGCGGGCGGCCGACGGCCAGTACGCGGCCGAGCTCGAGGTCGTATACGCGAACGGCAACCGTCCCCTCGTCGTGTCCAACCCGTTCTTCGTCGACACGCGCATCCCGCAGATCGACGTGAAGGCGGACATGCTGTTGTTCTCTCCGACGCCCGATAGCAGGCTCCCCGCGATCGCCATCCGCCAGAGCTCGAGCGAAGAGGACCTCTGGGAAGGAGAAATTCAGGACGCCAAGGGAGCCAAGGTTCGCGGGTGGTTCTGGAAGGGCAAGGCCGCGGACTTCTCGTGGGACGGCAAGGACGAGAATGGCAACCGGTTGCCCGATGGGTACTACGCATACGTGGTGCGCGCCCAGACCAAGGCGGGCAACGGGGCGGCGAAGGAGCTGCGCGGGATCCAGATCGACACGCGCCCGACACCCGTCTACATCACCGCCTCGTCGAACGGGTTCTCGCCCAACGGCGACGGCGTGCGCGACGACATCACCTTCACGACTCTGGTGACCCTGAAGGAGGGCGTGAAGGCGTGGAAGGTCAGCATGATGAGCGCCGCGGCGGGCGTGCAGAAGGAGTTCACCGGGACCTCCCCCGTCCCCGCCACCGTCACGTGGGACGGAAAGGACAAGGGCGGCTTCCAGAGTGCGCCCGAGGGGTCCTACACGGCCGTCCTGCAGGTCGAGTACGCCAAGGGGAATGTCGCCGAGGCGAAGACCGCCCTCTTCCTGCTGGACGTCAGCGCGCCGAAGGTGGACATCAGCTTCGAGGGACTCCCGTTCTCGCCCGACAACGACGGGGTGAACGACGAACTGGCCATCAAGCTGAAGGTGGATTCCCAGGTCCCGATCTCGAGCTGGGAGATCGTGATCCTCGATCCCGCCCAGCACTTCTTCAACCGCTTCTCGGGCAAGGGGGCGCCGTCCGAAAAGATCATCTGGAACGGGATGTCCGAGACCGGCGAGCTGGTGGATTCCGCGCAGGACTACGCGCTCACCTTTGCGATCCGCGACGAGCTGGGCAACGCAGGAACGCTCACGAAGGCAATCCCCGTCGACGTGCTGGTGATCAAGGAAGGCGACAAGTACAAGGTGAAGATCGCGAGCATCACCTTCGTGGGTGACAAGGCCGACTTCGTCAATGTGGAGCCGGAAAAGGCCGAGAAGAACGCGTGGGCGATCGGGCGGCTGGCCGAGATCTTCAAGAAGTACAGCCAGTACAAGATCCGCATCGAGGGACACGCGAACAGGGTGCTATGGGAGAACAAGGCGGCCTGGGTGAAGGAGGATGCGGAGCTGCTGCCGCTTTCGAAGGCCCGCGCCGATGCGATACGCGACGCGTTGATCAGGCAGGGCATCGAGGCGCAGAGACTCACGACCGCCGGACTGGGGGCATCGCAGCCGGTCGTTGACTTCGCCGACAAGGACAACATCTGGAAGAACCGGCGAGTGGAGTTCATCCTCCTTCGCTAGATGCGACGGCCCGCCACGATCCTCGCGCGCGCCGGGGCGATCGTCCTCGGCGCGCTCTTCTGCCTTGCGGCGATCGCCGCATGGCTCGACTCGGGTCCGGTCCCCCGCACATCGGGGGACCGGCTGTTCTCGATCCGCAAGGGGGAGAGCCTTTCGCGCATCGCCGAGCGGCTCCAGGAGGAGCGGTACATCCGCTTCGCCCCGCTGCTTGACCTGATCGGAAGGATCCGCGGCACTGCGGGGTCATTCAAGGCGGGGTACTACCGGATTCCCACCCACGCCTCGACGGCGCGCATCCATGACCTTCTGGTCTCGGGGGCGCAGAGCCTCGGGAAGGTGACGATCCCCGAGGGGTGGACGGTGAGCAAGATCGCGGGCCACCTCGAGGCGCAGGGGGTCTGTCCGGCCGCCGATTTCATCGCTGCCGCCCGCTCGAGCCCGCTGGCCCGCAAGCTGGGCGCGCCTGCGGGGAGCCTGGAGGGCTACCTGTTCCCCGACACGTACTTCGTGCCTGCACCGTTCCCCGCCGAGACGCTCGCCGAGATCATGGTGAAGAGGTTCTTCGAGACACTTGGGGAAGTCGCGCCCAACTGGAAGGACATGTCGCCCGCCGCGCTGCAGGAGAAGGTCATCGTCGCCTCGATCGTCGAGCGGGAATACAGGGTCGCCGATGAGGCCCCGCGAATCGCTTCGGTCTTCTATAACCGCCTGCGGAGGAACATTGGGCTTGAATCCTGCGCCACTCTTGAATATATTATCACGGAGATCCAGGGGAAGGCACACCCGGAGTACATCTCCATAGAGGACAAGAAGATCGACTCGCCCTACAACACATACAGGTGGGCGGGACTGCCTCCCGGGCCGATTTCGAACCCGGGGAGGGTGGCGCTGGAGGCGGCGTTCCGCCCGGCGCGCACGGATTTCCTGTACTTCGTTCTGCAAGACCCGCAGGCGGGGAGGCATCATTTCTCGAGGGACTTGAGCGAGCACAACCAGGCGAAGTACCTCTATCTGAAGAAACCATAGGTGTATGCGGATACCGGAGAGCACGATCTCGGAGATACAGAACCGCCTCGACCTGGCGGAGGTGATCGGAGAGTACGTTGCCCTCCAGCGCAAGGGAGGACGGTTCTGGGGCTTGTGCCCCTTCCATCAAGAGAAGACCCCCTCGTTCAGCGTGACGCCGGACAAGGGCGTTTTCTACTGTTTTGGCTGCCACAAGGGCGGGGGTCTTTTCCAGTTCGTCATGGACGTCGAGAAGGTCGCCTTCCCCGACGCCGTGGAGATCCTCGCCAAGAAGGCGGGCGTCGAGATCAGGCGGGAGGACGAGGAGCGCGCGGGGATCAAGAGGGAGACCTTCGTCGAACTGTACCGCAAGATCGCCGGAAGCCTTCACTGGCTGCTCTGCGAGAGCCCGCAGGCCGAGGCCGCGCGCCGCTACCTCGCCTCGCGCGCCGTGAGCGCCGAGACGATCGCTGCGTTCCAGCTGGGGTTCGCGCCGGCGGACAGGGACTGGCTGCATCGGTTCCTGCGGGAGAAGAGCTACTCGGAGGAGTTCCTCGCGAAGACGGGGTTGTTCACGGGCGGCGGAGGCGGCCGCTGGCCGGCGCTGTTTGCCGGCCGCATCACCTTCCCCATCTGCAACGCGCGCGGGGAGGTGCTCGCATTCGGCGGGCGCGCACTGGGCGACGCGCAGCCGAAGTACCTTAACTCGCCCGAGACGGCCTTCTTCCGAAAGGGGGAGAACCTTTTCGGCATAGAGAAGGCGGCGGCCGGCATTCGTGCCGCGGGGGCCTTCGTTCTCGTGGAGGGGTACATGGACGTCCTGGCCATGCACCAGGCCGGGATCGCCACCTGCGTGGCTCCCCTGGGCACGGCGCTCACGGAGCAGCAGGTGCGGCTGGCCAAGCGCTTCGCCTCCCGGGGCATCCTCGTCTTCGACGGGGATGAGGCGGGTGAGAAGGCCAGTTTCCGCGCGATCGGCCTGCTCGAGCGCCAGGACATGATCGCGCAGGTGGTCGAGCTGCCGCAGGGCCTCGATCCCGCGGATTTCGTGCAGAAGGGGCGCGGCGAGGAGCTCGCGCGGATGCTCGAGGGGGCGAAGGACAGCTTCCCCTGGCTCGTCGGCAAGGCGCTCGCCAGGCACGACAGTTCCCGTCCCGAGGGCAAGGAGCGCGTGCGGGATTTTCTATTCGGCTTCATCGACGGGGTGGGTTCCCGGGTGCGGGCCGACGACTACATGAAGATGGCCGCCGAGGCGATCAACGCGGACCCCGCGGCAGTGCGCGGGGACTTTGCGGCGTGGAAGGCACGGCAGAGGGGCGGACCGGCGGGGGCGCCGGGCCCGCGCATCGAGGAGACTTTGTCGGCCGACCTCTTCCTGATGCTCTCCGTTGCCGCCAACCAGGAGCTGTTCCCGCTCGTGCGCAACGCGGGCATCGCCCTCCAGGACCTGGACGACGCGCGCGCACGCGCGCTCTATGTCGCCCTGGAGGAGGCCTTCCGGGACGGGGAGGGCGGCTTCGACGCGCTGTGCGCGCGGATCGAGGACCCCGTTCTGCGGGAGACGGCCATCCGCAAGGCCTCCAGCGGCGAGTTCGACCTGAACCCCAAGAGGCTGATCTCCGACGGGGTGAAGCGCATCCGCGAGAGTGCGCTTCGGCGAAAGAGCGAGCGGCTGGGCGTCGAGCTGCGAAGAATCGAAAAGGAAGGACCTGACCCGGCGAGGGCGCGCGAGCTCCTCGCCGAGAAGATGCACCTCGACGGTGAGCTCGCGAGGCTGGGATCTCACGGAACAGGTGAGCCGTAACAGGGGCTACGACAGGATCGGCGGGGGGCGCGTGAAGACGCACGAAACGATGAAACGCAGGGAACCATCGGGCAAGGGGGTTTCGGCCGCGGGGAAGAAGGGCGGAGGCGAGGCGCTGCCGGCCCCGAAGGCTGCGGGGCACTCGCGCGCTGCGGCCGCGCCGGGGCCGCCGCCCCGAACCAAGGCATCGCAGAAGAGCGCCGCCCGGGGTCGGGGAGCCGACAGGGTGAAGGCTGCGGCCCGGGCGCGCTCTGCAGACCAGGCCAGGACGATCCAGGCGTCGGCGGACATCCGCAACGATCCCTCCATCCGCAAGCTCCTCGCCTACGCGAAGGGCAAGAAGAGCGTCAGCTACGACGAGGTGAGCGACTTCCTGCCCGACGCGATCGTGCACTCCGACAGGATCGGCGAGGTCATCGCGCTCCTCGAAAAGCACAAGATCAAGCTCGAGGAGGAGGAGATCAGCCTCGAGCTCGAGGAGGAGAAGCCGGGCAAGGACAGGAAGAAGCTGATCTACAGCGACAAGGACTCCTCCGTCGACGACCCCATCCGCCTGTACCTGCGCGAGATCGGCAAGGAGAACCTGCTGACCGCCGAGCAGGAGGTCGAGCTTTCCAAGAGCATGGAGGAGGGCGAGAACATCATCAAGGCGGTGATCAAGGAGTCGGGCGTCCTCGTGCGCGAGTTCCTGCGCCTGGGCCTGCGCGCGGCTTCCCTCAAGGACCCGCGGGAGATGAACCTGTCCAAGAAGGAGGCCTCGGAGTTCCTCGCGGAGCGTCGCCGTCTGGGCACGTTCTATAAGGAGCCGTTCAAGGACCATCTTCCGGGCGTCATGCGCTACATGGAGATGAAGCGCCAGACCGAGAGCGAGGGGGGCGACATCTTCGACGAGTCCTTCGAGGAGAAGCGCAAGGACGTCACCGACTCGCTGAAGAGGGTGGAGCTGCGGCCCGAGGACATTACAGCGATCGCCGAGAGGCTTATCGCCGTCGCCCGGCGCATCCGCTCGATCCAGCGGGACATGTCCCGCATGGAGAAGCGCCTGCACCTCGCCGGACCCCGCGACACCAAGAGCCTCGTGCGCCGCATCCCCCTCGCCGCCGAGCGCGAGAGGCTCGAGAAGCACACCGGCATGTCGCTGGAGAGAATTCGCGAGGCGCTGCGGGTGTACCAGGCCGAGGAGAAGAAGCTTCTGCGCTACGAGACGGTCTTCGAGAATAAGATCGAGGACATCCTGGCGATGGCCGACGAGATCGACCGCGGCCGTATCATGATGAAGGAGGCCAAGGACCGGCTGATCCGCGCGAACCTCCGCCTCGTCGTGAGCATCGCGAAGAAGTACACCAACAGGGGCCTGCACTTCTTCGATCTCGTGCAGGAGGGCAACATCGGCCTGATCAAGGCGGTGGAGAAGTTCGAGTACCGCAAGGGCTACAAGTTCTCCACGTACGCCACCTGGTGGATCCGCCAGGCCATCACCCGCTCCATCTCCGACCAGGCCCGCACGATCCGCGTGCCTGTGCACATGATCGAGCAGATCAACAAGGTGATGCGGGAGTCCCGCCAGCTCATGCAGGTGCTGGGCCGCGAGCCCACCGACGACGAGGTCGCAGAGAAGCTGGGATGGGCGACGGGCAGGGTGAAGGCGGTGAAGAGCGTCGCCCGGGAGCCCATTTCCCTCGAGACTCCCATCGGGGAGGAGGAGGACTCGCTGCTGGGCGACTTCATCGAGGACAAGGAAGTGGAGAGCCCGTCCAACATGACGGCCTTCCGCCTTCTGCAGGAGCAGCTG
>Ga0315293_10004361_pt1 | contig 13466 bp, 12 predicted proteins | sample YL17G13_20_MG_FD_203071 | JGI IMG/M metagenome (GOLD analysis project Ga0315293, IMG submission 203071) | Sediment microbial communities from Yellowstone Lake, YNP, Wyoming, USA - YL17G13_20 | ecosystem: Environmental > Aquatic > Freshwater > Lake > Sediment | place: USA: Wyoming | collected... | reverse complement strand
TCCGCGCCGTCGCTTCTTCCGCTCCCGAAAGACTGCCTGCCCATACCATTTTCTTCGGCGGCGGCACGCCCTCGCTTCTGGCTCCCAAGCAATTCGAGCAAATCCTTCGAACCCTCCACGACCATTTCGACCTCTCAGAACCGGAGACCTCCCTTGAAGCCAATCCCGGCACGGTGACGCTCGCCTCGTTGCGGGATTTGCGTCGCATTGGGTTCAACCGCATCAGTTTTGGGATTCAGAGCGCGCATCCCGACGAACTGCGCCAACTGGAACGCATCCACAATTTTTTCGACGTGATCAACTCGGTCAAGTGGGCGCGCCAGGCTGGTTTTGACAACCTGAATCTCGACCTGATCTTTGGCCTCCCGGAACAATCCATCGACTATTGGCAGGCCACCGTTAGACAAGTCCTAGGCCTGCGCCCAGAGCATCTCTCTCTCTACGCGCTGACGCTGGAACACGGCACGCCCTTTGGCCGCTGGGCCGCGCGTGGGCTGCTGCCGACTCCAGATCCCGATCTTGCTGCCGAAATGTACGAGTGGGCGATGGATTTTCTGGCTGGGCAGGGCTACATCCAATATGAAATCTCCAACTGGGCAAAGGATGTCAAATGGCACAAATCGAAAGTCTCCGCCTCATCCACCGACCTTCCACTTTCAACTTTCAACCATCAACCTCTTTTTGCCTGCCGTCACAACCTGCAATACTGGCGCAACCAACCCTATCTCGGCTTTGGCGCTGGCGCGCACGGATATGCTGCTGGCGTGCGTTATTCCAATGTTCTGCGCATCAAAACCTATATCGAGCGTTGTCACTCGTCATTCGTCACTCGTCATTCGTTTCCCCTCTCGCCAGCCACGGTCAACTACCACCATATCGCACCGAAAACCGAAATGCAGGAAACCATGTTCACCGGCCTGCGTCTGACGCATGAGGGTGTTTCGGCAGAATTTTTTTGTAAACGTTTTGGCGTGGAATTGCAGGAGGTTTTTGGGAAAGAGATTGACGAATTGGTCGCGCTAGGGCTGCTGGAGTGGGCGGACCTGACCCCCCATCCCCCCTTCCCTGCGAGGGAAGGGGGGGCAGGGGGGGATAGGTCTCTCCGCCTCACCGCGCGCGGTCGCCTGCTTGGCAACCAGGTCTTTATGCGCTTTGTGGAATAAATGACAATGGCTCATTTAAGCCAAGATCCTCTATACTATGCCTGTTGGCAACCATCTCATCATCACTCGGATAAGAAGATTACAGCAAATGCTCAAGGTCATTCCCTTCGACAAAATCACCCGTTTTGACCTGGCGCGCAGGCTTCCCATTCGCTGGCGCTACTGGACCACCGCATATCTTGTGGATGGCATGTTGGTGGATAGCGGCTGCGCCCACTCCGCTCCCGAACTATTGACAGCTCTGGCGGATACGCCCTTGACCTGCATCGTCAACACCCACACACACGAGGACCACATTGGCGCGAACGGTGACTTACAGTGTCAACACCCCGGATTGGCGATATATGCCCATCCACTGGCCTTGTCCATCCTGGCTGATCCGCGGGGGATGCAGCGCCAGCAGCTCTACCGGCGAGTATTCTGGGGCTGGCCGAAGCCATCCCAAGCCGAGGCTGTTCACGACGGTGCAACGATAGAAACGGAACACCATCGCTTCCAGGTGGTCTACACGCCCGGCCACAGCCCGGATCACATCTGCCTCTACGAGTCTGAGCAGGGCTGGTTGTTCACCGGCGACCTATTCGTCGGCGGGAAGGAGCGTGCGCTGCGCGCTGGTTACGATATATGGGGTATCATCGCCTCGCTGAAACGCATTGCAGACTTACCAGCAACGAAGCTGTTTCCGGGCAGCGCCCAGGTGCGCGATAATCCTAAGCAGGAGATTGAATCCAAGATCGCTTACCTGGAAGAGCTGGGCGGGCGCGTTCTGGAGCTTCACCGCAAGGGATGGGGTCTGCAGGCTATCGTCCGCGCCTTGTGCGGCGGGCCGATGCAAATCGAATGGATCACGCTTGGGCATTTCACTAGGCGCTGTTTGGTGCTATCCTATTTGGGAATGAATGAGGATAAATAATGAGCGAAAATCGAACCCATACCGAGGAGTTCCACGTCAACGGCGAGCAACTGCTTGCCAAGATCAAGGAGCTGATCCACGCCGGCAACATCCGCCGCATCATCATCAAGAATAAAGAAGGCAAGACGGTCATGGAAATTCCATTGACCATCGGCGTGGTCGGCGCGGTGCTGGTGCCTACGCTGGCCGCGGTGGGAGCCATTGCCGCCCTGGTCAGCGAAGCGACGGTTGTCGTCGAAAAGATCGAAGAGTAGCCGACGGTTCTATCTTGAAAAAAGTCAACTTCCGCCGTGTCTTTGTCGTCGCGGCCTTGGCATCGCTGGTGCTCGTCTACTCGTTGCTGTGGCTGCGCATGATCACCACACCGGTAGAGTATACCGGCGCGGACTTCATCGCTTTCTATGCGGCTGGCCGCATCGCTCAGGTCGAGGGGCCGGCGCACGTCTACGACTTGGCGTTGCAGCAACATTATGAGGAACAGGTCGTCGGTTTTGAAGTCGCGCCAGAACACATCAACCCTTTTCTGCACCCGCCATTTATCGTACCCTTGGCGCGAGTGCTCGCCCTGGATAATTTTATCCTCTCATTTGTGCTGTGGGATTTGGTGATGCTGGCTTTTCTTATTCTCGGCGCGCTACCGCTCTTCTACTTGTTGAGAGAGGGACTCTCCCGGCAGCAACGCCTGGTCCTCCTGGCCGGCATCCTGCTCTTTTTCCCCTGCTATGCCAGCCTGGTGATCGGACAGGATAGCGCCATATTCTATTTTAGCGCCTGCATTTGGATGTTTGGGATGTTGACGAAAAAGGATTGGCTGGCCGGATTGGGTTTAGCAGGCATGACGGTCCGTCCGCACCTGGCGTTGCCGCTCGCGCTGCCGTTCCTGTTCACTTGTACCTGCGCAAGTGCAGGCAAGCGGCGCGGCGTCTGGTGGTGGTTCCTGATCGGCGCGTCCTCGTTGGCGTTGTTCAGCCTGGCGTATGTCGGTGTGGATGGGATCGAAGGGTTCTTTCGCGTTTTGCTTGTCAGTGGGCGAGGCGAGAATTATAAAATCAATGAAGAGCACATGTTCAATACGATTGGCTTGTTATGGCGCGCTATCCCCGATCTATCCCCACTCTACGTTCATGGAATTGGCTGGGGAGTGTACCTGGCTGCGACGACCGGCCTGTGTGTGTTATGGGCAAAAATCCCTCTTCTGGACGAAAGACACATCGGCCTGGCCGTCATCTTGAGTTTGTTCTCCTCTCCCCATTCCCACATCCAGGACCTCGTTTTGCTGATCATACCCATCGCGTGCCTCATGCTGGTCTTGATTCGTAAGAAAAATTTATTATCGCGAGACGCGGTTCTCCTGCCGTTGGCAGCCTCGTTGGTTCTATTGTTCAGCTTTTTCGCAGAGTCTCTGAAATACGGCGTTTATTATCTTGTCATCCTCTTTTTACTCATTGCATTATGGTTCCCTGAGCGACTTTTTCGCAAAAGATTGGAATCTCTGGGATGAAACCTCGCCTTCTCGATCTCCGTAATATAATTTTTCTCGTTGGGGTTGTTTTCCAGGTTGCCTGGTATGCTGTCCTATTAGGTTATATGTTTGCCCACTTTGAGAGGCTAACAAAAATTGACTATAGCGTTATGTATTTGGGTGGGTACATTGTTCGTTATGAGTCGCCAGCCAGACTCTACGATCTAGACCTTCAACGCCATATCCAGGAAACGGTCATATCCCCTGACCGGACGACACCCTTTTACCCTTATAATCACCCGCCCATTCTTGCCCGTATTTTGGGGTGGGTTACGACCAAGGACTTTACTGCATCATATTTCCGGTGGATCCTCATCCTGGTCGTATTTCATTTACTTGGTCTGAGCGCGTTGGTTTACTTGATGCGCGTCTATCAATGGCAGGTTGGAGAACTATGGATATTTGGTATTTCTGGACTTCTCTTTTATCCAATCTTTGTTTCCTATTTGAAAGGGCAGGATTCTACCTTTCTGTTATTGGGTGTTTCTCTCTGGACCTTTGGTCTGTTGACTTCCCGAGAGCGGGTCGCAGGTCTGGGTCTGGCTTTGACGATTATTCGTCCGCAGGTAGCCCTGGTGCTGGCGCTTCCATTCCTTTTCAAGCGACGACAAGTTTGGTGGTGGTTCCTTGCTTGGGGATTGGTTCTGTTCGGTTACAGCTACATGTTGGTCGGTTGGAATGGCTTGGTAGATTTTTTCCGGGTGTTATTAGTTAGTGGACAAGGTTATGGTTTTGATGTAGATATGATGATTACCTTGATGGGGGTGATCATACGCTCATTTCCCGCCATTGACTCGCAACTCCTTCACATCATCGGTTATGCCGGATATACCCTGGCAATTTTGTTCCTTTGTATCCTGTGGTCGAAAAGCACCGTTATCGAGTTCAAACACATTGGCCTCGCCGTCCTGCTCAGCATGGTGGTTTCACCGCATATGCACAGTCATGATCTGAGCCTATTATTAATCCCAGCTCTTGGGGCAGCGACAACGCTCGCCGGTTGCAGGGTCTTGTCAAAGAAGTATGCAGCCTTGCTACCGTTGTGTGCATCCGTGTTGCTAGCGTTGAACGATATCCCATCAACCAAGGTTATTACTTACCTGCTCATGCTCGCTCTGGCGTTGCTTTTATGGTTCCCCGAACGGTTTTTTCGCAAAAGATTGGAATCTCCGGGATGAAACCTCGCCTTCTCGATCTCCGTAATATAATTTTTCTCGTGGGGATTGCTTTCCAGGTTTCCTGGTATGCCCTCATTTGGATACATAATGTGCCGTATCCGAAGGCCTTGGTTGATTCAGATTTCCTTATCTTCTACACAGCAGGACGGATCGCGGCATCGGGTCGTTATGACTTGATCTATGATATCCAGACTCAACGACAGATCCAGGAGCAGCTGAGAGGAGAAACTTTTCCTACCGATCAACTCTTGCCATTTAATCACCCGCCTCTCCTGGTGCCAATCCAGCAACTAATATCGATCAAAAATTACACCATAGCTTATTTTCTATGGGATCTGATCATGGTGTTCTTCCTGGTTGCCACCGTGCTCATGATCGCCCGCCTCTTTAAGAAAAACGGCTGGGACGGTCAATCCATTTTCATAACTATCCTCTCCAGCCTCCTGTTCTATCCAATCTTTGTCAGTCTCCTGAACGGACAAGATACCGCTTTTCTGCTTCTCGGGGCAACGTTATGGGTCTATGGTCTCCTTACGAAGAAAGACTCGATCGCGGGCCTCGGCCTAGCTATGACAACCATCCGTCCACATATCGCATTGATGTTAGGCGTCCCTTTCCTGTTCAACCGCAGGAAGGTATTGGGCTGGGCGGTTTTAGGTGGCTCAATACATCTATTTATTCTGGCGCTGCTTAGCCTGGATGGATTAAAACGCTTCGTTAGCATGCTCCTGATCAGTGCTGGGGGAGGGAGATTTTTCATCTACCGCGAACGTATGTTCAATATGATCGGCCTAATATATCGCTTTTTCCCCGGACTTGACAATATTACAACTCAGGTGATCATGTGGGGGGCATTTTTACTGGTGGCAATCATCCTTTGCATACTCTGGGCAAGAAGCCAGGAACTCCAGATCAAACACGTCTGCCTGGCATTGATATTAAGTGTTTTTGCTGCGCCGCACTTGTATCCTCATGATCTCAGTCTCCTCATATTGCCTATCCTGGGCTTGGTGCTGGCCATCGTGAAAGCGAGAACCCTGTCACCACAGACAGCCAGATACATCCCCATCGCGTTCTGTGTTCCTATGGCGCTGATGGACCTGAAACTGTTTGGGTTTCTTATTCCCTACGTCGTCATGCTCATCCTGGCGTTTTTCCTATGGTTTCCAGGATGGTTTAGACCACGCAAGAAGGAGCCGCAGACGTGCTGAAAAGCATCTCGTCTCGTCTGCTCTGGTTGTTTTTCATCGTTGCCCTGGCGTTCCAGGCGACCTGGTACGCTTTGCTATGGGTCTCCTACGTCTGCGATCCGCAAGTGCTGGCCGAAGCCGACTTTCGCGCTTTCTACGCCGCTGGCCGGATCGCCCTTCAGGAAGGTTTTGGACAGGTCTACGATCTGACATTGGAGCATCGCTTTCAGGCGGAGGTTGCCGGGAGGCCGGTGACAGACGAAGAATTGCTCACCTACAATCATCCGCCATTCCTGCTTCCAGCGCTTTGGCTGCTGGCGCGCCTGGATTACCCCGTTGCATACATCGGCTATTGCCTAGTGCAAATCCTTCTAGCGGTGGCGGGATTGCCGATCCTTTTTCGTATGCTGCGGGCGAAAAACTGGCCGAGGCCTCAGATTTGGGTGCTCCTGGTGAGCGTCTTGCTCTTTCAGCCCTTGTTCATCAGCATCCTAAAGGGACAGGACACCGCCTTTTGCCTGTTCGGTGAAATCTTATGGTTGAGTGGCCTGCTGCGTGACGATGACCGCATGGCCGGCCTGGGCCTCTCGTTGGCGTTGATCCGCCCGCAGATCGCTGTGGTACTGGCAATCCCATTCCTGTTCAGGCGGCGCACAGTTTTTTGGTGGTTCTGCGCCGGGGGGGCTGCGCTGGGACTATTGAGCCTGGCGATGGTCGGACCGGGCGGCGCGCAGGATTACCTGCGCATCCTGGCGGTCAGCGCGGGAGGCCAGGGATATGGCCTGAGCCAGAGCGCCATGTTCAACTTCACCGGCCTGGGCTTGCGGCTGTTCCCGCACGTTGATCTCGGCATGATCCGCTGGTTGGCGTGGGGGTTGTTCGCGGCGGGGATCGTGGGGCTGTCCGTCTTGTGGAAGGTTTCAATGGCGATCCGCCTCCGTCACCTTAGCCTGGCGGTGGTGACCAGCCTCTTCGTCGCGCCGCACCTCCATTATCACGAATTGACCTTGCTGCTTTTGCCCATTCTAGGGTTTGCCATTATACTGGTGGAAGCGGGCATCTTGCGCCCAGAGAGAAGTATGTACCTGCCGGTCGCATTTTCCCTCCTTTTGCTGCTGGGTGACATCTCTCCCGCCAGGTTTGTCATTCCCTACCTTGTCATGGCCTTCCTTGTCGTGGGGTTGTGGTTTCCCGTAAAATTGCTGTTCACGAGTAGGAAAATGGCATGAATGCTTATCGTAAAGAACTCTGGTTCAACATTCCCTCTCGCCGCGCTTTTATCAACATTACATCGCAAGTGGAAGAATGCCTGCGCGAAAGCGCCATCCGCGAGGGGCTGTGCTTGGTGAACGCCATGCACATCACCGCCTCGGTCTTCATCAACGATGACGAATCGGGGCTGCACCACGATTACGAAGAATGGCTGGAAAGACTCGCCCCGCACGAGCCGGTGGGCAAATACTGGCATAACCGCACCGGAGAAGATAATGCCGACGCGCATATGAAACGCCAGGTGATGGGGCGGGAAGTGGTTATCGCCGTGACAAACGGGAAACTGGATTTTGGTCCCTGGGAGCAGATCTTCTACGGCGAGTTCGACGGCCGCCGCCGCAAACGTGTGCTGGTCAAGATCATCGGTGAGTAACAGACCCTAAAGGTCTCGAAGACCTTTGGTTTCTGTAAAGGATAAACCAAAGGAGGAACCCCATGAAACGCTTGCACTGGTACGATTACATCACCATCAACCTGTTCTGGCTCGGCCTGAACATCCGCAACACGGCAGTCGGCTCGGTCTTCACGCCCTACCTGGTGGCCTTGTTTGTGCCGACAGGCCGGCAGAACACCGCCCTGGGCGCCATCAGCACGGCGGGTCTCATCATCGCCATGCTGGTGCAGCCGGCCGCCGGAATTTTGAGCGACCGTTCCACCTCCCGTTTCGGGCGTCGTCGTCCGTTCATCTTCTTCGGCGTCCTGTTCGATGTGCTTTTCCTGGTCGCCATTGGCCTTTCGGGGAACTTCTGGATGCTGCTGGTCGCCACGCTGCTGATCCAGTTCTCGGCCAATGTCTCGCACGGCCCGTTGCAGGGCCTCATCCCGGACCTGGTGCCTGAAGACCAGCGCGGGCGCGCCTCTGCTGTCAAGGCGGTGCTGGAGCTGGTGCCGATCGTACTGGTTGGGTTCACCATTGCCCAACTGGTCGGCAAGGGGCAACTGATGTGGGCGGTTGCCGTGACCGCTGTCACGGTGTTCATCACCATGCTGCTGACGCTCGTCTTCGTCAAGGAGAAACCGCTCACTGAAAAACCCACCATCTCACTGAAAGTCCCCATGCTGCGCGTGCTGGGGATGCTGGCCGGGATTGGCCTGGGCGCGGTCGCCGGTCTGATCGGAGGCGGCGCGGTGGGTGGGCTGGTCGGGTTGATCGCCTGGCCGTTCGTCGGGAAGGCGGCCGCCTTGGCCGTGATGGTCGGTTTGGGTGGGGTGGTGGCAATGGTCGTGGCGGTGGTGGCAGGCGTATGGTCCGGGGCGTACGCGACCCTGGGCCGGGACGCGCGCCGCCAGTCCTCGTTCACCTGGTGGGTGGTCAACCGGCTGCTGTTCCTGGCGGCGGCCACTTCGTTCCAGGGTTTCCTGCCCTTCTTCCTGATGTTCGCCTTCGAAGTGGACGCCGCAAAAGCTGCGTCCATGAATGGCACATTGATGACGGTCATCGGCCTGTTCATCATGCTGTCCGCCTTCGCCGGAGGCTGGTTCTCCGACCGGTTTGGCAAACGGCGCGTGGTGGCCCTGAGCGGGCTGGTATCCGCCGTCGGCGCATGTATGGTGCTGGGGGCGATCTGGGTGCCCAATATGGCGATCATCTATGCAGCCGGCGGCGTCATCGGGCTGGGGGTGGGCGTATTCATGACCGGCAACTGGGCGCTCGGCACGGACCTGGCGCCTGCTGAGGAAGCCGGGCGTTACCTCGGCATCTCCAACCTGGCCGGAGCGGGGGCGGGGATGATCGGCAAGGGCATCGGTGGCCCGATCGCCGACTACCTGAACGGCTACCTGCCAGGGCTGGGATATTTTGCCATCTTTGCCAGTTACGCGGTGCTCTTTATCCTGAGCGCGGTCAGCCTGCGTTGGGTGCGAAAAACGACGAGATGATCTTCGCGCTCTGGCTGCTTGCCCCTGTGGGACTTGTGTTTGGGGTGGGGCTGGGCTTGTCCTTTTACATGACCCGTCGCCAGCCGCTGACCGAGATCCACAGCCCGGCCGAATACGGCCTCGCTTTTGAGGAGGTCACTTTCCAGGCCGTGGACGGGTTGAGCTTGCGCGGCTGCTGGATTCCCGCCCCCGGCTCAGAGCGGGCGGTGGTCATCCTGCACGGACACGGCGGCAGCCTGGATTGGGACATCCACCGCGCCCCGGCCTTGCACGCGGCGGGTTTCAACGTGCTGCTGTTCGATTTCCGCGCTCACGGGCGCAGCGATGGCCGCCTGGCAACTTTCGGCTACCTGGAGCGGCTCGACGTACAGGGTGCGGTCGAATTCCTAAAACGGCGCGGCATAAAGCGGATCGGGCTGCTGGGCTTTTCCTATGGCGGCATGGCCTCCACGCTGGCCGCGCCGCTCTGTCCGGATGTCAACGCAGTGATCACCGACGGCGGCCCCGCACGTATGCGGACGGCCATTACCGGTCGCTGCGTCGAGGCGAATTTACCGCGCGGACTGGCAGCCTTCCTGGCCTGGCTGGTCATCAGCGTGACTTCCCTGCGCCTGGGTGTGAACCTGTCCCGCTACGAGGCGGTGCGCTGGGTGGGGCAGATCGCCCCGCGTCCCATTTTATTCGTTCACGGCGAGCTGGATCAATATTCCCCCGATTTCGATGAGCTTTATGCTGCCGCGAAGCAGCCGAAAGAACTATGGCGCTTGCCTGGCGTCGGTCACACCAAGGCCAGCGAAACCTATCCCGAAGAGTTTCGCCGCCGCGTGATCGGATTTTTCGACGAAAATCTCTAAAACCAAGTCACCCGGAGACTGCAAGTCTCCGGGTGACTATGTGGGTACCCATGCCTCTCAACCTGCGCTTCTCCGAATCGGACTGGGAACGCATCCAGCGCGACTGGGCCGCCTGGTGGGCGGGGGAGTTGGAACGCCCGCTGGTGGTGCTGGAGTGCGTCGAGGTTCTGGACCGTTACGACCCTCATTGCGCCAGCGTCTTTCTCGGCAACTACCCGCTCGACATGCCCGCCGAGGACCTCCTGGATGAATTTGTGCCGCGCCTGGAGAACACCCATTACCTGGGCGACTCCTTCCCGCGCTTCTGGCTGAACTTTGGGCCGGGCATCGTGGCGGCCTTTGCCGGGGCGCAGGTGCATCCTTCCTGGGATACCACCTGGTTCTCGCCGGGAAAAACCGGTTCAGTGACAGACCTGAGCGTGACCTGCGATTGGCAAAATCCCTGGTGGCGGCGGGTGTACGAGATCACGCAGGCGGCTGTCGCCCGTTGGGGTAGCCAGTTGGCCGTCGGCTTCACCGATTTGGGCGGCAATCTCGACATCCTCGCTCACCTGCGCGGTGCGCAGCAATTGCTGCTCGACCTCTACGACGCGCCCGAAGAGATTGACCGGCTGGTGCGCGAGACGACCCAGGTCTGGCTGGCCAGTTATGACAGGTTATCCGCTCTGATCGCTCCGTCGGGTCGCGGCATCACCTGCTGGGGGCCGTGCTGGTCGCCGGGCAGCGGCTACATGCTGCAAAGTGACGTTTCGTACATGATCTCCCCGCACATGTTCGAGCGATTCGTCCTGCCTGACCTGGCGGCCTGCTGCGAGAAGCTGGATTACGCTTTCTATCATTTGGATGGGAAGGGACAGATCCGCCATTTGGATATGCTGCTCTCCCTGCCGCGCCTGCGCGGCATCCAATGGGTGCCCGGCGACGGTAACCCGCCCCCGCAGCACTGGCTTCCGCTGTTGAAGCGTATCCGCGAGGGTGGTAAACTTTGCCAGGTGACGGTCTCGCCCGAAGGCGCGCGCACCATCCTCCGCGAGTTGGGTGGAAAAGGCTTTTGCTTCGTCATCAGCGAACCGCAGTTGACCCCTGCGGAAGGGATTGCCTTCTTGAAGGATTTGGAATAAGAAGCTGGGCTGCCTAAGGTTTGTCCAGATGGGCACTTCCTATCGGTCATCCCCCTTTTTCCTCGTCCACCAGCAGCATGACTTTGTAGGCCTCGGCGTATTCCATGCCGTGTTCTTTCGCTTCCTCTGCAGCCCACTCGCGGAGCATCTTCTCCGGGTCCCAGTCGCCAAGTTGGCTGACGTGTTTCTTCAACGCCGCGATTTTGACGCCAATCGTGTCGCCGATGTCCACCCAGGTATCGGACTTCTCCGCGCCGTGGACGTACAGCCTCCTGGCGTTGTGTGGCTCGTACCCCGCCTCGAGCAGGTCGGTGAAAATGAGCCGTGTCCCGGCTGACGGGAAGACTGCATACAGCGCGGCCTGGGCCGCGGCGCGGTGGTCGGGGTGGTTGATGTAGCCGTTGCCGTAGAACACGCCCTGCGGGTCGCCGATGACGACTGCCTCGGGCTTGTAGCGGCGGACGAGACGCGTCAGGTCGCGGCGCAGGTTTAAGGTCGGTTCGAGTTCGCTGTCCGGGTAATGCAGGAAGATGGTTTCCTGGATGCCCAGCAGTTCATTGGCAGCGCGCTGCTCGTCTTCACGCAGCTTTGCCAGCGCCGGTTTGTAGGCGGCGTTATGCGCCCGGTCGTTATCGCCCGCCTCGCCGCTGGTCACGATGACCGAGACGACCTCGCAGCCCGCCCGCGCCCATTTCGCCAGCGTCCCAGCGACGGTGAATTCCTGGTCGTCCGGGTGGGCGTGGATGGACATGGCGGTTTTAGGGAGGAATTCTTTTTCGCTCATGCAGTGATTGTAACCGATTCGGGTTTTCTTCTTCGTCGGCCCAATTAACCGGGTTGGAGGCGACGTAGTTGGCGATGCGTTCGTAATCGCGTTGATCTCGGATGATGTATTCCCTTCGCTTTACTCAGGGCAGGCTCCACAATTGCGTTGCCATATATTGGCGGAATTCAATTCCCGTCCGGCGAGCCGTGTGACGGCGGATTTGAATGACCCGATGATTGCACCAAGAGAACCGGGCGGTGCGCCGCATGGAGGTAGGGGCGAGGCATGCCTCGACCCTACCTCCACACAACCTCCATCAAATCTGCCCCACCCGGCCTTCGGCCACCCTCCCTAAATCCGTAGGATTTGGGGAGGGCAGGGGAGGGGCTTATGATATAGAATATATCTATGCCTCCCAAACGCTCCACTCCAAAAATGATGCGCTGCGCGGGTGAGTTGCGCCGTGAGCCGACGCCTGCGGAAGCCAAATTATGGGCTTACCTGCGCTGCGCGCGCATCGCGGCAATGGCGTGCATTTCCGCAGACAACACGCTATTGGAAACTATATCGTCGATTTCTGTGCACCACGCATCAAACTTGCCATTGAAGTGGATGGCTCCCAGCATCTTGAGCAGCAAGAATACGATGATGAACGCATGGCATTTATCAGTGCCCAGGGTTACCGCGGGCTGCGTTTCTGGAATGATGACATACTGAATGATATTGAAGGAGTCATGTCAGTCGTTTTACGGGCAATTTCAGGTTAAACTTAGGCATACAAGCAAGTCATTTTCTAAAGGAGTATTCCCATGACCATCACTCTCGACGGCTCTTCCCTCACCATCGAAAAACTCGTCGCAATTGCCCGCTTCAATGAAAAAGTTGAGCTTACCCCCGGCGCGCTGGAGCGCATCAAAGTCTGCCGCCTCATGCTGGAGGAGAAACTGGCCAACAAAGAGATCATGTACGGTACGAACACCGGCATCGGCGAGTTCTCGGAGAAGATCCTCTCCGATGAGCAGGTAAATGATTTTCAGAAGTACCTGATCTACAACCACGCCGCTGGCATCGGCGACCCGGTGCCGGTTGAACAGGTGCGCGGCGCGCTGGCCGGTCGGGTCAACGTCCACGCGCACGGCAACTCCGGCAACCGGCCTGAGATCACGCAGACCTTTGTAGAGATGCTCAACAAAGGCGTGACACCGGTCGTTTGCCAGAAAGGGTCGGTGGGCGCGTGCGGCGATCTGGCGCCCATGTCGCAGATGGCGCTGCTGCTGATGGGGGAGGGCGAGGCTTTCTATAGAGGCGAGCAGCTGCCAGGTCACGAGGCGATGCGGCGGGCCGGGATTCCTGTTCCAGGTCTGCAAGCAAGGGATGGGCTGGCGGCCATCAACGGCTCGAACTTGCTGACGGCCATGTCCGCCATCCACATCTATGAAATGGAGCGCTTCCTGAAACAGGCCGAGATCGCTGCCGCGATGTCCATCGAAGCCCTGCTTGGCAACCTCAAGCCGTACACCACCAAGCTGCACGAGCTGCGCGGCTTCAAGGGAGCGGTCGCCTCGGCGGAGAACATCATGAAGGTCATCGCCGGTTCCGACCTGACCAC
>Ga0315293_10004360_pt1 | contig 13467 bp, 14 predicted proteins | sample YL17G13_20_MG_FD_203071 | JGI IMG/M metagenome (GOLD analysis project Ga0315293, IMG submission 203071) | Sediment microbial communities from Yellowstone Lake, YNP, Wyoming, USA - YL17G13_20 | ecosystem: Environmental > Aquatic > Freshwater > Lake > Sediment | place: USA: Wyoming | collected... | reverse complement strand
AAGGGAATGCAGGGCATCAGCAGCATAATCTCCATCCTGATACTTTTGATTGTAGCGGTATCTCTGCTTGGCATGGCATGGTCCACGCTTTGGAATTATTTCAATTCGAAAACGACCAAGGTCATATCAGCCCAGGACTCATCCTGCTCAGGGGCCAGCAGCGCCGAGATCCTGATAAAGAATGAAGGGACGGACGAGGTGAACCTGGTCATCATGGCTGCCGCCGACTTCCGGCACATAAGCAACACTGTTCCCAATTCCGGCTTTGAGCTGGGTGATTCCCAGCCGACATTCTGGGGCGAATCTGGCATAGAAACAGCCGACGTGGTCCTTGCCACGGACCTGTCCAACAGCATGTCCGAGTGCATGGACACCCAGGAGATAAGGCCCGACATGGATACCCTGCTGCTGATGCACTTCGATGAGGCAAATCCGGTCGATGCTGCTGACTCATCCGGCTGGGGGAACCACGGCAGGCTTGGCAAGTATCCAGGCACTGATCCAAGCGACCCATATTTCATCAGCGACGGGGGCATTCCTGGTCTTGGAGGCGCCTTGAGTTTTGACGGGAGCGAAGACTTTGTGGAAATAGTGAATAATGACCTTGTAAAAGGATTCAGGAACATGACGCTCGAGGCCTGGATAAACATGAGGGATTTCAGCCCGTACATGGGAATAATAAGCAAATCTTATATGGAATATGAGTTATCAGTTTACTATAACGGCTCCGCTATCTATTTCTTCAGGGGCAACGGCAGCAGCTATACTTCCTGCGGAGCCAGTTACATATTCGAGAAAAACAAGTGGTATCATGTGGCGGCTGTACTGGGCGGGAATTACATCGAGGTGTATGTGAACGGCGTCCGCATAGCCAACTGCCCCGGCCTTGCGCTTGTCCCCCCAAGTCTTGAAAGGAACAACCTCTCCGTAGGAAGGAGGTCGGATAGTGGCAGTGGTTACTTGTATTTTAACGGTCTCATGGACGAGGTGGCAATATACAACAGGTCGCTGACCAGAGAGGAGATAAAGTCCCACGCGAAGGTACTCAGGGGGTCTTCATGCCCGTCCGACGGACGGACGGCCATGCCTCCATGGTGCAGGTATGAGACCGCGCTCTGCCCGTCTTCATCAGAATCCCAGCGGGAGGAGAAGTATTTCAAAGGCACGCCTTCGCAATCATTCACGAGAATAAATCTTGTCCCGGCCGGCGGCAAGGTGCCCGACCCGTCGCAATGCACGTGGATGGACGGGTGCGACTCAACGCAGGCATGCATAACGCCTTTTACAGCGCCGATAGGCGAAAGATGGGTTGGAAGCACCCAAACGCAGCCCGGGACGTGCATCTCTCCGATGTGCTTTAATACATACGAATATTCAGGTGGTGCCGCCAATATCACAAACCAGAGCTGTAATAGCAGCTATCCATTTTACAAGAAATATTATATCAACTACTCTATGTGCGGCTGGTTCAACAGGTCTTCCTGCACGTCGGGTTTATGCGGCTATGCCTATCAGAACCTTACAAACACTTTAGAAAGCCTTGTAATCCAGTCGTCCATCTGCCTGCCATCACAGTGCAACGCCGGCCTGACGTGCACCGGCGTTTCAGGCGAGAAGTACTGCACGGAAGGTTCCTGCGATACCGCGTCGGGTTATTCTGAATGTCCGGGCTGCCCGAATTCCTGCAGCCCGTTTGACAAGTTCTGCTGCAAGACGGACAAAATAATGCGTAAGTGCCTGCAGCAGCAGGACCAGTGCTGCTGGTTCTACCGGGAGTGCTGGCAGTCCAGACAAAACGTATGCCAGGCAAAGCAATACCAATGCTGCAGGCCGTTCCAGACCTGCGTCCAGTCACCGGAATTCGAGAGCGTTGAAGCATGCACTCCGGGGATTAATGGCGCGGCACCACAGACCTCAAGCGGATGCTCCGACGGGTGGATGTGCAGAACCGAGGGAGGCAGCTGCTATCTGTGCGACTTTGTTGCAATCCGCCTCGCCAAGAAGCTCGACAAGGGCTTCGTGGACAGCGTCTTCAGCTATGCGGAGGCCGGGGCCAGGGTGGGGCTGGTCTCCTACGGAACGAATGTCACTGGTTCCCATGAATTCGTTAACAAAACAGAAGGCCAGGCATCTCTGCTGTCCGACATAAGTTCGTATAGCTATCTAACCGGTCAATATGGAGAGACCTGCATAGCCTGTGCCATATATAACGCTTCCGAGCTGCTCCAGAAATCCACTGCGGACAAAAAATACATGGTCATCATGAGCGACGGGGAAGCCAATATCTGCCTGGACGGAAGAAAGCACGGGCAGAGCGAATGCAATGCCGTGCAGGACGCTATTTCCTGGGCTGGAAAAGCCGGAGATGCCGGCATAATAATATACACCATAGGGTTCGGCAGCCAGGCTGGAGAGTCAACGCTGATAGACATAAAGAACGAGGGCGCCCCCGGCAGCACCTATTTCGACGGCAGGGATCCGACACAACTGGAGAACATATATAATGACATCAGCCAGCGCATCGGCAATGCCGGCCTGGACAAAAGCAACAAGGTCTACGGCGAGAAGTCCATGATACTGTCGGCTGCCAAAAGCCCGCCTGTCGCCACATCCGACCCCTTCCCAATAGACCTGCGGGCGGGCGGGCAGCAGGAAGTTTCCCTCTACAGCAGGCTCAGCCTTACCCAGGGCAAGTTCCAAATACTCGTATATTTCTATGACGGATCAGGCAAGCTCATGAATTCCGGGCTGCCCATAGAGGCGTGGAATTTCACTACTTCGCACAGCAAATTCCAGTGGGACTTCTTCCCTGTCAACATCACCCCTGGGGCAGAGAAGGCGTCAATACAGTTCAAGTTTGACAATGCTAACCCCAGCGGAGGAGCGGCAAGCCAGGTATGGATTGACGACGTTTACTTCGGCCCCCCTGTAAGCTGCATGAAGGATGGGAGCATATGGCACTGCGGAGACCTCATGATAAGGAAGGTCAGCGAGGATGGGGAAATGTACCCGTTCTTCGACCGCAGCTCCGTGAACCCTCAGAAGTCGGTGACCCTCAAGGACGCCAACTGCAAGGGATTCTGCAAATACAAGATATACACGTCCAACAATGTCATCGACGCCTACGCGACGTGCAAGTACGAAGGCAATGCTTGATTGGAATCGATAGAAAACTAATCATTGCTGCTGGATTATCCCTTTTATTTCTTCTGACCATAATATAATTATGGGTTACGGAGGTCTGCGCCTGATGCCTTCCACCCCGGTCTACTTGCGCATACTCTTCAGGGACGCCATAGACAGCTGTCTCTCGATGGAAGGCGTGAATTCCAAGCCGGTGACCGACCACATTGCTGAAGGGCTTTTCAGGGGAATCCGCTCGGAAGGATTCTTCTATATCGCAGAAGGCCGGAGGCTGGAAACCCCTGCGGAGATGATGGAATTCGCAGGATCACTTCACCAGATGGGTGATGCCGGTGAGGAGTTCAATGCCCTAGTAGGCATGGGCGATTACACGCTTTTCCTTCTTGGGATGTTCCCCCGAAGCCGTCATGTGGTAAATATCGGGCCTGTGCTGTATAGCGACTACGGCAGGTACTGCTACAGGAGAGCCGGGGAGATAGACGCTGACGTCTTCGGCCATTCAGGGGAAAGGTTTGAAGCCCTGGCGGACTTCTTCCCAAGTTCGGTAAGGGCTGTGAGAAGGATGATGGCGGGGGAACTGAAGAGAGCCGATGAGAGCATGCTTTCATGGGTACCTCTGGTAATGGAACTAGGATTGCCCTAAGAAATGATTGCCCATACGTCATTTTATGATATTCTTCTTGGCGCAATTCTGTATAGGCGCGCCTAGGCAAGAGAAACTCAGAAAAGGCTTAATCCTAAAGATTAAAAGCTTCTTCTTGGTTTTCTGTGGTTGGGCAGACATTCCCTGCAGTACACAGGTCTGTCGCCGCTCGGCTTGAAAGGCACTTCGCAGTCTTTGCTGCAGTCTGCGCACTTGGCTTTGTGAAGTGTCCTTCCGAAGCTGTCCGTCTTTTCTTCTGACATAATGTTTAACTCCTTTTTCCTTGATAATTGGCGGAGCGTACTTAAAAGCGCAAGAAAGGCGAAATCTATTTATTGCAGGAAGGGGTTTATTGTTTGGATAGTAACCCATTTTCCAATAAATAATGAGAAGCGCTAATTGGGAATAACTGAAGAAGGTGCCAGCGGGCATGAAGGCCATAGAAGTCAGGAACCTGGGGAAGGAATTCAAAGGCGGCGTAAAGGCAGTGGACGGCATAGATCTGGACGTGAACGAGGGGGAGATATTCGGCCTCCTTGGGCCCAACGGCGCAGGTAAGACAACGACCATAAGGATGCTCGCGACCATGACAAGGCCGACGCACGGCCAGGCGATGGTATGCGGCATAGATGTCACGGAGAATCCGGATTCCGTCCGCAGGTGCATAGGCATAGTCTTCCAGGATCCGGCGCTGGACGACCAGCTGACGGGGAGGGAGAACCTGGATTTCCATGCCAGGATGTACGGGATGCCGAAGAAGGAGCGGGAAGAGAGGATAAAGGAGGTTCTTGGCCTGGTGGAGCTCTCAGACAGGGCGGACGACCTTATAGAGAAATACTCGGGCGGCATGAAGCGGAGGCTTGAAATAGCGAGGGGCCTGATGCACAGGCCGAAGGTCCTTTTCCTCGACGAGCCGACCATCGGGCTCGACACCCAGACGCGCAGGGTGATCTGGGAGCACATAATCAAGCTTAACAGTGCCTACAGGATCACAATCATCCTCACCACGCATTACATGGAAGAGGCCGATTTCCTTTGCGGTAGGGTCGCCATCATCGACCGCGGCAGGATCCTCGCCCTTGACACGCCGGTGAACCTTAAGGAATCCATGGGCGGCGACGTCATCTCGCTGAAGGTGGATAATGCGCGCAGGATGGCCGCCGTGGCGAAGAAGATGAAGGGCGTCAAGCATTACAAGGTCCACGACAGCACGGTGTCGCTGACGGCGAAGGACGGGGGCAGCAGGATACCGGAAATCATCAAGGCCGCGGAGAAGGCGCACATCGAGATAACATCGGTGGACCTCCACAAGCCCACGCTGGAGGATGTCTTCATCCATTTCACTGGCAAGACCATAAGGGAGCAGGAGCCGGGCGCTGGCGACCGGTTCAGGGAACGGGCGCGGGCCATGCACAGGAGATGATTTGATGGGGACAAGCCTTAACGCTATCTACATAATCTGGCTCAGGGAGATGAAGAAATACGTCAGGAACAAGAGCAGGCTTGTCGGCAACCTCGCAATGCCTTTCTTCTTCCTCGCATTCCTGGGAATGGGATTCAATTCCCTTGGCATCTCAGGCCTGCCCGCGGGAATGTCCTACCTTGACTTCCTCGCCCCGGGCATAGTGGCGATGGGCCTCCTTTTCTCCTCCATGTTCGCAGGGGTTTCCATCCTGTGGGACAGGCAGTTCGGGTTCCTGAAGGAGATCATGGTTGCGCCTGTTGGGAGGACGTCCATAGTCATTGGCAGGATTTTCGCAGGGATGACCAGCGGCGTCATACAGGCTTTCTTCATCCTCGGGATAAGCCTGCTGATGGGCGTGAGGATTACGAGCCTGCCGGGACTTCTGGCTTCGGTTGCGTTCATAATGCTGATAGCCATGTCCTTCGTTGGCCTGGGTATATCCATTGCATCCAGGATACAGGACATGCACGGCTTCCAGCTGATAATGAACTTCCTTGTGATGCCCACTTTCCTGCTGTCGGGAGCGCTGTTCCCGCTGGACAGGCTGCCGGCCTGGCTCGCCGGCCTTTCCTACATAGACCCTCTTACCTATGGCGTGGACGGCCTGCGCGCACTGATAACCGGCACCTCGCACCTGCCCGTGCTGCTTGATTTGGGCATTCTCGGCGGCTTCTGCTTGGCGATGATACTGCTCGCAACTTATCTCTTCAAGAAGACTGAGGTATGAGGAGGCTGTTCCTGTTCAGCCTGTATAGCCCGTGCTTTACATGTCGAAGAGGATGTTCTGCCGAATATTCGTGGGCGTTTTCCCCTGAGCTTGGATTTATCCATGCTGACAAGGTACAAATGTTTCCTCATCTGTGCCTCTTGCCGGCATCGCCAACCAGGCCCCTTCTTCTCATCTCATGGAATATCTTCAGGCAGGCCCAGGCATCCGTTGCCGCATAGAGCACTTGCTTGTCGGTGAGGAAGCTGCGCCCCCAGTTGGTCGTCTGGGCGGACTTTGATATCCTGATGCCAAGGAATATCGCGGCCATGGCCTTGACGCTCCTGGGCGAGCATTCCAGCCTGTGGGCTATGTCCAGCAGGTCAATGAAGCCTTCGCCCCTTACTCCGAGCTCCTTATGCAGAAGCACCATCTCGTGCTTCAGCCCCTGGCCCAGTTTGATGATGTTCCTGTCCTCGAGTATCCGTTTAAGCGCAAATGGCACGCCTGTCCTGCCTACCCTGATGAGGAACGCATGGGTATCGGTAGAAAGCTGCAGCAGGGCGATGGGGTGGCTCTCGCCCCTCCTGAAGCTGGGCCTCGTCTCCGTGTCGAATCCCAGCATCCGGCTGCCTGAAAGGAACCTCGCGGCCCTCTCGGCGCCCTCATGGGAAGACACCACGCTTATCTTGCCGGGGAAGCTCCCCGCAGGCAGCAGATTTATCTCGTCCTTGCTGATGCAGAAAGGCTTCTTGACTGCTGTCTCTTCTGTCACAGTTCCCACCATTAACACTTTGGGGCGTCTAGAATAAATCCTTTGGTGACTATGATATAATATGTCTTATCTAGTCATCAGGCCGTTTGATTATCAAGGAAGAAGGCTTGATGAAATTGGTGAAAGAATCGTATTGGCACTGCCCTCCGGCGGGGCTTTGGAAATCGGGGAAGAAATCAGGATGAATCCGCTGGATAGATGGTTATCACTGGAGCCCGTCCCGGTCACGGACAGGAGGCCTGTGGATTTTTTCGGGTTTACTGTTTGTTACAGGAAGCCGGAATTTTCCACCGGCATCGGTGACAGGTTCATGCGCTATCTGGAAAGCCTGCATGGCGGGCGTCCGGGGAAGCTGCTTGTCGTGACGTCCCTTCCTGCGAAGGGCGGCTCCATGCGCCTTGCATACGGGACCGCCCTCGATAAGACCGCAATAGTCTCGGCTTACGGGGAAATGTTCGGGGAGCCGGACACTGACATGCACGTGGAGAGGGTTGTCAAGGTGGGCATCAGGGAATTCGGCCATCTTCTCGGGCTTGAAGTGCACAACGGGACCCCGAGGAAAACCTCCAAAGGCAAGCTGTGCCCGATGAATGACAGCCCGGAGGGGATGAGCGCCGGGGAAATGTTCGACTCCTTGGATTCATCCTTCTGTGAGGATTGCTATGATGCGCTTCTTAACGAGTGACTTCCTGTCAAGCGGGCGATGGGATTCATAAGTGGTCAAAAAGCTGATTGAAATAATCCCTGAGTATTTCACACCGCTTCGATGGATATAAAAAACTTGGCGGCAATTCTTTACAAAGATAATTTTGGTGTTCGCATGCCCGTAGTTGCTGACAGGAGCCATGTGCTGGAAATTCTCAGAAGGTTCGAGGAAGCCGAAGCGGTGATGCCTGTCATCTGCTATGACGGGCGCGAAGACATGGAGGGTGCGCTTATTGGTGTCAAGAGATATGCCGAAGAGCATGGCATAAAGGATCCCCCTCTGGCGTTGTCAATCACCTACGGCTATCCCGAAATGTCACAGGCGGCAAGGGTCTGGAGATGCCGAAACAAGAAAGCGGGGCTGAAAGCAAGCTTCTCTGATATGGATATACTATGCGGCCCTGATGGTCCGTATTCAGATATCTTGGTTCTTCCACATCTCGACCATGCCGACGCAGAAAAGGAAGAACGGGTATGGAGAGAATTTTCCGATCATCTGGCGACTGTTCTGGTTGATGGTTCGCTCGGTGATAGAACCCTTGATGAGAACATTCGCCTCACTGCCCGAGCCGTTGAGAGATACGGGAAGAAGCTTGTCATAGAAGGCTGCCTGCAAAGACCGGCAGTGGAAGGTGTCCATGGGGCAGAGGCATTGGCTGGCGCGGACACGCCAAGGCAATATGCGGGAATGGCTAGAGATTATGTAAGGCGAACAGGCGTGGACCTGGTTGTTGTGGAACTGGGTTCAAGTCAGCAGGCTGTCGGATGGGCTTCTTACAAGCCTCAGATAGCAAGGGCGGTGACAAAGGCTCTTGGAGGAAGGCATATGCTCGTTCTGCATGGAGGCTCCAGCGTTAAGCCAGAAGCTATGGCAACAATGGGTGCGGATGGCATCGTGAGGTTCAATATGTGGACAAGGATGGCCTATGAGGCCGCACAGGCAGGAGCCAAGGCCGTCCTGAGAGACGCCCAATATGTCTTTACCGGGGACCGGCCGCCAAATGCGCCTCATCAGCAATACCGGACCAGATATAGTGATGCGTACGTCGACCATGCAGCAGCGGTGGTAGGTGAAATTCTTAAAGCCCAGAATTATCGAAAGCTGGCAGAGGTTTGATGACAATGACTTCTGCAATAAGACTCGGATATAACAATAACGGGCTATTGACCTGCATGGAACCTGCACAGGCAATGGATTTTGTAGCCGACCCGTCCAAAGGCCTTGGCCTCCACTATCTGGAATTCGGCCCCCCACCAGAATCTACATATATGATGTACGGGAAGGACCCCTTTGCATTTTCCCGGTATTTTGGGCAGCTGGCCAAGTGCGCGGAAAAGGCCGGGCTCATTGTTCCTGTGGTCTCCTCATGGGTCAGGGATAACAGGGACGTGGCGTCCTTAGACCCGGACCTGCACAGGGCCGGGGTTAATGTGCTCAAGTGCCTGATAGACCTTGGCCAGATTTTCGGGGCGGAGCGCATGATGTCACCTGCTGGCACCATAAGGGGCTATACGACGTCTGAGGAAAGAGCAGCGAGATACAGAAACCTGATGAGTGCCTGGAAGGAGGCAGCGAAATATGCCAGAGGAAGAGTCAAATCGCTGGAAATCGAGCAGATGTCCTGGGAGGATGACCCGCCGCAGACCATCGAGCAGGCAAGACAGATGCTTGCAGAGTTCGATGAGGAACGTGGCAGGCATCCTGACCAGTCAGTTCCAATCCATCTGAGGTACGACATAGGCCACGGGCCAACGCCTCCGCCTGAGGGAGGCGACTGCCCTGAATACCACCCGAAGAACTGGTTCGGTGCATTCCCGGGAAGGATACATGGCGCTCATCTCAAAGGATTCGATTACACAAGGTCGAGCGCAAGGCCTCTGGAGCGGGTGACGAGGCCAGACGGCCCGTCAAGCATGGAAGTCGTGGCATCCCTTGTGAAAGCAATCGAATCTGTGCCATCCGGCGAAGCCCCTGAATATTTCGACCTTGTAATGGAGATAGGCATCCTGAAGGAGAGGAAGCATATCCTCCGCGTTCAGCTGGATGGAATTCGTGAAACTGCAGGCGTTGTGAAAGGGTGCCTTGCAGATTGCGGGTACAGGGACGACGGCAGCGGGACATGGGCAAAACGTGAGCTCCGTCTCTGATTTTTCAGGGCCCGTTTCTCCCATGGTTTAGAATGAGCGTAAAATTTTAAAAAAGCGGGAAACCCCGGTTGTCGCCCACGAGTGTTTAATGGATAAAAAACTTCCTGCCATTTTATAATAGCATGAGCGAAGAGAAGGGGCATCTGTTCGGATTCTGCCACGAGGTCCTCGTAGGCGCCAATTTATGGAACGACGCTGTCCAGAAGATAATACCGGCAATCGCCAGGCAGGGCTATTCGGCCGTCGAGATAGGGATGCCGTTCGTAAGGCCATTGAAACCTCCAGCATTGATAAGTCGTGACGAGAGGCACCTTATCAGGAGCACGGCAAGAGATTGTGGCGTCGCTTTGTACACGCACTGGATAGCCTCGATGGATCCGCAGGGCGCGCTCGTAGATGAACTCGGTTTCTACCCGCAGATTGCGGGGGTCCCTTTGGAGAGGGACGGCACTCCTGCAACGGCCAGGCCGGATGTCTATGATGATGCGATACAGAAAAGGACTTTGGATTTCATGAGCCAGCACTTCGATTTCTGCGATGAGATCGGGGCGCTTGCCTGCACCTTCGGGTCCCCTAAGGCAAGGAACAGGCCGCCCGGGTATAAAGAAAGCGAGCATAATGAAAGGGCAATGAAGTTCTGGTATGAAGTTGGTGATATGCTGAATCAATTCAAAGTGACCTTCTGCCTGGAGCCGCTGGCGGCCTTTAGAGGAAGTAACGGGGAGACGAATCATGTGACCACTGCTGAAGAGGCAAGATGCATTGTTGATGGGGCTGGGAAAAAAGCAAAAAGCGGCCGATTCCGCCTGACGCTCGACTGCAAGGCCATGGCGTCCGAGCAGACCTCCGCGGCGGAAATCATAGCCCAATCCGGGGGTTATGTCGGCCACTTCCATCTCAACGACCCGACAGATGGTAGTAGGAGGGCTCCGGGTTTCGGGTCTTATGACTTCGTCCCCGGATTCAAAGCCTTAAGGGGTATCGATTACAGGGGCGCAGTCTCTGTCGAGCCCTTCGGGCGCGAGCCTAGCGGCGCGGAGATAATGAGGAAATCCTACGAAGCCGTCACGAGGGCGGCGGAAGGGGCCGGCTTCCCGCTTCTGACCTTGGGATGACTAGAAAGTGTTACCCTTTTCACCGTTCTTAAGCAACCTGAGCTCTTCAATCCTGTATTGGGCGCACTGCCCTTTGGACGGCCGGCGCTGCGCCAGGAAGGTCTCGACCACAGAATAGGGATGCTGCCCCGGATCGACCTCGATGCAGACGCCATGGCGGCCGCCATCTGCGCTGTCCTCCCAGACAAGCTGGTATCTCGCCATGATTATTTATCGCGGGAAAATTTATAAGATTGGCGCACAGCCTTTGCAGCAATTGACATGGTTATCATTGACACAGATATCGCGAAAACGTGAAGAACAGGTAAATATATAAGGAAGTATAGAAAGAATAAATGGGATTGAAAATCAATTTAAAGTGAGATAGCATGTCAAGACTTGAGCTGACCATACAGCTGGCAAAGCTGGTGATGATGGGCATATTCCTGGCCATCACCCTCTGGGTGATAACCTCAGGCGGCCTGCCTTGCAGGATCGTCGGCTGAATAACGTGAAACGCTGATATTCAGTTCCTGCTTCCCAGTGGCTGGCGCCTTTGCCTCGCTTCCTCTTCGATGACGACGGACAATCTGGGCGCGAAGCCCACGGAATCAAATACCTTTCCAAGGCCGTCTTCGTTCCCATCCAGCTCTGTTTGCGTGATTACCATTTCTGGTTTTACGATGCCCTTCACAATCTTCCAGCCATTTTCTTGGCTCCTGGCATTGAAAAGGCGGCTGTAAGGGACGTGCCCGTGCGATATCAGCTGATTTCCTATGCTGAAGCCGACCAGATTGGAAAGCGTAGTGAATGTCGATGCGGGCGCAAGTCTGTGGAAGTCAATCTCTGCCTGGCTGCCGGTCGCTTCCGCATCCTCCCTCATGGCGGAGTGCAACCCCAGCATAGCCAGCGTGGCGGCATAGGCTCCCGAGAAGGCATCGCTGTAATCATCGATGCCATCCGAATCGACCGCATGGGCCAGGATATGTTCTCCGCGGGTCATTGGGTCACCAAGCCCGGCGTATGCCTTATCAAAACTCTTCATGAAGAGTATGTCGTATCTGAGCATGCCAGTCTTCGGGTCCCCGCGCATGACGAGGCAGGTGTGCCTTCCGGGACCCGTTGATTCGAGCATGGCATCGAATTCATACTCTGCCGCATAGGCAGCCCGTCCGGATCGCGCACATCGTAGACGCCCAGGATGCGTCCGTTCAACTCCTCCAGCCCGAAAAGCCCCTGCAGGTGCCTCCTGACTCCCAAGGCTTTCCGCCTGAGATAATCGCTGCTCATGAGAAAGAGAATGGATAAAAATTTTAAATAATGGTGAACGGGAATGTGTCAGAATCCGCCATGGATTAAAACATATAAGAAGCCAGACTGGACAGGGACGCGGCAAGCCTGTCAGTCCAGTGCCCTCTTTGGGAAGCAGTTGGCTTCTGGCCGGCCGTCCTGCTGTGGGGCACCCATGTGCGATGAGATGCTGAGCCTGCATGCCTTACAGCCCGGGCCAGGGTTGGCAGCGAAGCCTGGTATTCAAAGAAGAAATCCGGATATTCCGGGGCCATGATAATCACTTCTCCGGCATGGATGTTGCTCAAAGGGTCGGGCGTCAGATACCTTACCATGATGCCCCTGCCAGTAGTGGGTCCTTCGCCCATGGGGACATCGGTATCCAGAATCTTGACCTTCCTGACATAGGCACCCGCATTGAAATTCGGATTTTGCTGCCCGCGCCCGGATACATAGGGAGGCAGCTCGCATACTTCGTCGCCAGGCGCCAATCCCAGTTCCTCGGCGGTGCCTATCTCCAGGAGCGCCTCCTCGCCGGGGCGCACGCTGCGGAGATTGTCCCCCTTGAGATACCTTACCCTGATCCTTCTGGTGCCGCTATCGCTAGGTGCTTGCATGTCGAGAATTTGGATTTCAGCGCCATCATGGCAATCGGTCATATAAGCGCCGCCATATGCCCTCATATCAGGGACTCCGCCAGAATTATAGGGCGCGGCGCGGCCGGGGACGAATGGGGCATTTCGTATAAGCACATCGCCCTCTCGCAAACCCGACACTTCGGCCATTGGCATGCTTTACAATAATATATTGGCTGAGCAAGCTTATTAATTTACCAAAAAATGAGTAATTATTTTACTACTCGGCATCAGCTTAAAAAATTAATATCCAATCATCATCCATGAAGGATTTCTTTGTCTCATATCTTGTGAAGGGCGGGACCGGGGATTACGTGGCATTCGGAACGGTTAAAGTCACCACAGAAACCCCCCACCGCGCAAGGGCCGAATTCGAAAGGCAACTGTCCAGGATTCAGGAACAACTGCCGCCTGGGTACAGGGACCCGTCGTTCATTCTGGAGCCTCAGATCGTATACGATGACCCTAAAAGGATTCGCGGGTCAAGGCTGCCCGTACTGGGAAGGATAGATTTATGAATAATCCCTGAAATGCCTTTTAATACCTTGCATGCAAACTCTAAATATCATCTAAAAGGAGGTAAATAATGGAGGCTAAACTCAATACTCTGATTTCTGTTCTGGTGATATCTATTCTGCTGTTTTCAGTTACTGCTGTGGCTGCCCTAGCGAACGATGACGTGAAGGATAAATCCCCAGTGATGAAAGACCCCGACATCGAAAGGATCGATCTGGTGCACTACCTGAAACCGAATAGTCCGGGGAAACCGGCAAAGACAGAGACCTGCTACAAGCTGCTGGGCGTGAAGTGGACATCACTTCCCGTAAGCTATGCTATAAATCCGGCCAACCCCCAGGGACTG
>Ga0315293_10004356_pt1 | contig 13475 bp, 13 predicted proteins | sample YL17G13_20_MG_FD_203071 | JGI IMG/M metagenome (GOLD analysis project Ga0315293, IMG submission 203071) | Sediment microbial communities from Yellowstone Lake, YNP, Wyoming, USA - YL17G13_20 | ecosystem: Environmental > Aquatic > Freshwater > Lake > Sediment | place: USA: Wyoming | collected... | reverse complement strand
TGACTGCTGCGGCCCGTCCTGCGTCCGCTTTTCCCCGACATTCCCAAAGACGACCCGGCCCTCGGCAACATCGTCGCCAATCTCACCGCCAACACGCTCGGGCTTGGAAACTCTGCCACGGCCCTGGGTCTAAAAGCCATGGCGGAGTTGCAGCGGCTGAATCCCAACAAGAACATCGCCAGCAATTCGATGGTAACTTTTCTGGCGATGAATGATTCCTGCATCACCCTGGTTCCGGCCACCGTCATCGCCGTGAGATCCTCGGCCGGATCGGCGAACCCGACCGAAATAATCGGCGCCGTAATCCTGGCGACGGCGATTGGTTTTTCCGTGGCCATCGTGGCCGCCAAGACGCTGCAGCGCTTTCCGGTTTTCCGAATTCAAGCGCCCACACCGGAGGCGCAAAATGTCTGAGCTGCTGGCCGCTGCGCTCCGTATCATTTCTGATTGGGCCATCCCCCTAATCGCCGGATCCATTGTCTTGATCGCTCTCTTGCAGCGGGTCAAAATATATGAGGTTTTCATCGAAGGCGCCAAGGAAGGTTTCAATGTCGGAGTGCGGATTATCCCTTATTTGGTCGCGATTCTTTGCGCCATCGCCTTTTTTCGAGCCTCAGGCGCGTTGGATCTTCTGTTGAAAATGGTGGCGCCGGTGACCAACCTTTTGGGAATGCCGCAGGAAGCTCTGCCCATGGCGTTGGTGCGACCGCTATCGGGCAGCGGCGCCTTGGGAATTATGTCCGAAACGATTCAAACTCACGGGCCGGACTCCTTCATCGGGCGCGTGGTTTCCGTGATGATGGGATCCACCGAGACAACGTTTTACGTCCTGGCAGTATATTTTGGATCAGTGGGCATTTCCAAAATTCGGCACGCCATGTGGGTCGGCCTGATCGCCAATGCGGCGGGATTGCTGGCGGCCGTATGGGTCTGCCGTTGGATTTTTTCTAACTAACAGGGCGCACCGAGGTGCGCCCTTGTTGATTTCGCCCCATCAAGATTTGCCCTACGCCTTTTCCCATTCGTGGCGCGCTCCCGGTTCGATCTTTTGGTAGAAGACCTTCTCGGAATTTTGTCGGAATCCCAAATGCTCCAGTAGGGCGCGCGTGGGAGCGTCCTTCTCCTCCGTGTTGGCCCAGAAGCGGCGAACGCCGATCGTGTGGAGCTCCTGTACCCCCTTCTCCAGCAGGTGCCGTCCGACTCCTCCACGGCGATGCGAAGGTTCCACATAAACGTCAAAGAGGATGCCGATGCGATAGTCGAAGATTCTCAGCGCCACCGCCCAGAGATACCCCACCACCTCGCCGTCATCTTCGGCCACCAGAATGACGTCCTTGCCGCGGCTGGATAGCCCGGAGAGTCGAAAGCTGGTCATGACGTCGGGGGCTTCCTTGTGAGCTTCAAGGTCCTCGGAGATATGCAGTGAACTGAGGCTGCTGCGATCTTTCTCTTCCGCCGGACGAATGGTCATGGTGGTCTCCTGGGCAGATGATAATCCATGGACTTTTCCTAATATAAGGCCCAGGGCACCCCACAGTCAAGGGAATTTCACGCCTTAGGAAATCATTCCAAGTTTTCCCGAAGCGTGCGCTTTGTGCTTGACATGCCCTGAGTTTTTGCTTAAATTATGCCAAATTCGATCCTTGGAGACGAAATTGAAGTACGCAACATCACGGCTTCTGATCTTAACCCTGCTGGGCTTGCTGAGCGGCTGCGCCGAACGGCAGGACGCCAACTTGCCGGGCAATGTCTTGGCCTATCTGGGGCGGGCAGCGGTGCGAGGCGTCGCCTACGACGTGGCTTATGCCAACGGTTTGGCTTACGTGGCGGATGAACCCTTCGGCATCAGCATCTATGATTTGACCGATCCGGCTTCGCCGGTGTTGGTAGATTCGCTGGCGCTGCCCTCTCCCGAAGTCCGGTTGGTGTCCATTGACTCATCGGGGCGCGTGCTGGCAGTGGAAAACGGCAGCTTGCGGTTGTTCGATCTACAAACCGGCGCCTACCTGATGGATGTCGGCAGCGGATTGAACGCGGAAGTCGAGATGATCTACGACGGCGTAGACCTGAAAGTCTATATCTGCGACCGTAGCTACACCGATGGCTTCCATTACCAGGTCTTTCCGGACACCAGCAGCAGTGATTCCTTGAAACTCGGCGCGCTGTCCTATACCAGCGGCTATACCACCTGGGATCCCAACAAGATTCTTAATGGTTTTGCCAGGATTGCGAACGATCGCGTCTTCGTCACCGAGGATCTTTATGGTCTCCTCCTTTTGGACCTGGCGGCTTCAAATCCGGCGGCAATTTTGGGTGAATTTAACACCCCCGGCGCAACCCGGGATGCCGCCGCATCTGGCAATCTCCTCTGCCTGGCCTCCGGCTATGAAGGCTTGCTTATCTGGGACATCACCGATCCGGTAAATCCCAGTTCTCTCGCCCAGCTTGCCATCACCAATGCAACCGACATCGAATACGTGGAGATCTCCGGCCAGCGCGCTTATTTGTTGGACACCAACGACGGCGCGTTCGCGGTGGACATCTCCAATCCCTCGAACCCCATGCTGGTGGGCCAGTTGCCGACCTCCGACCCCAATAATTTCTGCTTGGCGGGAGATCTAATTCTGATCGCGGATCAGGACATGGGTCTGGTCGTCGGTCAGATACTGTACTAAGTAGTTTGCACTATGGCTCGAATTCGCGCCCTCCTCTTCGACCTCGATAACACCCTCGTGGACTTCATGAAAATGAAGCAGGCGGCCGTCCACGCTGCCATCGAGGCCATGGTGGACGCCGGGCTGGACATGTCGCCCACGGATGCCGGACGGCGCATCTGGGCCATCTACGATGAAGAGGGGATCGAGTCGCAGGAGGTTTTCGACCATTTCCTGACCGAGCGTTACGGCGGCATCAACTACAAGCTGCTGGCGGCGGGGATTATCGCCTACCGGCGGGCCCGCGAAGCCGCCATGGTGCTCTATCCGCACGTCAAATTCACGTTGGTGGAATTAGTGCGGCGCGGTTATCGCCTGGCGGTCCTTTCCGACGCGCCGGCCAAACAAGCCTGGTTGCGCCTCTGCGCGCTGGGTCTGCACCATTTTTTTGAAACCGTCATCACCTTCGAAGATACCGGCCAACGCAAACCGCACCCCCGCCCCTTCCAAAAGGCTCTGGCAGCCCTGGGCGTGACGGCAGATGCGGCACTCATGATCGGCGATTGGCCTGAGCGCGACATGGCCGGCGCCAAGGCGGTGGGGATCCGCACCGTTTTCGCCCGCTACGGGGACACCTTCAACGTAACACATTCCGGCGCCGATCGTGAAATTGACGACATATCTGAGTTGCTGGCCCTGTTGGACAATGCAGATTTCAACCGCTGATTTCTGCAAATTATATGCTTGATGACCGAATCCTGAATCCCGATTCCTGTATCCTATGAAGAAGATCGCCACCGCCGAAGAGATGCGTCGGCTGGACGCGGCAGCCATCGAGGAGGGCGGCCTCCCCGGGATGGTCCTGATGGAGAACGCCGCTCTGGGCACTCTGCGCGTCATTCGCGAAAATCTGGGCGTTGAGCTGCGCCGGCGCAAAATCATTATCGTTTGTGGCAAAGGCAATAACGGCGGGGATGGCTACGCTCTGGCACGCCATCTCTTCAACCGCGGCGCCGAAGTTCGCGTGCTCTCCTTTGGCTTGCTGTCAGAATTGAAGGGAGACGCGGCGCAGAACGCGCGCATCTACCAGAACATCGGCGGTACCATTTTGGAGCTGCGCCAGGGCAGCAGCCTCCCCGATCTGCCGTCCTCCGATCTGATTGTGGATGCTCTCTTGGGGACAGGGCTTGCCGGACCTGCTAAAGGCCTGGCGGCGCGGGGCATTGAATGGGTGAATGCCCGGCCCGAGCCGGTTCTTTCGATGGATATCCCGTCAGGTGTGGAAAGCGATACGGGTCAGGCGCACGGGCCGGCCGCCCAGGCGAACTGGACGGTCACCATGGGTTTGCTGAAGAGGGGTTTGGTGCTGCCGCCCGGCCGCGACCTGGCGGGCGCGATCACCATTGCGAACATCTCGCTGCCGCCGCGGGTGCGCGCCGGGTCCCAGATCCACTTCAATCTCCTCGAAAAAGCGGATATTCGGGCCATGCTGCCGCGGCGCGCTCCGACCGCCCACAAAGGCGACTGCGGACGCGCCTTTGTCCTGGCGGGATCGCCCGGAATGACGGGGGCGGCCGCCCTCTGCTCGCAGGCCACGCTGCGCATCGGCGCCGGCCTGGTGATCTTGGGGATACCGACCAGCCTGAATCCAATCCTCGAGGTCAAATTAACCGAGGTCATGACCCGCCGCCTGGCCGAGAACTCCGAAGGATGCCTCTGCCTCGAAGCGATGCCGACCATCGAGGAGATCGTCTCTTGGGCCGACGTGGTGGGCATAGGTCCGGGGCTGTCGCAGCATCCGGATACGGAGCAGACGGTGCGGATGCTCTTGGCGACCATCAATAAGCCGCTGGTGATTGATGCCGATGGGCTGAACGTTCTGGGGCGCGAGAAGGAATTTGCCGGAATGCTCCCCGCGGGATCCATCCTGACTCCCCATCCGGGCGAATTCTCGAGACTCTGCGGAAAGCCGATTTCGCATATCCTGGCTCACCGCGTGGATCTGGCCGCCGAAAAGGCCGCGGCTTGGGGGGCGGTATTGGTGCTCAAGGGGTCGCCGACCATCATTGCCGATCCCGGAGGAGAGGTTTACTGCAATCCGACCGGTGGGCCGGCTCTGGCCACCGGAGGATCCGGGGACGTCCTAACCGGCATGATTCTGGGGCTTCTGGCTCAGGGCTGCCCGCCGGTTCATGCCGCCTGCGCCGGAGTGTATCTGCACGGGCTGGCGGGGGATATTGCGGCGCGCGAGATCGGCATCATGGCCACCGTGGCGGGTGACGTGGATCGCCTGATCCCCCGAGCCATACGAGAAGTTTGCCCGGACGTCTGATGCCCAGAAACTCCGATGCGACCAAGCCGACGCCGCTGCGCCTTTGGGGCCCCTTTGTTTTTTGGGTAGTGGCGATATTCGCGTTCTCTTCTTATCCCAAGGCGATTATCCCGCATAGCAAGTACTTTTCCTGGGATAAGCTGGCGCATCTGGTCGAATTTGGCATTCTAAGTTATCTGACGGCGCGCGCCCTTCGTTTTTCCGGCCTCCGCGGGTTGGCCTCCCGGTATCTGTGGATCACTTTAGGCTTCGGCCTGCTGTATGCCATCAGCGATGAGTTCCATCAGCTTTTTGTGAAGGGGCGCTACGCTTCGGTCTATGACGTCGTGGCGGACTTTGTCGGGGTGCTGCTGGGAGCGCTGCTGTTTGCCAATCTATTGCGCCGAAAATCGGGTTTGCCTCGGGTCAGTTCTTGAAATCGCGAAATATGCCAAACAAATTGACGGATCATAAAATCGTGGAGTAATCCTTATGGCACGTTCACTGAATAAGGTCATGTTGATCGGTAATCTCGGGCGAGATCCCGAGCTCAAGGCCACGCCTTCGGGAACCCAGGTCGCCACGTTTTCGATTGCCACCAACCGGAAGTGGAAAGACAAGAACGGGGAATGGCAGGAAGACACGCAGTGGCATAACATTGTGGCCTGGGCTCAGCAGGCGGAGTTTATCGCGACCTACCTGAAAAAAGGATCGCGCATTTACGTCGAGGGTCGCCTGACACACCGCTCCTGGGAAGGTCAGGATAAGCAGAAACACTACATCACCGAAGTGGTGATGGAAAATATGGTGCCTCTGGACGCACCGCCAGAGGGCGGGCGCGGGGCGGGCAAACGCGAACCGATTCCGCCGCCGCCTCCCGAATCGCCGGATGCGGGCGGCCCCACGGATGGCGAAGACGTCCCCTTTTAGAAAAATCCGCGATCGTTCCCGGCTCCATTTGCGGCTTGATCGAATCGGCGGTTATCCCCGGTTTGCGGCAACATGCTAACTCTGCCTGAGCAGTTCTTCGCCACCGCCCGGCTCAGGCCGCAGAAATGCGCCCTGCGCTACAAGCAGGGCGGGGTTTATCGGGATCTGACTTTCGCTCAGGTTGAGGCCGCCATCCGTCAGGTCGGGTCGGCCCTGATGAAGCTGGGCTTGCGGCCCGGCGACCGCTTCGCTATCCTCTCCGAAAACCGCCCCGAATGGGTCATGGCCGATCTGGGCAGCATGCTGGCCGGAGCCGTCACAGTACCCATTCATACCACGTTCAGCGCTCGCCTTGCCGCGGAAGTTCTGAAGAACTCCGGCAGCCGCTTCCTGTTCAGCTCGGGATCGGAACAGCTCAGAAAAATGTTGAGCGTAATCGCTGAACAGACTGATCTTGAGAAGATCATCTTGCTGGAAGCGGAGCCTCCGCTGGAATCGAATCAAAGCAAATTTCTGCCCTGGTCGGATTTCCTGGCGCTTGCCGACCAAACCGCCTCCTTTCCCGCCGCCTCACCCGATAATCTATGCACGCTGCTCTACACCTCCGGCACGACCGGCCGCTCCAAGGGCGTGATGCTTACCCATAAAAACTTCTTATCCAACGCGCACGCTGCATTGCAAGCGATCCCCTTCAACGACCGCGATACCCTACTCTCCATCTTGCCCCTCTCTCATGTATTGGAACGCTGCGGCGGCTATTACGCCGCTTTGGTCATGGCCGGCGCCACGATCGCCTATGCCAAGAGCTTGAAGGAGATTCCCGAAAACCTGCGGGAAGTTCGACCCACCGCTCTGGTCCTGGTGCCGCGCCTCTTTGATCAGATCTACGAACGCATCCAGCAGGAATTTTCAAAGCGGGGCAAATTCGCCCGGAAGATCTTCCGCTGGTCCTTGAGTCTAACCTCCGGCACCCCGGCACACTATCTGGCAGATAGGCTGATTTTCCGCAAAATCCGAGAAAGATTCGGGGGCAGGCTTCGCTTTGCCATTTCCGGCGGAGCGGCGCTAAATCCCCGTGTGGCGATATTCTTCCGCCGGATCGGCATTATCATCTGCGAGGGCTACGGCATGACGGAAACCTCGCCGGTGATTTCGGTCAACCGTCCCCGGCGGGTCAAGATTGGAACTGTAGGGCCTCCGTTGGAAGGAGTCCAAATCCGAATCGCCGCCGATGGCGAAATCTTGGTCAAAGGCGAGGGCAATACTCGCGGCTATTGGCAGGATGAGAAGGCTACTCAAGATCTTATTGACCCTGAAGGGTGGCTCCATACTGGAGATCTGGGTGCGGTGGATGAAGAGGGCTTTCTTAAGATCATTGGCAGAAAGAAAGAAATGCTGGTGACGGCGAGCGGTAAGAATGTCTATCCCGAAGCGCTGGAATCCAAATTAAATGCATCACACTTTATCGCGCAGTCCATGGTAGTGGGCGATGGCGAGAAATATTTGGCGGCGCTGATTGTCCCCGATAAAGTGAATTTTGCAGCTTTTGTGCAGGAATCCGGCCTTTCCGAGTATGGCTTCGAGGCGCTTCAAGACCATCCAGTGATCAGGGCGCTCTACCGACAAGAAATAGACCTGGCTCTGGCCGACGCTGCTCAATACGAAAAAATCGCCAAATTCCGATTGCTACCCCAGGAATTCTCCATCGAGCGCGAAGAGCTAACGCCGTCCCTGAAAATCCGTCGCCATATCATTGTCCAGCACTACCGCAGCGAGATCCAGGGCCTGTTCCGATCCCAATCCTCAGCCTAATCCCCCCAAAATGCAAGGGACGGAGGATCACCTCCGTCCCTGCCGAAATCATCGCAGCGGTCTGCCGGTCGGAATCAGTTCCCGCCGCCGAAAGATTTCATCAACATCCATACACCCCAGATGATCGGGTCATAGCCTTGCGGAATGCCGCCGTCAATCGGATCATGGCGTCTGAAAGTGGGCGGCTGGTCCGGTTCGCGAGAAAAGTCGGGCTTCGGGTATCCCACGGGATCAATGCCACTGGGAATGCCCCCATCAATGGGATCGTGACGCATGAAGGTGGGGGACAGGTCCAGCCCATTCCAAATGTCTGATTGAGGCGCTACCGCCTTGGAATGATCAATGACTCTAGCCTGCGAAATTCCCACGATCAGGCACATCAGCATTGCTGCTAAAAGCATCCGGCGCATCATGATTACCTCCTTAATTTTGTCCACGTCTTGGTCTTGATCGTGATATGGGCAAAGCTGATGCCAAATAATGGGGGGCAAAACAAGACCCTAATAAACAACAAGTTAAAATGGAAAACGATTTGGCAATCAGCCCCGCCTGTCGCGATATTTGACACCTCCGGCCATCCGCCATGATCTAACTTATTAAATTTATTATTCTTATGATCAAGTGGAGAAATTGACATGGCTATTTGATTGATTATTATGACCTTAGATTCGGCCTGAGCGAGCGCGAACAGCCGATGCCGGCCCCAGCGTGAACCACCTCCGCCTGCCGATCTTTGTGCTTGACTTTAGGCCAAAATATTGTTATCTTGTAGCCTAAATAATCCGAGGGCGCGCTTGAAGGGCAGAATGAAGATTCACATATTCGTCAGGCTATTCTGGATCGCTGGTTTCATTTGGCCGCTACGGCTGCCGGCGCAGGATGTGTTCTGGCAGCGGCAGGTGCAGGGGTATTTGAATGGCACCTATATGGCTTTTTACCACGGCGGAGCTGAGTTCACCAAGCCTGTGCTGGCCGATCTGGATGGAGATGGCGACGGGGACCTCTACGTCGGCGAACACGATGGATACTTGAATGTATTCGAAAATTTGGGCGGCAATCCCCCGAATTGGCTGTGCTTGACCACCGCCCTGGATTCGATTGACGTCGGCAAGCAGAACGCTCCAGCCTTCTGGGACATTGATCTGGATGGAGATTTGGATCTGTTCATCGGCGAAGAGGACGGGAATATTTGGTATTATCAAAACGTGGGAACTCCGGCTGCGCCACAGTGGTCTTTTCAGACCAGCAATTACGGTCTGATTATGGTGGATCATCACGCCATTCCTTTCTTCCACGATCTCGACGCCGACGGGGATGATGATCTCTTGGTGGGCCATAACAACGGCGGCGCGGCGCTCTTCCTGAATGCGGGCTCGCCGGGCAGCCCGCTCTGGAGTTACCAGACCGCTTATTACCAGAATATCAATGTCGGCTCAAAATCCGCCGCCGTAGTCTTCGACGTGAACGGCGATGATCTGGGCGATCTCTTCATGGCCGGGCTGGAAGGCCGCGTTCACTACTACCGCAATAGCGGCCCGCCGCAAAATCCCAGCTACCTCGACATGGGCGTGATTTATGATGTGGGCAATAACGCCATTCCCACCCTGTGGGATTTGGACGATGACGGCGATCTGGACATGATGGTGGGAGAAGCGGACGGCAATGTCAACTACCTGACGAACACCGGCTCTCCGACAGCTCCCGATTGGACCTTCACGCAGTTGAATCTCGGTTATTTTGATGCCGGATTTTACAGCAAGCCGGCTTTGGTGGATATTGACGATGACGGCGATCTGGACCTCTTCATCGGCAAGGTGCCTTCCGGAATGGCCTTCTTGGAAAACCTTGGGACGCCCGACTCCGCGGCCTGGAATCTGGTAACCACCTCTTACGAAAACATCAATCTGTCCCTCCAGGAAGCTCCGGCCTTCGCCGATCTCGATGATGATGGCGACCAGGACATGCTGATCGGATCGGAGGACGGCACCTTGACCTACCTCCAGAACATCGGCACGCCCCAGGTTCCTGTTTGGGATTCGCCGGTGTATAATTATGCCGGTATAGACGTAGATTACAACTCCGCACCCGCCTTCGCCGATGTGGACAATGACGGGTTGCTGGATCTTTTCGTCGGCTCCTATGCTGGAACTCTGCGTTATCTGCATAACAACGGCACTCCCTCGGCGCCCTCTTGGATGGATTTGGGGAATTATCCCGGGATTGACGTAGGCGCCTATTCGGCTCCAGCTTTTGGAGATCTCGATGGCGATCAAGACCTCGATCTGCTGATCGGCAACGGCGGCCTGGGGGGATTCGTGGGATTTTATCGCAATCAGGGAACGCCGCAATTGCCCTCTTGGACACTGGAGACGGCCTACTATCAGAACTGGGATTTCGGCGATCATTCTGCGCCCTGCTTCGCGGATCTGGATGCTGATGGGGACTCTGATCTGCTCATGGGATGCGAATCGGGTGGGATCTATTACTACCGCCACATCGGCTTGATCCTGGATGTTCAACTGACCCTTCTGCCCTATGACCCGCCCATCATCATTCCGCCTGAAGGGGGATCATTCCAATACATCATCCGGGTGGAGAATAATGAATCGCAGCCCGTGCCGGTCTTGATCTGGACGGAATTAACCCTGCCGAATGGCGACAAATACGGCCCTCTGATCAGCCAGCAAGTAAACCTGGCCCCGGGTGTTGCCAGCCAATTGCAGACACAGGTCATCCCAGATACGTTTCCCAACGGTGAATATACTTGCACCGGCTATGTCGGCGCCGACAGCATCCTAATTTACAGTCAGAATTCGTTCGCTTTATCGAAAGACGATACGCTGGGCATTGGAAACCCGGGATCGGCACTGCCACTGCCCACGGAGTACCAATTAGGCCCCATTTTCCCCAACCCTTTCAACAATGAAGCGACGATTCACTACCAATTGCCGGCGGCCGGCACCATTGAGCTGGAGCTTTTTGACCTGAATGGCAAGAGGGTGGCCGCATTGGCGGCGGGCTGGCATTCGGCCGGAGAGCATCAGGCTCGCCTAAAGGCAAAAGAATTGTCATCCGGCCTTTACTTCGTGCGCCTGAAAACCGAAAACTGGATGGGCATTCAGAAGCTATGCCTTATCCAATAGCGGTCAAGGAACAAACGGCCCTTATGGGCATTTAAATACCCTGCAATCATAAACAGCGATAGTTTAGTATTTTTCTGAGGATCTAATGGCCAAAGGCGTCAGGGCAGTCAAAAGAGTCACCAAGAAAGAACTGAAAGAGGACAAATTCGTCACCAGCTACTTTCAGGCGCGTAAGTACTTTGAAGAGCATCAAAGCATGTTTTTAAAGATCGCCGGCGGAGCAGTGCTGGTCATCGCGCTGGCGGCCTTTTGGATTATGTCGAAATCGGGAGCGCAGTCCGAAGCCGCCTATGAGCTCAGCATGGCCATCTTGGCCTCCCAAACGGGGGACGCACCGGCTTTGGCAGACAAATTCACCGACATCAGCAAGCGCTATTCCGGCACCGAATCTGGAGACGCCGCCCGGTTCTACCTCGGCAAGCTCCGTGCCCAGGAACATAATCCGGCAGAAGCCCTGAAGCTTTATGAAGAATTCCTGCGGCACGCCTCGAAGGGCAGCTATCTCTATCCCGCGGCGCTGGCGGGAAAAGCCGCCTCCCTGGAGGATCTGGGCAAGCCGGGCGAGGCAGCCCAATTCTACCTGCAGGCCGCTGAGGCACGGGCTGACGCTTTCGCTCAAGGGGTATTCCGTTTGGATGCCGCTCGCTGCTGGATGGCGGCTGGCGAGGAGGAGAAGGCGCGCCAGCAATATCAATATGTCGAGGAGCATTATCCTCAGACAGCCTTTTCCCAAAAGGCCCAGGACGGCCTGGCCCAATTGTAGAATTTTTGGGCAATTTTTGCTTGCTTTGGGGCAGTAAAAGGCTTAAATTGAGGGCGGAAAGTGGGTCTAAGATCCCACTTTTTTGTTTGAATTGACGAAAATGGACTCTCTTGAACTTGAAAATAAGCTCCGTCTCTTGGTTGAGGCGGCTGGATTTCGCTTGTTGCATTCTCATTGGCTGCCGCGCAAGAACCGGCCGCAATTGCGGGTCATTGCCGACGCCGAGGACCACAACATCACGATTGCGGAGTGTGCCGAGCTTTCCCGATCCATCAGTGATCTGCTCGATTCCTATCCCCATGATTTTCCCGATTATAGGTTGGAGGTTTCGTCTCCGGGTTTGAATCATCCGCTGGTTCAGTGGCAATACCGGAAGAATCTGGGACGGCTGGTGGAAGTGCAGTACAGCGAAGATGGACTGGGGCGCAGCTTTCGGGGGGACTTCATTTCCTTCACGGATGATGAGATTGGCCTGAAAGATCAGGAGCAGGTTCGCACTATTCCCCTGCCCTCGGTCCGTCAGATTCTGGTCTTGCCCCGGATTTAAACCTCGATCCTTCATAAACGTATCAGCTTTGAAGAAACCATTCAGCCATAAACAAGGGTACCGCCCATGCGTTTGATCTGCAGGAGCTTGACGCGATGAATCACGAAATAGCGGACGCCATTTCGCAGCTTCTTCGCGAACGGCACATTGAGAAGCAGGCTTTTCAGGATCTGATCGAGAGCGTGTTTCTCTCCACCTTGAAGAAAAAGTTCGGATCGGCCGACAATTACGATGTGATTTTCAACCTGGATAAAGGCGACATCGAGATCTATTGCGAGAAGCAGATTGTGGCCGATGACGGCGTGGAAGATCCGGCCCTCCAGATCGGCATCAGCGATGCCCGCAAGGTGGACGGGGATTTCGAAGTCGGCGATGATTTCGTTGAAATCGTGGATTACCATAAATTCGGCCGCCGCCTGATCACCGCCGCCAAGCAGAATCTGGCGCAGAAGATCAAGGAGGTCGAGAAGGAAAACGTCTACCGCGAATTCACCGACCGCGTGGGCGAAATCATCATGGGCGACGTCCACCAGGTCAACCGGCAGGAGATTCGCATCAACGTGGGTCGCACCGAGGTGATACTGCCGCGCGAGGAGGCCATCTACAACGAGCGCTACCGCCGCGGCGACACCCTCCGCGCCATCATCAAATCGGTGACGAAAACGCCCAAGGAGCCGCAGATCATCGTGAGCCGCGCGGATCTCAGTTTCGTGCGCCGTTTGTTTGAATTGGAGGTTCCCGAAATCTTCGATGGCATCGTCGAGATTCGCAAGATCGTGCGGGAGCCGGGGGATCGCACCAAGATTGGCGTGGAATCCAACGACAAGCGCATTGATCCGGTCGGAGCCTGCGTGGGCCTGAAGGGCGTCCGCATTCAGGCCATCGTGCGCGAGCTGAATAACGAAAAAATTGACATCGTGCCATATGCGACCGATCGCAGCCTGCTGATCCACCGCGCGCTGGCGCCGGTCACCCCGCTGGAGCTGATCCCCGACGACGAGAATAACCGCGTCATCGCGGTCATCCCCGATGATCAGATGTCCATGGCCATCGGCCGCAAGGGGCAGAACATCCGGCTGGCTTCCGCGCTCGTGGGGGTGACCATCGAGCCGATCAAAGAATCCGAATTCTATGAAGAGGAGGAGCTGAAACTTGAGGATATCGAAGGACTGACGCCGTCGGTCAAGGAAAAGTTGAAAGAAGCGGGCTATGCCAATGCCGAACAGGTGCTGGACGCCGGCAAGGAAAAACTGATGGAAATTCCCGGCATCGGCGAAGCGACAGCTCAGAAAATCCTCGAAACGCTCGGGGTGTA
>Ga0315293_10004355_pt1 | contig 13475 bp, 11 predicted proteins | sample YL17G13_20_MG_FD_203071 | JGI IMG/M metagenome (GOLD analysis project Ga0315293, IMG submission 203071) | Sediment microbial communities from Yellowstone Lake, YNP, Wyoming, USA - YL17G13_20 | ecosystem: Environmental > Aquatic > Freshwater > Lake > Sediment | place: USA: Wyoming | collected... | reverse complement strand
CGCCTTCCGCGGAAAAAGGCAAAGGCCCGGAGATATTGGAGCAGGCCTACCAGATCGCCCGGGAGATCCGCGAAGGGGCGGATAAATACGCCGATGAAGTCCTGGCCAATCTGGAATTGAGCACTACTCGTGTTTTAAGGACGATCAAGGCCGGCCGGGAGCGGCTGTCGCAGACCGGCAAACAGGAGGATGTCAGTGCACCGAGCAGATAACCGCCGGGCCGACCAGATCCGCCCGGTGAAGATCACCCGTAATTATTTAAAGTATCCCGAGGGATCGGTCCTCATCGAAATGGGGGATACCCGGGTGGTTTGCGCCGCCACGGTCGAAGATTACATCCCGCCCCACAAGAAAGGCAGTGGGGAGGGATGGGTCACCGCCGAATATTCCATGCTGCCCCGCGCCACCAAGCAGAGAACTCCCCGGGAACACGCCCATGGGCGGGTAAGAGGCCGGACTCATGAGATCCAAAGATTGATCGGCCGTTCCCTGCGGGCAATCATGGATTTTAAAAAATTGGGGGAGAGGACCATTACCGTGGATGCGGACGTGATCCAGGCGGACGGCGGCACGCGCACCGCCTCCATTACAGGTTGTTTTATCGCCCTGTACGATGCCGTCCAGAAGCTCTTAAGGGATAAAAAAATCGAGAAGAACCCCATTAAAGAATTTTTAGCCGCGGTTTCGGTGGGAATAGTGGAGGGAACTTCCCTGATCGATCTAAATTATGAAGAAGATTCCCAGGCGGAGGTGGACATGAATGTAGTGATGACGGAGGATCTTAATCTGGTGGAGGTGCAGGGGACCGCGGAGGGAGCGCCCTTCTCCAAGAAACAGCTGGATCAACTGCTGGAGCGGGCTGAGGAAGGCATAAAAGATCTGATCAAAATCCAAAAGAAGGTCTTAAAGAAATGAAAGGCGTGATATTAGCGGGGGGCAGCGGCAGCCGGCTGTATCCTTTGACCAAGGTCACCAACAAGCACCTTCTGCCGGTCGGCAAAATCCCCATGATCTATCATCCCATTAAAAAACTTACCGAAGCGGGGATCAAGGATATTCTGGTGGTGACCGGCGTGGAGCACATGGGGGAAGTGGTCAATCTTTTAGGTTCGGGGAGAGATTTCAGGTGCCGTTTTACTTATAAAGTGCAGGATGAGGCCGGGGGTATCGCCCAGGCCCTCTTTTTGGCGCGCGAATTTGCGGATGACGAAAGGATCGTGGTGATCCTGGGGGATAATGTTTTTGAGGATCCTCTTACGCCTTTTATTTCCCGCTTTAAAAAGCAGAAGAAGGGCGCCCGCATTCTGGTCAAAGAAGTTTCCGATCCTCAGCGCTTTGGAGTGGTGGAATTTAAGAACGGGAAGATACTCACGATTGAGGAAAAACCCAAAAAACCCAGAAGCAAATTTGTGGTTACCGGCATCTATTTCTATGATCCGGAAGTCTTTGAGATCGTTCGGACGCTTAGGCCCTCTCACCGGGGGGAGCTTGAGATTTCAGACGTCAACAATCAGTATTTAAAGAAGAATCTTTTGGAATATGACATCCTGAGCGGGTGGTGGACGGACGCGGGCACTTTTGAGTCATTAGAGCGCGCCACGCTCCTCATCGAGGGCAGGGTCAAGTTATGAAGCTGCTGGTCACCGGGGGCTGCGGTTTTATCGGCAGTAATTTCATCCATTATATCCTCTCCAAATATCCCGATTATCAGATCGTCAACCTGGATAAACTGACCTATGCCGGCAATTTGGATAATCTTTTAGATTTGAAGGGTGACAAAAGATATCGGTTCGTCAAAGGGGACATCTGTGACCCGAAGATGGCAGAAGAGGTTATTCCGGGAATAGACATCGTCTTAAATTTTGCGGCCGAATCGCACGTGGACCGCTCCATTTTATCGGCCGGGGCGTTTGTGCAGACCGATGTTTACGGGACCTATGTTTTAATGGAGGCGGTTAAAAAATTCAGCGTACCCCGTTATATACAGATTTCAACCGACGAGGTCTACGGCAGCTGCGAATCCGGATCTTTCACGGAGGAGAGTCCTTTAAGCCCCAACAGCCCTTACGCGGCCAGCAAGGCGGGGGGAGACCTTCTGGTCCGGTCTTATCATAAAACCTATAATCTGCCGGTGATCATCACCCGTTCTTCCAACAATTTCGGCCCCTTTCAGTATCCGGAAAAATTAATTTCTTTATTCGTGACCAATGCCCTGGATGGTTTGAAGCTTCCGCTTTACGGCGACGGGCAGAACGTGCGCGATTGGCTGTACGTTCTGGATAACTGCGAGGCCCTGGACCGGGTGATGCATAAAGGGAGGGTGGGCGAGGTTTACAACATTGCGGGGGGCTGTGAAAAGCGCAATGTGGAGATCGCCGCCTTTATCTTAGGAGAGCTGGATTTGGGGACGGATTTTATTGAATATGTTAAAGACCGGCCGGGCCATGACCGGCGTTATTCTCTTAATACTTCAAAGATCAAGAAAGAGCTGGGATTTTCCCCTAAATATGAGTTTGAAGCCGCCCTGAAAGACACCCTTGACTGGTATAAGAAAAATCGTCCCTGGTGGGAGAAGATAAAGAATAAACAGAAGGAATACGCTTCTTTTTACTCTTCCTGGTACAAAAACCGCTGAAGTGGAATTCCTAATCAGGCAAAAATCCGACAAGCAGAGGGTGGATGTTTTTCTATCCCGGCAGGATATTAAGCTTTCCCGCTCGTATATCCAAAAATTGATCGAAGAGGGAAAGATACTGGTCAATGATCGGGAGACCAAACCCAGTTACCAGCTGAATCTGGAAGATAAAATCACACTTAATATTCCTCCTCCCCGGAAACTTGAAGTTACGCCGGAGAATATTCCGCTGGATATTGTTTATGAAGATGCCGACCTTTTGGTGGTGAACAAGCCCCGCGGCATGGTCACCCATCCGGCGGTGGGCAACTATTCGGGAACACTGGTCAACGCCCTGCTTTATCATTGCCAAGATCTATCGGGGATTGGCGGGGTTATGCGGCCGGGGATAGTGCACCGTTTGGACAAAGACACTTCGGGCCTTCTGCTGGTGGCCAAAACCGATCTGGCCCACCAATCGCTTTCCCGGCAGTTTAAAGACCGCACCGTGAAGAAAATTTATGTGGCTCTGGTGCAGGGGGAGATCAAGGCGGAGAATGGTTATATCCAGGCCAAGATCGGCCGTCACCCGGTGAACCGCAAGAAATTCGCAGTCATCAAAAAGCCGGAGCTTAAAAGCCGGGAGGCCTTGACCTTTTTTAAAGTATTGAAAAGGTTCTCCGCCAAAGGCGGATCCGCCTCAGGCGGAAAGGGATACACCCTGGTGGAATTACAACTTAAGACCGGCCGCACCCATCAGATCCGGGTGCATATGAGCCATATCGGGCATCCTTTGGTGGGGGATAAGACCTATGGGGGGAAAACGGAATTGACTAAATCAACTATGCTGCATGCCCAGACCATAGGTTTTATCCATCCGAGGACCGGTAAATATATGGAGTTTTCAAGGCCGATGCCGGCCGATATGCAGGAGGTTATTCAGAATATAATGTAAGAGGTGACGATTCCCAGCAGAGAGGGGATGCCTACCATGAGGGAGGTTTCCAGTCCGCCAAAGTTGATTCCGCAGATCTTTAAAGCCGCAAAAATACCCAGGCCCAATCCGATCCCGATCAGCCCGCCGCTTAATATCTTCTTGATCGTGTTTATCAAGGGATTTTCCCGGTTTTTTGCGATCTCTTTCACCATAAAGCGCGGCACGGCGTCTTCGGGCTGGGACCGGATGATTCTGACCTGTATTTCAGGGGGTACTTTTATCATGATTTCCTCTAATATATTATCGGATGAGTTTCTTTAAAATTTCACTAAAAATGATATAATTCCATAATATGCTTTTAGCAATAGACGTGGGGAATTCCACCACCTGCTTCGGACTGTTTGAGAAGGGTAAACTCAAGAAGGAATGGCTGTTCGAGACTAAAAGACTCTATGGCTGGGAGCCCAGTGGTGCTATTGCCCAACTGCCGGTTATCGTTTCCTCCGTAGTACCCAAAGCTGATGCCATACTCAAGAATAAATTATTCAAACCTCAGTTTGTGAATGCCGGCAATATCAAAGGCCTGAAAGTTAAAGTTAAAAATAAGAAAGAAGTGGGTGCCGACCGGGTGGTCAATGCCTACGCCGCTGCACAGCTCTACGGCGCGCCGGCCATTGTGGTGGATTTCGGCACGGCTACTACTTTTGACATAGTATCAAAAAAGGGTGAATATCTGGGCGGGGCCATCGCCCCGGGTATCCTTTTAACCCGCGATGTCCTCCATGAACGAACCGCCAAACTCCCCAGAATTGAGATCAAACCGCCTCGTGATATCATCGGCAATTCCACTGTGGAAGCCATGCGCTCCGGCTTGCTGTACGGCTATGCGGCCATGGTGGAGGGAATGCTTATGCGCTTTAAGGCCAAACTGGGAGGAAAAGTTAATGTGGTGGCCACAGGCGGGATGAGTAAATTAATCGGGAAATACGCCCGGGGAATTGATATAATTGATGAAAAGTTAACCTTGAAGGGGCTTAATCTGATATGGCAGAAGAATTAAGGGAATTATTAAAGGTTCGCCGCGAAAAACTTAATGAGTTTAAGGAATCCGGAATGGATCCTTTTCCCTATGAATATAAAGTGACCGCCGCCGCGGCTTTTATCCTTGAAGAATATAAAAACCTGAAAGAACACGAGGAGAGCCAGGAAGCGGTTTCCCTGGCAGGAAGAGTCATGACCAAGCGGGGCCACGGCAAGGCCGCCTTTGCCCATATCCAGGACCAGACCGGAAAGATCCAGATCTATGGCAAAGTGGATATATTGGGCGAGAAGAAGTACGAACTTTATCAAAAACTGGATATTGGGGATATTATCGGGGTGAGGGGAAAGGTATTTAAGACCAAGACTGGAGAGACCACGATCCGTCTCGAGGAGTTTACCCTGCTCTGCAAATCCCTCCATCCGCTCCCTGAAAAATGGCACGGTTTAACTGACAAAGAGATCCGTTACCGCGAACGCTATCTCGATTTAATCAGCAACCCCGAAGTTAAGGAAGTCTTTATAAAGAGAAGCAAAATCATCTCAGCTATCCGTAAATTTCTGGAGAAACGGGGCTTTTTGGAAGTGGATACCCCTATTTTACACCTTTTACAAGGGGGGGCGGCGGCCAAGCCCTTTGAAACCTATCATGATGCCCTCGATATGCCCCTTTTCATGCGCATTGCCCCGGAGCTGTATTTAAAAAGACTGCTGGTAGGGGGCTTTGAGAAAGTCTATGAAATGGGACGGGTCTTCCGCAACGAGGGGATGTCCTACAAGCATAATCCCGAATACACCATCCTGGAGGTTTACCAGGCCTATGTGGATTATAACGCTATAATGCAGTTGACCGAGGATCTGATCATTGCCATTGCCCAAGAAGTGTTAGGCACCCTGGAGGTTGAATTCCGCGGGGACAAGATCAATCTGGCCCCTCCCTGGAAGAAGATCTCCCTGATTGATGCCCTAAAAGAGGAAGGCATTGATATTGCCGGAAAAAGCGAGGCGGAGATCAGGAAGATCGGGAAAGATAAGGGGATCGAGGGCGCCCCGGAGATCGGAATAGGCAAGATCATCAACGAACTGTACGATAAGTTCGTGGAGCCCAATCTGAGACAGCCGACTTTCATAATTGATCATCCCCTGGAAACCTCGCCCCTGGCCAAAAAGCACCGCAGCCAGCCGGGTCACGTTGAACGTTTTGAGTTGATCATTGCCGGCATGGAGCTGGCCAACGCCTTCTCGGAACTTAACGACCCCTTGGATCAGCGGGAAAGGTTAAAGAAACAGGCGGAGCTTAAAGCTGCGGGCGACCAGGAGGCCGAATCCATGGACGAGGATTTTCTTAGAGCTTTGGAATACGGCATGCCGCCGGCCGGCGGATTGGGTATCGGCATCGATCGGCTGGTCATGATCTTAACCAATCAACCCTCCATCCGGGATGTATTGTTCTTCCCGCACATGCGGCCGGTCAAGAAAGTGGTGGAGGCCGAAGAAATGCAGATCTTAGATCAGTGATTCGCAGACTTTAAGGAGCAATTGTTTCGCCTTTTGGCTTTTAATCCTCATTATTTCCATGACTTCTTGCCCGGATATTCTCTTTTGCAATCCCGCGGCATAATTGGTGACGATTCCTAAAGCGGCATAGGGAATGCCCGCCTCCGCCGCCAATACCACCTCCGGCATCTGAGTCATGCCTACCACCTCGCAGCCCAACATCTGAAAGGCCCGGATTTCAGCCTTGGTCTCAAAGCGGGGGCCTTCCGCACAGGCATAAATTCCGGTCTTATGGATTTTTATTTTAAGCTCCTGGGCGGCCTTAAGGATTTCCCCCCTCAAAAATTCACTATAGGGCTCGCTCATGTCAATATAATTGGGCGCGCCCAGGGGATTGAAGGTCTGAATGCGGCTCTTGGTGAAATCCACAAAATCGGAAAGCAGGACAAAGTCTCTGGGCTGGATATTTTTCCTCAAGGAGCCGCAGGCGGCGGTGGCCAGGATAGATTTAACCCCTTTCTTTTTAAGGGCCGTCAGATTGGCGCGGAAGTTGATCCGGTGGGGAGCTAAATATTTTTTCCCGTGGCGGGGAAGAAAAATCAGATTTCCCTTTTCCTTAAGGAAAGCTTTTCCGTAAGGAGTGGATATGGTCTGGCCTTTAATATCCGATAAAAGCTCAAACCCCGTACCGCCAATCACTGCAATTTTATTTTTGGATTTCATTTTTAATCCTCCTCGAAAGCTCCCGCGCCTCATCTAAGATTCCCTGCTCGTCCACCGTTAAAATCTTGCGATTTTCCATAATGAGCTTCCCGTTGATGATGACGGTATCTACTTCGCCGCCTCCGGCCGAATAGACCAGCTGGGAGTAAATGTTATAGAGGGGAATTAGGTGGGGTTTATTCAGGTCCAAGATGATAAGATCGGCAGTCTTGCCTGCTTCCAATGACCCGATCTCTTTTTCTTTAAGTAAAACCTTCGCGGCATCATGGGTAGCCATTTTTAAAACGGTAGGGGCGTCCATTACGGTGGGATCGTTGCGCATCAGCTTGTGCACCTTGGCCACTGCATCCATCTCGTCAAACATGTCCAGGTTATTATTGGAAGCCGCGCCGTCGGTCCCCAGGCCCACTATTACCCCTTCATCTTGTAATTCCACCACCGGCGCCCAGCCGGAAGCCAGCTTCATGTTGGACTCCTGGCAGTGAGCCACTTTGACATTATGCTTTTTTAAGATATCAATATCCGTTTTATTTAAATGCACGCAGTGCACCGCGCTGACCCGCTCGCTAAGAAAGCCGATTTGACTGAGCAGCTCTACCGGCGAGGCCTTATATTTCAGCTTGGTCTCCGCTACCTCGGTTGCGGTCTCGGCCACATGGATGTGCAGGGGTAGATCAAGCTTTTCCGCCAGAGCTCTGGATTTCATTAAGTTTTCGGGGCCGCAGGAATAGGGGGCGTGGGGGGCGACCATCAGGTGGATTATGGGGTCCTTTCCCCATTTTTCATAAAGCCCTTCGATGACTTTCAGGGTTTCATCGGCGTTCTGGCAGTCGGGTGAGGGAAAATCCAGAACCCCTTCGCCCAGGAAGGCGCGAATGCCGATTTTTTTGCAGATTTCAGCGGCGGCGTCTTCGAAAAAGTACATGTCCGCGAAAGCGGTGGTCCCGGATTTGATCATCTCCAGGGCGGCCAATCCGACCCCGATACGGATGAATTCCGGGTTAAGCAGTTTCTTTTCGATGGGAAAGATGAATTTCTGCCACCAGATGTCCAGCGGCATGTCGTCCGCCAGGCCGCGCATCATTACCATGGCGGCGTGCGTATGGCAGTTGATCAGCCCCGGCATGACCAGCTTGCCGCGGGCATCGATGATTTTCTTGGCGGATACCTCGGATTGAGGAGCGATCTTTTGGATTTTGGCGCCGGCGATCTCAATATCGGCACTATTAAGAAGGGTCAGATTTTGGTCCATGGTCAGGACCAGGCCACCGCGAATAAGCAAATCAGCTGTCATCTTTCACATTATAGCAGATGTGTTATAATTTCCTCAATGAAAGTAATAGATAAACTCAGGTCGGGAAAAACCTTGTCTTTTGAGTTCTTCCCTCCCCGGGATGAGGCGCAGGAGCGGCAGCTTTATCAGGTTCTAGCCCAGCTTAAAGATTTCCGGCCGGATTTCACCTCGGTCACTTATGGGGCGCTGGGTACTACCCGGGAAAAGACCTTTCGCTGGGTAAAAGAAATTAAGGAAAAATTCAAGATCGAGCCGGTGGCGCATTTAACCTGCATCGCTGCCACGCAGGAATCCATACTTAAACAACTGGAAGAGTTGGAGGGGATGGGAGTGGAAAATATCCTGGCCCTGCGGGGAGACCCTCCCGAGGGGAAGACCGATTTTATCCCGCCATCCAATGGTTTTCGCTACGCCAAGGAATTGATCGCCTTCATAAAGAAACATAAACCCGGTTTCTGTCTGGGCGTGGCGGGATTTCCGGAAGGTCATCCTAAGTCTCCCAGTTTAGCCAAAGATACAGATTATCTGAAAGAAAAGATCGGCGCGGGCGGGGAATACGTGATCACCCAGCTTTTCTTCGATAATCAACACTATTTCAATTTCAAGGAAAGATGCCTTCGGGCCGGCATAAAAGTTCCCTTAATTCCCGGAGTCATGCCCATCGTCAGCTTAAAACAAATCAGGAAAATGACGGAAATATGCGGGGCGACCATTCCTCCTGAGCTTCTTAAAAAACTGGAGAAAAACAAGGATGATAAAAAAGCTATTGAAAAGTTAGGGGTGGACTATGCCCTCTCTCAATGCCGGGACTTGATTAAGATGGGAGTCCCCGGCCTGCACTTTTTTGTCATGAATCAGGCCGGGCCCATTTCAAAAATACTGCAAAATTTATCCCTCGAATAGCTGAAATTTCCCGTTACTTCGGCCGAAAAAAATAGCGGAGGCAAAGTATGCCTAAAATAGGCGACAAAACACATTTAATCGGGCGGCCGGTTACTGGACGTCCAAGAGTAGATTTACCAAATAGAACAAATTTACCAAGAGAAGGAGCCAGGAGGCCGGATGCCAGTTTTATATCTTCAATTCATAATCCACTTATGTGTTTGGCCGTTTCCGCTCCGCCCGGATTACTCTTGTTTTCCGAGCTCAAAATCCAGATCAGGGAACATTACGAAGAATTAAAAATCACCGTACCGGATCTTAGTCCGCTGGACGAGGCCTTTAAATTGGCTTCCCTGGCGCATGCCGGCCAATTCAGGGAAGCAGGCGCACCGTATATCAACCATCCTTTGGAAGCGGCCCTGGAAATGGTTAAAAGCGGCTGGGTGGAGATCCCGGCTCTGGCGGCCATTATCCTGCATGACAGCGTGGAGGATACTGTGGATAAACCGCTGGATCAGCAAATAACCATTCCCCGGATCAAGGAAAAGCTGGGAGTAGAAATAGCCACTCTGGTGGATGGCTTGACCAAATTGCGCAAACTGGGAAGAAGCAAGGAAATGCGCAATGTTAAAAGTTTCAAGAAATTCATTGAATTTGCCTCGCAGGACATTCGCATTGTGGGCCTCAAGCTATTTGATCGTTTGGTGAATTCGCGAACTTTTGACAGCCTGCCTCCCGACCGCGCCCGGGAAAATGCTTTGGAGACCTTGGAGATCTATGTCCCTATCGCTTATGGTTTTGGTTTATGGCAGGTAAAAAATGAATTGGAGGCGAATTCCTTAAAAATATTGGATCACGATGCGCATGGTCGCATTGAAGGAATGATGGGAGAAGAAACCGGCAGGACGAAACAGGAGGTTTCCGCTGTCAGGCGTCAGGTATCAGCTGGAATTCAAAAGATAACCAGAAAAAGAGTTGAATTTACAGTTGATTATACTGCCAATCCTCTATCTGACATTTATCGCATGCTTAGGGAAGAAGGGGAGATCTCCATTGAGGATAAGCTGCATGTCTTTACGATCGAAATCCCGGAAAAGTACTGTGACCGGGTGATTCGGGTCTTGCATGGTCTTTATAACCATATTCCGGAAACCTATGCGGATTATCTCTCCAATCCCCGCTTAAACCGCTACCGGGCCCTGCATACTATTGTATTTATCCCAGGTATAGGGAATGTAATGTTCAAGATAATGTCATCGGAAATGAGACGGCTGGCAGATTTGGGCATTCTATCCGGTTATACTCCCCAGGATACCGCCTGGTATAAATATTTTGGGGACAAATATCCGTGGTTTGATGAAATTGTCGGCTACCTTAAAGAGAGGGGCTCCTTAACCCAAGGTGAAATTCGCGACATCATGCAGGGTTCGGTTTTTAGCATGCAGGTGTTCACGAGTAAAGGTGATGCGATTCGGCTGCCGCCCAAAGCCACCACCCGGGATTTTGCTTACAAGATCCATACTGAATTGGGTTTTGAGGGGGTGCTAGCCAAAGTCCATCGCGGCAGGAGAACCTATATTGATACTGATCTGTCGATGGAATTGAAACCCTTTGATCGGGTAGAAGTTATTCGCCAAGCCGGCCGCCGCCCAGAGGTTGCGGATTTGGACAAGGTGGTGACTGTCTTAGCCCAAAGGGAAATCCGTGCTTATTTGAGATCCCTGCCTCCAGAAGTAGTGGTCCAGAACGGGATAAATTATTTGACTATAGAGATGAAAAGACCCGTTATGAAGAGAATAACGGAAAAAGGCAAAATGGAAAAGATACCCTGTTATATTAGTCCCTTGGGCCTGGGTTATGTCAAAGAAGTTTCCGGCAGGCAGATCAGAGTCTTCGGAATGGTGCTGAAGCGGCTGAACGCTCACGTAGCCAAAGAGATTAAAAGTGTGGAAGATTTGTTTTATCTCGTGGGGATCGGGAATCTTTCAGTCGAGCCTATATTGAGTGAATTGGTGAAATATATCGATGCGATTGAAACCAGAGTCCGTAAGCCGCACATTTTCAAAGTGACGTTTGAAACGGATGATCGTCCAGGAATATTGGCGGCGATCTCACGGCCCATTGCCAAATTGGGACTCAATATTGTGGATGTCAAGACCGATTATTTAGATTCCAAGGCCCGCTTGATTGTGCAGGTCAGGGTTTTCAATAATGTCCATGAGGCCCAGGTGGAGTCTATAATCGGTGAGGTAGGAAAAATAATTAAAGTCGATTAATCCGTCTCCCCCCAGCTTTTCCCAACCATAAGGTCCACTTTAACCGGCACGGATAATTTAAGGGCTTTTTCCATTTCCTCTTCAATTATGGTTTGGGCTGTTTTTACTTCTGATTCGGGCAATTCAAATACCAGTTCATCGTGAACTTGCAGAATCATTTGACATTTGTCCGCCGCGGCGGATGTCATTTGGAATTTGTGTTTTATATTGATCATGGCCACCTTGATCATGTCCGCCGCCGTGCCCTGCACCGGAGTATTGATGGCGGTGCGTTCGGCAAAAGAACGCAGACTGTAATTGGGAGAATTTATGTCCGGGAGGGGGCGCTTGCGGCCCAGCAGGGTAGTTACATATCCATTTTCTTTTGCTTCCTTGATGGTTTTGTCAATAAAGGTCTTAACTCCGTGATATTTTTCAAAATAAGTGTCAATGAACTTGGCGGCTTCAGTTTTCTTGATCTTCAAGCTTTTGGCCAGGCCGAAATCGGAAATACCGTAGATCACCCCGAAGTTTACGGTCTTGGCGGCCGAACGCGAAATGCCGAGCTCCTCGGCCACCGCCTGATGGATGTCCTCATCCTTTTCAAAGGCCTCTTTTAACCTCTTATCTCCCGAGAGATGGGCCAGGATGCGCAGTTCGATCTGAGAGTAATCCGCCGCCAGGATGACCGAACCTTTCTCTTGCGGCACAAAGGCCTCCCTTACTTTTTTACCCAGCTCCCCGCGAATGGGGATATTTTGCATATTGGGATTGCTGCTGCTGAGGCGGCCGGTGGCGGTGATGGTTTGATTGAAACTGGCGTGGATCCTTCCGGTCTTAGGGTTGGCCAGAGTGGGCAAGACCTCGACATAGGTGGACATCAGCTTATTAAGCTGGCGGTATTCCAAAAGTTTCTCGGCGATTTCAAATTTTTCGGCCAGTTCCTCCAGCACTTCCGCATTGGTGGAGGGACCGGTCTTGGTCCTTTTGACCACCGGTATTTTTAACTTCTCAAACAGAATATAGCTTAATTGCTTAGGAGAATTAAGGTTGAAAACTTCCCCGGCAATGGCAAAGATATGTCTCTCCAGCTCAGACATGTTGGCTTTTAGGGTCTTGGCTAATTTATTGAGCCGGCTGGAATCCACGTAAACGCCGGTGGTTTCTAAATCTATAAGCACTTCTAATAATGGCATTTCCACTTTATAGAAAAGATCGGCCAAACCTTCCTCTTTCATCTTTTCCCTGAACAATTCATATAAGCCGAAGGTCACTTCGGCGTCGGTGCAGGCATATTCGGTGGCCAGCTCCAGCGGGACATCGGAAAAATTGCCTTCTTTTTTTTCGATCAGTTCATCCAGTTTTAACATTTCATGGCGGCCTAAATACTGAGCACCCGTTTTCTTCAAGCCGTATCCGCCTGAAATGGGATCTATCAGATAAGCGGCTACCATGGTGTCAAAATGGGGCGGGGTGACCTGGATCTTATGGCTGTTTAACACTTCAATGTCATATTTTAGATTATGGCCGATCTTAAGTTTATCGGATGCCAAGAGGGGGGCCAATATCGATAGGATTTGCTTTTCCCGGAGAGGCACGTAGAAGGCCTCGCCCGGTTTAACGCAAAAAGAAATACCCACGATTTCAGCGGTAAAAGTATCAAGCGAGGTGGTTTCGCAGTCAAAAGCGAAGGCCGGGGCCTGCTCCAGCTTTTTTACTAGATCCGCCAGTTTCTCTTCGGTATCTACGCATTGAAAGTTAAATTCTCTTATTTTTTCCCTCTTTTTTTCTACCGTGAGCTCGAGGGAGAAAAGATCGGCCTGATCACGATACTTCTTCAACAGGGCTTCGAATTCCATCTTTTCGAAAAAGGGCAGGACTTTATTCCAGTCAAATTGATACTCCTTAAAATCTATTTTTAAGGGAACATCCGTGACAATGGTGGCCAGCCGCCGGCTGATCTCAGCTATTTCCCTGCCGGTCGTCAGGGTTTCTTTTAATTTGGGCTTTTCTATTTCTTTGGTATGAGACAGTAAATTGTCGAGGGTCTCATATTTTTGCAAAAGTTCAACGGCGGTTTTTTCGCCGATGCCTCTTATTCCGGGGATATTATCGGAAGCATCGCCTTTTAGGGCTTTATAGTCGATCAGCTGGTCGGGACGCAGACCGTAGCGGCTCTTGACCGCTTTTTCATCGTAGAGCACGGTGTCGCTGATGCCTTTGCGCAGGGTCAGC
>Ga0315293_10004354_pt1 | contig 13475 bp, 26 predicted proteins | sample YL17G13_20_MG_FD_203071 | JGI IMG/M metagenome (GOLD analysis project Ga0315293, IMG submission 203071) | Sediment microbial communities from Yellowstone Lake, YNP, Wyoming, USA - YL17G13_20 | ecosystem: Environmental > Aquatic > Freshwater > Lake > Sediment | place: USA: Wyoming | collected... | reverse complement strand
ACAGTTTTGTCCCCGAGGCTAGAAACCGAGGGGGATCTAAGGTCTGAGCGTAATTCAACAAAACGGTGGGTGTTTTCACTGGCACCGGTGGGTTTTTCTACCGGTGCCAGTTCCTTTGAGGCTAAGTGAGACTAAGCGAGGCTAAGCGTCCGCTGAAATATCACGGTTTTACCCCACAAAGTGGGGCGGGGTGAGCTATTTCGGGCGGAGGATCGGCTGGAAATTCCAGTCCTTCAGGAAGCCCGTGCCCATCTCCGTGATGATGAAATCATAGAGGGTATACTTTTTGTCGGCAAGGAACGGCTTGAGGTGTGCATCGAGCTTCTCAGATAAAACACTGAACGTGCGCGCTGCTGGCTCACCGTTAATCTCATCTATCCAAAACACGTGCGATTTTACCCACTTGGGCTTGCCCGATTCTCGGTCGGCAATTTGCCTGTCGACCCAGTATTCGTCGGTAAAGTGCAACCGAGCGGGCAATCCTGGTGTCAGGGCGAAATAGTTCATTAACACGGCGTTAATTCTCCAGGAAACCCTGCAGGCGGGGCAGCGCCTTATTTTTCATTGCCTTCTTCCATTTTTCGTAGTATTTGCCCTTGTGCTCGTGGAGTTGTTTCGCGTTAGTCAACGACCTCTGTATCCCGCCTCTTTTTGCCATTATTGCTCACTCTCCTATGTACAGGTCGGGTTTCATTAGCTCCGCCTCCAGCTCGTGGGTGAGCTTCCCCTGCAAGACGGTCATCGCCACCGCGTCGGTGACATGGTGGTAGACCGGCGGCGCTCCGTCCCGCTCCCGAGCCTCGGAAAACCATCCCGACTCAGCATCGTGCCACACCTTAACCGAGCCGGGAGACAGCCCGACGAGCTTCGCGATCAGCGTCAGCGGTCGCGGGAGTTTTAATCCGAGCTGCGCCATCATCTTGCCCCGGGCGGCTAGTAGCGTCTGATACGGCGCGGTCAGCTCGGAGATACCATACTGGCGCATGACCGTCATAGCCCGGTCCAGCTCGTGCAGCATGTTATAGCTGTATTTGGTACTAGTAGACCCACATTCCAGCGGCATCGTTGGCTAGTCCACTCCCAGAATTTCCCGTAGCTTCATCTTCTCAGCTCGGGCGTTGCGATACTCCGCTGTGAAATAGTGTTTGCGCTCCTCGACGTAGGCGGCGATCCAGTCGGCGGTGAATATCGCCACCTCGATACCATTGCCGTCGGCGGCGACCTTAATCCAGTCTATCATCCAGGGCACCACCAGACGGTAGCTCACCGGTTGTCCGTCATAATAAGGTAGGTCCGGGGTGCTCGGCACCATCCCCTTATAGTAGCTGAGGTCGCCGATGCCCGCCTTGATGTCCCTGATTTTCGCCTCGATTAGATAATAGTGTCCCGGCTCCCATCTCACCGCGTCGACCCGGGGGCGCGTCGGTCGGAATATCGCGGCCGCTTTGCCCAGCCCGTATCTATCGACGTACTCCTGGGGGATGGGGCCCAGCTCCACGTTGAGCTGCCAGCCGCCCTCGGGCCAGGTCAGCATCATGTACTCGGATATATACCGGCGCTCCCGTTCCTGTCTCGGCATCTAACCTCCGCAGGCGTTAAACATGTTGCCCTATTGATATTCTACCCCCCCGATGCTATTATGTCAATCAATGGGATGGAAATTTCCGAAGAGGTAATGTCTCAAAAGTAAGCTAACAGGAGGATTTTTATGGCAATCACCGTTAAAGGAATCGAGGCATCCAGTACCAAGTGGAGCGACAACGCTTCACGGGCGGCGACCGAGTTCGCTACCAACGCCGCCGCCGCCGCCGAGCAGTGGGCGCGTAACACCGCCGGCGCCAGCGCCACCTTCAAACAGGCAATCAGCGCCGCCGGCATCGAGAATCGCTTCCGTTCCGGGGTAGTCAAGGCGGGCGCCGCCAAATTTGCCCGGAAGATCAACGAGGTGGGCAAGGACCGGTTCGGTCCCGGCGTCACCGCGGCGAAGGATGACTACAAGCAGGGCGCGGAGCCCTATTTCAGCACCCTGGCCGGCCTGTCGCTGAGTCAGCGCAAGCCGAAGGGTGACCCCGCCAACTATCGGCGCGTTGAGGAGGTCGGCAAGGCGCTGAACGCCAAGCGTATGGCGATGCTGGGTGGAGGCGGATAGCCGACAGCTAAAGGTCGAGAACTAAAACGAGGTGAAACATGGCTCAATACAGACGCGCCGTAATGATGGCCGACGAGGACATGACCAACGGCGCTGGCACCAAGATCCTGAGTGTCGACATAAAGAAACCGATTTCCCGGATTACCATCCGCTTCGAGACGACAAAGGCGAACGAGAGCGAGGCAATCGGTTTCCCGGCTAACCTGCCCCGCATCGAGCTGGTCGACGGCTCCACCGTCCTGCACTCGCTGACCGGGTTCGAGAATCAGGCGCTGGCCTATTACTCCCGCCCGCGGGGCTGCGTCATGGACATCGGGCTGCACATTGTCACCCTGCGCATGATCAACTTCTTCGCGCTGGACTTCGGGCGCTACCTGTGGGATGAGCAGCTCGCCTTCGACCCCCGGCGCTTCGTTAACCCCCAGCTCAAGATCACCTACGACGAGAATATCTGCGACACCGGCGCCACGGTAAACGCGCTCGGGGTGGAAGCCCAGATATTCGACGAGAAGGAGATCAGCCCGATCGGTTTCCTGATGCCGGTCGAGCACTACGCCTACACCCCGGGAGCCGACGACAGCTATGAGCAGTTTTCGCTTCCCGAGGACCGTATCATCAGACAGATCTTGCTCCGGTCGCACTATGACGGCAAGGAGCCGTATTACAACAGCCACGAGATCCGGTTCGACGAGGGCACCCTGGATAAAATCGTGTTCGAGGAGACGGACCTGGAGAGGTACTTCTACCGGATGATGGGCACCTGGCCCAAGATCGTCACTGACTTCTTCGCCGGTGTCACCAACGCGGCGTCGAGGACGTTCTACCTCCCGCAAACCAACTATCAGGCAACGATAGCCGGCGTCCCGATTGCCGGCGTCAACGCTCCGTACCACACCGCCGCGGGCAACCCGGCTGGTGGTAAATTCGCCCTTACTGGCACCGCCGACAGGCAGTTTGCTGGGCAGGCCATGGGTTATCTACCCTGGCACACCTTCCAGTTCCCACTGGGGCGACAGGACGTCATCGAGGACTGGTATGACCCCAACGGCCGGAAACCGCGTATGCGCATCCGTGCCGGCACCGGTGGCGCCAACGTCGACGCCCAGATTGTGCTCGAAGAGCTATACAAGTACTAGCTCTACCCTGGATAACTTTTGAGCGGGGGCGGTGGAAAATGCCGCCCCCCCGCCTTTGGAGGTAAACATGACCCTCAGAACTAAGGAAACCGGGCACGAAGCGGTCCGGGAAGCGATTGAAGTCTCCCGCTCCAAGAACGTCCTGACCTTCTTCAATAAGTTCACCCTGAAAGACACCGTCGAGCGATTTTCTAAGGGGTTTCCCTGCCACGCGTTCCGTAAATTCCAGCTTTACCTCTTTATTGACAGCACCGGAGCGCCCACCGACATTCATATCAAGGTGCAGTTTCTGAATCCTAACGACGGGCAGTGGTATTACTACAAGCAGGGGTTGTTTGCCTCGCTCTATTACGAGGACGTCGACACCACCTCCGGCATTTGGGAGTGCTTCAGCGGGGATTGCATCGGGCGAGCGATGCGCATCTCGGTCACCGGTGGCGACGCCAGCTCCGCGGCTTACTGGACGGTAACCAGCGATGTGGAGTTTCTAAACTAGGGGGTAGAGTATGGCGGGCGCCCTCATTCACAGGCTCGGAGCCTATGCGTTTGGCACTTATGGGCTGGCATTCGACGGCCGCTGCCTGTGGGCAACCGATTACACTAATAGTTCCATGCGCCAGATCGACCCGGTGACCGGCGCTATCATCAGGACGCTGGGGCCTTATGCGTTTAACACTTACGGGGTGGCATTCGACGGACGCTGCCTGTGGATATTTGATACCGCCGATAAGTACATTTGGCAGATCGACCCGGTGACCGGCGCCCTCATTCACAGGCTGGGGCCTTATAAGATCGTAATCCGGTCCCTGGCATTCGACGGACGCTGCCTGTGGGCAGACGATTACAACAATGCCTACATTTACCAGATCGACCCGGTGACCGGCGCTATCATCAGGACGCTGGGGCCCCTGGCATTTGGTCCTATTGGGCTGGCATTCGACGGACGCTGCCTGTGGGAGAGCGATTACGCCAATGCCTACATTTACCAGATCGACCCGGTGACCGGCGCCCTCATTTGCCGTCTCGGAGCCTATGCGTTTGGCCCGCGGGGGCTGGCATTCGACGGCCGCTGCCTGTGGGTGAGCGACCGTGACAATAAATATATTTACCAGGTATCGCTGTAATTAAGGGGGTGAACTATGGCGGCTAAATTCAGGGTTAAACATAGTGTCTGGCTGGAGACGGAGACGGCGCGGGTCAAGGACATCCTTATCGGGATTAAATTCTGGGGGGTGAAGTGGACGCACCCTAAACTGCGCCAGGAGCTGGCGGACATCGGGCTGAATTACAACGCCGCCGAAATCGACGAGCTCAACGGGGCGCTCCATGCCGCCGGGGTGGTGGAGGACGTGGAGGGGGAATAGGTGCTATTTGAGGCGTCGATTGCCATCCCCGCCAACACCGTGAGCACCGCGCCGACAACGGTGATACTGAAAATCGCTCACGGTATCATCAGTAAAATCATGGTGCGCCCCAGGCCTGGGCATGCTGCGCTGGCACACTGCGTCATCCGCCACCACGAGCACCAGATAGCCCCCAGCACCGAGGGCATGGACTTCGCCGGAGACACCTTCCCCATCGACTGGGAGGAGTATTACGAGAGCTACCAGCCGCCGTATGAGCTGAAAATCCAGGGCTGGAATGACGATGACACCTATGAGCACACCTTCGACATCTTCGTGGCGGTGTTACCCAGGAAGGGAATCATCGCGACGGCGGTCGCTGACGCTATATCTAATATCCTGAGCTTCCTGGCACCGAGGCGTATTTTTACCAGAGGAGGACAACCTAGATGATGGTACACTGGGTATTCCTAATCGTTGCGCTGGTGGTCGTGGTGGGCATTGGCTGGCTTATCTACCAGTGGGGACATGCCGCCTGGATAGCTAAGACCATCCTCTACCCCAAAGGGCGGTAGCATGGCGCGAGGGCTACCTGATTTTGGGGTGTCGGCGGCAAAGTCCGCGCTGGGCGGGATGGCAGACGTCGGGGAGCTGGCGGCTCGGCTGGGCGGACTGTCGAGATATGACCGTCTGGGCGACGTCATCTTTTTCGAGGACTTCGGTGGCAACCTGGGGGCATGGGAGATAGAAAAAGACGGTACCGGTTCCGCCGTCGCTATTTCAACTGACCGCCATGTCTCGGGGACCGGCTCCTGCAAGATGACGGGCGGCTCGGATGGCTTGGGGTATGCCGGTATCCGCGGACGGTTCCCGGTGCCCTTTTCGGTGGTCTACGGTGTCGAGCTGGCGTGGACAATGCACGATGACGGCGACTATGCGGTGTTCGGTGTCGACGTCTACACCGGCGTTTACAAGATTTCATTCGCCATCAAGTCTGACCTCGTCGGACTGAATAACTACTATCTCGACAGCGCCGGGGGCTGGACTGTCATCACACCGGTAGGGCTGGCGCTGTTTAACGACCACAACTTCATTAACGCCAAGTTTACCTTCAATATCTCCACTCAGACGTATAGCCGGTTCATGGTTACCCCGCGGAGCTGGGACATCAAGGGGAAATCCGGGCTGGTGGTGCCCGATGCCGGACTGCCGCGCATGGAGGGCTGGGGGCGCATCTACTCCCAGCCTACCTTTAACGCCTACACCTATGTCGACAGCATCATCCTGACGTGTAATGACGTCTGAAAGGTAAAGCAATATGAGCACACAACCTAAGCCAAAAAGCACCATCGGTGACGTCCAGGAGATTTGCGTCGACTTCGGGCTGCCGCTGGTTATCCTGGCGATGTTGTTTACCCTGCTGATGACCGGTATCGATGGCGAGGTCAAAACCCTGATGGCGGGCGTCATCGGCTGGATAACTAAGTCCGGGGTGTCCCGGGCACGCAGAAAATAGGGGGTGAAACATGGCTACAAGCCCATACAAGGTACTCAAGATTGACGAAATGTCACGGATTTCCGAGACGGGGGGCGTGGAGAAATTCTACCGCCACCAGCTCAAGACGAGGGGGGGAGTCATCCTGACCGTCGACGTCGGCAAGGATGACTTCACGCCGGAGAAGGCGGCGGTACTGCTGACCGCCGCGGCTAAAAACGCCGATGCCATCCTGTCATTATGAGGCTTAAATGGGCTGGATGACTCCGATTGTCAACGCTCTCAACAGCGTCTCTAGCTGGTTTTATGAGGTTTACCTGGATGTCTACGGCTGGGTATACCCGTTCTACCTGACCGCTCCGTTTTTCTACTACCTATCGAGCCTATTTAGCAACCTTGCCTGGTATTTTAACGACTTCGGTAACTGGATAAACTACGTGGCGAATCAGGTCGCCGCGATTCTGAGCTGGTCTACCATTTGGAGCTATATTCTAAGCTATGTCCCCAACTTACTCAGCATCCGGGACTGGTTCTATAGCTGGGCTACCAGCGTCACCGCTACCGTCAATACCTGGTGGTCGACGACTCAGACGACGGTGCTCGCCTGGGTACAGGGGGCTAAGGACTTCGCCACCGCCCTGTTTAACCAGCTCAGCGCTACCCTGGCTTCGCTGCAGGCGGCATGGGACGCTTTCAAGGGCAAGATACCCAGCCTGGACGCAATTATCGCCTGGTGGGGCAACTGGTGGGGACAAGTGCTGCTCCAGCTCGGGACCTGGTGGGCGGCCCGGCTTCTTGACGTCCAGGGGCTGATTGACAGCGCGTTCCTGTCCCGCGATGGGTGGTGGGCGGGCTGGCAGGACTGGCGGGACCAGGTGGCGGAGTTTTTCGGTAACCCGGTAGAGTACCTGTGGCAGCGCTTCGCTGACTGGTTCCTGGGACCGGAGGTATAGGGTGAATCCTGGCGAGCGGTTCAAAGAGTGGATTGATAGCCTAGCGGAAGAGTGGAAGGACCGGCTGCGCGGCTGGATGATTAGCTGGACGCAACAGGGCATCATCGACGCGCTCGAGGACATGGAGCCGGAGCAGAAAGCGGCTATCGAGGCTATGGCGCAACAGCTAATCGACGACCCGAATACCCCGCCCCAGGTCAAGGCATTTCTACAGCAGGTCACCACGAAAGGCAATCCGCTCGTTATCGCCGCCGGCGTCATCCTCGCCGTATTTATGATTATCCCGATGGTCACCGCCATTTCACAGCCCCTGGGCAATATCCTGACCCAGAAACAGGAGCGGCTACTGCGGACGTTCCGCCTCGACCCGATGGCGGCAATCAATGCCTGGCGCCGCGACCCGGCGGCATACGCCTGGGTATTTGACGACCTCCGCGACCAGGGATGGCCGGAGCGGAGCATCGAGGCGCTGAAGTTTTTTACCCAGGTCATCCCCAACGCCGCCGACATAGTGAGATTCGCGCTCCGTGAGGTCTACTCCCCGGAGGCGGTAACATACGGTCAATTTCAAGACATTCCTACCCAGGCCTACGAGGATGCGGACAAGGCGGGGCTGCCCAGAGAGACGTTTGACAAGTTCTGGGCGGCTCACTGGAATCTCCCCAGCCCCTCGGACGCCTTCGAGATGCGCCACAGAAACATAATCGAAACTGACGAGGAGCTTAAATCACTCCTGAAGGCGCTTGATATTATGCCCTTCTGGAGAGATAAGATGATAGCGATGACGTGGAATCTCCCCACGCGTGTCGACGTGCGCCGATTCTGGGACATGCGCACCATCGACGAGGCGCGGCTCCGGGAGATTTATACCGGGCTGGGGTATCACGGCCAGGACCTGGAAGACTATGTGCTGTGGACTAAAATCTATGTGGACTTCCCGGACCTGCTGGCCAGGTACAAAAACGGGTGGATAACCCTGGACACCGTCAAGGCGGAGCTAATCGCGATGGGTATGAGCGCCGCCCGCGCCGAGACGCTCATCCAGGAGAAGATTAAGAAGGCGGCACCGGAGCGGGTGGCGGCGGAAAAGGACTTGACGAAGGCGGACATTATCTCCGGGGTTAAAAAGGGCGTCATCTCCCGCGTACAAGCCGCCGAGCTGCTGGTAGACATTGGCTACAGCAACGACGAGGCGGTGTACCTGCTGGACGTCAATATCCCCACCGACGCGGAAACATCCGTTAAGACAGCCCGGGAGCTAACCAAGGGTGACGTGCTGGCCGGGCTGAAAGCCGGCGTCATCACCGAGGCGGACGCTCTGAGTAAATTGGTCACGCTCCGCTACTCCGCCGCCGATGCCGCGTTCATATTGAAGGTCTACAAGGCGGCGGTTAAACCTCCAGAGGAGGCGAAGCTGAAGGAAGCCTCGAAAGCGGACATTGTCACCGCGGTCAAAAAGGGGCTGATTACCCAGGAAGCCGGCTACCTGATGCTACTGGACATCGGTTTTGCCGCCGACGCTGCGCTGTTTATCCTGTCCGTCGCCGCCGAGGAGTCGCCGTTTTCCCCGGTAACCTTCGACGAGTTTAAGGACCTGACACAGCGTTACCGCCTGGCGACCGGAGCGGGAGGCAAACCTATGTCAGAGGAGATAAAAAAGCTCGGCGCCGAGGTGGTGAGGCTGTCGGCTGAGGTCGCCGCCATCGAGGGTAGCATTAAAACGGAGAAGGGCGGGCTACTGGAAACCGAGGGACTACCGGCAACGGCAACCGCACGGCTCCGGGAACTGCAATCGACCCTCTATAAAGCCCAAGCGGAGCTGTCCCGGGTCCGAACTGACTACAATGCGAAGGTGGCGGAGTGGCGTCATGCGTAATACCCCACACGGTGGGGTAAACATTGAGCGGAAATGACCCCACGTTGCCCGTAGCGCCCCGTTTTCACCCTCCCCTGACCGATTCTATCCACCCGCCCATGCCCAGCTTTCACCGCTGCCACCCGCTGACAACCCCAAAACGTGTTACATAACGCTAATAGTGCGCCATCTCCACGCTTGTTACCAAATATACCCAGTCTACCCTATTGACATTTGGTATACCACGTGATATAATTAGTGTAGAGAGATAAGAGATGGAGGGGAAAATGAGAGAATACGATGAGATGAGCACCGGGGAATTCTGGCAGAAGAGAGAAGCACAGCTCAGAGCCGATGCCAAAGCCGCCGCCGAATATGCCGGCACACCGGAAGCCGCCGCCGAAGCCGCCCGCAAAGAGGAGAATTACCAGGCATGGCTCGGCCCCCAGGCAGCCGAGAAGCACGAAGGGCTGGATGCGGAAACCAAGAACCTCTTCGCAAAGTACATCAAATAGAAGGAGATGGCAAAATGAACAACGAATTAATGGCACGAGGCGAAATGCTGCACCAGCAATATCTCGCCGACTTGGAAAAGGCTACACCGGAAGAAATCGAAGCGGCGACTAAAGCGGTTGAGGAGCAGATGAGAGAATATGGTCATAGCTTTGCGGCGAAGCTACATGAAATTGTAAACTCCTAAATGCGAGAATAAGAGATGGAGGGTAAGAAAATGACACTCAAAGAGAAGCGGACAATCGGGGCCTACCTGAGAGCCAAGTATGACTCTACCTCACAGATACGTATCGCACAGGATGGTGCGGTGTCCATCCACGTCGACCAGATGCCGAACACCAATCAGGCGGGATGGATATTTGCCGGATGGGATACCGAGCTGCTCAGCGAAAGCTATGGCCGGTAAACGAGCGACACGGTGCCGACACTGCGGGGGATTGCTAGTCGAAAACTACGGCGAGCGGGGATGCTCACAGTGCGGGCGCCCCTACCAGAGCCTATATGAGCGCCATGCCTGGTATGAGAATCACCGGGCCGACATCACCGCCGACCTGCGTAAAATCGGGCTGCCGGCTACCGTTCGCAAGTGGAGCATCGATGACAGTGTTCTGCTAAACATCAGGCACCAGTGGGGGCTCCCGGTGAGGAGATACCACTGGGTTAAGCACAGAAAGGGGGTGACCGGTGATTATCGACGAAGCCATTAAAGAGCTAGAGGAATTGTCTATCCCAATAAAGACAAGAGCTGACTACCGGAAGCATTTGGCAGTCAGGCTAGGCATTGAAGCCTTGTGGCGGGTGAAGCAACGCCGGCAAAATGTATGCGACCTTGAAGACCAATTTCTACCCGGAGAGACAGAGAAATAAGAAAGGAGGTAACCAAACCATGCCCAAGACAATAAAACTAGACGACGAGGTATATGTGAAGCTGGACGCCCAGCGGATGGTGCTGGAGACACAACGGCAAAAGAGGACGACGTTCAGCGAAGCGGTCGACTATCTTCTCGTCATCAAGGTGTTGGTCGGCACACTGGCGTCGATGGTGTACCGGACCGGCGTCCTGCCCAAAACACCCGAGTAAAAATGGAGGAGGTAACAAGATGAAATGCCCACTGTTGCAAAGGGAACAATACAAAGACGATGGTAGCCCAGACTATAAGCCCCAGGAGTGTCTCCATGCTGAGTGCGCCTGGTGGGACAAGACTGCCCCGATGTGCTCAATATGTAAGATTTCCGACACATTGGTATATCTGAACAACAACCTGGCGAACATCGCTAACCTGATGCCAAGAGGAGGTGCCCGATGATTAAGGGAGACGCTAATCAGCTACAGGACATTGCTATCAATAACACGTGCGCCGAGCACCACGCCCGGCTAGAGGTGGTGTGGGCGGCGGACCTGGACATGCACGTGCTAAGATGCGGGCATGGGGAGTTCCCTGAGAAAATAGAGCGTATCCTATCGCTGAGCGAGGAGCATCGAGCGGGTGCGGCGCTGCCGACTCCCGTCGCCGACAGCTTAAAGCGGGCGCAGAAAACCCGCGCTAAGCTGAACGGTGTCCCCGAATCATGGGGGGAGTTGGCTCTGGTGTCCCACCGCGACCTGGCGACCGGCGACTCGCTGACCATCCAGACGGTCCAGGCGCTATGCGACTATGCCGGTAGGTACGGGCTGGACCCCGGGCGCGGGCATGTGGTAATGATGTATGGTCACCCCTACATCACCATCGACGGCTATTTGTACCATGCCCGCCAGACAAAAGAGGTATACAAGCTCACCAGTCGACCGCTTGACGCCGAGGAGCGTCCGGTATATCTGGTGCCCGAGGGTGCACACGCATGGATAACCGAGTTAAGCAAGGCGGACGGTAAACTGACGTTTATCGGGCTGGGGATTGTCCTCCCCGACGAGCTGACCGAGATGAGCAAAAAGCGCCCGGACCAGCTCCGCTCACCGGTTGTCGCTCGGCATCCCTGGCAGCTCGCCCAGAAACGGGCGGAGTGGCAGGCGCTGCGGCGGGCGTTTCCCATCGGGGAGACGGATACCGAGGAGGTGAAGTAGATGGCGCATAAATACGAGCGGAAATGCTGGTACTGCGGGGGCACGGACATAGCGAAAACGCCCGTCGGTGTCAAATGCCAGTCCTGCGGGGCAACGTGGAGCAATGTGCCCAAGATTTCCGAGCCGTTAACCACAGAAAGAGGGGTTATTATCCGGGACGAGGACGGCAAAGAGATTGTTAGGACCGGCTCGGTGTCAGCAGCCCACGCTCGGAAAGTCATGCTCCAGCGGCAATCCCACATCAGCGAATTTGCGCCAAAAGAGTGAGCCCGGCATTGCCAGATACGGTTTCAGCCACTGCTGGTAAAAAGCCACGCCGTGCTCGGCGAGGTAGCGGGCAATGAGCAAAACGAGTTTGTCTAAAATATAGAGATTGGAGGCCTGAGCGTGGGGGCGAATGAAAAATCTATTAACAACTTCCAGCAGGCGCTTATCACGCAGGATCTTTACTGTACGCCAGAACGTGGCACGGCTAGAGCCTGGCTCTATCGCTATGTGAGCGGCTTTCGGATATACCTCTCCGTAGTAGGCAAAAAGTCGGAGCAGTTTAAGGGTGACTTCCCGCTGACAGATAGTCAAGCCGAGGCTGTGCTGAAGGTAATTTCTGATTTGGTCGTACCTCTGACGAAACAAACCAGGCGACAGGACCCGCCGAGATGATGATACACCATAACGATCACCTCCAGATCCTACGTTACGATCTAGTAATAGATAGGGGGTTACCCGAGAGATCTTATGGTGTATCATGGTGCGTGGGGGATAACCAGGGAACAGGGGGAGCTGGGCGTTGACAACTGAGAACGGGTGTGCTAGAGTGATGCTTGAGTGGTCTCGTTTCATCGCGGACCTCCATCTTGATAGAGTAGTCGCTGACGTAACTAGCAGCGCCAATGACTACTCTATCACTGTTTTCGGGACAGGTCAATGACATGAATGTGCTAAAATAATGTAGAAAGGAGCGAACAAATGAGCTATCAGGTATGGACTAAAGAGGAATTCGAGGGGTGGAAGAGGGAGGACTGCGAGGACTTGGAGACAGCCCTGGCAAAGGTACTCGCCATAACCAAGCAGGGCAAAGACCCTACACTCACGGTAGAGGTGCCATTCGAGGTCGGTATTCAGCTAAAGGCAGGAGGCAGAATTGAGGTTACGAAAGGTAAAACCAAGCACGATAAAGATTCCGCCGGTCAGAGTGACGGCAAAGTTCGACGAGGAGACCCGCCAGTTACTCCGGGACTCGATCAAGGAAGTGGGGATAATCGCGCCGATAATCTGCCAGGAGATTAACGGCGAGCTTTGGTTGGTGGACGGGCTCCACCGGCTGGAGGATTCCCTGGCGCTGGGGGACTCCCCCATCGATATCGCCATCCTCGATGGTGATATGGCGGATTTACTCTGCCGAAACCTGTTCCTCGACCACGCCCGGGGCAAAACCCCCGTCAGCGAGATGGTTAAGGTCATCGGGGTGCTATACTCTGAACACAAACTGGACCCGGACAAAATCAAGGAAAAGACCGGTCTCACCCGGGAGTATATCGAGAAGCTAATCCAGATCTCCACGGCTGGCAAGGGGGTTCAGGACGCGCTTGACCAGGGCGTCATCGGTGTCGGGCACGCTTACGAGCTGTCGCGCTTGCCCTATGCCATCCAACAGCAGGAGCTAATCGATAAGCACCAGATATACCGGTTTAAGGTCGCCGACTTGCATCAATTTGTCGACCAGGTGCTGGCGGAAACCGAGGCTATCAAGCAAGCGCCGCCGCCGGCTGCCGCCGGAGCGAATCGTCCGCCGCCGGTGTATCTCTGTGAGGGGTGCAAGGACCCGGTCGAGCCGAAATATTTGCGCCCTGTGATGGTGTGCCCTAACTGTTTCGGGGAAATCTGGCGGCTGGGCAAAGCCAGAGCGACGCCGGAAGCGAAAATCGAAGATAAGCCACCGGGGGGCTAAACTGTTTGGCATCCGAACAGT
>Ga0315293_10004353_pt1 | contig 13475 bp, 11 predicted proteins | sample YL17G13_20_MG_FD_203071 | JGI IMG/M metagenome (GOLD analysis project Ga0315293, IMG submission 203071) | Sediment microbial communities from Yellowstone Lake, YNP, Wyoming, USA - YL17G13_20 | ecosystem: Environmental > Aquatic > Freshwater > Lake > Sediment | place: USA: Wyoming | collected... | reverse complement strand
AAGATCATCAGGCCGAGCGGGAAGACGAAGGCCATCTCGATGGCGGCCGTGCCGCCCTGGTCGGCATGGATTGCCCTTGGGCCTGCGGCCGTCGCCGGGCGAAGCCGGATCGCCAGCCCCACCAGGAGACCCAGGACCAGGAGGCCCCCGCCCATCAGGACGAGGCACCAGATGGCCAGCGGGCTTTTCAGGACCGCCAGGGACCCCTGGTGCAGGGCGCCGCCGGCCACCTTGATCACCAGCCAGATGATTCCCGCCGTGGCCAGGGCGCTGACCGCCGCCAGGACCATCAGCCGCCACTTCTCGGGGCTTTTCACGCGAGCACCCTCACTTCCCGCCATAGAAGAGCCGCAGGACAATGTCCAGAAGCGACCCTCCCGCGAAGTTCTCGGTCAGGAACCACAAGGTTCCCGCACAGGCACAAAAGCCGAACGGCACGCGAAACGCGGCGGTCGGCACGGCATCGTCCATTCCGGCGCCCGGCAGGGGGAGAATCCTGACGGCCATCCAGAGCCGCCTCAGGACCGCTCGCGTTTCGCCCCGCCAGATCATCAGGATCAATCCGACGGCGACCGCCACCAGGAAGGAGTACACCACCGCGTGCAGCACCGCCGGCCACCCCAGAAACGCCCCGACGGCCGCCATCAGTTTCACGTCGCCGCCGCCCATTCCACCCAACAGATAGGCCATGAAAAGAACGCCAAAGCCAAACCCGAATCCGAACACATGGTTGATGAACCCGTCCCACGCCCGTCCTGCGGCGGCGCCTTCGGCGGCACCCAGCGCCAGCCCCACGACAATGGCGGGATAGGTCAGCCAGTTAAAGACCTTGCCCTGGCGGAGGTCGGAGATTGCGGCCGCAATCAGCACCACCGCCAGGACAATGACCGAAACCCATTCCCAGATCACGGGAATCCCTTGCCTGTCGTCCGGTCGGACACCGAGAGGGGCGGTCTGCCGCCCCAGCCCACCAGGCCGTGCCCGGAAGCACGCCGAACCTGCCGCACACTACGCCTCCGGGCCTGCCGCGCCGTTGGCGCCCGACCGAGCCGCCGGCGGCTACGGATTCAGCGTGTCGCTGATGAACTTGTCCTGGTTGGCGGTGGCCTTGTCTCTGGCCTCGCCCCAGATCCCGACCACCCATTCCCGGATTTCATTCCGGAAGATGATCAGCAGGCCCAGAAGGGGCAGAACGATCGCCGCGATGATCAGGAGTTTCTCCAACCCCTCGGCGCCGCGCTCGTCCCGGTGCAGACTTCTCAGACTGCTCGTAATCCGGTCGAACATGTCTCTCTCCTTGTCAACCTCTCGGTACGGATCCTTGGCATCCATGCGGCCACACTTGGTGGCTCGGCCCTTTCTTACCTCTTCTGCCGCACATACTTCTGTACTTGAACCCCCTCATCCCCGGCTGCGTTACGGTATATTACCGGTGGCCCCGACGGCCGCCCTGGTTACAGGAACGGCCAGGATGCGTAAAACGCGATCATGCTGAAGTAGTCCGACAGCACCTGGAACAGCGGCTCGAACAGTAGCATCAGCGGCACGACGATGAAAGCGAAGACCAGGACGTATTCCAGGAGGTCTCCCCTTTCATCGCGGTGGAGGCGCGCAAGGACGGCCACGGCCGGCTGCTGCCTGAGCCAGCCCCACACACGGCGTCCTGCTCTCCGAAATCCTCGGTGTGTCACGACCGGCCCCTCCCTTACTTATCGGAAACCAGGGGCTCCATACTTGGCAAGTTCGCGATCTCGGCCAGCACGGCCACTTCGTGGCGGAAGGCGACCTTCGCGCCCGTCCACTCCAGGCGGGCCTTCGAGAGTTCCCGAGCGCCCTCGGGCATCCGGAGCATGAACAGGTCCTCGACCTGGTACCGGCCGTGCGTGTCGAGCGGCAGGACCTGGGAGATCTGGACCACGCGGCGGCCGCCGTCGGCAAACCGCATCATCTGGACGATGACGTGGATGGCCGAGGCCACCTGGGCCCGCAGGGCCATCAGCGGAATCTCGACGTTGCTCATCATGGCCATCGTTTCGAGGCGGTGGAGCGCGTCGGCCGGCGAGTCGGCATGCAGGGTCGTCATGGACCCCGCGTGGCCGCTCGTCATGGCCTGGATCATGTCAAGGGCCTCGCCGCCGCGGCACTCGCCGACGATGACGCGGTCCGGCCGCATGCGCAGGCTGTTCTTGAACAGTTCGCGAATGGTCACCTCGCCGCGGCCGTAGCGGTCCGGGGCGCGGCCTTCGAGACCCAGGACGTGCGGCTGGCGCAGGCGGAGTTCGGCCGATTCCTCGATGACCACGATCCGCCGGTCCGACTGGATGTATTCCGACAAGACGTTCAGCAGGCTCGTCTTGCCACTCGACGTGCCGCCGCTCACCAGCAGGTTCTTCTCCGTGGTGAGGCACAGGATAAGGAAGTCGCGGCTGAGTTCCGTCAGGCACCCGCTCCTGACCAGGAAGTCCATGTCGAACCCCTGGCGCGAGAACTTGCGGATCGTGACCACCACGCCTCGGCGGGAGCACGGCGGCATGGCCACGTGAACGCGGGAGCCGTCGGGCAGCCGCGCGTCGGTCATCGGCCGATCGGGATCGAGTCGCTTGCCGACGTACTGGAGCATATTACGTGCGGCCGCCACAAGGGCGACTTCGTTCGGGAACTTCGCATCCGTCAGTTGCAGGAGCCCTTTGCGCTCGACGTAAATCTCACTGGGACCGTTGATCATGACCTCAGTGACCGTCGGGTCGCGGAGGTACTCGCCGACCGGCTCAAGGAAGTGAAGGATCGTCTTCTCGAAGATCTGGTCGAGACGCATCGCTTCCTTCGGTGCCGCCGCCGGTTTGTTGGGTGTCTGTATCATGCGCACAGTATCCACGGTCCTGAGCCAACTGATTATACGACTGAGAGATGTGAAAAGCCAACGCGTACACCCGGAATTCGGGGCCGGAGTTCCGCCCGCTACTCGACGTTCGTGAGGCCCAGGCGACGCGCCGCCTCGGCGACCTCGTCGGCCTTGAGGCCCGCCTGGCGCGCGATCTCCGCGCTGACCGTCCGGCCGGTGGACTGGTCCTCGGCCGTGACGTGGACGCGGCCCTTGCGGTCGTACGAGTAGGTAACCTTTACGAGCGCCCCCGCGGGCCGCCCGGCCGGGAGGTCCGTCACCTCGAGCATCCCGATCACGATGCACGCCGAAGGGTCCGGGGCGTCGCCCTGGACGACCTGGAGTATGATCTTCTGCTGGTCGTCGTAGGCCGTCTGGTAGGTCTTCGCAACGCTGGCGGGCAGCCGCGTGTTCTTCGGGATCAGGACGTCGTTGCGGTACTGGAAGGTTCGAACGTCCTTGATGATGAGCCCCAGCGCGTGGGCCGCCACGTCGACCGTGTGGATGCGTCCGAGCCGCTCGGCGGCCTCGGCGCCAAGTTCGTGGATCCGCTGGTCGCTGTGGAGGACGCAGACGGCGGCATGAATGGCGGCGCCCTGGGCCACGGTCTCGTCGACCGGAACGTCGGCGTGGACGGCCTTGCCGCTGATGCGTTCCAGGAGCCTCTGGACCGCCGGCATCCGCGTGGAGCCGCCCGTCGGGATGACCTTGGCCACGCTGTCCCAGGTGACGCCGGCCTCTTCGAGGACCATCTCGGTGGTCAGTTGCGTCATGGCCAGGAGGTCCTCGGTGAGGGCCTCGAACCCCTCGCGCGCCACCTCGTAGTTGCCCCAGTGGCCCTTGTAACTGACGGGCACGCTGGTCTTCTCGCGCCGGCTGAGGGTCTTCTTGGCCTCCTCGGCGCTGACCCACAGGTACGCAAGGGCCTGGGGATCCTCGCGCGGGTCGGCGTCGAATTCCTTGCGGAACCTCTCGGCCAGGTGGTTGACGAGCCGCTCGTCCCAGTCTTTGCCGCCCAGTTCCACGTCGCCGTCGGTCGCCAGGGTGATGAACTCGTTGCCGTGCTTCTCGATGACGGTGACGTCGAACGTGCCGCCGCCAAGATCGTAGACCAGCGACACGCCGTCTTCGGCGGGCCGGGCCAGGCCGTAGGCCAGGGCGCTGGCGGTCGGTTCGTTGACGATGTCCAGGACCTCCAGGCCCGCGATGGAGCCGGCGTCTTCGGTGGCCTTGCGCCGTGCGTCGTCAAAGTAGGCCGGCACCGTGATGACCGCGCGGCGGATAGGGCCGATGTGCATCTCGGCGTCCTGCTTGACCTTCTTGAGGATCAGGGCCGAGACGCTCTCTGGCGTGTAGGTCTCGCCGTCGACCTTGAACCGCCACTTGGGGTTGCCCATCTGGCGTTTGACGTGCAGGACGACGCGCGCCGGATTCGCGAGGGCCTCGCGGCGGGCGTCGCGGCCCACCATGATGCCCGTTTTCGTGAACGCCACGATCGACGGCGTCAGCAGTTCGCCTTCGGCGTTCGGCACCAGGACGGGCCTGCCGGACTCGTCGATGGTGGCGAGTTTCGAGAGCGTGGTCCCGAGGTCGATGCCGACGACTCTTTCGCCCGCCGTGGGAATATCCGCCATGAGTGCAGCCTTACCGGGGTCGGCAATCAGCCTATTCTAAACCCGCAAGGCGAGTTGTCAAGCGACGGCTCGATTGACGCTGGCTGGATTGACGCCCCACCCGGGGGGCGATAGAATGGCGCGGTCGATGCGTGCCTGCCCGGCTGCCGGCCGCTTCATCGTCCAGGCGAGGGTACCCGCTGCCGCCGGTTTTTTTGCGGCACCCGCTCCCCGCCAAGCGTATAAACCGTGCGGAGGAACTTGATGGCCACCGACAAGACAGACGGTAAAGAGGACGCCAAAGAGTCGCAGGCCCGCCGGGCGATGAACCCGGTGACCACGACCCTCGCCCGCGCCCACCTGGAATGCACCGGCGGGCCGGAGAAGGGCCAGACGTTCCGCTGCGCCCCCGCGGCGACCGCCGTCGGCCGCGACGCCTCCTGCGAGGTCGTCCTGACGGAGAGCGTGATCTCGCGGCAGCACATGCGTATCGAGCGTCGCGGCGAGACCTGGATCCTGAAGAACCTGAGCGCCAACGGCACCCTGGTCAACAGGAAGCCGGCCGACGAGGTCGTCCTGGCCGACGGCGACGAAATCCGCCTCGGCGCCAAGACGCGACTGAGGTTCATCGTCGAAACGGTGACCCCCGTGGTGGGCGGACGCCCGCAGTTCCGTCCCCGGGCCACCGGGCAGGGAGACGACGAGGCCGCCAAGGAGGGCGAGGGCGCCGAAGAGGAGAAGTTGTCACTCTTCAAGCGGCGTAAAGGCCTGTTCATCGGCCTCGGAATCTGGCTCCTCGTGGTCCTCGGCATCGCCGTCGCCATGCTCTGGAAAAAGTCGTCGGATGCCGCCAGGAACCCCATCGCCGGGATCTCCATCCTCACCATCGACGACACGATTCGCCTGGCCGCCGGCGGGCCGCCCCTGAGAGTCCTGCGCGAGGAAACCGAGGGGATCATCTGCGAGGACTCCTTCGGCGGACACGTCCTCGTGCCGCGCGAGGACCTCCTATCGGGCAAGGCCGTCTACATCGAGGGCATGCGGAAGGCCATCGAGGTCCAGTTCCGCTACGAGAAAGACGCGCCACGATACCCCTTCACCGTCAAGGAGAGGAACGAAGCCCTCGGCGACCAGTGCAAGAAACAGGGCATCGAGAACTACAGCGTCTGCAAGATCCCCGGCAAGGAGGCCCACCTGCTCGGCGCGGTTCGGATGTTCCAGAAGGCCCTCGCCTACTACGGTTCCCGGACCTCGTTCGTCAGCGACCCACCCGCGGAACGCATCCGGCAGGAGGCCACCAGGGAACTCCTCGACAGGGTCAAGAGCACCTACGACACGGCCATTACCTACGAAAAGGCCGGCGACCCCAAACGGGCCATGGACCAGTACAAACTCCTCACGAGACTCGTGCCCGAGGTCCGCAACCCCATCTACGAGAACGTCGCCCAGCGCATGAAGGCCCTGAAGGAAAACAACCCCCAGGCGAAGTTCTGATCCCGCCTCCGGCTTCGCCGCCGCAGAACCGCGCCAGGGCGCCACAGGATGCCGCGAGGCGACCGGCTACTTGTCCTTGTCTCCCGGCGTGGCAGGTCTGCCTTCCACCCCGAAGAACTTGATCTCGCCGGTCCCCGGCTCCTTGTCGGGCGGCTTCTGACCGGAATTGGGCGGCTTGACCGGAAGCACAGGCGGCTGCTTGCCGGTATGCAGGGCAGGTTGCTTGCCCGATTCGCCGCCCTTCTCGATGAACTGCTGCAACTCCTTCAGGCCGGGCAGCAGGTCCGAGGTCACCTGGCCGGTCGTGGTGACGCCGGGCGTCTGACCGACGAGTCGCGGCTTTCGCGGAGGTTCCACGGCGGCCGGCTGTCTCGCGAAGGCGTCGGGCGCAGGCGGGACCGGCGATTCCTCGTGGAAGGGCTGCCATATCCCGGCGGCCACCAGGAACGCCAGCACCAGCGCGACCACCCCCAAGGCCAAGGCCGCCCCGACCAGGATCTGCGGTCGGCCGCGAAGCCACGCGGCCACCATCTCCCTGGCTTCCTTGGCCTTGTGGCCGGCTTCCTCGACCTTGTCGCGTGCCCGCCGCGCCTGGCAGGCGGCCTTCTGGGCCGGCGTGAGTTCCACCGGCAACTCGTTGAGCCGCTCCAGCGCCGCCTCCATGTCGCGTTTGTGTTTCCCGAGGAGCATGGCGGCCGCCGCCAGCACCTTACTCCGATGCCCCACGCGGCCGCCGAAACGCCGGATCCGGCGCCCCAGCCGCCGAAGCATCCCATCGGCATCCTTGTCGGCCTGCGTCACCAGCCGGGTCTTGGAGAAGAGGTGGAGGCTTCGGGCCACTTCCTCGGCCATCAGGCCGGCCAGGCCGGGAGGAATCCCCACCAGTTTCTGCACGTGCTTGACGGCCTCGACCCGATGCTCCAGCGTCCCGACGTGCAGACACTGGCCGAGCACGATCATGTCGCGGTACAGCCAAAGGTTGATCGGGAGCGCCAGCCCTGCCTCGCCCTGCGGCGCCCAGGCCGCGAATCGCGAGTGGAGGGTCCGCATGAGGCGCGGCATGAGGCGCGTCACCGGGATGCCGCGAGACTGGCACGCCGACAGCCAGACCTCGAGCGCGGCGGGTTCCGGGATCGCCCCCTTGCAGTGGGTCTGGAAGAGTTCCTCGATGGTCGCCCGCCAGCGCCGGACCATCTCGTTGTCGTAGGCCCGCTTCTTCTCGGGGTTCATCAGGACCGACACCGCCTGGCCCACGTCAGTCAGAATCTCGAGGGCCTGCTTCCGGTACAGGCCGATCTGGTAGGCCCGCAGTTTGCGTTTCACCCGTCGTGCGGCGTGGTGGATGGCCGTCTCGTCCGACTCCAGTTCCGGCACCCCGAGCAGTCCGTAGTAGGAGGGGGAGGCATGGTTAAGGCCGAGCCAGTCCCGGTAGATCTCTTCCCGGGAGAGTTCGGCCTGCTCGGTTCTCATGGAATGAATGTCGGCCATAACCGTTTGTGCGAGAAACCCTTTCCGTAAACCGGTATGATACCGCACGCCGAGGCCGCGGGCAACGCCGCTCTGCCCCGCGGATACCGAAGTGCGCGCAGCACACCCGCGCCCTTTGACGCTCGGCCCGTTACACCGGTTTCACAATTTGCGTTCCATGGCGGAGCGCAGGAAGCCGCGACGCACCCAGGCCCTGCTTAGTAATACGGTTCACATGGCCAGAAACGCATGGCGTAAGATGAAACTCGGCGAGGCCGTCGCCCGGAGCGACATGCGGGTGATGGCCGAGAAGGCCCTGGCCGCCGGCCCCCTGTGCGACCACTGCCTCGGCCGGCTCTTTGCCGAGGTCGATACGGGCCTCTCGAACGCCCAGCGCGGCCGCCGGGTGCGCGAGGCCGTGGGCGGGCCGCCCGCCGCCCCGCCCTGCCCCCTCTGCGACGGTCTCTTCGGGCGCCTCGAAGACTGGGCCGCCCGTGCCCGCGAGGCCCTGGCCGGCTGGGAGTTCGCCACGCTGGCCGTGGCGTCGCACGCCGATCCGCAGATCGCCGCTCGCGAGGAAATGCTGTGGGCCGCGGCCGGCGGCGAACTGGCCGAACCCTATAAGCAGGAGTTCAACCGCCTCCTCGGAATCCGCCTCTGCGAGACGCTCGGCTGCGAAGCCGACCTCCGCGACCCCGATATCATTGTTGTCGCCGACCACGCCGCAGGCAAGGTCGACCTGGACGTCCAGCCGCTCTTTGTGGCCGGGCGATACCGGAAACTCGTCCGCGGCCTGCCCCAGTGCCGGTGGCCCGAGTGGCCCACGAGCATCCAGGAAATCGTCGGCGACCCCATCCTGCGCGAGGTCCAGGGCGAGGACCACTTCTTCCACGGCTGCGGCCGCGAGGACACCGACGTGCGATGCCTGGCCGGGCGGCCGTTCGTGCTTGAGGTGCTGCGCCCCCGCCGGCGCCGGCCCGACTGGGCCGTGTTGGCCCAGGCCATCAACAGTTCGGGGAAGGTCGAAGTGCTGGACCTCGCGACGTGCCGGCGCGGCGAGGTGGCGCGCCTCAAGGCACTCCGGCCCGAGAAGACGTACCACGCCGTGGCGGCCCTGGGGCGCGACGTGACCGACGCCGCGTGCGAGGGCCTGGCCCGCCTCGTCGGCGCCGTCACGCAGCGGACGCCCACCCGTGTGCTCAGACGCCGGTCGGACCTCGTACGCCGGCGGTGCGTGGTGTCGCTGGAATGGCGGCGAACGGCGGCGCGGACGCTGGAACTCACGGTCCGCGCCCAGGCGGGCACCTACATCAAGGAACTCATCAGCGGCGACGGCGGCCGCACCACACCCAGCGTCGCCGAAGTCCTCGGCATCGCCGCCCAGTGCGCCGAGTTGGACGTGGTGGGCATTCACCTCGACGCGCCGCAATCGCAAACCTGATAACACTACAGCGCCACATAGCGCGGCGGGTCTCCTGACCCGCCGCGCGCATGCGCTTTCTGGCCGCCGCAGGGCACCTCCTGCGCGGTGGGTCAGGAGACCCACCGCGCACGGCGTAAAGTGGCGCTGTAGTGTCAGGTCGGGTGTGTGGGCAGTGGGCAAGACTGCCCGCCGCCCGCCAATCCCTCAGTCAACCCGCTTGAACATCTCGCGGGCCGCGCCGCAGATCGGGCAGGCGCCCGGCGGATCGCCCTCCACCGTGTTGCCGCAGGTCTGGCAGACCCAGACGGGCACAGCGGACAGGTCGTCGCCCTTGGCCACGGCATCCTGGGCCCGACCATAGAGGCGGGCATGAATCTGTTCGACCGCGTTGGCCAGCGAGAAACTCCGCTCGGCCTTCTTGTTGCCGTCCTTGGCGGCCTCGGCGATGAACTCGGGGTACATCTTGGTGAACTCGTGTGTCTCGCCCTCGATGGCCGCCGCCAGGTTATCGGCGGTGCCCCTTATGCCGCCCATGACCCGCAGGTGATTGTGAGCGTGCACCGTTTCGGCCTCCGCGGCCGCCCGGAAGAGCCTGGCGACCTGGGAGTAGCCTTCCTTGTCCGCGACCTTGGCGAACGCCAGGTACTTGCGATTCGCCTGGCTCTCCCCCGCAAATGCCGCCGTGAGATTCCCATCGGTCTTCGTCATGTAATTCTCCTTGTTCCGTCGTCTCGCTACATCCCCCCCCTGACCCTCGGCACTCAGGATCCAGCATCCCGGCGCCGCACCCATAACCCCCATTTTGTGAAGGGCCCGCCCCACGGTCAAGTGCCGACGCTGAAATCTCTCACGGCCCGAGCGGCACGGCGTAGGGCCGCCCCCGCTCGTAACCCGTCACGGCCTCATAGCCCGCGCCGCGGATCGCCTTCTCGGCCTCGGAAAACCCGTGGTCGATGTCCGACACGCGGTGGGCGTCGGCGCCGACCGTGAGCAACCGGCCGCCGAGCGCCCGGTATCGGGCCAGGATTTCGCCATCGGCCGCCAAGCCCAGTCCGCGGTCCACGACATGATGCGAATTGACCTCAAGGGCGACCCCGGCGGCGATACAGCGCCGCAGAACCCGGTCCACCTGCCGCCAGTACCACGCGTCGCGCTGCGGCGTCACCAGCGCCGGCGCGTGCTTGTACACGTAGTCGAAGTGGCCGAGCGCGTGGCACCACCCCGAGGCCGCCAGAGCCTCGACCTCGGCGAAGTACGCAGCCAGCAGGCCCCGCATATCGAGGTCGGCCGGCGCCTCCTCCGACAGCCGCCAGATGGGGCACCCGGCGGCCGTGTGGACGGAACCCAGAAGAAAGTCGAACTCCATCGTCGCCAGGACGTCGCCCACCTCGGCGCCGAAGGCCCGGCGGAAATCGAACTCCAGCCCCTTGCGGACCGTGAGCCGCCCGGCGTACCGCCCGTGCACCTCATCGAGCGCCGCCGAGTACGCCTCGTAGTCGAAGTAGCCGTAACCCTTGTCCTCGCGGTCGAAGTCGATGTGCTCGGTGAAACATATCTCGGCGAACCCGGCACCGATGGCCGCCTCGCACATCTCGGCGCAAGATGCATGGCCGTCGACGCTGAAGGTTGAGTGAAGATGGTAGTTCAGGTGAAGCATAGGGCTGTCACTCGTCACTGGTCACGGGTTGCTTGCTCATCGCCTTTCGCTTCGTTTGTGCCCGGCGTCAGGCCGGCTTGGCCTTTCGTCAAAGAACGCGCCCCGCGAGCGGGGCGGCTGAATGGCTCCGGGGTTTGGCCGCTGCCTATTCCGAGCGGATGAAATCTTCGTACATGGCGCTGTAGCGACCGCCGCGGGCGACGAGTTCGGCGTGCGAGCCCTCCTCGACGATGCGGCCGCCTTCGACCACGACGACGCGGTCGGCCCGGCGGACGGTCGAGAGCCGGTGGGCCACGACGATCGCAGTCCGCCGCTCGGTAAGACGGGCCATCGTTTCCTGGAGGGCCAGTTCGGTCTGCGTGTCAACCGCCGAGGTGGCCTCGTCGAGGATGAGAACCCGCGGGTCGGCCAGCATCGCCCGCGTCAGGCAGACCAACTGCCGCTGCCCGGCCGAGAGCGACTCGCCGCGCTCGCCCACCGGCGTCTGGTACCCTCTCGGCAGGGCCTCGATGGCGTTGTGGCTGCCGGTGCGGCGGGCGAGGTCGACGATCTCGGCGTCAGTGGCCTCGGGCCGCCCGTAGCGGATGTTGTCGATCACCGTGCCGCTGAAGAGAAAGTTCTCCTGGAGCACCACCGCCACGTGACGGTGCAGACTGCGCTGGGTCATCGAGCGAACGTCGCGGCCGTCGAGGCGGACCTCGCCCTGCTGCGCTTCGTAGAACCGGGCGATGAGGCGGCAGATCGTGGTCTTGCCCGCCCCCGTCGGGCCCGCCAAGGCCACACGCTCCCCGGGCCGCACGTGCAGCGAGACATCGTGGAGCACCGTGACGCCGGGATCGTACTCGAACGTCACATGGTCGAACACGACGTCGCCCTCGAGGCGCTCGGGTTCGGCCGCGCCGGGGCGGTCAACGATCTCGGGCTGCACCTTGAGGACGTCGAGTATGCGGTCGGCCCCCGCCATGGCGTACATCAACTGGGCATACAGGTCGCTGATCTGCTCGATGGGCTGGAAGCACAGGGTCACGTATCCGAAGAACGCCACGACGGTGCCCGCGGTCATCTGGCCGGCGGCCACGCGCCAGCCGCCCACCAGGATGACGACGAGCCAGGCCGCCATCCTCAGGGCGCCCATGGCCACGAGGTATCGCCCCTGGATGCGGGCGGTCTCGACGCGCGAGACGTAGAGTTCGTCGGTCAGGTCGCGGAAGATCTCGATGTTCCTCTCCTCGCGAGCGAAGGCCTGGATGACCCGTGCCCCCGCGATCGACTCGGCCAGGTTGGCCGTCAGGCGGCCAGTCTGGGCCTGCACCTGGCGCCAGACGGCCAGCGACCGCTGGCGGAACCGCCGCGTCAGCCAGATGAGAACCGGAAGGATCGGCAGGATGGCGGCGAACAAGCGCGGGTCTTCAAGCAGCATCAGGACCACCGACCCCGCAAAGAAGAAAACGCCCGACACAAACTGGCTCGGCGCCCACGAGACGATGTGTTCGAGCGTCCCGATGTCGCTCGTCCCGCGGGCGATGATCTGGCCCGCCTTCATCTTGTCGTAATAGCGCAGGCTGAGCCGGTGCAGGTGCTCGAAGAACTGCCGACGCACCTGGTACATGATGTTCTGCCCGACGACGAACACGCGGCGGATCTCGAAGTGCCGCACCACCACCGACACCGCAAACAGCCCGACGAACCCGCCGAGCACGACCAGCAGGTGGTGCCACGCGGCAGCCTTGGCGGCCGCCTCGCCCGACTCCTCGGCCACCGACTTGGCCGCCTGGTACGCCGCCAGCGTCCCGTCGGTGAGCAACTTCAGCATCTGCGGAATCAGGAGGTCCACGCCCACCATGAAGAGCGTCAGCAGGCAATTCACGAGGATCGACCAGCGCCACGGGCGGACCCAGCCGGCCAGGAGACGCAGGGCCTCGCGGCTCAGGCCCTTGGGGAGGGGGTGCTCGCCGTCGACGTAATGGGGCCTGGGGCTCATGCCGGCGCCTCCGGTTCGTCGAGCCCCAGTTGCCACTGCATCCGGACGAACTCGCGGTACGGCCCCGGCGACGCCAGGAGCGCCCGGTGCGTGCCCTGCTGGACGACGCGCCCGCCTTCGATGACCAGGATTAGGTCGGCGCGCTTGACGGTCGAGATGCGGTGGGCGATGATGAAGGTCGTGCGGCCTTTCATGACCTCGGCGAGTGCGTCCTGGATGGTCCGCTCGGTGGTCGAATCGACGCTGGCGGTGGCATCGTCGAGGATGAGGATGCGGGGGTCCACGAGGAGGGCCCGGGCGATGGCCACGCGCTGCCGCTGGCCGCCGGAGAGCGTCACGCCGCGGTCGCCGACGTGGGTGTTGTAGCCCTCCGCGAAGACCTTGGCGAACTCGTCGACGCGGGCCCGGGCGGCGACGTCCTCGATGGCCTTCTGCTCGGCCGCCGGAACGCCGAAGGCGATGTTCTCGGCCACGCTGGCGGAAAACAGGAACGTGTCCTGAAAGACAAACCCGATCTCGGCCCGAAGGTCCTGGAGCCCGACGTCGCGGATGTCGGCCCCGTCAATGACGATGCGGCCCTGCTGGGCATCGTAGAACCGCGGCAGGAGTTTGATGAGGGTCGACTTGCCGCCGCCTGTCGGGCCGACCAGGGCCACGTTCGTCCCCGCCGGAATGTCGAGCGTCACGTCCTTCAGGACCGGCCGCGCCGGGTCGTAGCCGAACGTCACGTGGTCGAAGACGATGCGGCCCCGGCCCTCGGGCACGGGCTGCGGCAGCGGCGGCGGGGTCACCTCGGGCCGCGCATCGAGGATCTCGAACACCCGCTCGCCCGAGACCAGGCTGTGCTGGAGCGTGCCCGTCATCTGCGCAAAGAAGTGCATGTGCCCCGTCACGATGCGGGCCCACAGGAACACCGTCAGGATGGAGCCGATCTCCGTCGCGCCGTAGACGTACAGCAC
>Ga0315293_10004350_pt1 | contig 13477 bp, 12 predicted proteins | sample YL17G13_20_MG_FD_203071 | JGI IMG/M metagenome (GOLD analysis project Ga0315293, IMG submission 203071) | Sediment microbial communities from Yellowstone Lake, YNP, Wyoming, USA - YL17G13_20 | ecosystem: Environmental > Aquatic > Freshwater > Lake > Sediment | place: USA: Wyoming | collected... | reverse complement strand
GTAGTAGTGGCCGGTCGCCTTCGCCTTATCGGCTTTCCACTGCTCGAAATCCTTCGGGATGCCATGCCCTTCCTGCTTGGGGTAGTTCTCCCGCTGGAACGAACTCAGTTGATACGGCCCCGCGCCCGGCGAGCGGAAATCCGTGTGCAGGCTCTTGCCGCCCCACGCGGCCTTGATGATGAGCACCGGCTCCGTGAACGCCGCGTCCATCGTGAGGCCGAAAGTGAACTCCGGGCCGATCTTGTCGCCGGGTTTCCTTGGGTCCATTCCGTAGAGCGAGCCGTAACCTGCCGTCAGTTTGCCGGGGAGTTCGAAGTTCTCTTCGCCAGCGCCGGTCAGATACGAAATCCATGTGTGATCGCACATGCGCGGCTTGCCATCCGCACTACGCATCTGTTTCAGCAGCGGCGCGGCGGCCGGGTCGTCGCCGATGTAGTCGAAGGTCTCGACCTTCGAGGGGCCTTCCATGTTCGACTGGCCGGCGAGGATGAAGACTCTGAGCTTCTTCGGCTGCGCGGCGGCGGTAAACGGATGCATCGCCAATCCGGCGATGAGGAGCAGCAGGATGGAATGGAGTGGTCTCGGTTGTTTCATGGTTGCGCCTGAGTTCGTTCTACTTGTTGTCTCGCGTTGGTCCTGGCTAAACGATCTCTTCCTTAACGGGATCCCAGCGTACCAAGCGCCTCTGCTGATACGATACCAATGACATGAGGAAGGTCGCCGTTTCGATGAACGCCTCGTCGGTCGAGCATTTCGGGGTGCCGCGGCTTTGGATGCAATTCACCCAGTCCTCCATGTGGTTGGGCTGCCTGGGCGTCTTCTTCCAATCGTAGCCCTTGGGCAGGTCCGTCCGCGTATTATGGTCTTCGGGCAGTACCTGGAAACGGGTAACATCGTGCGCGATTCCGTCGAAACGGAGCGTCGCGTCACGGCCACAAATCTCCACGGGTTGCTTCGCCTGGCCGGTGTTCATGCTCCCGGTGAAAGTCACGGTCCGGCCCAGCTTTCCGAACTCGTAAATCGCAGACCACGTGTCGGGCACCTCCCGATCGTCGCGGAGCAGCGCGATTTGGCCCCTGCAAGTGCATGTGTCGGGAATGCCATGGCCGAGCAGGTACTGAACGAAATCTGTTTCGTGCGACAGGAGGTCCCCGGCGTAACCGGTGCCATAGGCCCAATAACAGCGCCAATGCCAGAAGTGCCGTTCGTTCCATAATATCTTGGGCGCCGGCCCCAGCCAGAGGTCCCAATTCACATCCTTTCCCACCTTCGCCGGGTCCGGCCGCTCCCACTGATCGTAATACCCGTACCATCGCCAATTGGGGTGTTCGGGCTCGGTCGACTTGAACCGGCCGGTGCGCACAAGCGTGACGGGACCCAGAATGTCTTTGGCGAGCAGTTCCTTGGCCTGCAGGGCGCAAGTGGCCTGGCGGGCGTGGTGGCCTAGTTGAAACACGACCTTGCTCCGCTTCAGCGCGTCGCGCATCTGCTTGGCCTCGGCCAAGGTCCGCGAAAAGCCTTTCTCGCAGTAAATGTCTTTGCCGGCCTTCACGGCATCAAGCACCATCTGGCAGTGCCAGTGGTCGGGCGTGCCGATGATCACTGCATCGACGTTCCGATCCGCGAGCAGATCGCGGTAGTCGACGTAGGCTTTCGCCGCCGGGTTCTGGCTCCGCTCGATGCCTTTCTGCCGATGAGGCCCATAAACGTCGCAGACCGCCGTCACTTTCACGTCGGGGGCGTTGACGACCGCCTTGATCAAGTCGCCGCCACGGGTTCCCAACCCGATGCAACCTACACCGATCGTCTTGCCGGGCGGCACAGCCGAGAGCACGGCCGGTGCGAATGTCGAGACGGCCGCCACGGCCGTTGCCGCGCCGCCCGTGCTGCGGAGAAATCGCCGGCGGCTCAAGTTCGTGTCGTTCTTCATCGGTTCAAGCCTTCAGTAGTAGTGGTGGCCCTGTTTCCTCGGGGAGTTTTCGGGTTTGCGAGCGACTTCTCCGGCACAACGATGGTGATGGCGACGAGCCGCGCCGCGAGAAGCTTCAGCGCGCGTTCGCCAACCGCCGCGTTTTCGCCTTTCAGCAGGCGATTATCCACGCGAATGGTCCAGCCTTCGATGTTGCGGGAAGTGTGGGCCGAGGGCAGCGATGTTTTCTCCGCCCATCCGTTTGAAACGGGGATGACCGGTACGGCCAGCAGGCAGCAGAGGTTCAGGAATTGTCTTTGGCTCATGGTCTTGGATTTGTTGCGGCAGGGCGAACGATGGGCTCGCTTCTCCGAACTGTGGTTTGATCCCAGCGACCGAATCTCACTCGACGGCGAGGTGGATGCTCACGGCCACGGCGTTCGCGCCCGCGTCCTTGTACCGGACTGCCACTTGCGCGCCCTTCCTCAATTCGGAAAGCTTGTTGTTCTCGACCCCATGAATCTTGGTATCCGTGTTGACCTCGAACGTCATGCTCCGGCCTTCCTTGCCGGGTATGCTCGGGATGCTCACTGTCACGGTGGATGCGGTTGTGTCCACTTTCTCGACCTGGCCGAACACCTCGCTTATAGCTCCTTTCTGCCGTTCGCCGGTTTGGGCTGCCGAGTTGAGCAGCAACTCCACCATGGCTCTGCCCATGGCTTCGCCGACGTCCATATAGACCTCCGCGTTGCCGCCGTAGTGGCCGTTGCCGCTGCCGCCCTGCGCCATCGGATGGGTATAGACCGTGGCCACGTTGCCCTTGAACTCCGGGTGCTTCCCGCTGGCGCCGTCCACCGCGAGATGGGCATTGAGAATCAATCCCTCGTTGCCGCCAATGCCCTTCGCGGCCTCGCCCAGAGTGCCCATGACGAACTTGGCGTTCGGCGCGTTGAAGTCCTTGCGCAGCGACTTGATGAACCGGACGAGATTCTTCTCATAGTTTTCCGCATGCACGGGGTCACCGAGGTCCTTCTCGCCTTGCCAGAAGAAGAACCCCGCGACCTCGTACTTGGTGGCGCCGGGGTAGTACTTCCCAAGATCCGCCAGCGCCTTCTTCGCATCGGCGGTGTCGTCGTCGTAATTCTTACCGGCATACCAATCGATGGCTTTCCCGTCCCTGCCGAGCCATGGCGGAGATGCCGTCGCCTTGCCCTTGGCCGGGTCGGCCTCCCAGAACGCTGGTTTATCCTTGTAGCCGGCGTACACGTAGGTCTTCTCGGCTCCGGCTCTGTCCTTCTTGACTACCGTAAACCGCTCGCTGCCCGGAGGCAGGAGGTCCCACCCCAGACTGCGGTTGCCGATGCAACTCTTGAGAACCATCACCGGCGCGTCGAGGGCATCGCCCAAAACATGCCCAATGCCGAATTCCGGCCCGATCGTGCCCCCCTTGATGGCCAGCCAGTCGTTGTTGAGCAGGCCCCTGCCTTGCATGAAACGCACAAAGCGGACATCCGGCCGCACGGTCCATTTACCGTCGGCATCCACAAGGTAAGGATACTTCTTCTTGTTCTTGACCGCATTCTCCAAGACGGCAACCCTGCCCAAGCCGACCATGTTGGACTGGCCCATCAGGATGAACACCTGGACCGGCTTGGTCATGTCCGGCAGCTTGCCATCGGGCTGGGCGATCGTTTCCGCCGCCCAGGCGCCGGACAGTCCCATTGCCAGGACCGCCAGGCACAATGCACCACACAACATCTTCTTACTCATCGCTACGACCCCTTGTGAAAAATGGGTTTGCCGCGCCCCGGGATAAGGTGATACCAGCGCCGGGTGACGGGGCCGGGCGGCTTCAAGCCCAGGACAGAGTAGGCGAGAGGATCGCGCTCGTGATGGTCGAAGAACAACCAACCGTCGAGGCCAGTCTTCTGGAGTTCGGCTTGAATGGCGCGGAGATCCATGGCTATCTCTTTCGCAGGCGCTGTGCTTCGGGAATTTGTGCAAGGGCGGCCTTGAGTTCCTTCAACTCGGCGGCGGTGGCGGCGCGCAACGGCGCGCGGGGCGCGCCCACGGGCCGGCCCATCAGCCCGCAGGCGGCCTTGACCCATTGCGTGTACTTGCCGCCGCCTTCCATCAACTCGAGTGTGGGCAGCATCTCGAAGAAGAGCTTGCGCGCGACGGTATAATCCTTCTTCTCGACGACCAGTTCGTAGAGCTTCGTATGCGAAACGGGCAGTACGTTGGCGACGCCGCCGACCCAGCCGATGGCGCCGACCATCAGACTTTCCAGCGCGATGGTGTCGCAGCCACAGAACACGCCGAGGCTGTCGCCGCAACGGCGCAGCAGTTCGGTGATCCGCGGCATTTCGCCGGTGCTCTCCTTCACGTAGCGCACATTCCGCAACTCGGCCAGTCGTTCCAGCAGGTCCGGCGTCATGTCGACTCCGGTGCGGCCGGGATAGTTGTAGACGACGATCGGCACGCCGATCGCATCGTTGACGGCTTTGAAGTGAACGAATAGTTCGTCCGGCCTGGGCAGTGAGTAGTAGGGCGCCGCCAGCATCACGCCGGCGCAGCCAAGCTGTTCAGCCTGCCGCGAGAAGGCGATCACGTCGCGGGTTGATCCGGCGTTCGTGCCGGGCACTACGGGCACGCGCCCCGCGGCCGCCTGCAGGGTAGCGCGCAGTACACGCTCGCGCTCGTCGGCCGAAAGGGCGTAATACTCGCCCGTGCTTCCCAGTGGCACTAGGCCGTGGACGCCTTGGCGAATCAAGTGGTCGGCTAATTCGGCTAGCTTCGGCAAGTCAATCTCCTCGTCGGCCGTCATCGGCGTCACGAGCGCAACGAACACGCCGCGAAGGGAATCCTTGGATCGGCTTGTCGATTTGGCATTCATGTGGGTTCCCCAGGCAGTCTTCGGGTCAGAGTTGAATCCAGACGGTCTTCAGTTCGGTATATTGCTCTTGGGCGTACGACGACTTGTCGCGGCCGAAGAAGCCCGATTCCTTGAAGCCGCCGAAAGGCGTGGTCAGATCGCCCTCGCCAAAGCAATTGACGGCCACCACGCCGGCGCGAATTTCGCGAGCAAACCGGTGCGCCTTGGCGATGTCGCGGGTGTGCAGCGAGGCGGCGAGCCCGTAGTTCGTGTCGTTGGCAACGGCGATCGCTTCCGCGTCGGTGTCGACCGGGATGACAGCCAACACGGGACCGAAGATTTCCTCGCGGGCGATCTTCATCGCATTGGTTGCCTCATCGAAGATCGTGGGCTCCACGAAATAGCCGCCGGTTTCCTGCAGCACCTGACGGCCTCCCGTCACAAGTCGGGCCCCCTCGTGCTTGCCTTCTTCGATGTAACCCAACACCGTCTGCATGTGAGCCCGCTCGATAAGCGGCCCGACGCGCGTGCTGGGATCCAGCGGATCGCCCACCGTCCAGGCCGCGGTCAGCGGGAGCACCTTTTCCAGCAGCGCATCTTTCACCTGGCGATGCACAATCAGCCGTGAACCGGCGCTACAATTCTCGCCCATGTTCCAGAAGGCGGCGTTCACCACATGCGGCGCGGCGTTGTCGAGGTCGGCGTCGGCCAGCACCACCTGTGGGTTCTTGCCGCCCAATTCCAGAATGATCCGCTTGAGATTGGACTCGGCCGAGTAGCGGAGCAAGTCGCGGCCAACACTGGTCGATCCGGTGAAGGCCGCCATATCCACGTCCATGTGCCGGCATAGCGCTGGTCCAAGAATCGACCCGGCGCCCGGCACGACATTGAACACCCCATCCGGTATGCCGGCTTCGGCGGCGATCTCGGCCGTGCGGATCGCACTGAGCGCAGTCTGCCGTGCCGGCTTGAGCACCACGCTATTGCCCGCTGCCAACGCCGGGCCGATCTTCCAGGCGAGCATCTGGATCGGGAAGTTCCAGGGCAGAATGCAGGCCACCACTCCGATCGGCTCGCGCACGATCATCGACACCACATCCGGCCCCGAGGGCGAGGTGCGCTCGTAGAGCTTGTCGATAAACTCGGCGTGCCAGCGGATGCAATGGATCGTGTCGGGAATGTCGATATTGACGCAGTCGCAGATCGGCTTGCCGGCGTCCAGGCAATCCAACAGCGCGATTTCCAGGGCGTTCTTCTCCAGCAACTCAACGAACTTCAGCATCACGTGCTTGCGGTCGCCGGGCTTCAGCTTGGACCAAACTCCGCTCTGAAAGGCCCGGCGCGCGGCCCGGACCGCCACCTCGACGTCTTCCGGCCCACAGTCGGCGATCTCGGCGAGGGGGGTCCCATTGGCCGGATTCACCGACGTGTAAGTCTTGCCACCGGCGCTAGGAGAATACTTGCCGTCAATGAAAGCCTGCGTGCGAAAGCGCAGTGTGGCTCGCGCCGCTTTCAGAAGGCCGGGGTCGAGAGCGAGGTCCATGCGTTCATCTCCCACTTGCGATTCCTGGTGCTCGGCCCTTCCACTACGAGAGCGCCAGAGGGCCATAGCTTGTTTTTGTTGACAAAAGCTATTTCCAGATTATAATGCTATTGTTGGCAAAGTCAAGGATACGCTCTTGTTTCCGCGCGAACCCAGCAGAAACCGAGCGAAATCGAACGCCACAACTCACTGTGTGACAATCACTTGGAGAGACGGTACTCGCACAGAAACGGGAATACGCCGCAACGTACAATGGGCGCTGCTCCAATCGCCAGCGCTGTAATTGGCTGGGAGGACGGCACGCCACCTGGGAAGGGGGTGGTTCCGCGTGGGAGCGCAAGCATGGAGTGGACAGATTACATCGCCGAGGATCTTAGAGGGCGGATTCGCTCCGGGGTGCAACTGCTTAGCGCGCTGAGCCTGCCGGCGCTCGCCAAGCATTACGGCGTCAGCCTGACGCCGGTGCGCGGTGCGGTCGCACGGTTGCTGGCCGATGGCTGCATCGAGAAGCTTCCCAACGGCCGTTTGGCGGTGGTCCCCGCAAAGAAGAAATCGCCTCAGCATTTCCAAATCGTTTCCCCGCCGCCGACATCCCAGGACTGGGATCGCATCCTCATTCGTGAAGTGATGCTCGCCAGTCTGCAGCGAAAACCGGTCCATCTCCGTGAGGAGGCCCTTGCCGAGAAACATCAGGTAGGGCGTTCCATAATTCGTCAGTCGCTGAGCCGACTGGCGGGAGCCGGCCTGATTGAGCATGTCCCGCGCCGCGGCTGGCTTGTGCATCCCATCCAAGAGGAGGACGTGGTCGCATATCTTGACGTTCGCGAGACGCTTGAGCTGAAGGCCCTGGATTTGGCCCGCCCGCACATCGATAATGCGGACCTGGCGCCGATGCTTGAGGGTAATGCGCCCGCAGGCAAAGGCCAGCCGCCGCGATTGGACAATCGCCTGCACGAGTACCTGATCGCGAAATCAGGCAACCGGTACATCCGCAACTTCTTTGGGCAGTATGCGGCGACCTACTACACGTCGGCCTTCGACTATGCCGCCCCAGAGGCGCACTTCGTGGCGGAAATGGCAGCCCAGCATCGCGACATCCTCGAGGCGTTGATCGGACAGCATTGGGCACGCGCTCGCGAAGCCCTCGCACTGCACATCCGTGCCCAGCGGCCGGTCCTCGCGCAACTCCTACACTCCGAAAGCGCTCGAAATCTCGGCTAGACCGTGGTTTTCACATCGTGATCTAAGTTCATCATCCTGGAGGGGGCGCCATCTCACGGACTGACATGTTGCTATCGTCGACATTCCATGAGCCACTGCCGTACATGTTCCGCAACCGCTCGAAGGCGAGCATCGCCGATCCGCTCGCCGTCCATCCGTGAGCTGCCTCAGCGGCTGTTTCACAAAACCTTCCTTGGATCGAGCGCGCCGATGCCCCACGGATCAGGGGGCCACCGCTCGGCCATCCCAGATTGCTCGCTACGACCGTTTTTTGGCACGATTCCGGCGCGTCGGAAAACGTGTCCCAGATTGGGGTCCTTTTGCTGGCATGTCCGAGCAAACGGTTGAGGCTGAGAGACGACAGCGGGGGGCAACGCCTGGGGCAGTGGACTGTCTTCATGGGCTGGCAGCTTCCTTGAACTGGACGACCAGCATGGCCAAAAAATCAATGCGCAACCGAGCAACTGCCGCGAGGTCAGCACTTCGTGGAGCAGCAGGTATCCGAACAGGGCCGCGAAGACGGCTTCCATGCTTAGAATAATAGCTGCATCGGCCGCCGGGGCGTGCTTCTGCCCCACCGCTTGAAGCGTGTAGCCGATGGCCACCGAAACGACACCCACATAGACGACAGTCCACCAGCAGACGGCCAGCCCCGGCAAGGTATCGCCTTCCAGGACAAGTCCGATGACGACATTCAAAGCCCCAGCGACAAAGTATTGGCCGACGGAAAATACGAGCACGTCGACATGCTTCACCGCCCGGCCGACGATCACGACGTGCAGCGCCCAGAGCACGGCGCCGATGATTTCCAGTGCGTCGCCATACTGAATCTGGAACTGGTCGTCGACGCCCAGCAAGTAAACGCCCAGGGTTGCGAGCATGGCTCCGGCCCACGTTTGCCAACCGATTTCTTGCCTCCAGCCGACCAACATCACGACGGGCACCAGGACGACATACAGCCCAGTGAGGAAGCCTGCATTGCCGGCCGTGGTCCATTTCATGCCCGCCTGCTGACAGACCGAGGCCGCTACCAACAGCGTCCCGGCAATCAACGCCCACCGGAAGAAGGTTTTGGATGGCAGGCGCAACGGCCGTACCCAGGGCAGCAAGACTATTGCTCCCAGCAGGAAGCGTAGGCCATTGAAGAGAAAGGGCCCCAGGTGCCCCGCTGCTACGCGCTGTGGTACAAAGGCGCTGCCCCACAGCAGGGCCGTGAGCAAGAGAATCGCATCTGAGCGGAATCGCAGGCTTTGGGGCGGGCGATTGGTAATGATCCGAACCTTTCGATTGAGCTAAGTGTTGTTCCCACCATGCAAGGATCTGCTGCAAAGCGGTGAATGTGCAGGTCGGCCGGGCGATTGCGGTTGATACCGTGGCTCGCGCATGCCGGATACCGCACGAAACGCGCCGGCACCCCCGGCAGTCTTAACGCCGCGTAAGGCTGCTGGTCCTGCTCGATGCTGCATCGCAGGTCAAGTGTGCAGCTCTTGCAGCCGACCGACTAAGCCCCTTCATTGTAATGGTGCCGAACACCGTGTCACAAATGGTTCCTTTCCCGGCACCCACCCAATCACTTTGTGTTTCGGCTGACTTTTCTGCCACAAGAGTCCGAGATCGCCATCTCGGAATTCAAGACGCCGAGAACCCGTGCAACGGTCGCTTTCTCGTGCATCCCGCTTGTCCTTCTGCTGGGGGGTGGTCGCATTCTCCGTAGCCTGGGCCCCGGTCGCCTCACTTCCCAAGTTCTTCAGCGGTGAATCTGAGAGTCGATACTTGTCCAGAAGGGCGGGATCGCCACTCCGTCCCTCGATTCACTTTACGGGGCCTAGAACGGCCGCGGACGGGCCGGTGGGCCCTTGTGCCTCGGGAACACCAGGGCGCGTCCCCAGGGCGCTCTGTACGCCGTGTTGGCGGGGTAAAAACCGGGTCTGGTGGCCAAGCTCGGACGCCGATTTCCCGGCCCCGGCTGTTCAATGTCAGAATTTCCGACATTGACTCCAACTCATTCCGGTATGCCGATAGGCGATGCGGACTGACGTGGGGGATCGCATTTGACATCGGGAACCCAACGTTTGCGCGCCGGAAAACGCCCCAGAATCGCTTGGGACCCACCGACCCGACCCGGAAGCCGTCAAGCGGACTTGCGTGCGTCTCGCGGCGTTCTGGCGTTCCTGGCCGTTGGCGGATGAGAACCTTGTCGGGGTGCGCGCTCGTCTGGGCAGGCGGCGGAGGTCCGGCCATTTGTAAGAAACCAGGCCGGCGTTCCATGCTTTCAGCAAGATGAATCGGGATTGGAAATGCCGGCGGTTCTTGCATTTCCAGCCTCGGTCAGTCTTGGCGTAGCGTTGCCGGTTTCCGGCCTGAGTGACAGACAAGTGGTTTCCGACGATCGAGCTTCCCTTGACGTTTGCGCAGTCTATCGCGTTCCGCAGAACCCGGCCTACAAGTACGAGTATTTCGACGGGCACGCCTGGCTGACGCCGCGACCGAAGAGCTGTCACGCCTTACTCGACCTGCGGACGTTCACTCGTCCTATCGCCACGCTGGCAACCCGAGACGATTTCATCGTCCGGCGACTCGTCGATGAGGATTGGCAGCAACTGCCGCCGCTTTTCGCAGCCGCCTTTCATCGCGTCCAGCCGTTTGCGAGTCTGGCCGATGAGGTTCGGCTGGAGGCCTCCCAAGAGTGCTTGCACCATACCAAAGAAGACGCTGATGGACCGCTCATCGCCGAAGCCAATCTCGTCGCGGCCTGCAAGTCCGACGGTGCCCTGATCGGGGCTGCCCTGACCACGCTTCTGCCTGCCGGTGATCCGTCCCAGTGCGGCTCCTGGCGGTGGGAAACGCCTCCGCCTCCTGACGCGGTCGCACGTGGGATCGGGCGGCCGCACCTGACGTGGGCTTTCGTCGGCCCCTGGCATGCGCGCCGCGGCGTAGGCACGGCCCTGCTCGCCACAGCGGTGCAAGAGCTCGCTCGACTGGGCTACTCGGAACTGGCCAGCACGTTCCTGTTGGGGAACGAGTCCAGCATGTTATGGCACTGGCGGGCCGGTTTTCGCCTGCTCTCGTATCCCGGGTCGATGCGGGTGATCCGGCAGGGAAGCGAGACGACTGAGTCTATCTGAGGGCTGACAGACGTGCTACGATGCCGTTGGGAACGGGGAAGACAAACGCCAACAGGAGAGGCGATGATGGGTCGGTTCGGGTGGACTGGTGCGGTGTGGGCGGCCACGGCGGTGTGGGCGGCGTCTGCCGGCCCGCGACCATCCTCCGGATGGTGCCCGGCTGCCGAGGGAGCCCCGGTCTTTCAAAGCGACTTCGAGCAGGCGTCGTCGTCCAGTCCGCCTCCCGGCTGGACGATGTGGGGCGCACCGAAGTACAAGGACGCTGCCAACTACACTCGCGACACCGGCCAACCGCACGGCGGCAAAGCGTGCTTCCGCGTTTATCATCCGGCCAACACCGAGGGCTACGTGGTCTCCTCACCGGAGACTGCCGTGCGTCCCCAGTCGGGCAAGATGTACGCGGTGACGTTTTGGGCGCGGAGCGATCGGCCGGGCGAGGCCCTGTTTGGTTGGACCGCCTACCGGCAAATCCGGCCGTTCGTCGAGGCTCCCTCGCCGGGCCTGTTTCCCATCCGCGTCGACCGGGAGTGGAAGGCGCACCGGTTTGTCCTGTACGAGGGTTGGGACTTCTTCGCCGAAGAGTGCCGTTTTCTCTTGCTGACGTTCAAGGCCGCCGGAAGGGCGGAAGAGGAAAGGACCTTGTGGATCGACGACGTGGCGGTCACCGAGCAGCCGTCGCCTCGCCAGGGCCGGTTGGTGAACCCCGATACGCTGACGTACGACCGGCTGGAGCATCGACTCAGGCCGGGCGAGGAACTCGCGGTCACTGTCGATGCGGGCAAGCGGGCGCGCGAGGCGCCGCGCGAAGTGGGCGGCGTGTCCTTTCACCGTGTGGCCGGCTGGCCGAAGCTCCCTTTCGACAAGCAAGGCCGGTACGTCCTGACTGCCGACCTGGAGGAAGCGGTCCGGCAGGTGCAATTGCCGATGACGCGATTCTACGCCCTGGGCGATGAGCCGTTCGGCCTGGAAGCGGCGATCGACAAGGCCGCCGAGTTCCTCGACCGCATCCGCGTTCCCCAGGCCACCACGCCGCTGGAGTTCGAGATCCAGGGGGCCACCGCCAAGCTCTCGCCTGAAACCTGGGCGCGGGGCGTGCGCCACAGCCAGGCCCGAGGCTATCAGTTCCGCTACTGGGAGGTTGCCAACGAACCGTACGTGGGCCGCGCGGGCCGGGCCTTCTCCACAGCCGACTCGTACCTGGAACATTTCCTCGCCGTCGGCAAGGCGATTCGCCAGGTCCAGCCCGATGCCCGCATTGGGATGCCGATCTATCACCGCAGCCCGGCGTGGGGCAACTACCTGCTGAAGCAGGCCGCCGGCCGCTACGATTTCATCGTGGCCCACTACTACCACTTCGTCGACGTGACGCGGACCTCGTTCGAGGACGTCGTGCTCGCGGGCAATTACCAGGTCTTGGATGAGATTCTCCAGGTCAATGCCTTGATGCGGATGTACAACCCCGGCCGGGAAGTCTACCAGTACGACACCGAATGGGGCATGCACAGTTCCGGTCCCCAGGGCCAACGGGCCGATTACGTCAACCGCAACGCCAACATCTTCGGCATGATGCACCGCGCCGTGCGGCTGATCTATTATCTCCGCGAGGGGATGCTCCGCGGGGCCAGCTCCTGGGAGATGTTCACCTACCAGAATGCCCCGGGGTTCGGCTTCCTGGCCCAGGATGCGCCCCACCGCCGCTCCATGACCTACTGGCTCTACTACTACTTCAACCGCCATGCCGGCCGCTGGGTGCTCCAGATCGACGGCACGGCCCCGTACCACGAAGGCTCCGCGGGCGGGAAAACCCATCGCGGGCCGCTGACGCCGGTGGCGGCCACCCTCAGCGAGGACCAGAAACACGTGTTCCTCATCTTGGCCAACGGCTCCTGGAATCGAGCGGTGCCTTGCCGGATCCATCTTCGAGACTTCACGGCCGGCCGGGCAACCGGTGTCGCTCTCTCCCACCCCGACCCGGACGGCTATCCCCTGTTGGAGAAGAAGGAGGACCTGGTCCGCGGCTTACCCGTGGCGCTCGACGGACCGCGCCTGACGGCCACCCTGCCGCCGCACGCGGTGGTCTTCATCACCTTGGATCGGGCGGGCGCACGGTAGCTTCCCGGGTTGCATCATGTCAGTGAGCGACGCGGAGTTTCGGAGATTCGAGCCGTCGATCTTCCAGTTCTTGGAGGACCTCGCCGGGAACAACAACCGGCCCTGGTTCCAGGAGAACAAGCGCCGCTACGAGCGAGACGTCCTGGAGCCCTGCCTGGCGTTCGTCCGTGCCTTTCGGCCGCGGCTCAGGAAGATCTCCGAGTTCTTCGTGGCCGGCGACCGCCGGACCGGCGGGTCCCTCATGCGGGTTTACCGGGACACGCGGTTCGCCAAGGACAAGACACCGTACAAGACCAACGTCGGCATCCACTTCCGGCACGAGTTCGGGCGCGACGTACACGCCCCCGGATTCTACGTCCACGTCGCCCCGGAGGAGTGCTTCCTGGCGATCGGCCTGTGGCGTCCGGACGCCGCGGCCTTGGGCGAGATACGCGAGGCGATCATCGAGTCGCCGGACCGTTGGCGGCGGGCGAGGGACGATAAGCGATTTCGAGAGCGATTCAGGCTGGAAGGAGAGAGCCTCAAGTCCGCGCCCCGCGGGTTCCCGGCCGACCATCCGCTGCTGGAGGACTTGAAGCGAACGGACTTCGTGGGCTGGTGCGATCTGAGTCGGCGCGAGGTGCTCGGTGAAGGCTTCCTCGACCTCGTGGCGACCGCGTTCGCAGCCGGCCGGCCGCTGATGCGATTCCTGT
>Ga0315293_10004349_pt1 | contig 13477 bp, 15 predicted proteins | sample YL17G13_20_MG_FD_203071 | JGI IMG/M metagenome (GOLD analysis project Ga0315293, IMG submission 203071) | Sediment microbial communities from Yellowstone Lake, YNP, Wyoming, USA - YL17G13_20 | ecosystem: Environmental > Aquatic > Freshwater > Lake > Sediment | place: USA: Wyoming | collected... | reverse complement strand
GATTTACGGTCACATGGTAGAAACACTCTTGCCATATCCAAGAGTTTATACGAGCATCTATAATTTAATTTTTAAAATTTTCTTTAAGTAAAATATAATATTAATAACTTTTGGTTTCAAACATTTATGGTAGGTTATCCAGGAAATACTATACAACTCTTAAATTATGGATATTGTGCCTTTCAGAAAACTCTGAAACCCTTGTTTTACAAGGCTTTTAGAGTACTTCTATTTTATTCTTCACCTCCACCCCTTGAAACCCTTATCTGATAAGGGTTTTAGGAAGGCTATCAATTAATTTCTACTCATTTTATCGATTTTTTAGGGGCTTGGAGGTGAATTTTTTCAACCTTCTAAAGTTTTCTGAAACCCTCATTTCTATTTTAAGCAAATTATTTGCTAATCTGAACTTGATTTCACCTCCACCTACCTTTTACCCTATAATATTTTAAGGATAATCTTTTTTAGTTACAGTACTTTTCAGAAAAGTAGGGGGTAAGACTATGAACAGATTTAAGGCAAACCAGAAACTTCTTTTTAAAGCTGAAACTGTTTTTAACTTAAGACCTTTAGAAAAATACGAAATTCTTTTCTCTTTTCTTGATACCTCGCCATTAGAGATACTGTATCCTTCTACCGGCAGACCACCTATTCCTTTATAAGTAATTAATAAAATTTAAAGCTTTTACCTCTTATAATAATTTTGTTAATCTTACTTCTAAGCTTAAACAATACTACCTTTTCTCTAAATCGTCCTATATCTCAGGAAATAAAATATATCCAAAATATCTACCATTTTTTTCGATTTTTTTAATTTACTTAATTTAGATTCATTTCTCAAATTTTATTCAGACTCTGTAAGTATTTTTATAATAATTAGAAATTACCTCTTCGGCGTTTCTTTATATAAAACTTTCCAGAGCTCTGTCCAGTAGAAGTCCTTTTGCCTGAGAGTTTAAATGTTTAATATAATCACATATTTTGCCCCTTCGGCTCCTTTTCAATATTAGAAAAGATCTCTCCTTCTACCTTCAAACAGCTTATCATATTTAAGTTTTAGTAATATTTTTATTGTAGTAATCTAGTTTTCTAAAACTTTTACGTAAGTATACCCCCCCCCACTCCCAAGATGTCAAGCATCCGAATTGCCTTTGTCATTTAAAAATCAAAAGTGCACTAACCAAAAACAGTAAAAAGGTATAATTTAGAACTAAATTCTAAAGAGAAAAGAGGTTCTAAATTATGTCTAAACAATTACACAAAAACTTTACCGATGGTCAGGTTAAATCACTTTTAAAAAGTTATCTGGATAAAAAAATCAAACTTAATTATATCTTGCAAATTCTTAGAATCAAGAGAAGTAGATTCTTTGAATTACTGACCAAATATCGAAATGACTCAGATAACTTTTCTATCCAGTATGAAAGAAAAACCATTAATCGAAAAATAAATCCAGATATCGAGAAAAATATTCTAAAAGAACTAAAAATCGAAAAGGATTTAATCAAAGCAAAAGAAGTACCGATTAAGTGGTATAACTACAGTTATATAAAAGATCTTTTAGAACAAAAATATAGCCAGAAGGTATCTCTGCCTACCATCATCGACCGAGCCAAAAGAAATAATTTTTACTTTTTAAGGCCAAAAGGGAAAGCCCATGATAAAGAAGTAATAACCAACTATCCGGGAGAACTGATCCAACATGATTCCTCTCATCATCGGTTTGCCCCTTATGCTGCTAGTAAATGGTATCTGATTACCTCTTTAGATGATTACAGCAGGCTTATCCTGTATGCTAGCTTAGTAGAAAGAGAGACCACCTGGGAACATATCCTGGCCTTAGAGGCAGTTTTATTAAAATATGGATTTCCTCTGGCTTATTATGTAGATAGTCATTCTATCTTTCGGTTTGTGCAAGACAGAGATTCCTTCTGGAGAAACCACTACAAACTTACCGATGAAGCAGATCCGCAGTGGAAACAGATTTTGGATGACTGCAGGGTAAAGGTAACCTATGCCCTTTCTCCCCAGGCCAAGGGTAAAATTGAAAGACCTTATAGATGGCTTCAGGACCGATTGGTAAGGACCTGTTACCGAGAGAATATTAGGGATATTAAAGAGGCCCAATTAATCCTGAATTACCTTGTCCAAAGATACAACTACCGGATAGTTCATTCTACTACCGGGGAAATTCCCTATATCAGATTTCAAAGAGCATTAAGAGAGAAAAGATCTCTCTTTAGAGAATTTAGGATAATGTCGCCATTTTTATCAACCAAGGATATCTTCTGTTTAAGAGTCGACAGAATGGCAGATGCTTATCACAAAGTTTCTATCAATAATTTAGAATTAAAAGTGTCCGGTGCACCACTGCACCAGAGAATACAACTTCGAATTGTACCGAATAAAGAATCCGGGCTGTCTGAAGTCAGATTCTGGCATAAAGATGAGTTTTTAGGTAGTCAAAAAGTTAAAAATTCTGATTTAAATTTAGTCCAGTTTTAACTTTTAACTAATAATTTATTTACATCTAGAGAGTAAAAAAATAGTATATTTTTAATCTTTAAAGATGGCTCAGTTTTAAAGTGTAACTAAGAGAAATATTGAGTTTAATTTAGTGCACTTTTGATTCTTAAATAGTGCACTTTTGAAATTTAACTAACATTTTATTTTAAATTTTATTTTAAATAAATAGGTGTCCCTACTTAATACTACTTAATAGAAAACCAGGGTTTTTGCACTCGAATCATTTGTTAAATAAATTTTTTAAAACTCCTATTAAAACTATCTCTAAGTTTTTTACTGCTAAAAATTACATAAAGAGGCCTAATAAATTCAAGATTTTTTATTGAAAATATATTATTAAAACCTTCTTTTTTTATAAGATATTCCTTTACACCTTTATCAAATATCCCTATATCTACAATTCTATCATTTATTGCTTTTAAAAGCTCGGTCTGCTCATCAAAACTTTTTTTTAAAGAAGAGTCTATTTTATCTATATCATCACCATAAGTATAATTGTTTATTACACCAACAGATAATTTTTTTTCTTCTATTTCAAAATAGGATTTAAGGTCTAAGCTTTTATTTCCTGCAACTACTTCGGTTACTGTATTTCTAAAAAGGTCGGAAAAAAAGTATTTTTTTTCTCTTTCAATAGTATATTGAACTTGAAAAGCAGCATCTATTTTTTTATTAATTACAAGATCTTCTATTTTCTTCCATTCGTTCAAAATTACCTTTATCTTATATCCTGCATGGTTAAATATTTTTTTTACAATTTCATAATCTGAGCCCTCAACATCATGATTTTCATTGTAATATTGATAAGGGGGGAAAGGATCTGCCCCAACAGTTAATAATTTATTCATTGTTAACCTCCTATATTATTAGTATTTACAATTAATTTATAGGGAAAAATTATACATACTGTTAAACATCGTTATTATAGTTCAGGTTGTCGGAACTTCCGACAGCCTGAACTATAATTATTTACTTAATTTTTTTGCAAGTTCTTGTAACTTACTATCTATGAACACTCCATCTGATAATATTTGATGACCATCAAGCCATACGGAGCATTTGAGACATATACCGTCTATGTGACTTTTTGCAACCCTTGGTTCCCCACCTGAATAATTAGGTCCTTGGTGACCAAATCCCCATTCAGTACTGCCCCACACCCTCTCATCTTCAGTTGTACATCCTTCAAGTTTTGCATTAGGGCTACAGCCATAACATACATGGGCTGCTATATACATATTTGGATCATCTAAGTATTTGAAATAGTTTTTGATAATCTCAGCTTTTTTACCTCCACAGATATCAACTATTCTTCCTTTTTCAACTACATATGTTATAGTCTCATCAAGAACTCCAAGTTCTGCTTCTCCTCCACCACTTATAGCACCATCTATAGCTATTTTTCCGTTTGTAGATTCTTCATTAGGTGCCCATCCTATTTGCCCAATTAAGAAGTGAGCTCCTGGCTTACTATAATCTATTTCATTGTTAACAGGTCTGTTAGGGTCATTTTTAAATGATATATCCGTACCCGCTTTGTTTGTTATTCTTACTTCTGTAGCTTTTTTGGTCATGTTTGTAAGCTCATTTTGGAATTCCTTTTGGGTTTCCATATCAACTTTACCTATATTTCTTACTATTCTTTCTATTCCAAGACCACCAAGCATTACTTGCCTTGTCCTTCCATTGGTTACTGCTTTGTCCCAAATAGGTGAATAAAGAAGCCATTGGTCATTTAACTCTATCCATACATCGGTTTTATCTACACATGCTATGAGAGGATCTGGAAGGTAAGGCATTGTTAATGCTCCATATCCTTTTGGTGTTGAGTGCCATGCTAACATTACTTTGGCTCCTAATGCTGCTGACATTTTCGCAATTTCTTCTGCAACTCTAAAATCAGAGATAGAGTCAATAGTAACCAGTACACTTTCCCCTTTTTTTACTTTTACCATATCATGCATAAGTTTATATGCTGCTTGTGCCAACTCCATGTCTAGATATTGTGGCATAATTAAAATCTCCTTTCATAATTTTTTTGTATTGTTTCTCTTATATTTATATATTTAAAAACCATCTTCATCTTCAACGCTAACACCTGAAGAAATTTTGACATCTAAATTTTTAAATAAATAAACTATTACAATGTAAAGCACAAATCCCATCACTAGACTATTTAGTGAAGCAACTCCCCACTTGACATAATAGCCAATGACAGAAGACAAAATCCATGAGATTAAAGCTGACCAATATATTCCCACGTACTTTGTCCCGGGACTAAACTGATACCTTCCTTTTTTAAGCACATAATAATTTGCAATAATTATACCTGCCATAGGAGGAATTGTGACACCAAGTATTATTAACCATAAAACAAAATAATCTGCAAGTCCAGCTACTCCTACTAATGAAGCTATGGAACCACTTATCAATACTATCTTAGATTTTTTAGTCTTTAATAAATTTGATAATCACAATGAAGAGGTATAGATATTATTGTCATTAGTTGTCCATTGACCTGCAATTAATACTATAAGGGCAGGAAAACCCAATCCTAAAGCCAACATACTTGAAGGTAAATTTCCAGAACCAATTGTAAATGTAGTAATAAGACCAGCAATTATAACAAAAGAATTGGGAACAATAAATCCGAAAATTGTTGCAATCCAAGCTGCCTTTGGATTTTTAGCATAACGAGTTATATCAGCTTGTGCAGAAGCACCTGCAGCAAAAGAACCTACTACTAATACTATTCCTGTAATTAGCGCCATGGTTGAAGCAGGTTTTGTAGCTAAAAGTGCCTCTCATCCTCCAGATTGATTTATTGCAGCAACAATACCTATTATTGATGCAATAACTATAGCTGGTATGCTATTTTACTTAATATATTTAACCCCTTATAACCATAATAAGCAGTAAGCATCATCAAAATACCACCCCAAAAAGCAGCAAATCTAATGGAAGTTACAAAGCCTCCATTTGGAAACATAATATGTACAGTCAGACCAAAAAAACCTACTTGAACTGAAAACCATCCCAGCATAGTCAATACTAAAGCCGCTGCAACAATCATTGAGCCTTTTCTACCAAATTAATATCTTGCCAATACTGATGTAGCTACACCTTCTTTAGCACCAGCTGATCCCAGCAATCCACCATAAACTGCTAAAATAACATTACCAATAATAGTAGCAATAATTGCATCTTTCAGTCCTAGCCCTACTGCCATTGCAGCCCCAGTAAACAATCCAGACATACAAATGCAAAAACCTGCAGAAACCATTGCAACATCAAACATCAAGGGTACTTTTCTTTTCATCCTCTAAAATCTGGGTAACAGCATGATCTCCATGAATATCAAAGATACTATTTTCTTTACTTTTTCATTATTCATTTTATAATCCTTACTTTCTTTTATTTTTGTATTATAGCCAATTGCAGAATATTACAATCGACTACAAATGATTTTCTTACTCCCTATACACCATAATATCCAATGTCTGTATAATAATGTCCCTATAATTTTTACCTAAACACTGGTCATGGGACACACATTTTTCCCTGCCAGTGACGGCGTTGTTTGAACAATTTCCGGAATGGCTCTACCTGCATAATCACCATTTATTATTTTCTTTCCTAACCTTGCTGCGGCATCTATAGGAGCCGGTGTATTAATACCTCCCAATTCAACTGCAACAATTGCATCAATCTCTTTTCCGATATATTTTTCCAATCTCTTAACTGCTTCAGGTAGTACTCTTTCAACTTCTATATCTATATAACCCATCTTTTTCATCTTTTCTTGAACTTCAGGTGTATGTGGCGCGATTGAACCCATATAAAAGCAGGTACAAACTGTCGCATCATCATCTAATTCATCAACATCAATAATTTCAATCTTCCCAACATCCTTTAATGTCTCTTTTAAGAACTTTGAACCTTTTACAGGATCTCCACCTCCTCCTGTCCCAAAGAATGTAACGCCTCTTACTAAATCTTCAACCTCTTGCATTGTAGTTATAAATCTTGACATAATATTACTGACTCCCTTCTTAATTTATTGATATATTAGCCTCGGTTTAACTTGCATGAAAGCGTTTACTACTAAGGTTTTTAGTAGTACTTCCCCCTTCGTTAAAAATCCTAAAGGATATATGCCTTTTGTGAAATTTACCAATTATTTTAATAACATACTATACTTTTTTGATGTCAGTGCTCGTTATGCAGGTTTTATCTCTTTTAGAACTGCCAGCAGGTACTCCCATGTCCTTTTTATAGAGGATATACCTATATGTTCATTAGGTGTATGTACATCATACATATTTGGACCAAAAGCAATCATATCAAGATTTTTATTCTTTTCTTTGAACAATCCGCACTCCAATCCTGCATGAACTGCCGCTACTTTTACTTCACTATTATACATATCCCGATAAACCCTCTTACATATTTCTCTTAATTCTGAATCGGGGTTATACTCCCATTCTGGATAGTCAGAATCCGTTTCAAAAGCAATATCTAAAATACCCGCAATCATTCTGGCCTGATTTAATATATTGTACTTTAAACTTTTTACATTACTCCTAATTGCACTCTCAAATAGTATACCTGCATCAGAAGTAGTCACTACCCCTAAGTTTGTTGAACTTTCTACCAGTCCCTCGATATCTTTGCTCATTGTCTGCACGCCATTGGGTATAATCACGAGTAATGAAATAACCTTATTCATAGTATCCCTCGATAACACTTTCAAAATAGTATTATCCAATCTTTTTGCACTGAGAGTCACTCCTGGGTCAGATGCTTTTAGTTCATTTTTGAAAATCAAATTCCACTCCTCTATTTTAGCTACCATTTTGCTTTCATTGCAGGGATTAATTAAAACAGTGACATCAGCTTCTCGTGGAATAGCATTCATTTTAAATCCACCATTTATTTCACCTATATAATATTCCATGTCCTGCAGAAGGTCATTTAAAAACCTACCCATAAGTTTGTTTGCATTCCCTCTGCCCTTGTCTATCTCGACTCCCGAGTGCCCACCTTTTAGTCCCCTGATACTGATTAGATATGAAATACAATCTTTTTCAGAATTTTCCCAGGTGACTGGCATATAATGCTTAGCCCTTATACCACCTGCACAGCTGGAAAATAAAATACCTTCTTTTTCGCAATCCATATTGATAAGCATATCGCCTTCAAGGTATTTAGGGTCTAAAGCTGATGCGCCATTGAGCCCTATTTCTTCCCCTGTAGTTACTAATACCCTCAAAGGAGGATGAGGGATATTATTTGAATCTAAAAGAGAAAGGGCATAAGCAATGGCAATGCCATCGTCTGCCCCAAGAGTTGTGTCCTTGGCATAAAGCATATCCCCTTCAACTCTGAGTTCGATAGGATCTTTCTCAAAATCATGTTTGGTCGATTTATTTTTATCGCATACCATATCCATGTGGCCCTGCAAGATAACAGTTGGTGCTTTTTCATATCCCGGGAAAGCAGGTTTTTTAATTAAAACATTTTGTGCATTATCTTGCAGTACTTCCAGATTTTTCGACTTAGTAAAAGCTACCAGATAGTCGCTTATAGCCTTCTCCTTCCCTGAGCATCGGGGAATTTTGGAAATTTCCTCAAAGTATCGAAAAATTGGTTCTGTAGACAACTTGATATTTATATCAACCATACAATTCCCCCCTATTTTATCTATTATTAATTTACCCTGGAAAAATTTTACTTCAGGCTTATAACAACTGCTCCATTGGTTTCCATTCAATATCAAAACCAAAGTGTTTTGGAGATAGTAAGTTAACATCACCCTTATCACGGTATTTTATATGAGGTTTTCCAATTATAGCCACTTGCTGTCCTACCTTTAAATAAGTATTGGTTATTGGTTCACAATCTTCCAAGGCAACAACTGTTACTATATCCGGGCTGCAGACATATGGTTTATCATCTAACCAGGTAATATGATTTTCATTTTTAAACCATATCTTAAATGTATGTCCTTGGAATTCATCTACACCTTCAAATACATGTGTACCAAACATAAAGCCTTTTTTATCTTCAAACTCTCTTCCTGTCACTGTTCCTTTGAAAAGTAAATGTCCTTCAATTACTTCAACTACTTTTTCCACTGGGTCCTGTCCTGCTGCTTTTCTTGCCTCTCTTATTGTTTTGCCAATGATATAACTATCCGTTAAAGTACCAGATATCATCACTTCTTTTAATTCTTTAACTTTCATAAGGAATCCAATGTTACCAGTCATTTGATTCGTTACCGTCACAATTGAACGTCCATATTCCTCTACCATTCCAAAATTTATAGTATTTTCAATAATATTAACATTCCCCCATAAATCACACATAACTAAGGGACAAATGCTCTTGTTTTTGACACAAGGGGTAGCCTGGATTAACTCGGGCACTGCTCTCCCCGCAAAATCTCCATCTATTAAAACTTTATTCAACCTTGCTGCTGTATCTAATGGTGCTGGCGTATTACTTCCACCTAATTCTCCTGCAATCAAAGCACCCAGTTTTATTTGTTTATATTTTTCCAGTTCTTGGACTGCTTTTATTAACGGCCGCTCCACGGTAGGTTCACCTAAACCCATTTCTTTTAATTTTTTTAAATTTTCCTCAGAGATAGGTGCAATGGAACCCATATAAAATGGCATTGCCACCCATTCTTCTTCATTTATCTCTGAGATATCAACCCAGTTTAATTTATATCCTTCTTCTAATGCTTTTACAAGGAAGTCTAGACCTAACTCAGGATCTCCGCCACCGCCTGTTCCCATAAAAGTCACACCTCTTACAAAATCCTCTACATCCTGTTTATTTTTCAAAGTATAATTAGACATTTTTTACCTCTTCAAATTTTATATTTTTTCATATTATTTTTGACAGTACCTTTTCTAATTATAAACTTCTTACTTTATTTCTGTTCTTAAAAACAAATGGTGTTTTACTTAATTTTTATTTAATTCCTCAACTGTCACGTAATCCCCATCATATCCCAGTTTCTCAATAACATGTTTAAATACTTTATAACCGTTTAATTCTCTCCATTTAGCGTGACATGGGAATGATAATACCACAATTTCCATGCCTTCTCCCAAGTCTGCATTTGTCAAAGCTTGCCCTCCGACTGATATGGTACAAATCAAATCCGGAACCATAGCAACCATTTGTCCATTCTTCTTAGCAATCATATTCTCATTTTTATATTCCATAGTAAGTACACTGCCTTTACATTTTCCGGACCCCTGGACGATATAGCGTCCAAAATCAAAGCCTTCTTTGGTTTGTATTGTCATATCCTGAACCTTGCCTCTTATTAACTCGTATCCGTTAAACTGATCTATTAATAATTTAACAAAGTCATTTTTATTCTCTATGGCTTCTCTAATAGTCACCCCGATTTTTTCCGCAATACTTACTGTGCCAGGTATCATTGCTTGTTTGCACATGTTGCCATCCATCACATATGATGCAATGCCTCCGCTCATACCCAATGCCGAGATTACATTTCTTGCAATATTTTCACAATCATAAGAATTTTCTGTATAAACAACAACTGCATTGCTTTTTTTATCTGCTATAACAAAAGGAGATGGCGGTATATTGTAGAAGTGAAACATGAGCATTTCAAGTTCAGGGACAGCTCTTCCCGCACCATCTGCATCTAGAATAGGCAGGCCTTTTCTCGCTCCTGCATATATAGGCACCATAGTATTAAATGCACCGGTTTCTACTGGTATTAAACAATCTATTTTTGAGCCTATTGTTTTTTCAAGCAGCTCCAAAGCGTTAATTGATTCAATATCAAAACGTTTTTCTAATATAGCTATTGGTGCACCCATACCTGCTACCGTAGCAATCTTTTCACTACCTTTAAGCTCATCAACAGTAATTAATATTGGTTCTATATTTAATGCTTTAATTTGTTCTGCTAATATCAATCCAGATTTTATTGAACCTCCGCCACCCGCACCAAGAAGTGCAGAACCATTAATAATATCTAGCATATTTTTGTGTGTCAATCTTCTCATCTTATACCCTCCTCATTCAAATTTGTTTTTTATTGAAATTCAACAAAGCAACAAAATCATCTATGACATCATCCAGCATCGTTACAAATTCTTTTTCATCGGTCATACAACTATATTTTTTCTCCTCAATTTTTTCTATAATCTTTGATACTTCTTCGTTCCCTATAAGATTATTTTCTTTCAATATACTATATAATTTACTTATAGATTCAATAAGCCGGAACGGCCCATATATTTTAGGTTCATCTACGCATCCCCTTGCACTTGTAACCATATAAGTAAATAGTTTTATTATTTCCTTCTCATCCATTAAATCCTATCCCCCCCCATGCATTAAAGAAAGTTGTCTCTTTAACACTTCTCCTTTTGGGAGTGCTAGTAATTTCATCAGAATATCCAACGCTAATGATTAAATCTGCTGAAACATAGTCCGGTAGATTCAATATTTTACTAATAGCTCTTTTATTAAAAGATTTCACGGGACATGTACTTAAACCTATCTCTTCTGCTAAAAGCATTATATTCTGGGCCGCCATTGAGATATCCATCACACATAGCTCATCTCTTCCCAATGTACCTGCCTTTTCAAAAGTCTTCTTCCTATCGCTGCAAATCAAAATTATACTTGGAGGGTCTCCTAAAAGTCCGGGGCTAAATGCATTTACCTGTTCAATTGTATTAGCGTCATCTACAATAATAAAATACCATGGCTGTACATTGCTTCCTGAGGGTGCCCAGATGGCTGCCTCAATTAATTGTAATAATAAATCTTTAGATACATTTTCTTTTTTATACTTTCGGGTGCTTCTTCTTTTTTTCATTACATCCAAAATGCTATCTCCCATTTTATCCATCCCATTCCTTTTATTTAGATTCTTACTGGTTGTCCTATGAATTTTTAAATGTCTCCTAAGCTTATAGTAAAAGATTGATTTTATGCCTATTTCAATAGATATTATTTCGTTACAGACTTTCCCAATCCTCTTCTCTTAACCTTTATATGAACTTTCATGTTATTCAACCGGCAATGAATACTGTTGTGTTGTAACCATGAATTTTGTTAAAATTAACTTTATGCATTTAAAATGAGGAGGGCTCAATATATGGATAAATTCGTTTATAATTAGAAGCTCTCTCCTTTTAGGGGAATGGCAAGAAACTTGTAATTTAAAGACACTAAATATCCTACATAAATCCATACTTAAGTATATTATTTCTATTTGATAAAACATATGTTTATTTCTGTATAATATGAAACATTAAGCAATCTATATATATTAAAAATCTTAGTGTAATTAATTATTGCAACCTGTTTTCAATAGGAACGTAATCATAATCAAATCCAAAAGCTTTTGGTCCTAAGATTCCTATGCCCTTTTCGCTGCGGAACATTGGTCTTGCTTTGAGTCCAATAACGGCAACATTGTTACCTTCACTTATTTTGGGGTTTGCCAAAGGTTCGCCCGTTACTACGTCAACAACAGTTATAATATCTGGGCTTGTAACTAAGACTTCATCATTTTTCCAGCAAATATGATTCTCATTTTTAAACCATATTTTAATTGTATCGCCTTTAAACTCGCATTTTCCGGCTATTGTATGTGTCCCCCAATAGTACCCTACACGATCTTCCCATTCCTTTTTAACAACTTTTCCCCTGGAAATTATCCAACCACCTAATACTTTTGTTATCTCGGCAATTGGATCTTTCCCTGCTTCTCTTGTTTCACGTAAAAGTTTTCCGATATTATAACATTCTGTTAATGTCCCCGGTATGATCACTTCCTTAACTTCCTTACCAGTCAAAAGGAAACCCGCATCGCCCGTTAATCCATATGAAGCAGCACTTAATAATTTACCTATGCGTTCTGCTATAGGGTAGCTGGTAGAGTATTTAATAATACAAATGTTTCCCCAGGCATCAACAGATGTAATAGGTAGTAAGGACTTGTCATGCAGGTAAGGAGTTGTTTGGGATATTTCAGGAATTGCACGGCCAGTATAATCACCATCTATGGTGGGAATACCCGTAATCAAACCAGCGGCAATACACCCCGGTGTATTTGCACCACCTAGCTCTATAGGTATCAATGCATTAACTTTTTTCCCGGTATAATTAGATAGCTCTTGAATAGCTATTGCCAAACAGTCCTTCTGTTTGTTTTTTACAGTACCAAGACCCAAGCTTGCCATTTCCTTAATTGCTTCTTCAGTATGAGGAGCAATAGAACCCATTAGGAATGGGCAAACAGTCAAATCATCGTCTGAAATATCATCAATATCAATCCAGCCAACTTCCTTGCCTTTTTCTAATTCACTAACAAGAGAATCTATGCCGTTCTCTGGTAAACCCCCTCCCCCTGTTCCATAAAACGTACATCCTCTAACGAAATCCTCAATTTCCTGCCTATTTTTCAAAGTTGCTTTCAACATTTCTTTTCCTCCTACATGATATTTATTATTTATCAACTATATACTGGTATAGATGGGAATAAATATATTTTATAAAAGTAATTATAAAATACCATTTATTAATCTGTACTTTTACAATTAAAAATATAGACCCACCCCCTTAGAGTTAAGAAATCTAATGATTTGTGCCTTTTCATTTTACTTATTTAACATACCATGAATCTGCAAAGGTAATCTCCAAATCCATAGTAGTCGGCATAATCTCATACCTCCTCTTAACTAAAATAAATTAAATCTAAATATTATGACAACGAGCATAATGTTCAGGCTCGATCTCTCGCATCACTGGATCCTCAACAAAACAAATGTCCGTCTTGAAAGGGCAACGCGTATTGAAACTACATCCAGGCGGCACGTCCACCGGACTGGGAATCTCGCCTACGGAGTGAATTTTGTTCGGCTTTAACTTTGCCTCTTCCTCA
>Ga0315293_10004348_pt1 | contig 13477 bp, 23 predicted proteins | sample YL17G13_20_MG_FD_203071 | JGI IMG/M metagenome (GOLD analysis project Ga0315293, IMG submission 203071) | Sediment microbial communities from Yellowstone Lake, YNP, Wyoming, USA - YL17G13_20 | ecosystem: Environmental > Aquatic > Freshwater > Lake > Sediment | place: USA: Wyoming | collected... | reverse complement strand
CCCGCACACCCCGCGCTGTCAGGTGCCAGCAGTGCAGCGTCCTGTTGTGGCCGTTGACGCGCACCGGCACCCACGCCACAAGCCCCAGGTCCTCCGCCCGGTTCAGGGCGCAGGACGCATAGGGTCCGGAGATCCTCAGTTTGGATGCCACGGCGTCTCTGGTGTAGCGCGTGTCCTTGCCCTCGTCGTAATGCTGCGGTACCGCGGTCGACAGGAGCTGCAGGATCCCGTGCAGCTTCGTGCTGGGATAGATCCGCCTGGTCGGAGCTCCGCAGTGGCCGCAGACCGAGGGCTTGCTCCTCTGGTGGAAAGGGAAAGAGCTCATCGATCGGCCTCCTCTTCTAGACTGACTTCCCAGACTTTCTCCTCTTCATCGCGTCACCACCCCGCCGTCGCGAGGACCTGCACATCACGCCTTCGCCCCCTTCAGGTGGATGCTCGTGATGTGGTGCTTGTACCCCTGGAGGTTCTTGAACCGCAGGCCGTGCTCCTTGCACTCGGCGAACCCGGGAATGTCCGACTGAGATTTAGGATGGATTTTTTCTGCAGCTCCTCGAGGAGCTTGATCCGCGACAGCGTTCATGGAGGGAGGCTTGTGGACGGGAGATTTAGGATGCACACCGCCATCGCCTTCCTTCGCGAGGTACGCCTTCACTTCTGTCTCCATGATGATCGAGGAGCGGACCAGGCGAGGGAAGCTGTCGAGGACGTGGAGGCGCTTCGCAGCGACGTAGTGTCCGCGGCAGAGGTTCCTCGAGTCCACCGGCTTCCCGCAGATCACGCACTTCTTCATTGTCCCATCCCCGGCAGGAGTGTCGTCTGTCCTGATGAGAGGCCCCGCTTCCCGTCGAGCCATTGCTCCAGCTCGATGATGTGCTTCAGGCAGACCTCCCTTCGCTCCTTCCTCACTCCGCTCGGGCTCATGGTGATCACGAGTCCGACAGCCTTCTCCGAACCGCACTTAGTGCATTTCATCTTCTCACTCTCACTCTCCCGATCGCTGAACACTCCCGGCAGCTGAGGCAGTGCTCCGCGTACTCCCGGAGGATGTAGGCCTTGTCGGGCCTCTCCGGTTTGACCTGGCCCTGGAGATCCATCTGCTGCAGCACGTAGCTGCCCTGCTGTTCCCTGCTCACCAGGGCCGGAGTCTCCGCGGCCCTCCTCGCCAGGCAGCCGGCGCAGATGCCGCCCGCGCCAGCACCGAGCGTCGCCCCGCAGAGATCACAGAATCTCGGCGGGACCGTGACCACGATCTCAAGCTTGCTCTGCATCCGGTCCCTTCCGTTTGGCTGACGTGATCTCGATCTTCACCGAGACATGGTCATCCTTCTGCGAGGCCTGGAGCTCCGCGATTTCGAGTATCTGATCGCGAATGCAGCTGACGACCAGGTTGCGGCTCTCCACGTCGTGGGCCCAGAACGTCCACCGGCACTTTTCGATCATGAGCTCTCCCCCTGTGGTTTAGGTTTGTGCTTGAAATATAAAGGTCTCTGCTTGTTGGTTCGGGGCCTGTGCATCCAGGATCCCCATTTAGTCCAAACGATCCTCTCACCACACCTGGAGCAGACAGTCTCCCTGCTGACCTCCACCATCACATCACCTCCGGGCTATTGCCAATCTCTTTCTTCAGTTCCTGCAGTAGCTCCTGTGGGTCCCGGTACTTGAAACCGAAATCGCCTCTGCGACTCACGACCCAGCTGAGGCCATAGCGGTCCTCGACAGCGCGGCGAGTGCCCCGCTTGAACTCCTCTGCCATCCGTCGCAGGTTCTCCTTCTCCGCAGTGGCACTGTGGGCCAATCGCTGCATCTCCTCGGCCTGCTGCGCGAGACGCATCGCCTCACGCTGCAGGGAGTCCACAGAGGGCTTGCCGAAGGTCTTCACCAGGACCTCCTCGAGCAGGGCGCTGACGTTCACCCTGTTCGCCCTGGCGAGGGCCAGAAGGCTCTCGTCGACGTAGACTGTCGTCCTCTTCTTCATGACAGGCAGACCTCCGCGATGGGCACAGAGAGCTCGAGTGGGATGCGTGAGTGGTCCCAACCCCGAGTCGTCTTGTTCCCCAATCCCAGAGTCGTATGGGTCTTGCGGATGAGTGGAAGGTTCGGGATCGGGATGTTGCCCCAGAACCAATAGGCCTCGTTGTGTCGCCCTGGCCGGATCGGCTGGCCGAATTCGGCGCAAATGGCGGCATAGGCACCTCTCACGTTCTCGATGCACCAGTAGTTCGGGTCCGCCTCTCGTATGACCCGCATCGCCTCCCGTACCAGAACCATGCCTCTGGCGGGATCCCTGCCGGATGTCCGGGCAAGAGAGAACCACGTGCATGGTGGGCTCGCCACGATTACGCGCGGCCTCAGGCGGCGCAGGCGGTGCCCATCAAGCGTCATCACGTCCTGCAGAACGAGCTCACCCTGGTAGCCGCCTATGATGCTCTGTGGGGCCGGCGTGTTGAAGCCAATGACTCGGAACCCCATGGCAAGGAACCCGTTCGTCCATCCTCCAGGCAGGCAGAAGAGGTCAATGCAGAGGGGCTTGTCCGTCACGTGGGCACCCTCCTCTGCCTCTGGACGGACAGTACGTTTATGTTATGTTGCATAAGCATACTGTTCAGAACCGAAGGATGGCCCCAGGCGACGTCATTGGAGGATGAACCAATGGTGGGGACGAGGGATTCTCCGCCTGGGGCTGTAATCGCGAGGATCAGCGTCTCTTCGACATCTTGGCCTGGATCAGCAGGACGTACAGCACCCGCCTGCTGCGCGGGCCCTTCTTGACCGCGGTGATGTCCCATTCGCCGTGAGATCCCGCGGACCGGCTGACGTTGTAGCCGTGCTTCCGCAGCATCTCCAGGACCTCGTACTCGTAGTCCCGGCCTTTTTTCATGCGGTTGACCATTGTTACCACCTTTGTTACCACCTTTGTTACCACCTTTGTTACCACCTTTGTTACCAGATGCACCATCCCCGACAGGTCCCCCAGCATGATCCCCGGACAGACTACCGGGTCGACAGCAGGGTCCCGGGTGCCTCATGCGACTAGCGACCGGCCATTCAGAGACGGAAAGACTCACAGATCCACGCTTCCGACCCTCTCCACCCCATAAAAAAGGGGTCGGGAGAGCCTGCGGACCTTCCCGACCCGTGCGTGGAGGGATGCTGACCGGGCATGACGACCACCACATATAAAGATTCCCGTTGCTAGGGTGCGCGAGCACACGGGAAGCCTATCCCCGTAAGGGGCCTCCGGCAAGCGACCTAGGTACGCTAGCCGCCTACCCTTGTGGTAGGTGACGAAACGTACCGCTTTAACGGCCGTTTGTCGGTGGAACGCTGTCGGCCACTGCCTCGCGAGGGGAGCGCGACGAAAATCGTATCTGCGGGCGCCGTCATGGAGGCGGCGCAAAAAAATTGCGGAGTCGAAGGCTGCCGGAACGAAGGAGCCATCGAGATCCGCGTGAATGACAGAGAGTACGTCCTGTGCGTCCACCACCGCGGTCCTGGTCTGACGCAATTGTCGAAGGGCGCCGCCGAGATCCGCCTCCACAAGCTGCCGCGGCGCGCCGATTTTTGTTCTCCCAAGGTCTGAGGAGGCGCAAAAATCCCTAGGCTATGGGAATCATTATATCGGAGCGCGGCAATTTCCGTCCGGTGAGACCACGAGCAGGGACACGCAGAAGACCACGCAGAGGCTAGTGACGGGCGACATTGAGGACCGGCAGCTCAGGGCGGCGATCTACGTCAGGGTGAGCACCGAAGAGCAGGCCACGGAGGGCTACAGCATCGACGGTCAGATCGACCGCCTCAAGCACCACGTCATGGCGAACAACTGGATCCTCGCAAAAATCTACGCCGACGAGGGCGAGTCGGGGAGGAAGTCGGATCGCCCCGCGTACCAGCTGATGATACGCGAGCGGGACCTCTGGGACGTGGTCACGATCCTAAAGATGGACAGGATCCACCGCAACCAGAAGAACTTCACAGCGATGATGGACGACCTCGCGAAGTGGGGGAAGGACTTTGACAGTGTCGCGGAGAAGTTCGACACCGGGACCGCGATGGGGCGGTTCGTCATGAACATCATCCAGGGAATCGCGCAGCTCGAGAGTGAACAGATTGGTGAGAGGACGTCCTTCGGCCTGAGCGCGGCATTCGAGCTCAGGGGCAAGCGAGCGATGGGTACGCAGGCACCCTACGCCTACTCGTGGTCGAAGGGCCATCCCAAGTGGGGCACCGGCGAGCTCGCCCAGGACAAGACGATCGAGAAGCTCCCGCAGGGACAAGCGCTCTCGAGGCCTGACCTGGTCAAGCTGATCTACGAGATGTCCGCGGCCGGCAACGGCCTCGGGACGATCACGCGGACGATCGGCTGGTGCACGTGCAAGCCCGGCATCATGAGGCAGAAGAAGGTCCTCGCGAACAAGAAGGAAGTCGTCTACGAGACGCACGGCGTGAAGAACAACTGCTCCGGCTGCCTGCGCGCCAGGTACATCTTGAACAACCCTTTCTACTGCGGGTACCAGGTCTACCAGGGCAAGATCCTGAAGGGCACCCACAAGCCGGTGATCGACAGATCCCTGTTCGAGGCGGCCCAGGCCCGCAGGAGGATCTACCGCGTGGTCCTGCCCGCCGAGGACGTCTGAATAGAGAATGACGTGAGCCGACAATATGCCGGCTGATCGGCTCACGGGGCAGCCTGTCTGTTTGACGGCCGGACTACCCAGAGTCAAATCGAGAGACTTGGACATAAAGATTGTGACATCGGCATCATCCTAAATCTCTCGCCCGAGACCGTCCCTCCATGACGTGCAGCTCCTCGAGAAGCTGATCAGGATCCAGTTGTGGAGACCTATCCTAAATCTCCAATTCCGCGTCAACGTCAAGTCCGACCCATGAAGATTCAGGACCGGCAGCTCGCCCTAGTCAGCTGGGCCCTGACGTCATCCTAAATCGTCGGACGAGGTCCGAAGTGGGACACAATGGTCGGTCAGAGTGGTGGGACACTCTGACCCACCCACATGAATCCCCTCCATAGGAGAGTTGCCCTGGAATCCACTTTCTCCATGAATATGCCGGGCGGAACGACCGCTTTCCGCATTCCGAGGGCGTGATTCTATGGAGAAACGGGCAACGGCAGCTTCGGGAGCATCTGTCCGGTCCTCTCGTCGCGGGGCTGCTCCTTCCTCTTCCGCTCCTTCTCGAGGAAGGCCCTGATCCGCGTCGCGATCGTCTTCCCCTGACTTGATTCCGGCAAGGCGGATAGCAATCGATCGAAGGGGAAGTCCTTGCATCTGAAGTAGGCCGTCTCCCCGGTAATGTACTTCATGACTCTCGGCTTCGGGATGTTCCTGACGGGCTGCTTCGCCATCCGGTAGTCGCACAGAGCGAACCCCACCTGGTCGATCAGGATGTGATCGACGGCAAAATCCTGGATCACCGAAGGCACGCCCTCGCTCCTTTGCTCGACGAAAACGAAGCTGCCCGCGAACTTCGAAACGATCCGGACGACGCGCTCGAGCCCCACGGCCTCGGAGGTCGTCGCCCGCGCCCGCAGCCAGGCGAGGCCCCCATCGTCCAGGATCCAGAGCCAGCGACGTTCGGCCTCCAGAGCGTCGGCAATGCCGGCGAGGAGCCCCTCCATGCTTTCGGCGGACTTCAGCCACGGCGGGCGGTCCGTGACCGGGACGTTCGCGAGGACCTCGCAACCGGGCCATTCCTCTGCCCACATCTCGGCGAGGAGCGAAGCGACGTTCGACTTGCCCTTCCCGGGGATCCCGCAGACCGTCAAATAGCCTCCCCTCATCTCTCCCTCACCGATCAGCGGCGAGAGGAAGTAATGGCGCGACAGCATGGCCCAGGGCTTCGACGACGTCGCCTGGCCGAACGCCTTCGTCGCGCCTATCCTGCTCAGGCCGTCGTACGTCCAGTCCTCCTTCTGCATCTTGCATATCCTGAGCGTGTCCTCCAGGTCGTCCACGTCCCATGGCTGCTTCGGAGGATTCGCCTTCTCGGCCTCCTTGACTTTCACGAGGAGTACCGCGGCCTGATTGTAGGGAGCTCCCGTCGTCGGGCACACTGGGCCCGAGTAGACGTAACAGGAAATGAACCGGCGGACCTCCCGCCAGGTGACGGAGGTCCCCGAATGAAGCATGTCCAGCCAGTCGAGGCCGGCGGTCGAGTTCTCCTCACTGGCCAGAATCCTGTACTTGTCCATCTTGTCTTCGGTCATTCAAACATGTCCTGTAGCCAAATTATCTTCCGGACGAGGAAATATAGATTCACGAAGAGGATGACCACGGGAACGGAGAGGAGGACGTCGGCAACGGTCATCAGATTATCTCCCTGCAGTTCAGAATCCAGAGCACCGCGCACATGACCGCCAGGATGGGGATGATCCTCCAGTACGCATCAGGCGGTGCCACCGGCGGCCCATATTCCCGCGTGTAGAAGTCCGGGTACTCCAGGGACAGGCCGACCACCAGGACGACGACGAAGGCGACGATCAGGACTGCTTCGATTCTCTTCACGGCCTCGCCTCCCTCTGCTTCAGATATGCCGTGTGGGAGTCGTTGACCAGCTTCACGCCGGCGTGGAGCCGGCGGTAGACCCAGCCTCTCCAGCCACGCGGTCTCTGGCTCTCGGACCAGGTTCATCGATCCCTCAGTCTGATCGCCTCGAGCAGCAGCAGGCCGAGGGTCAGTGGGAGGCTGAGGGCGAACTTGAACGCCCTGAGGATCCTGTGGTCCTTCATGCCGTCTCCTCGACCGCCTTGACCGCCTTGATCGAGACGATCTCCTTCCGCGTGACCACCACGCCCGGGTGCACCAGGATGATGTAGCTGAAGCTCCTCTTGTGGAGCGTTCCTACGATGGTCTTCCCATTGTTCAAATCCACTGACACACGCTTGTCCTGATATATCTCATACGGGTCGTCTGCCATGTTGTTCATTTCTCCTCAGTCGCGCCTCCTTCCCCGGAGCTTGTCCAGGAAGCTCAGCTTCTCCGGGTATTGCCCCGCCATCGACGGGGGCATACCGATGCCTCTGGCATCGGCGCGTCCCCTGGTCCCGATCGAGATGTCGAACCACATCAGCTCGTGGACGGCTATGTCCAGGGGGAACTGTTTGCCGTCGAGCTTGCACCGCCGGTAGAGCAGCCAGAGGTACGACCGCAGGAAGTCCGTCGCCTCCTTCCGGTCCTTGAACGTGGATACCGGGGGCAGCTTCTCGAGCAGGTCCTTGTACTCGGGGAACAGGACGAGGAGCGCCTCGACCCCGCGGTTGCTCTCCTGGATGGCCTCCACCAGGTTGGTGGTCCTCCTCGCGGGGATCTGACTCGCGTCGATCATGGCGTCACCAGTTTGGATTCGGATTCCAAACGCTTGGAACGGGATTCCTTCCTCCAGACAGCCCGGACCAGAAGCGGGAAGATGTAGGCGTGAGCGATGAAGAAGCCCGCGAAGACCAGTCCCGTCCTTCTACCGTTTTCATCCCCCCATCCCATGCCCATGATGTTGAGAACGGCTGCTCCAACATTGAACAGACACATCGTCGTCCCACATGCAATCGCCTGTCGCTTGGTCTTGAACTTCTTCATCCGGTCACCGCCCGAACAGCTTCCCGATGTTGGGGGCGGCGAGGATGATCACGGCGAAGACGAGCATGATGGCGATGATCGCCATGGCGTCGATCTTCTGGCCGGACCAGATGCGCGTCATGCTCTGGTCCTCGCTCCAGATCGCCCAGCCGGAGGAGGAGTTCTTCGGGAGGACTGTCTCACCTTCGGGGAACTTGTAGAGCGGATCCTTCGGTTGTTTGGGATCTCCGTCGCCCTCGCTGAAGTCTATCGACAGGACCGGCCTCTTGAGGCAGACGAAAGGGAACGGCGACCAGACCCGCCACGTGTCGCGGTAGAAGTAGTGCGGGTCGATCCGGTAGATGTTGCCCCCGTACGTCACCATGCCCTTCTCTGGCCGGTACCTGTGGTACCATTTCGTCCCGGTCAGTACGTGCTCTTCCTTCCCGTCCTTCGTCACTACGTTAACGAGTAGTCGGACCATTTTATATCACCCATTTTATGCAAGTCACTCACCCAGCGGAGACGAGATGCAGGAGATGAGTCCTGCGAATATCCAGATGATCCAATGGATGAGAGGAAGACCGGCCCCGACCATGAGGAGGCCGAGGCCGAGAGAGGCAAGGCCGAAGGCCAGCATGCCGATGGTGGATTTCAGGCAACCGGCGAGGATGATGCAGCCGAGGACGATCGCGCCGATGACGTAGAGGAGAGCGTTGACGTTCGCGTCGGAACCTGGGGGACCGCTGGAGCCGTCAGCTCCGTCCGCGCCGTCGGCACCTGGCGCGCCGTTGCATGCGTTCGTCTCGTTGGTTACCTCCGATGGCTGGAGGATCGTGTCGTTGTTCGCATCGAGGCCGCCCTGGAAGTGAAAGCCGCCCCATGTGCAGTTCGGGTCACCGGGTGACAGGTCGGTGATGTTGATCAACGCATTGTGTCCGTCGGTCCCGTTCGCGCCGTTGGTCCCATTCGTTCCATCGTCACCATCGGCACCATCCGCGCCCGCCGCACCAGGAGCGCCGTTGCAGACCGCCGCAGAATATTCCACCTCTCCGGCCTCGAGGATTCCATTGCGGGGAGTGCCGGACGGAAGACCGTCGTCGAGCCCCGTCTCAAACAGCCAGCCGCCGTAGGTACACTGGCCGACCGTCGCTATCGAGACTTTGATGAGGGAATTGATCCCGGCGGCTCCTGTATCGCCCTTATCGCCCTTCGCGCCAGTCGCCCCGGCTGCACCGTTGCAGGCCGTCCAGATCATGTTGTTCGTGGCATCCACCTCGCCCGCCTGGAGCGTACCGTCTCTCGCGACCCCCGCTCCATCGCCGTTGTCGAGACCCCACGAGACATTCAGGAAAACCCGGTTGCCTCCAGCTGCACATTGTCCCGTCGTGGCGGACTTCGTGACCGAGGACATGGAGATAAGGGAGTCGAAGCCGTTGGCGGGAGGAGTGACCGGCGCTAGCGAGAGGACTTTCGCGCCCCAGCCGACCGGGACCGCCACGTTGAAATCGTAGCTCACGGTGCCGGTCGCACCCGCCGTCAATCTCGTCTCCTCCGCGAAGAGCGACATGGCGTCCGTACCGGTCGTCGTGTCCGTGTAGTGCTCGACGAAGGCCACCGGGTCCGTGCCCGTCGCGACTCCGGGGCCAGGGTTGTTGTTGTTGTCCTCGCCCTGGAGCGCGAGGACGACGAGCGAGTTTGCTATCAGGGTCGTCAAAGTGGTGACGGGCGCAGGGTCCGCTGTGCCGGTCGTCGCGGTCCCGACCACATCTATCGGAGTCCCTGTCTGGACGGCATTTCGGTATGCCGCAATCTGACAGTATTCGTCAGCCGTCGATCCATCCGTGTCCCAGACGGGAGCCGTCTCGGACGATGATGTCGCCCGCTTCCAGAGGATCCAATAGCGGGATGCGGTGTTGCGATCAAAGGGACTGCCCGTCACAGCCGTCCATCCAGAGACGGTCACCGTCTCGGCGACGCTGCGGATCATGCACTGCAGGATGAACACGTCGTAGGCGAGATAACCCGCAGGAAGAGCGACGGTCATGTCGGCACCAGGCGAAGCCGTAGCGGTAATCACGGAGACAGCGACGAACGTCGGTTGAGGCTGTGCCTGGGCGGGAGGTATAAAAGCAAAGATGCCCGCGATCAGCGAGAATGCGACGATTACTCCAGGAAAACGACTAAGATTCCTCATGCGTGAACGCCCATGCCAGGATAACAAGGACAACAGCGACTATGATGATGAAAGGGAAGAGCAGCGTGAGGTCCACGATCGGGCCGTAGTCCTGGACGGAGGCGAGGTACGTGTAGGAGACCGTCACGCCTTCCGACGTGACGGTCATGTTATAGTTGATGCCGTACGGACCCTGCTTGAAGGTGGTGTTATCGAGGAATGCCTGGGTCCAATCGATCCCGATGCACTTCGGCAGGACGAGCGTATAGTTGGTGTAGGCCAGCGAGAGATCTCCCGTCCACTTCGGGGTGCAGTCCATGTAACCCGCCAGGTGCGGGAAGGAGAGCCCGAACTCGTAGGCGTAGCTGACGCCACCCGTGGCGTTCCATTTTGCCACGCTCCAGGCGGTAACGCCGGTGATCGTGACGTCGGGTCGGACGAGGTCGCTGAGGATGTGCTCGTCCTCCCCGGCTCCGTCGGTGTAATTGTTCCAGATGTACGTGTCGTTGCCGTCTGGAGTGCCATCGTCAACGCAATCGGAATGCACCGTGCACCCTTTGACGAACAGCGTGCCCCATTCGCCCCCGACGTCGTCCTCGGGCCGCAGGACTTCCTGCCCGTTCCTTGTCTCGTTGTGGTATCCCGGCTCCGTCTCCGACGACACGACCGTCACCAGGCCGACCAGGAGGACCACTGCGATCACGATCACGATCAAGCCCTTGATGCCCGCTCCGTCTTCGCTCATGTTGCTTCACTCCCTCTGACCAGGTAGATCAGGGTCAGGATGAGATATGCGAGGAAGACCGTCGTCAGGATCCCGACGACGATGCCGAAGGGACCGAAAATCTCGGAGAACGACAGGGAGAAGAGGGCCGTGAAGAAGAGGACGACGGTGTAGAAGAACCAGGCGATCGTGATGATGATCGCCAGGATCAGCCAGCCGATGACGAGGAAGATCCAGGCGATCCACGCGAGGGCGTTCCCGATCTGACAGAAGAAGTCGCAGTCGGCGACAGCCACGGGAGGCGCCATCGCCTTCGATGAAGGAGCCGTGATGAATGACTTGTCCTCCGGAGAAGTGTAAAACGACAGCGGGAAGATGTCGTTCATATCGTCATTCCAATGACCATCGCTCGTCCAGACCCCGAACATGGCGAGCGACAGGATGATCCCCCCATCAACCGGGATGTCGACAGGGAGGGAACGGTTCGTTGAATAGTCGAACCTATACTCGACGGCCATGTACGTCGACAGATTCGCGGCGACCTCCCAGATCGTCTGGACGCGCACACAGCTCGAATCGAGCGTCCAGAGGGAGAACGTCATGTTGTAGAACAGGACGTCGATCGTGATGTTGACCCGCCTTGCGTAGTAGATGGAAAACTTCCATTCGCCGTCCCGGAACTGGAGATGGTAGTTGCCTCCAGTGGAATTGAATTCCGTGTCGAAATAGGTCGGAGCGGTCGGATTCGGATAATCTGAGTTGATGCTCCATTCGGTGAGGGCGGCTGGAGGGTGCTCCGACAGAGAATACCTATCCGCGCAGAGGCCTCCGGTGTGATTGACGTAGTAGAGGTCCCTCGTGATCCAATCCGGAGGCGGCGGCTGCGTCGTCACCTCCGAACCCGGAGCCGCCGGGAACCCGGGCATCCACGCGCCGGGACCGCCTCCCAGGGTGTTGGTGAAGCTCTTCCATGGGGCGAGGGCCGGGTCTGTCTCGGGGTCGCCTCCCTCCCATTCGACGTAGGCCGACAGGACCAGCGCGAGGATCGCGTAGAACGCGACGAACTTGATCATGAGGGAGCTGGCCGTTTATTTCGCCCCCAGCTCGCCTCCGAAGAAGATGTAGCTCAGCGCGACGAAGAAGATGGTCAACGCGATCCATGTGGGGATCCAGACCAGGACCGTGCATAGGCCGAGGAGGAGCAGCATGGCGAAGAAGAGGGGGAGGCCCTCCATCTCGACGGTGTAGACGAGGATGGCCATGACGACCAGGATCATGATCACGGAGACGAGCATCGCCGCGATCTCGGGCGACGTGCCCATGTAGGAGGCGAGGCCGGCCATCTCGTTATTGAGGAACATCAGGGACCTCCTTGGCGACGATGTACCGCTGCGGGATGAGCCTGGCGCTGACCGTCAGCATGGAGTAGAACATGCTGATCATGAGGAGAGGCACGTTGAGAAGTAAGATGCCGCCCAGGAGGAAGATGCCGCCCAGGATGCAGGCCGGAGTCGTCGGCTTCATCTCAGTCCTTCTTCTTCGGGTTGTAGATCACGTTCGGCGCCTTGTAGTGCCACTCATCTCTCTTATATGCCGGAGCCGCGACTGGTAACTTCGTGTGTGAGGGATGAAGCTGCGAGTGAGACCTCGTCAACCGTTCCTGCGGCACCTGGAAGAGCTTCCTGAATTTTCCTATGTCGGTCACCTCCTGGAATAGATTGCCGGAGTATGGCTGCTCCGGCACAGCCGAGGGATCAGGCCCTCGCCCTCAGACCTCGGCTAGATTATGTCGAACACGGACAGTACCCAGAGGATCGCGGCCGCTATGATCACCAGCGGGATGATCAGGAGCAGCGCGGTGCCAGGACCGCTGTAGTTCGCGCTGTAGCTCGCGATCGAGTCCGACATGATCGGCAACAGCGTCACCAAAATCAAGACGCCGATCACGACCACGATCAACGCGACCAGGATGTGCGCGACGCCGACCTCTCCTCTGTCGTCGAGGTACCTGCCCAGGCCCCAGCTGCGGACCATGCCCTCGGCCTGTGCCTTCGCCGTTGCCCAGAGCATCGCGAACCTCGCCGTCAGCACGACGCTCATTGGCTTGTTCATCCGATCACCCCTTCCCAACATCGGTAGCTTTCAGGATACAGCCCGGGCTCGACGCCGATGTGAGTCTCCGTCGCGGGGCTGGGGGATGTCATGTTGCCACCGCGACAAATAATGTCCGGACATTTAATAATACGCTCTACTCTCATCCATACTGTCGCCGCGACGGGGTACACACGGAGCAAGTCATTCTAGGCCTCTCAAGTCAGGAAGCCGCCGCCATGGAGGGGGCATGATGATTTCGGACTCCCGCGGAGCCTGTTCCTATGGAGTAACTAACGTCTAGACTGTCGGCCTGCCATGATGATTTCAATGCGGCGTTGATTTCTAGGCGACGGTCAACGACTCGGGCTCCAGCGGCTCGTCGGCTTTGGACGCCGCCTTCCGCGGACGCCCTGCCCCCCGCCTGGCGCCGCCCACGTTGTGACCGGCAGCCTTGGCCTTCGCCAGGCCCTTCACTGTAGCCGCGCCTATGCGTTCACTATACGCCTGATCCATGGCGTTCATGACCGCGAGGATGACGTCTCGCACCCACGACGGCAGGGTCGAATCGTAGTTGAGCATCGGGTACTCGATGAAGTGCCAATAGGCCCCGTGGTCCGCGATGTACCGCAGGATATCCTGCCCCGAGCCCACGCCGCCCCTGGTCATCCTGCTGGGTGCCGTGAAGACAACGATGTCCTCTCGCTGCACGTCACGTAGCAGCGTCCTGAGGCCCCTGCGGGCCTGTATCGTACGGCCGCTGACGATCTCCGAGTAGACCAGGGCGCTGTCCATGCCGAGCTTGTCGTGGACATAAGCAATGGCCGTCTCTCGCTGGTGCGCGTAGATCTCGGCCTCTGTCTCGCGGCTGACCCGGAGATAGATCCGCACGTTCATGCGGTCACTTCCCAGGGAGCG
>Ga0315293_10004342_pt1 | contig 13494 bp, 8 predicted proteins | sample YL17G13_20_MG_FD_203071 | JGI IMG/M metagenome (GOLD analysis project Ga0315293, IMG submission 203071) | Sediment microbial communities from Yellowstone Lake, YNP, Wyoming, USA - YL17G13_20 | ecosystem: Environmental > Aquatic > Freshwater > Lake > Sediment | place: USA: Wyoming | collected... | reverse complement strand
GGGTTCAGCATGACCTCCGCCGACTCGCTGCTGTACGCGATGCGCAAGAAGATGCATGACGTCATGGCCACGGTGCGGGACGAGTTCCTTGCGGGGGGTGAGAGGAAGGGCGTGCCCCGCCGGGTCGCCGAGGAGATCTTCAGCCAGATGGCCGAGTTCGCCGGTTACGGGTTCAACAAGGCCCATGCCGCCAGCTATGCCATCAACGCCTACCAGACCGCCTACCTGAAGACCCATTACGCGCCCGAGTTCATGGCCGCGCAGTTGACCAGCATCATGGATGACAAGGACAAGGTGGCGGCCTACGTTCAGGAATGCCGGCGAATGGGGATCGAGGTGCTGCCGCCGGACATCAACTCGAGCGAGACCGCGTTCTCGGTGGAAGACGGGAATATCCCGTTCGGGCTTGGTGCGGTCAAGCACGTGAGCGAGAGCGCGGTTGACCTGTTCATCGCGGAGCGGGCCGAGAACGGGCCTTTCGGCGATATCTACGATCTGTGCAGCCGGATCGAGCCGGGTAAGCTGAACAAGATGGCGCTGGAAAGCCTGGCGCGGGCGGGCGCGTTCGGCTCGCTGAGGGGCTCGCGGGCGCAGCAGGTGGCGGCGGTTGACCATGCCCTCGAATGGGGGGCGCGGGTCTACCGGGATCGCGAGGCGGGGCAAACTTCGCTCTTCGGATCGCCTAACGGCAGTGGCCTCGTCCAGCCGCCATCGCCTCCGCTTCCCGCCGTCAGCGAGTTCTCCCGCGATGAGCTGCTGGCGATGGAGAAGGACCGGCTCGGCGCGTATCTGTCAGGGCACCCGCTCATGGCGGTGGAGGGCAAGCTGGCGAAAGCTACCACGGCGACCGTCGCCGATGTCGTCGCTGGCAGCGCACAGGGCGATGTCACAGTGGGTGGGATCATCACCTCGGTTCGCAAGCGCATCACGCGCACCGGCAAGATGATGGCCTTCTTCACCGTCGAGGATCTGACCGGCGTGGTGGAAGCGACCGTTCTTCCCGAGGCGTACGAGAGATGCGCGGCGATGCTCGCGGCACAGGAGATCGTGGTCGTGCGCGGCCGGCCGGAATCGGATGACCGCTGGCGGGATGACAGGGAGGCGGCGGCAGGACAGCGGCTTCTCGCGGAGGCGGTCTGCCGCCTGGAGGATGAGGAGGGCGTACGGAACCTGCGGTCGGCCGCCGGGCGGAACGGCCGGAGGCAGCAGAACGGCCGGAACGGAAGAGAGGAGCGGGCGCGCCGGCAAGCGGCGCGGCCGGCCAACGGGAGGCCGGTTGCTCCGAGAGAGCCGGAGAGGCCGGCGAGGGCGCCGGAGCGGGTGCATATCCGGCTGCCGCTGGAAGGCGCGGAAGATACGATGGGCCGGCTGCGCGAGCTGATCTCGCAATGCTATGGCGACACCGAGGTGCTGCTGCACATCCGGATGGGTGAGCAGGAGAGCAGGGTGCGCTTGGGTTCCGACTTTCTGGTGAGGCGGGATGAGCAGTTCACGCGAGCCGTGACGGACCTGCTCGGCGACGGGGCGGTCTGGTTGGAGTAGTATCTCACCGCAGGGCCGCCCTTTCGACAGGCTCAAGGCAGGCAGAGGGCGCAGAGAGGCAGGAGCTTCGCTCCTGCTCTACGAAACTACCGGCGGCATTCCCATGCGCATACTCACGACCCGACGGCGAACACCGGCCCAGGTGGCTGGGGAGCTATCGCAGGCCCTGCTCGCGGAGGTTTCCGAGCAGGAAGCGGTCGTGCGCGAGATCGTGGCCGCGGTTCGGGCGCAAGGCGATGAGGCGGTGCTCGAGTACACGCGGCGCTTCGACTGCCCGGACATGACCGTCGAGCGGCTGGCGGTGACGGAGGATGAGCTCAAGACCGCGCGGCGGATAGCAGGAAAGGACTTCCTCAAGGCTGTGGCGAGCGCGGTCGAGCACGTGCGCAGCTATCATGAGAAGCAGCGCCCGCAGGACTGGTTCGACCTGCGCGAGCTCGGCACGGTGCTGGGCCAGAAGTTCACGCCCATCGAGCGGGTCGGCATTCACGTCCCGGGCTTCACCGCCGCCTATCCCTCATCGCTCATCATGACCGCGGTGCCAGGGCAGGTGGCGGGAGTGGACGAGATGGTGCTCTGCACTCCTGCGGGGCAGGATGGCAGCATCCACCCGGCGACCCTCGCGACGGCCGGCTTCCTGGGCCTGAATCGCGTTTTCAAGATCGGCGGCGCGCAGGCGATCGCGGCGATGGCCTTTGGCACGGCAACGGTTCCCAGGGTTGACAAGGTATTCGGGCCGGGCAGCATCTACGTGATGCTGGCGAAGCGTGAGGTGTACGGGCATGTTGGAGTTGACGGGCTCTACGGTCCCTCGGAGGTCGTCATCATCGCGGACGAGACGGCGCAGCCGCGCATCATCGCCGCCGACCTGCTCGCCCAGGCCGAGCATATGACTGATTCCTCCGCCATCCTGGTAACCCCGGCGCGGTCGCTGGTGGAGCCGGTCCAGAACGAGGTGGAAAAGCAAGCGCGCTTGCTGAGAAGGAAGGCGATTGCTTGGGAGGCAATCACGAAGCACGGCGCCATCGTCATCACCAAGGACCTCGACGAAGCGTGTGAGGTCGTCAACGAGCTTGCGCCGGAGCACGTGCAGATCTGCACCGACAGCCCGTTCTCGCTGCTGCCCAAGATCCGCAATGCAGGCTGCATCTGCGTCGGCGAGACCTCGCCGGTGACCCTCGGCGATTACGTGATCGGGCCGTCGCACGTGCTGCCGACGGGCCGGACGGCCCGCTTCTCCTCGGGGCTGGGCGTGGCCGATTTCTGCAAGCGGTCGAGCATCATCTACACGTCGAAGGAAGCGGTGAAGGACCACGCCGCGACGGTGCGCGCGCTCGCCTCGCTGGAGGGCCTCGACGGTCACGTGAAGGCGATGATGGCGCGGCTGCGGACGGGGTAGGGCAAGCCCGCGGCTTGCCCATGAAGGGGAGGCTACATGCGCAAGGCCGACATCTCACGCAAGACCAAGGAGACGGCGATCTCCCTTCGCCTGAACCTCGACGGCAAGGGCGTGTGCCGGGCCAAGACGGGCGTCGGCTTCCTCGATCACATGCTCGATCTGCTCGCGCGCCACGGTGGGCTCGATCTGACGGTCACAGCAAAGGGCGATATCCACGTTGACGACCATCATCTGGTCGAGGATGTCGGCATCGTGCTCGGTCAGGCGCTCAAGAAAGCTCTTGGCAAAAAGGAGGGCATCGCCCGCTACGGTTGGGCGGTCGTCCCGATGGACGAGGCGCTCGTCATGTGCGCGGTGGACCTGGGCGGGCGGCCGTATCTCGCCTATGGCCTCGAGCTTCCGGCGAAGCGAGTGAAGGGGTTCGATACCGAGCTGATTGAGGAGTTCCTGCGCGCGGTCGTGAATGCCGCAGGCATGAACCTGCACCTGCGGCAGCTCGACGGGCGGAACACCCATCACATCATCGAGGCCGCGTTCAAGGCCTTCGCCCGGGCGCTCGGGCAAGCGGTCGCGCCATCGGGGAAGGGCGGGGTGCCTTCGACGAAGGGTGTGCTTTGACCGCCGAGATTCGAGATTCGAAAGTCGAGAGTCACGGCCGAGAGTCGAGGCGGGGAGCGGAGGCGTAATGCGGCGACGTTCCTCTTCGAGAAGCTTGGTGTGTACCAGAGGGCGCTGCCACACAGTCGGTCAGCCCTGAAGGGGCACGAGATGACAGCCCAGGGCAACGCCCTGGGAGGCAGGAGGCAAGAGACACAAGCCCCATAGGGGCGAAAGAGGATGGTGCGCAGGCATTGGTCTGTCGCCCCTTCAGGGCTAGTGGACCGTCTGATCCGCCCACCCAGGGCGTTGCCCTGGGCTTCCGTATGCCGCCTCTTCGAGGCTCCGGGAACGCGACGAGTGCACTAGGCCGAAGTTGGTTCTGTCTGATATGGTGCGGGAGGATGCCACCGACTATGAGTGACCCTACTCTCGAATCTCGAATCTCGAATCTCGGCGTCCGTTCGACAACTATTCTCGCTGTTCGCCGCGACGGTCAGACTGCCATCGGCGGCGATGGGCAGGTGACCATCGAGAACACCGTCATCAAGCAGGGCGCCAAGAAGGTGCGCCGCTTGTTCCAGGACCGCGTGGTTGCCGGCTTCGCCGGCGCGGCGGGGGACGCGATGGCGTTGTTCGAGCGGTTCGAGGGCAAGCTGGAGGAGCACGCGGGCAACCTGTTCCGCGCCGCCTACGAGCTGGTGAAGGACTGGCGCACCGAGCGGTCGCTGAGGCAGCTTCAGGCGCTGCTGGTGATCGCCGACAAGGAGCGCCTCCTTCTCGTCTCGGGCAATGGCGATCTCATCGAGCCGGATGATGGCATCATCGCTATCGGCTCCGGCGGCCCCTACGCGCTCGCCGCCGCCCGCGCTCTCATTGCCCACACCGACCTGACCGCCGAGCAGATCGTGCGGGAGGCGCTCAACATCACCGCGGATATCTGTATCTACACGAATGAGAATGTGACGGTGGAGGTGGTGTGACGCGTGGGGCAGGAGCGTGTCTCCTGCCCGGGCAGTGTTGGAGGGGCTCCGGCGATGGTCGGCGACGACAGGCAGGAACGGATAGACTCCGGACCGCGGGATGCCGCCGCGGGTTTAGCCTACGCCATCCTGTTCATCGCCTGCCAGGTGGGGGCAGTCTACCTGTCGGCCCGTTGGCTGATGGGTCCCCTCTTGGCCGCCATCGTCGTCGGCGTGGCACCCATGGCACTGGTGCTGTGGGCCTGGCGAGACGCGGCGACCCAGCGATCGCGTGAGCTACGGCCGGCGGTTCGCTGGCTGGGGCCGACCGCGAAGATCGGTTGCGCTACCACTCTGGCGTTCATCTTCTGGTTCATCTCCTGGACCGCCTGGGCGATGACGCAGAAGGAGGTCATCGGCGCGAGGAAGGCCGCGTGCCTGTCGAACCTCAAAGAGCTTACGCGCGCGGCGCTCGAGTACGCGAACGGCCACGGCGGGAAACTGCCGAACGCCGACACCTGGGCCGACGACATCAGGCCTTACCTGAGTGCTGACGGGCGCATCTTCACGTGTTCCGCGGTTCCGCACCAGGGCTTCGCTTACGCGTACAACGCGTCTCTGAGTGAAGCGAGGATTGACGACATCGAAGAGGCGGCAGCAGTGGTGCTAATCTACGAGAGCGATGCCGGCCGGAACGCGGCGGGCGGGCCTGAGTTGCTCGTGGCCGTCCCGCGGCACTTGGGAGGCGACAACTACGGATTCGCAGATGGGCACGCCGCGTGGATAATGCGGAAGCTGCGGGGCACGGACGAACGCGGGAATCGGGTCTACGAGAAGGTACCGGCTTCGGAGCAACTTCCCTCGCCACTTCGGTGGCGACCATGAGTTGTGAGCGGCCTGGGCAGGAGCAAGCTCCTGCCCAACAGACCGGGCGCATGCCATGCGCCCCTACATCCCAGCAGCGTTCATCTGCGTCAATCTGCGCCTAATGTCGTCCCGCCTATGCCCACAGCTTCCGATCCAAGCCCCGGTACTGAATCGCCTCCGCCACGTGCGGCAGCCCGATCTCGGCGGCGCCGTCGAGGTCGGCGATGGTGCGGGAGAGCTTCACGACGCGGTCGAAGGCGCGAGCCGAGAGGCCGAGCTGGTCAATGGCGTTGCTCAGGAAGGAGCGGACCTCGTCGCTGATCCGGCAGAACTGCTTCAGCTCCCGCGGCCGCATGTGCGCGTTGCAGAAGATGCCATCACCGCCGAAGCGCTGCGCCTGCACCTCGCGGGCGCGCAGGACCCGCGCCCGGATCGAGGCCGACGGCTCGCCATTGGCGGGAGTGAGAAGCTCGTCCCGCTGGAGCCGCGGCACCTCGATGTGGATGTCCACGCGGTCGAGCAGCGGCCCGGAGATGCGCTGGAGATAGCGCCTGATCTTGGTGATCGAGCAGGTGCAACTCCGCGTCGCATCCATGTAGTAGCCGCACGGACACGGGTTGAGCGCGGCGACGAGCTGCACCCGCGCCGGAAACTCGGCGCTGCCGGCGACGCGGCTCACATTCACGACGCCATCTTCGAGCGGCTGGCGCATCGCCTCCAGCGCGTCGCGGTTGAACTCCGGCAGCTCGTCGAGGAAGAGCACCCCATGATGGGCGAGCGAGATCTCGCCCGGCGTCGGTATTGTGCCGCCGCCAGCGAGGCCGGCGGCGGAGATGGTGTGGTGCGGAGAGCGGAAGGGCCGGGTCGTGATGAGGCCTTTGCCGGCCGGCATCTTGCCGCTGATGCTGTAGACCTTGGTGACCTCCAGCGCCTCCTCAATACGCAGCGATGGCAGGATGCTCGGCAGCCGCATCGCCAACATGGTCTTGCCCGACCCGGGCGGGCCGACCATCACGACGTTGTGCCCGCCGGCCGCGGCCACCTCCAGCGCCCGCTTCACATGGGCCTGCCCCTTGACCTCGGAGAAGTCGGTCGAGTAGACCGGCTCGGACAGGTCCCACTCGTGGGCGGTTGAGGGAGCGGGCTGGCGGTTGTTGGGGTAGGCAACGACCTCGGCCGCCTCCCAGAGGGTGCGCACCGGATACACGTTCAGCCCCTCCACGACGGTCGCCTCGGCGACATTATCGGCCGGCACGATGATGCCCGCGCATCGCGCCTGGCGGGCGGCCAGCGCGATCGGCAGCAAGCCCGAGATGGGACGCACCGAGCCATCGAGCGATAGCTCGCCCACCGCGATGAGCTTGTCCATGTCATCGCCGGCGATCTGCTCGGTGGCCGCCAGCACCGCCAACGCGATGGGCAGGTCGAAGGAGGGCCCCTCCTTGCGGATGTCGGCGGGGGCGAGGTTGATAGTCACGCGGTGCATAGGGAAGGAGAAGTTGGAGTTACGAACCGCGGAAGCGACGCGCTCCTTCGCCTCCTGGACGGCGGTGTCGGGCAGGCCCACCACCAGCACCTTGGGCTGGCCGACGCCGACATCCACCTGAACCTGAACGAGGTAGGCGTCAATGCCAAGCACTGCGCAGCTATCAATGCGGCCGAGCACGTCTGCCGGAACCCTTCCGAGCGCGTCCCAGCCCGGGGCTCAACGCGCTTCGCTTGCCGTCGAGGGCCAGTGCATCCCCTCTGAGTATGGATAGGTTCGATTCGCCGCCGCTCCCTTCCTCCTTGAGTTAGCCTCCCGATCCGAGGCATGGCATAGTTCACGCGATATGCGCCACCAGGAGCGAACTATGCGCGTGCTACGGGCGATCTGCGTGGTTGCTGTTATCGGGTTCTGCGCCGTCCCGGCGCAGGCAAAGAGCTACTACATCGCAAGCACTGACATCACGGCGGACGTGCGAACCGATGGCTCCATGCACGTGCGGGAGGTGCGGACGTTCGTTTTCAGCGGCACCTTCCATGCAGTGGACCGGTTCACCGACCTCCCGGCCGGCGCCAGCGTCGCGAACATCGCCGTGTCGGAGGGCGGAACGCTCTACCGCGAGGCGCCTGGCGAGAGCCCGGGCACCTGGTACACGCAGCGGGAGGGCAACAGGCTCCAGATCACCTGGGCCTACGAAGCCACCGACGAGACCCGCACCTTCGCCTTGGACTTCGACGTCATCGGGGCGGTCTCGAAGCACGCGGACTACGCGGAACTGTACTGGCAGTTCATCGGCACCGAATGGGGCGTGAAGTCGGAGACGACGCGCGTCACGGTCAACCTTCCGCCCGGAGTGCCGAAGGCCGAGACCAAGGCCTGGGCGCATGGCCCGCTTTGGGGGAACATCGAGATCGGAGATAGCCGCGTCAGCTTGACCTGCGACCCGTTGCCCGCGAACAAGATGCTGGAGGGCCGCATCCTGCTGCCGACTGCGTTCATCATGTCCAGCCCGCGCCAGGACGCGCTGGAAACCCTGCCACGGGTGATGGCGGAGGAAGAAGTCTGGGTGGATGAGGCGAACGCAGAGCGGCGACAGGCGCGGGCCTCCCTCGCCTTCCAGCTCGCGGCCCCGGCGATCCTTGCCATCATCGGCATCGGCGTCTGGCTTCGCGCTTACCTCGCGTATGGTCGGGAGTTCAAGGACCCGAACGCGCCGCAGTACCTGCGCGAGCCTCCCTCCGACTCGGCGCCGACCGAGGTGGCGATGATCTGGAAGTGGGGCCAGCTCAGCCCCCAGGACATGACTGCGACGGTGATGGACCTGGTGCGCCGCGGGGCGCTCCGCCTCATCGTCACGACCGAGCGCCACCAGCGCCTAGGCGGATTGCTTGGCGAGTCCACAGAGCAGGGATACGCCATCGAGCGCGTGCGCGACTACGGGGGTGAGCTGCGAAGCTTCGAGCGCTACCTGATCAACGACATCCTGTTCGACGGCGTGGCCGGGGACCGGATCTCGCTGGAGGAGTTCCAGCAGGAAGCGCGCCGCCACCCGACCTCTTCGAAAACCCGCTACGACAACTGGGAGAAGTTGGCGAAGAAGGAAGCGCAAGACATCAAGGTGATAGACCCGGCCAGCCAGAGACCCATGTACGTGACCATGGTCCTCGGAGCGCTGTTGATTGCGTGCTCCATCGGGCTGGGCTCGATGACGCAATCGCCCGTCTTCGCGGTCTCCGGCGGAGTCGGCTTCCTGCTCATCCCGATGAGCCTCGCCATCCTCAGGCGGACCCCGGAGGCGGCCCGCGAGCTCCAGCGCTGGCAGGCGTTCCGCCGCTATCTAACCGATTTCTCACAGCTCAAGGAGTACCCGCCGCCGGCAGTCGTCCTGTGGGAGCAGTATCTTGTGTACGCCATCACGCTCGGGGTCGCGGACCGGGTGATCGAGCAGTTCAAGGAACTCTACCCGCAGGTTGCCGAACAGGCGGTCGGAGGGACGGCTTTCCCGCACTGGGTCACCGCGAGTGGTTCCCCCCTGTCCGGCATGGACGCCATCGGCTCCGCGCTCTCGTCCTTCAGCACGACCGTCTCCACCGCCACCAGTTCCTTCAGCTCAAGCTCGGGCAGTGGGGGCGGATTCTCGGGCGGGGGAGGTGGTGGCGGTGGCGGCGGAGGCGGCGGCGCGCGCTGAGCATGATGTCGGTGGCGCCGCGCCCCTAACGGGATCCGCGCCACCTGCCGGCGAGTCTCCCGAGCCCCATCAAAGCGAGATACCAGACGACCACCACCGCGGCATTCGGTCGTGGCACACTGACCGATGCCCACGGCAGTGAGGCGAAGGCGCCGCTCACCCACACCAGCCACCGCGTCGCCCAGCCAGTCACCCAGCCTGCTGCCGGCGCCGCCCAGGGCGCGAGCACGGCGAGGATGCACGTCGCCATGCCGCCGGCGACGACGACAGAGGCGAGCGGGATCGCCAGCAGGTTGGCGCCGAAGCCGGCGAGGGGCGCTTGGCCGAAGTGCCACACGAGGATCGGGAAGGTGGCGAGCTGGGCGGCGAGCGTTCCCGCGACGGTGTAGCCGAGCCACTTCGGCAGCCAGCCCAGTAGCGGCATCGCCTTCGGGGTCAGGTACAGGATAGCGGCGACCGCGGCGAATGAGAGCTGGAACCCGGGCTGGAAGAGCGATTGCGGCGAGGCTGCGAGGACGACCAGCGCGGCCGCCGCGAGAAGCGTGAAATGGTCAATGTTGAGGCCGTGTTCCCGCGCAACGCGCGGCGCGCGCCGCAGCACCAGCGCCAGCGCGGCGAGAACGCCCATGGCGGCTGCTCTTGCCACCGCCTGGCCGCCCTCCGTGAGGACCGAGTAGTAGGTGACCACCAACATCGCGATCATCGCCACCCAGAGGCCTGGGTATAGGCGCACCCTCCCGCGGTAGCTGATCGGCCAGCCGGACTGCCGCTCAACGTAGAGCCGCCGCCAGCGCGCGCCGAGCGCACCCGGGAGAAACACCATTCCGAACACCATTGACACCACCGCGCCCGAGACCACGAGCAGATGGATCGTGCCTGAGCGACGGAACGCCTCGGTGATCTCGGCCGGTGGTGGGGTGGAGTGCACCCCGAAGATGACGCTCGCGGCGGTGGTCGCCGTCGTCTCGCTCGCCGGCCCGCCTATGTACCGACGAAGAGCGCCGAGTGCTCTCTGCTGAGCGGCGAACGCATGACGTGCGACCAGACCAAGGTCGCCTGGGCCAAGTGGTTCGGCAAGTTCCCCCGAGCCAACACTGAGAACGGCCGAGACGCCCAAGGGGGCAAGACGTTCCGCCTCTGATCGCTGGCCGGGGTTCCGGGCCTCTCGGAGCGGGCGAAGCCTCCCCGTCAGTCGCCAGCGCTCGCCGCGGCTCAGCGCGCTGGTGGATCGCAGCCGGACGTAGAGCCGGCCGGAGACAGGCTCCCGGCCCGCGTCGCCTTCGTGCTGTTCCGCGTCGGCCACGAAGCGCCAGAGGCCGTCTCGATAGGCTGGGGCCCCCGCAACTGTCGCGATCAAGGTCTGGCCGCCCGGCGGCAAGAGCGAGACATCTGTGCCAGGTGTCACCGAGTGCGCCAAGGCAAGTGCGATGCCCCCGAGAGCGGCCGCCGCCAGGGCTGTGGCGCCAGGCGCCCATCGGGGTCTCGCTGCAGCCCAGACGAGTGCGCAGACAATGAGCAGGGCGCCGGCAGCCCAAGGGGCGTGGGCTGGTAAGGCGGTCTGAACCGCGATTCCCGCCGCCAGGGTGAGCGCCACGAGGACTAGCGGTCGCTTCGATAGGCTTCGCATCAGTGTCGCCAGAGGTTCTGCTGACGGCAGGTTGGCCCCTTTGGGGCGGTCAAGGGGCAGGGAAGCTGAAGAACACCTGGTGTGTCATAGCTGCTCAAAATACATCTTGACAGACAAACCAAGATGTGGTATTAGATGTCATAGAACATTATGACACACAAAGGAGACCACCGGTGAGACGCAAGGGAAGCGGACAGGAGAAGCCTGGGGGGAAGGAGATGCTGGCGCTCGAGGAGGCGGCCGGCATCCTAGGTGTGAGCCGCTCGACAATGCACCGCTGGCAGCGGCAAGGGCGCATCCGCGGGTTCAAGGTCGGCCGACAGTGGCGGTTCCGGCGGGCGGATCTCGAGAAGTTCTCGCAGGCGACGCACCCGTCGGCCGCGGCGGTGAACGTTGGCGAGCTGGACGTGGCTCTCGCCGAACTCGCCGCGCGCGCAGGAGCGAAGGCGGTCGCATTCGACCCGGTAGTGCCGGGTTACCCCGCGACGGAGGAGGAGAAGGCAGTGGAGGAAGCCTTCCGCGCGATTCTGGCCACGGCGGCCGGGGCGGGGGCGAGCGATGTGCATATTGACGCCGAAAGAGATGGCAGCGTGGTGCGCCAGCGCCTCGATGGCGTGTTGCATGAGATGCTAAGAGTGCCGAAGGCGTCCCACGACGCGCTGGCCGCGTGCATTAAGGCCCACGCAAGCATCGCGCTGGACCAACGGGGGCAGCCGCAGGATGGCCGGTTCACATTTCGGATGGATGACAAGGAGTTCGATGTTCGGGTGGCCACCATCCCAGCGGTGCACGGCGAGAGCGTGGTAATGCGATTGCTTGACCAGAAGGCGACATTGGTGCGGCTGAACGGGCCGCATGGCATGTACCCGGAGGACTTGGCGAAGTACCGCCGCGCGCTGCGGGCACCGACGGGCATGCTGCTCGTGTGCGGCCCGACTGGCTCGGGGAAGACGACGATCATGTACGCGGGGCTGCTGGAGATCGCGAAACCCGAGGTGAAGAGCATGAGCATCGAGGACCCGGTGGAGTACAGCTTCCCCCATGTCACGCAGATCGCGGTCAACAAGAAAGCCGGGCTGACTTTCGAGGCAGGGCTGAGGTCATTCCTGCGCCACGACCCCGATGTTATCATGATCGGGGAAATCCGAAGCCTTGAGGCAGCGGAAACCGCCGCACAGGCCGCCATCGTCGGCCACCTGGTGATGACGCAGCTTCATGCGGAGACGGCGGCAGGGGCGGTGACGCGGCTGCTGGATATGGGACTCGAGCCGTTCATGGTGGCCCAGACGTTGATCTACGTGTCGGCGCAGCGGCTCGCCCGCAAGGTGTGCCCTGAGTGCACGCAGCCCGATGAGCCGGACTTCAAGCTGCTGTCCTCGCTGGCAGAGCGGGCGCGGAAAGGCGGCTACGAGCTGCCTGACAGCCCGAGGTTCATGCGCGGCGCGGGATGCGATCACTGCCGCCAGACCGGCTACCGAGGACGCACCGGGATCTACGAGGTGATGGAGGTGGATGCTGAGATCCAGCGGCTGATCGCTCGGCGGGCGAGCACAGAGGAGATCGAGGCGGCGGCCGTTCGCAGCGGGATGCGGACGTTGGCCGCCGACGCGCTGCGAAAGGCGGCGGAAGGCATCACTAGCGTGGCGGAGGCGGCGCGGGTGGTGCCAGCTCGTAGGGAGACTTGACAACCGCCTGCCAGCGGCATACATTCATGGCCGGCTGACCAGCGACAGAACCATACGATTTCGCAGCAGTAACGCGATTTCAGCCCTTGACGCGCCTGCTTCTTCCATGCGGTGCGCCGGATGGAGGAAAGCAGACGCGTCTCCGTTTTGATCACGTTGATGGGTCACGGGAGAGCGAGGGTCTCTTATGCAAAGGGCGAGGGCGCACCGCGCGGTCGCAGCGAGAGTCGGAGCGCGTCGGGCGCTGCTTATGGCAGCGTGGACTGCGCTCGCGCTAGTGTCGGCTTGGCCGGTTTCCGCTCAGGAGGTTCTTCCTGGGCTTGTCCTCCGCCAGCTCACCAAGGATGGCAAGTCCTACACGGAGCGGGGGGCGGGATTCGCGCCTGCCGGGGACCACATCGTCTTCTTCAAGGAGATCAGCAAGAGCGATCGTCAGCTCTGGCTGATGCGCGGCGATGGGTCGCAGGCAGAGCCGATCAGTCCAATCGGCTGGCCCATGATCTGTGGCTGGTCGCCGGATGGGATGAAGGTCGCCTACATCCTCGCTAACAAGAACGAGGAGAAGAGCGAGGCGAGCGTCTGTGTCTACGACCTCGCCAGCCGGGAGACAAGGAAGACCACGGGCGGCTACCGGCGCGGAGACTTCGGCGCGGGAGAAAACGCGCCTCCGGTTTGGTCTCCCGATGGAAGATACTTCGCGTACCATATCGGGGATCACACCACCGATATTGCTTATCTTTGGACCTTCCAGGCAGCTGATGGTAAGGCAGCAAAGCTCACACCAAACCTTCAAGGCACGAATAGCTGGGACCTGACAGCCACCTGGTCTCCGGATGGCAAGTGGATTGCGTTTATCGCGTATAGCACAAAGCAGGAGCGGGAACAGTGGGGGAAGTGCGAGATTTGGAAATGTCACCCCGATGGTTCAGAGCTAACGCAAGTGACGCATGAGCAGGCGCAGCTGGGTGACCCCGCTTGGTCGCCGTTGGGAGACTGGATCCTCTTTCATTCGGACAGGGGCCGCACCCCCGAGGAACGGCGAGGGGGCTGGAACTGGGACATATGGATGGTGCGTCCCGACGGCACGGACGCGAAGCCGGTCACCCAGGGCAGCCGGAGCGGCAGGTTGGGAAGATGGTCG